>Ga0310831_101044_pt1 | contig 9999 bp, 9 predicted proteins | sample WT_ome_6_FD_201307 | JGI IMG/M metagenome (GOLD analysis project Ga0310831, IMG submission 201307) | Sorghum-adapted microbial communities enriched on wild type (WT) sorghum from Joint BioEnergy Institute, Emeryville, California, United... ... | reverse complement strand
TGCCGTGCACGTCGTCCCAGCCGACGATCAGCCCATTGACACCGTGGACCACGTACTCGTCGTGGCCGGTGACCGGCGTGGTCACCACCGTGGCGCCCATGTGGAAGGCCTCCAGCGGCGGGCCGTACATGCCCTCAGCCCGCGACAGCTTCAACATGACGTGCTGCTGCGAGAGCAGCTTTGCCATCTCGGCGTGGCTGAGCCCCGACAGCACGTGGTCGACGCCGTCGGGCGGCTCCTCCCGGCGCGGCGAGACCCACGTCACCTCCGCCGGCTCGCGCATCGCCGCGATCACCTCAAGCGCCTCGTCGACGCCCTTGGTGCGGGCGCCGCGCGCGCCCTCGACGATCACCCGCAGCGGCGCGTCGTCGCGCGCGGGCGTGACCGCCTCCGGCGAGCGGAACATCTCCTTGTCGATGCCGTTGCGGACGTACAGGACGCGGTTGCCGGGCTGGTAAGCCTCGAGCAGGTCGGCGATCCAGCGCGCCTCGGTGATGAAGCGCACCGGCAGCGCGGTGGCGCCCTGCGCCCCCAGCCGATACGGGTCGCCGACCTTGTACACGGAGTCCTCCAGCAACTGGATGAACCAGGCGTGGCGGCGAGCCGGGAGGTGGAAGAGCACGGCGGTCGTCTCCCACCAGGTGGCGAGCGCGATGTCCCAGTCCTGCCGCTCGGCCTCCTGCAGGCCGAGCACGGGCAGCTGGTCGAGCCCGCGGTGCGGCCACGGCGGCGCGGTCTCCTCGCGCGTGAGCACGATCCGGGCGTCGATGCCGTGGTGGCGGCGGAGCCGGACGGCGTGCTGGACGACGACGCCGACGCCACCGGAGAGCTGTAGGTCCTGGAGCAGGAAGGCGACGTGCAACTCGCCTATCGTACGAACGCGTGCCGGTGGAGGCCCTGCCGTACCCCCTGCCCGAGCGCGGCGAGCCCGCGCGGGTCGCGTTCGTCGGCCAGCGCACGTACTTCGAGGCCGCGGCGCTGCACGAGCCGGCCGGCGGCCTGATCCCGGCGTTCGTCGACTTCCGTCCCGGCGGCGACCCCGACGCGCTGCTCGAGGAGCTGGATCGCCTGCGCCCGCACGCGATCGTCGCCTTCCGACCGGAGGCGCTGCCCGCCGGCGCGCTCGCGTCGGTGCGTGCGCCGGTGCTGGGGTTCGTCACCGAGCCGCTGCCGCGGCCGGACCGCCCGCCCCACCCCCACTACGACTTCAACCTCGACCGGCTGCGCGAGGGCGACCGCAACAACGTGGACCGGGTGGCGCTGACCGACCCGTTCGGCTGGGAGGCGGCGGCGGAGCTGCTGCCGGCCTGGCGCGTGATGCCGCTGCCGGTCGACGACCGCCTCTACCGCACGCCGACGCCGACGCGCCGTCCGCCGCGGGTGACGTTCATCGGGTACTCGACCATGCACCGGGAGCAGGCGCTGGTCGACCTCAAGCACCGCTTCGACGTCCGCCACTACGCTCACGGCCTGATCGGCGAGGAGCTGCGGCGCGTAATGCACGACACCGACGTGGCGCTGCACATCCACGCCGAAGAGTGGATCTGGGCGTTCGACAGCAACGTGCTGCGGCACATGGCGGCCGGGCACCTGGTGATCTCCCAGACGCTGGAGCCCTCCTTCGGGCTGCAGCCCGACATCGACTACCTGGAGGTGTCGGACCGCTGGGAGATGGACCTGCGCGTCCACCAGGTGTTCAAGATGCCCGACATGTACGACCGGATCCGCATCCGCGGGCACCACGCCAGCCGCCAGCACGCGGCGTCGAAGGTGTGGCCGCGCGTGATCCGCGACCTGTTCGACGACCTGCGCGCGTTCGGCACCGAGCGGCAGCTCGCGGGCTGAGGCGTCGGGCAGCCGCCGCGTCCGCGCCGCCCACCGGGGCGGAGAAGCGCGCGCCGCGGCCCCCGCCGGCCGCGTCACGGGGCGGGCGACAGGCGGCGCCGGTAGGTTTGCGCGCCGTGCGGTTCGAGATCCTGCCCACCAAGCTGGACGGCCCGAAGCTCCTGCAGCCCAAGGTCTTCCCGGACGAGCGCGGGTTCTTCGCCGAGACCTACCGACGCAGCGAGATGATGGCGCTGGGCATCCAGGAGGAGATGGTCCAGGACAACCACTCGCGCTCGGTGCGCGGCGTGGTCCGCGGCCTGCACTTCACGGTCGGGCGCGGCGCCGGCAAGCTGGTCCGCTGCGCGCGCGGCAAGGTCTTCGACGTGCTGGTCGACCTGCGCCGCGGCTCGCCCACCTACGGCGAGTGGGAGGGCTTCGAGCTGGACGACGAGTCGCTGCGGATCCTGTACGCCCCGCCGGGCTTCGCGCACGGCTTCTGCGTCCTCAGCGACGTCGCCGACGTCGTCTACAAGCTGGACGCCTACTACGACCCGGCGACCGAGCGCGAGATCTCGCCCGTCGACCCGGACCTCGGGATCGCCTGGCCGCTGCCCGAGGGCGAGCTGACCCTCTCCGAGCGGGACGCGAACGCGCCGCGGCTGCGCGATGTCGCGGACGCGCTGCCGTTCGAGCACCTGGGCTGATCGCCGCCCGGAGCGCCCCCTTGCCGCGGGCGCCGGTGGGCGCCACCGGCGCGGCGCCCGCGCTCAGAGCTTCTGCAGGATCCCGAGCCCGCAGCCGTCGCGGTAGACCATCGCGTCGGGCACATCCGGCTCGCCCACGCGGCGGTTGAGGTTGAGGAACGCGACGTCGTCGCGGCCCGGCAGCCAGTCGTCGAGCGCCTGCTGCACGCCGCCGTGCCCCCGCTGATCCCAGTTGCGGGCGTACGTGCTGGTGTCGTGCAGCAGCATGATCGACTGCGGGACCATCCGCGGCACCCACAGGTCGAGCTCGCGCAGCGTGTGCTCGTACTAGTGCGAGGAGTCGAGCAGGATCAGCTCCGGCGGCCCATCCAGCGCCTGGATGGCGAAGTCGTAGGACTCCTCGGCGGCCGAGTCGCCGACGTGCAGGACGACCTGGTCGGAGATCCCGCCGCGGCGCGCCCACTCGCCGGTGAACGCGGTGGCGTCCGGGTCGATGTCGATCGAGGCGAGCCGGCCGCCCTGGCCCATGTTCTTCAGCCAGAAGCCGATCAGCAGCGCCGAGTAGCCGTAGTGGTGGCCGAGCTGCACGATGCGGCGCAGGCCCCCGCCCATGATCAACGCCTGGATCATGCACATGGCGGGGACGTTGATCTCGCCGATCGCGTTGCGCTTCGCGGTCGCCGCGTACCACTTGCGCATCACCCGCCACTGGCGGCGGGTCAGCACCTGGTAGATCGGCGGCGCGTAGTCGGTGCCGTCGAGGTGATGCCACCAGAAGCGCGGATGCCCGTTCTTCCGGAAGGCGCGCGAACGCTGAGAGGCGCGGCTCCAGATGGCGCGCGAAGGCTATCGGTAGCGATCAGAGCTCCTCGGCGACCCGCGGCGCCTGCGCGCGGAACAGCAGGAAGCCGCCGATCAGCGCGACGAGCACGAGCCCGGCGGGGACGGCCATCAGCCACGGCGAGGACGCCGCCTCCCACGGGGCCTGCCAGGACGGGTCGACGAAGACGTGCCGCATCCAGGCGAGGATCGCCGCGAACGGGTTGCAGAGCAGGATGTCGATCAACACCTGGCCGTTGTCCTGCTCGGCGATCGTGTCGAACGTGAAGAAGACGCCCGACGAGTACCTGGAGCACGACGGTCCAGATCGGCTCGATGTCGCGGAACCGCACGAACGCGATCGACAGCACCATCGTCGTGCCGAACGCGAACAGCACCAGCGCCGCCAGCACCACCGGCACGACCAGCCAGCTCAGCCGCGGCCGCGCGCCGGACGCCAGCAGGAAGATCAGCACCGGCACCAGGTTCAGGCCCAGGTTGAACACCGCGGTCATGACGCTGGCCATGGGCACGGCCAGCCGCGGGAAATCCACCTTGCGCACCAGGCTCTCGCGCATCACGAGGCTGCGCACGCCCTGCGTGGTGGCCTCGTTGACGAACGAGAACAGCACGATGCCCAGCAGCAGCGCCACCGGGAAGTACTTGACCCCGGTGTCGAGCCTCAGCGCCAGGCTGAAGACCACGAACAGCACGCCGAAGACCATCAGCGGGTTCATGAGCTGCCAGAGGTAGCCCAGAACCGAGCCGAAGAACTTCAGCTTGAAGTCGGTCGAGGCCAGCGTGTAGGCCAACCGCCACAGCCGGCGCGGGTCGTCGCCCAGCGCGGTCGGGCCCTTGATCTCGCGACCGATCCGCGTCGCGCTCACGACGTCGCCTCCGCCTCGGCCTGCTCGCCCGCGATGTCGCGCTGCAACGCGACCTCGAAGGGCAGCTCCACCGCCCCGCCGGACGGGCTGGTGGACGACACCAGCACGGTGCGGAACCGCTCGCGGTTGTCCAGCCAGGCCTCACCCGACCCGGAGCGGGCGACCGTGGCGCTGACCCCGTAGCGGTCGGGCGCCAGGAGGTTGTCGAAGAAGAACGACACGACGACCTCATCGCCGGCGGCGAAGCTCTCGCCGCGGAGCTGCCGCTCGGAGCTGCAGACCACGATCCGCTCGTCCCTGCTGTTGCGCAGCGAGAAGGCGAACACCGGGTCGCTCACGTCGGCGTGGAAGCGCACGTGCATGTGGAACGAGCAGCGCGTGCCGGACTCCAGCACGCTGACCTCCTGGCCGTCGGCGTCGCGGAACCAGCCGCCGACGATCTCGGCCCGGCCGTCGCCGGCACGCAGCTCGCCGGGGTTGGTCGGCAGCCCGCCGGAGGCGGTGATCGCCTGCTCCTCGCGCGCGTTGCGCTCCTCCTCGGCGTCCTGCTCGCGGCGCGCGAAGTTCATCTGCAGGTAGTTCATCGAGACCGACCGCGGCTCGCCGATCTCAACCACGCGACCGCGCTCGAGCAGCATCGCCCGGTCGCAGAAGCGCTCCACGGCGCCCATGTCGTGGGTGACGAGCACGACGGTGCGCCCCTCGCGCCGCAGCCGGTTGAACTCGTCGTAGCACTTCTGCTGGAAGGCGGCGTCGCCGACGGCGAGCACCTCGTCGATCAGCACCACGTCGGCGTCGACCTGGATCATCACGCTGAACGCGAGCCGCACCAGCATGCCCGACGAGTAGTTCTTCAGGCGCAGGTCGGCGAACTCGCGCAGCTCGGCGAAGTCGAGCACCGCGTCGACGCGCGAGCGGGCCTCGCGACGCGTCAGGCCCAGCATCGTGGCGTTGATGATGATGTTGTCGCGGGCCGGCAGGTCCATGTTGAACCCCACGCCCAGCTCGATGAACGCGGAGACGCGCCCGTCGACGAACATCCGGCCGGCGTCGATCTTGTAGATGCCGGCCATGCACTTCAGCAGCGTCGACTTGCCCGAGCCGTTGCGGCCGACGATGCCGAAGAACTCGCCCTTGGCGACGTCGAAGCTGACGTCGCTGAGCGCCTGCAGCCGCTCGTAGCCGGGCCGCCGCAGGGGGTGCAGCACGCGCTCCTTGAGCGTGTGGACCTGCTCCTGCGGGATGCGGAAGCGCTTGGAGACGCCATCGACGACGATGGCGGCGGCGGCCGGGTCGGTCACGGCGCCTCAGGATACCCGGCGTCGTCGTGTGGCCCGTCGCTGCGACGTTCGCCGGCCATCGCCCACAGCACCGCCCCGATCGCGCACAGCGGCGTCAGCACGACGACGAGCACGAGCAGCACGAGGCCGAAGCCCTTGCCGAGCGGCCCCCAGCTGAAGCTCGTCGCCCGCTCGACCATCTCGCCGAGCCGCGAGAGGCGCGAGGCCGGCTCACCGCGCAGCAGTTGGAGGTTGATGGCGGCGTCGGTCCGCTTGCCGTCGTGCGTGCTGAAGGCGCGGCCGGTCGCGCCGGGCTCCGCGTTGGCGTTCAGGACCGCGGTGACGTGGCCGCGGTTGCGCAGGCAGACGCGGCCGACGACGTCGCGCGGCGGCGGGTCCAGCCGGACGGAGAGGCCGTGCGGCCAGCCGCGCGGGATCTCGCCCCGCGCCCGCCAGCCGTCACCGCTGGCCCGGACCTCGAGCCGCGGCGCGCGCCGGGCCTCGACGTCCGGCGGCAGTGACCCGGCGAACATGTAGACGGCGGCGTCGGACGGGATGACGGCGTTCTCGACGCAGGCGACCTCGCCGCGCTTGAGCTCGACGGTCGACAGCTGGAAGCGCGCGGGCGCCACCGGCGTCGCGACGACCACCCCCACCTCACGGGTCAGCCACGGCCACAGCCACTTGCCGCCGACCGCGCCGATGACGACGACCGCCGCGACCAGCGCCCACGCGACGGGCGGGATGCGCTCCCAGCGACGCCTCATCCGTAGAACCGGTCGAGGGTCTGGCCGAGCGACGCGAGCTGCAGCACGACGCCGACGGCGATGATGCCGCCGGCCGCCAGCGCGCCGAGCCGCCGCGGCAGGTGCGAGCAGACGTAGGCGACCGTCACGCCGAAGACGGCGATGATCGGCAGCAGGTAGCGGCCGGACCACAGCACGCCGACACCGTTGCTCTGCACGAGGTCGCGGTAGGCGGCGAGGTGCAGCAGGCCGATCTTGGCGATGACGAGCGCCAGCAGCACGGCGACCTCGCGCCAGCGCGCCAGCAGACGATCGCGGAACCAGACGACCTGGGTCCACAGGACGAACAGCCCGGCGCCCGCGAGGAACTGCAGCCAGTCGTAGATGTGGGGCTGGAAGACGACCTCAAGCGAGCCGAGCGAGCCGAAGAACGTCTCGATGTAGCCCTGTCGCCACCCATAGCCCGCGCCCAGCAGCGGCCCGAGCGCCTGGTAGCCGCCGAAGTAGAAGTTGAAGATGTAGGCGAATAGGCCCTTGACGCTGCCGCCGCTCGACGCGCCACCGGCCGCTTGGGTGAGCTCGCCGCCGTAGGCGCCCCCGGTCTTGGCCCGCGTGTAGAGAAAGCCGAAGACGACGCAGACCCCGACGATGCCGAGCGCGTAGCCGGCCGGCTTGGCGAGCCGCCGCCAGTCCACGCGCAGCCGCGGCACCGAGAGGGCCATGACGACAAGCAGCGGCAGGATGAGCGCCAGCCCGCGTCCGTGGGTCAGCGCCGAGCCGCCGGTGAGCAGGCCGAGCACCAGCGCGCGCCGGACGGTCAGACCGTGCCGGACGGTCCGCATCCCGACGAGCGCGAACGCCGTCCACAGCAGCACCAACAGGATGTCCGGGTTCACCATGCCCGCGGTGTTGCCGAGCTTCGGCTGCAGCGCGACCGCACCCGCCGCGACGGCGCGCGGCCACACCGCGGTGAAGAGCTCGGCGGCCAGCAGCCAGACGAGGACGACGATCGCGACGTAGGCCAGCGCGCCGAGCAGCCGGACGAAGAAGACGCGGTCGATGATGCCCCCGCCCACCGCCGCCCGGTAGGCGACCGCGCCGGCGGCGTAGTAGAGCGGGCCGTTCTGGGCGAACTGGTTGGGCCCGTCGCCGTCGGCGCGCTGATCGTGGGTGACCTGGTCCTCGAACGCGTCGAACGCCTGTCGGTCCAGCGGCGAGAAGCTCGGCCGCGCGTTGGCGTTGCCGATCGTCGGCTGCAGGCCGAGCGTGTCGAGCAGCGTCTGCTCCTCGCTGGACAGCGTCCGCGTTCCGTGGTTCGTCGGCGCGCTGCCGGTCTCGGCCAGATGCTGGACGTAGGCGAAGTGGCCGGTCTCGTCGGCGTTGGTCAGCGGCGGGGTGACGATGACCCAGGCGAGCGCGAGGACGCTCGTCAGCGCGATGAGCAGCCAGAGCGGCGCGGGAACCTCCTGCAGGCGTCGCCGCACGGCCTCAGTGGTCGGCCCGCAGGCCGAGGATGCTCAGCAGGAACGAGGAGAAGAACACCTGGATCCCGATGATGATCAGCGTCGCGGCCATGAGGGCGAGCCGCTCCTCGGACAGCGCCCCGGCGCCCTCGCTGATCCACCGGGCGAGGATGACGACCGCGACGATGAACCCGACCAGGGCGATCGTGCCGCCGAGCAGCAGGCCGTGCTCGAGCTTGAAGCGCGCACGCATGCGGTCGAACCACGGGTCCTTGTCGCCCATGAAGTAGGTCCCGTAGGCGTGGGCGCACAGCCCGAGCGAGACGACCTGGACGCCGACGATCATCAGCAGCGAGCCGGCGATCATCGTGTGGAGCTGCCACTGGCGCCCGAAGACGTCGATCTGCAGCAGCGACACGAGCGCGACCAGCACGCCGAGGGCGAGCATCGCCGCCCCCGGGATCATGAACAGGTGCGTCGGCGAGTGGACGAGCAGGAAGCGCAGGTGGCGCCAGCCGTCCCGGAAGCGCGAGAGCTTGCTCTGGCCGCCGCGCGGGTGGTACTCGATCGGGAACTGGCGGATCTCCAGGCGCTCCTTGGCCGCCCGGATCACCATCTCGGAGGCGAACTCCATCCCGGTCGTGCGCAGGTCGAGCCGCGGCAGCACGTCGCGGCGCAGACCGCGCATCCCGCAGTGCGCGTCGCGCACGCCGGTCTTGAAGAACAGGTTGAGGGTCCCGCTGAGCAGCGGGTTGCCGATGTAGCGGTTCAGCCAGGGCATCGCGCCCGGCTTGATGTTGTCCATCCGGTCGCCCATCACTAGGTCGGCGCCGTCCTCGAGCTCCGCCACGAAGCGCGGGATCTCGTTGAAGTCGTAGGTGAGGTCGGCGTCGCCCATGACGATGTACTTGCCGCGGGCGGCGCGGAACCCGGCCAGGTAGGCGGACCCGTAGCCGCGGCGCGGCTCGTGCACGACCTTGGCGCCCGCGGCGCGCGCCAGCTCGGCGGAGCGGTCCTCGGAGTCGTTGTCGACGACGACCACCTCGCCGACGATGCCGTGACGCTCCATCACCTCGCGCGCCTGGGTGACGCACTGGGTGATGTTCTCCTCCTCGTTGAGGCAGGGGATGACGACCGAAACCAGAAGCTCAGTCGTCGCACCGGACTCCTGCCGGGGCGTCACTTGCTCGATCGTGCTCACGTCGACTTCTGCAACGGCGCGCACGCCGGGAAGTTGCGGGCGCGGGCGGCCTGCAAGGCTAGCGGCTCGTGCGGATCTGCATCGTCTACGACTGCCTTTTCCCCTGGACCGTCGGCGGCGCCGAGCGGTGGATGAGAAACGTCGCCGAGGCGCTCGCCGCGGACGGCCACGAGGTCACCTACCTGACGCGCCTCCAGTGGCCGGTGGACGAGCCGCCGGAGATCCCGGGGGTGCGCGTGATCGCGGTGTCGCGCGACGAGCCGCTGTACGGCCCGGACGGCAACCGCACGATCGGCGAGCCGCTGCGCTTCGGCTGGGGCGTGCTGCGCCATCTCGCCCGCCATGGCCGCCGCTACGACATCGTCCACACCGCGTCGTTCCCGTACTTCTCGCTGCTGGCGGCGGGGCTGCTGCGCCGGCTCTGCGGCTACCGGATCGTCGTCGACTGGCACGAGGTGTGGAGCGCCGACTACTGGCGGCAGTACCTCGGCGGGCCGAAGGGACTGATCGCCCGCTTCATCCAGCGCCGCTGCGTGCGCGTGCGGCAGGAGGCGTTCTGCTTCGCCCGGCTCACGGCCGACCGGCTGCGCGAGGAGGGCCTGCGCGGCACGCCGACGGTGCTGCGCGGCGAGTACGCCGGCCCGACCGAGCCGCGCGAGCCGTTGCCGGCCGAGCCGCTCGTCGTCTTCGCGGGGCGCATGATCCGCGAGAAGCAGGCGCCCGCGGTGGTGCCGGCGGTGATGAAGGCGCGCGAGCGGGTGCCGGAGCTGCGGGCGGTGATCTTCGGCGACGGCCCGCAGGCCGACGAGGTGCGCGCGCAGATCGCCGCCCACGGAGCGCAGGACGTCGTCTCCGCGCCCGGCTTCGTTTCCTCCGAGGAGGTGGAGTCGACGCTGGCGCGGGCGTGCTGCCTGCTGCTGCCGTCGATCCGCGAGGGCTACGGGGCGATCGTGGTCGAGGCGGCGGCGATGGGGGTGCCGAGCGTGCTGGTCGCCGCGCCGGACAACGCCGCGGTCGAGCACATCGAGGAGGGCACGAACGGCTTCGTCGCCCCCGACGCCTCGCCGGGGGC
>Ga0310831_101039_pt1 | contig 10057 bp, 8 predicted proteins | sample WT_ome_6_FD_201307 | JGI IMG/M metagenome (GOLD analysis project Ga0310831, IMG submission 201307) | Sorghum-adapted microbial communities enriched on wild type (WT) sorghum from Joint BioEnergy Institute, Emeryville, California, United... ... | reverse complement strand
CCTTCGCCGGTGATGACGAGATCCGCCCCTTTGACGCGCTCCGCGAGCTGGACCGTTTCGATCACAATATCGACGCCACGCTTTAATTCAGCCGGAAGAAATGCGAGCAACCCTGCACCTAAGCCGCCGGCCGCGCCAGCGCCCGGGATGTCGCCCACTTGTTTGCCAAGTTCGCGTCTGATCATGTCGGCGTAATGGGCTAAGTTTCGGTCGAGGATTGCCACCATGTCCGGTGTCGCCCCTTTTTGTGGCCCGAAAATGGCAGATGCCCCTTTTGCGCCAGTCAACGGATTATCAACGTCGCAAGCCACATCAATACGGACACTCTTGAGGCGTGGATCGAGCTCGGAAAGGTCAATCGCCTGCAAATCGGCAAGCGCCCCGCCGCCTAGTCCGATGTCGCGTCCGTCGCGGTCTAAAAGCCGCCCGCCAAGCGCCTGCACCATGCCGGCGCCGCCGTCGTTTGTCGCGCTGCCGCCGAGGCCGATGATAAGATGGTTAGCGCCAGCGTCAAGCGCGGCGCGGATCAGTTCCCCTGTCCCTCGCGTCGTCGTCACTAACGGATTGCGCCGGTCGCGCGGGACAAGATGCAATCCTGAGGCGGCCGCCATCTCAATCACTGCTGTCTTCCCGTCGCCCAGCAAGCCGAAAAACGCCAAAACCGGCTCACCGAGCGGACCGGTCACTTCGACTTCCACGATGCGGCCGCCGGTCGCGTCAACGAGTGACTGCACAGTTCCTTCTCCACCATCAGCCATCGGCACCTTCACGTATTCAGCTTCTGGAAACACCATCCGAAACCCGCGTTCGACCGCCTCAGCGACTTCAAGTGCTGAAAGGCTCTCTTTAAACGAATCTGGGGCAATAACAATTTTCATCTTTTTTCCTCCTCCAAATGATGAAACAAAGCGAAACACGCCAAAACAACAGCTTGAAACAACCGACTATGAAACTGGTCGGTGGCTCGCATGGCACAACGTTCAATCATTTTTTCTCTATCTGACCGTTTTTCACTACCCTTTTGGGAAATGCTCTTGCACGGCAAATAGTGAAAGACCGTCCCTAGAAACGCTCACATCGCGCTTTCTTTACAGACGGAAAACATCGATGTCTAACCCTGTCCCTTTCATTGCCCATATTATATACGAAAAAACCGATATCCAGCTATACCGTTTTTCAAGGAACGAATAGCGGCTTCAGGTATATATGATTCAATAGATGTCAAATTTTGTGGAAAAAAGGTGAAAATAAATGGCATTTTTTCTATTTTCAGAATTGGATATATAATACTATAATAGATTTAACGAGATGGCCGTTGGTTCTAATCGTGAATATACTAGTGCCGTAAAAACACCAGCTTCTAAATGGGCTATTCACCGTTTTTTAATGACGTATATTTTTGTTTAAGGCCACTGGCATATAGGTGGCCCTCCTTTTTTAGCATGGCTTCGCCAACGCCAAAGTCGTCAGAGGTCAGATCATAGGAGAGGGCTGAGATGTTACTCCGAGCACGACCGATTATTTTTGCTGTTTTTTTCGTTTCAATCGCCGTTGCCTTTGTGTCAAAGCCGATTTCCTTCGATCGTACGTATGTCATCGCCCTGCTATTTTACTGGCTGTTTTCTAGCTTATATTCTCACTTGCGCGTCGTCGACAAAACGAAAAACAATATCCCGGTTGATTACGGCATTAACTACAGCTTATCGTTCGCCTTATTTGCCGGCCCGCTCGGACTGTTTATTTTTGAAACATTATTTCGTCTCACTGAACATGTGACAAAAAAATATTTGAAAACAGCGGAGCCGGATGAATGGCTGCATACATTGTACAATATCGGTTCTTTTGTAACATTCAATTCACTGGCGTTTGCCTTATATAATCTCCTTCATCCGTGGTTTCAGTCTGTTCCGTTCATCGGCTTTTGGCTGCTTATGTTTCTACTCGTCATCATCGTTTCCTTTTTGACTGATTGCTGTCTCATCGTAATCTTTTACATAACCGGCGACATTCGCACAAAGCGTGAAGCACTGGATTTTATTAAGACAAGAAGCTGGATGGATATAGGAAAAACCGTACTGACAAATGGCCTGTTATTTCTCTTTTTGCAAGAACAGCGCTGGGATATGCTCTTGAGTTTGTTTTTGCTCAATTACTTCGTCAGCTGCTCATTCTTTTCCAAATCGCAAAGCATCCAGCATAAACTAGAACGCGATCAGTTTGAAAGAATGGCATATACCGATTTTCTGACCGGTGTTCATAACCGAGCCTACATGGACCAGACGATTGCCAAGTTAAATGGAACAGGGGAATGGATTGGCGTTGTCGTTGCTGATATCGACAATTTTAAAGCGATTAATGACACGTACAATCACGCCGTCGGCGATGAAGTCATTCGCCATTTTGCCTTGACATTGAAACAGTTTCTTAAAGAGGACGATTTTTTGTTCCGCAGCGGTGGGGAAGAGTTTACTATGTTTTTGCGCCATCGCACATTTGAAGAAAGTGTTCAGCTTGTCGAAAAGATGCGGGAAACTGTACGCCACAGCACGGTGTTGGTCGATGACGGAACGGCCAAACGTCCAATTGCTTACACATCATCATTCGGTCTCTACTTTTTCCAAACAGGAGGAACGACATCGCTCGAAAAGGCATACGTCTATGCGGATCACTTATTGCTCCGTTCGAAAGAAAGCGGCAAAAATAAAATATCGGCCCAATGCGGGGGAGTTGCGTAGCGAAGCAACTCCCTTTTCGTTTTCTCCCGCCCAATGTTGTGAATGATGGGAAACAGACATCAACAACTACCTCGTCGCCATTGTCGAGAAGGTCAAGACTCAAGGGAGAAAAATAACTGATAGGTAGAGCGAGCAGCGGAAACACATCATTTTTGGCAACGATAGTAAGTATCTGTTTAATATCCCAAGTAATGGTGTCTCTATTTATGTGTATACAAATAACAAAGCACATCTACTTGTTTTTTCCACACGGAGGTCGAAAGTGGATCTCACCTCTATATCCAGCTTTACGAATAATTATGGTACAGTTCACAAAAATGCACAGAACATTATTTTTGTTTTATTTTCTTCGTTTCCCGCTTAAATACTTCAGTAGTTTTCCTAATATAATCATTTATTACTTCCATTTCTGCTGGACTATACTTAGATACAACCTTCCCTATTTCCTGTCCAAATGATTGGAAATATGGCCCTAATTCAGAGCCTATTTTTTCAAAATTTGCTTTAATAATCACCTTTCGCCTATCGTCTGGATCTCTATCCCTATATACAAAATTCTTCTTTTCAAGCCTGTCCACAACTGTTGTCACCATGCCCGTTGACAAGCCTGTTATTGATGCTATTTCCCCAGCGGTCAATCCTTCAAATGGGATGATTCCCAATACTTTATAATCTGTTAAATTCAACCCCACTCTTTCTGCTACCGTTTGATGAAACATAATTAAAGCCAAACTGAACTCTTTTCCCAAATTTATCGACCTTTGTTCATTTGATTGATTATTTATCGTTGACAAGTTCATTACCCCTAACTAAAATAACATTACCTCTAAAATAGAGATACTCAATTTTAGAGGTAATTACAAATTAATGTATAAATAATAATATAGAAAATGCCAATTAAGTTAGTTCAATATAAGTGTATTACTATTAGATTTGGTTTCCCATGAAGGAATGATATTATGAGAATTTCTGACGTTTTAAAATATGGAAAAATCGGGCTGGAAACTTTCGGAGCATCTATCCTATTTTTCTACAGTCATTTATCCTTACTATTGATATCACTAGTCCCTTCCCTCAGTCGTGCATTTCAAATGTTGATGGATGAATCACCCATTTGGTTAGAGGTGATTGTTACATTGACTAGAGTCTTTCTCTTCCTAATGATGATAAGTTTAATGTCAAAAAGTAATCTTAACGAACTAAAGGAAAAACAATTTTGGGATAAACTTATGCAATCTTGCTCTACCTACTTTAATAAGAATTGGCCTTATGGATTTATCAGCCAAATGATCGTATTCATCGTACTATTAACTGGATTAGGAAATTTACTAATCATTTTAATCAGCGGACTTTTTACTTCAACACTCGAGTGGTTAGATATAAAACCGGCTGAACCAACTGCTGCATATGATGCCTGCGTATACTTTCTAAAAAATATGAGTGTTATACCTTTAGCTCTTGTTTATGTACTTAAAATGTGCGGGGTAAAACCAACGGACAATTAGATATTCGATTTTGATACAGTTTTAATCATTTTGGAATATACTTCTGCCAATTTAACAGAAGTATATTCCTTTTATCAGGAAATAATATGGTTATTCATTCAAGCAGAATCCACCACACCTCTTTGGAAAGTTTCGCTTCATATTATTTTTCCAATCCTTGAAGTTCATTAACCGTAATGAATTTATATCCTTCTTTTGATAAGGACTGTAATATTCCTTCAATCGCTCTTAATTCTTCCCCAGACTGATCGTACATTGGGTGCATTAATATGATTGAGCCCGGCTTTACATTTTTGATTACATAATTTATTTTGTCTTTGGATGAGGTATAGTAAGTATCTGGTTCAATATCCCAAGTAATGGTATCTCTATTATGTGTATACAAGTAATAAGGCACACCTACTAGTTTTTTTCCATACGGAGGCCGAAAGTCGATCTCACCACTATATCCAGCCTTACGAATAAGTTTGTCCGTTTTTTCAATTTCATTCTTGATAAAAGAAGGAGATCGAAAAACCATTCTTTGATGAGAATACGTATGATTTCCAATTTGATGCCCCGCAGCTACTATCTTTTTCGCTTCATCTAGATTCTTTTCCAAGTCACTCCCGATGAGAAAAAAAGTAGCTTTTGCATTGTAGCGATCCAACAAAGCAAGAATATCATCTACATTTTTTGTTGGTCCATCATCAAATGTCAATGCAATTACCTTTTGGCTAGTCTCCACCTTGTCAGTGATTCCTCCAAACAACTGAAAGGTTCTCGAATTTATTAATTTCCACATCCCAAACAAAGCGAGAATGACTATTAAGATACTGATTCCTATCATCTTCAATTTTTTCTTCATACATAAAGCCTTCCTTTTATGCATTTATATTTACATATCCCTTAGAAATGGCATAAAGAATCAGCCGTGATAGATTAAGGCTGAGTGATATTCGTTTCTACCTCGCTCTCCTCGTTATTGCCAAGCTCAGCACTTCCAACTGTAACAGAAGCTGAAGCTGATTCACTAATACCAACATCGTTTCATGTATAAGTTTTAACCTTTCCATTAACCCCATTTTGATGGCTAATTTCAGATGTTTTCAGTTAATTTATTTCGCATTTGAGTAGCTGCGAAAAGTGCTACTTTGTCTTGTAATACTTCTCCAGGTTTGTTTCCATTTCCAAGAATATATCCGGCAAATTCAATTCCCATAAAATCAAAAATGTATTGAAATTGTTGAATCAAAGGTAGTCCTTTAATGTAAGGATCATCTCCTCCAACAGCAATAACAAACGCTTTTTTTGAAGCCATCTTACTCTTGAAATCAGGATATTTCGGGTCCCTTAAAGTTTGTGACCATCGATCAATAAAGTTTTTCATTGTTCCTGACATGCTATACCAATAAATTGGAGTAGAGAATATTAAAATATCATGCGGGAGTATACGATCAATGATTGAATTATAATCATCATTTCTTTCTTGAAAACCTTCTTTCGAGTGACGCATGTCTATAATGGGTTGGATATTAAAATCTCTTAAATAAATTTTTTCAGTAGCTATTCCTTGAATTACCTGCTCTGTCAGTATCTCCGAATTTCCATTAGGACGAGTTCCCCCATATATCACTGCTATTGACATTGTCATTTCCCCTTTTCCATTAAACTAAAATTTACGATTTGTCCTAAAAAATCCATTGGTATCTTTCCGAGTGGAGTAAATTGAAAAATCATTTATTTATGATTCGGTTCTTTCCTTGTTGGTTCCTAAAAAACCATTTACTTATGATACGGTTCACCGTGGTGATTTAAGAGGCAAAACGGACACTGGGATGTACTTTCCAGTGTCTATAATTTATGTTTACTCACTCAACGTGTGTCGAGTGTTGACGGTAGTTAAAAATCTAAAAATAAATTGAGATGCAGTGGTGTATCCTCCCTTTTTTAATATTGGGGAATATTGGATAAAATGAGAATCTAAAATTCACGGATATTTTTAGCATATACTGGACATAATGTCTCCTGTCAATTTAAACGGGCAGGAGGGTCTGTATGAATAAAAATCACTATCACACTCTCCAAAAATTTTATATTTACCCCCAATACATAGGAATATATAAGTTCAAAAAACATTTGCATGATATTGAAGGGATATTAAATACTAATCCAGAGGATTTTTCCACCCTAAACCCTAAAACATATTATTTCTTTAAAATGCCATTATGTGGGCATCCACAGAAAATCAGTTTGGTTGAACTAAGAAAACGAATAGAGACCAATGACCCTTTAAAACTTTATTGCCGTATTTGCAAATGGCTAATCAATTCCGGAATCACCTATGAGCAGCTGGCCAAACTTTATTCTGTAAATAACGAGAGACCTTTGAGCGATGTCCACTACCGACACCATCCAGTGATTTTTACATGCCCCGACTGTGGTGACGATACTCCCTATAAAGAAATGCGTTGGGTTTTAGATCATTTAAAAAAAGGGGGAAGTTTCAAAAAACATTGCAAAGGCAAATGCAACTCTGTAGGGATGAAGTATTCCGCCCTCGTTCCCTTATGGGACAAAAAAAGAAATAAGATGAGTATTTTTGCAGTACCTGCAAATGATGACAATTTATATCATCGTAAATGGTACTTCTTATGCGCTGTTTGTGACAAACCGATTGACACTCCAACAACTGTATACAATGCTGCCATTAACATACCAAGATGCATACGACATAAAATCAAATCGGGAACTTCATTTGCCGAAATGGCCATATTCTTTTCATTCGCACGTTGTTTATCAGCTTTTCCTTATATCGAATTGAATCACAGATATAAGTATTATCGCCACCGTGAATTTGATATTTTCGTTAATGTGACGTGCCATGATTCCCATCATTTTTTTGCGGTCGAGGTCGATGGCATACATCATCGAAATACAGCGGACAAAGATAAGGAAAAAAACCAATATGCTGCTAAAAATATGATTCATCTTGAGCGCGTAAGGGATGTAGAACTTGCCAACGTTAATCTTGGAAATTTTAACAACTTGATTCAACGTAAGAGTAGGGACAAAACCGAACTTAATCAAATCATTACCGAACTGTTGGATCGTTTTCTACGCTGGCTCTCCACCCTAAATATGGAAAAGAGGCAATTTCAAGAGTTAAAAGCGGCGATCGTAGAAGAAATCCAACACGTTGATGTCATCAGAGATGAAAAAGCCATTTGGAAACAATTGAATCACTTAGGTAAAAAGTTATTGAAAGATGATCCAAAATTAAAACCTATTTTCGAGCAACTGAGGGAGGATGTAAGAAGGGAATTAGGGGACTTCATTACTGTTACAGAGCAAGATATCAAAAGGCCATTTGTTTGCTCAAAATGCGGCAGCACTTGGGAACAGTATGTTAAGGCTGTTGTCGCAAATTTCCGCAATTCAAAACGTAAAGCAACAGGCTGTCCAACATGTGCAAACAAAAACAAAGAGCTGAACGCTAAGCTAAAAAAAGAAGCATTTGCTCTAAGAAAAGCGGGGTTTACTCAAAAGAAAATAGCAGAAACGCTGGGAAAACACCCAACAACCATTTCTAGCTGGCTAAAAAAGTTCGAGGCGTTCTAAACTTTTTCAGCATGATTCCACCGATCGGGTGCTTGATTTCAAACTGCGTCATATACTTATTCCTCCTAAAAAAGCTGTTCCTTGGAAAAATTCCTCTCCAAGGAACAGCTTCGATAATATAAGCGTATGAATTATGCGCTAAACTTGAACATGTAGGTTAGGTCATGATCCTGTTTACTACTACCGTCAATGATAAAAAATTCAATGCCTGCAAAATTTTAAAAAGTGTATCTATTCTAGGACTTGTAAGTCCTGCTTCAGTTCTTCCAATTGTCGATTTGGGAACTCCAATACGATCTACAAGTTCCTGTTGAAACATATTCAGCTACTTCCGTCTTGTTTTGATCTGAGCAGCTATCGTTCCTTCTAATTGAAGTTTTTGAACATGCTGTTCACCTCGAATCGCTGCATATTTCTAAAAAAAACACTTATTCTTTTTTGCCTCCCCATTGATTAATAAAAGCAAGGATCAAAAGCGCAATAATTTTCATATGCTGATTCAGTATACACAATTCTAGTCTGATTTAGACGTTAAAATCATTTGAATAATGCTTTGGTTTTCTTTTTTTGCTAAATAGCCGCGAACATTTTCTTCCGGTAAATGAACCGGCAAAGTCATTTTGTTAAGACGGCTATCAATTCTTCCAGACTGAAACTTTTCAGATAACTGCTCCATTGAAAGATTAGAAGTAATAATGGTTGGTCGTTTATTAATCATTCGATCATTCAGGATTTTTGTATATACTTCTTCAGACCATTCTGTTGCCTTTTCTACCGCGAAATCGTCTATTACAAGCAACTCCACATCCATAAATTGTTGGATAATCTCATAAGCACTATGATTGTTGTCATCAAATTTCTTTTTAATTTCATCTAATAGATTCGGTGTATAAATGCCGCGGATATGGTATCTTTTGATAAGAGCATTTAAGATGCTTACTGCTAAACGAGTTTTTCCACTTCCTTTCGTCTCGCTAAATAAATATAATCCTTTCCCTAATTCCTTGAACCTTTTATAATTCTTAACATACTCAATGGCAATTTTCTTTGCAACAGCCGCTCTTTCTTGATTTTCTGTCATCTTATAAATATCGGTTTGGAACGAATTGACCGTCGCATTTAAAAACTCGATTGGTACTTTCGCTGACTTCATCATGTTAGAAATTTGATGATCATAGCGGCATCTGCATTCTTTCATGTACCTAATCTCTTCATGATCTTGAAATATCCAACCCGTTCCATCACACTGTCCATAAGGGCATGGGTCAGAAATCACATTCGAGTTCGGTTCGCCATTTTTCATTTTCAGCAAATTGTTGTTGTAGTTGTTCGTACCAATTCGGGTCATTATCTCGTTGAGAATTCCCTCCAAACTTTCTCGTTTGTTTTGCATCGTTTGAACCCCCCTGATCATTTTTCTTAAGTAATCCGGCCTGATATGCTTGGTCAAAAAGGTAATTGGCAACATATTTAAACGTTCGAATCTGATCACGCGGATGACGAAGCATAAACTGTTTGAAACAATCCGTCATCCACTTCAGTACTTGCTTCTTAGGCCAACCTTGTTCCGCGACGCGGCGTATACACTCTTTATCTGCATTTGAGACATATTTCTTGCCGCTAAGCTCTTTGAAGTATTTCGCAATTTCGTTTACGGTTTTTTCAATGGTTTGATTATCCAAGAAACGAGGCGCCTCTTCATCTTCTTTTTTTGAAGTAATCTCTGTAGTAATCTCTGGTATTGCTCCTGCATGAAACATCTTCGAACCTGCATGGAACATCTTCGAACCTGCATTATGCATGTCTGAGACTGTATCTTGCCTTTTTGAACCTGCGCTTTCTTTCCCCGAAGGATGATCTTGGTCGTTTCGAGTGTTTTCCTTATGATCTTCGCTAAACGTAAACCATGTATAGTGTTTGATTGGATACCCTAATCGTTCAAGATCCTTGACGACTTTAACGAGATTCACACGATATTGATAAGTTTTATCCCATTTATACCGTGAGTTTGTTCGTTTAAATAAATATCCTCTTTCCTCTAAAAATTTCAAATGACGCCGAATGGTTGTCTCATGAACACTTAATAACAACTCTCCAGCTAAATCTTTCGCTGTCTTATAAATCCAACCGTATTTTGGCAGTTCCTCATTAGATTCATTTTCATTGTGGAATCGTTGCTTTTCTTCTTCTCGATACAATTCGGCATCCTTTGTATAC
>Ga0310831_101036_pt1 | contig 10077 bp, 7 predicted proteins | sample WT_ome_6_FD_201307 | JGI IMG/M metagenome (GOLD analysis project Ga0310831, IMG submission 201307) | Sorghum-adapted microbial communities enriched on wild type (WT) sorghum from Joint BioEnergy Institute, Emeryville, California, United... ... | reverse complement strand
CTGTGAAAGAGATAAACGCGGGAACCTTTCGGCCGGTCTACGTCCTGTTCGGGCCCGACCGCTACCGGATGCGGGAGTTCGTCGCGTTCGCGGCGGACAAGCTGCTCGGCGAGGACGGGAAGGAGCTCGGCCTGTTCAAATTCGACACGGCGGAGACGCCGGTGGAAGCCGCGGTCGAGGAAGCGGACGCGATGCCGTTCCTCGCCAGCCGCAAGCTGGTCGTCGTGCGCGACGAGACGGTGCTGGCGGCGGGCGGCAAGGACGGCCGGCTGCAGCACGACGTCGACCGGCTGATCACCTACCTGCGCAAGCCGTGCGAGACGAGCGTGCTGCTGTTCGTCGTGCACAGCGACAAGCTGGACGAGCGGCGCAAGGCGGTCAAGCTGCTGAAGGAGATGGACGCGGTCATCGAGTTCGCCGAGCTTGAAGGCCGGGACCTGGTCCGCTGGATCATGCGGCGCGTGTCGCAGCAGGGCCGCTCGATCGGCGAGGACGCGGCGGAGGCGCTGATCCGCCGGGCGGGGACCAACCTGCAGACGCTCGCCGCCGAGACGGACAAGCTGTGCCTGTACGCCGGACCTGGAGGCGCCGTGCTGCGCGAGCATGTGGAGGCGCTGACGGCGCCCGTGCTCGAGGATGACGTGTTCGCGCTCATCGACGCGCTGACCGGTGGCGACGCGATTCGGGCCGTCGCCCTGTACCGTCAGCTGCTTGAACGGAAAGAAGAGCCGATCCGGATCGCGGCGCTGATCGCGAGCCAGTTTCGGATCATGCTGCAGGTGAAGGAGCTCGCGGCGCGCTCATGGCCGAACCAGCAGATCGCGGCGCAGCTCGGCATCCATCCGTACCGGGTCCGCCTTGCGGCGGAGAAGGCTCGCGCGTGGAGCGAGGAGCGGCTGGCCGAACGGCTTCGCGAGATCGCCGAGCTTGACTACCGGATGAAGACCGGACAGATCGACAAGGAGCTCGGACTTGAGCTGTACCTGCTCAGGTCCGGCATGCGGAGCCATCAGCCCGCGCGTATATGAAGCATCGCGAGAACCGCCGTCCTCCCGGGGACGGCGGTTTTTCTTTGCCCATCTTGACAATCCGTCCGGGTCTTCATTATGATGGCTGCAACAATTTCTTTCCTTTACTTCCAATCTGTTGGCGAAGTCATTCATTTTGGGTTCCGGGGTGTGAGATGCAGCAGAAGATTTCTTCCATTTTCTTTTCTGCGGGCCGCGCGTGGCTGCTCGGTCTGGGCATATCGGCCGCCCTCGCGCTGGTTGCCGTGGAGATGAGTCTGGCCTATTTCCTTCAACAGTCGATGATTCATGCGTTCTCCCTTGAAAAAGAATCGCTCGTACGCACCCTCTGCGTCCTGATCGCGATCGTGCTGACCGGAGCGGCGCTCAAGTTCGGCGAGAAATACTGGCTGGGCAGGTACGGCGCGATGACGATGCATGAGATGCGGGTGACGCTGGCCGGCAAGACGCGGCGGATTGCGATGAGAAGGCTGGAGGATCGGCATTCGGGCGACTGGCTGTCCCGGCTGACCAACGACGGATCGGCCGTGCAGCAGTTCATCGCGGGCGATCTGTACCATTTTGTCTACCAGCCGCTGGTGTTCGCCGCCGCGTTCGGCTATTTGCTGTACATCGACTGGCAGCTTGTGCTCATCTGCAGCGTGATCATTCCCGTGTCCGTCGTCCTGTCCCTGAACCTCGGCAGGCCGCTCAAGGAATTGGGCCTGCGTTCGCAGGAGGAACTGTCGCGCTACAACGCGCTCGTTCAGGAGACGATGGACGGCAGCGTGGTGATCAAATCCAACAACATGCAAACGTACATGGAGAACCGCGTCGGCGCCGTGATGCGCGAATGGCTCGGACACGCGATCGGGCTCGAGCGCAGAAGAATGCTCATCGTGCCGGTGGAAGTCGTGCTGCGCGTTTTGCCGTTCGTCCTGTGCATTCTGGCGGGCGGCTACCGGACGATCAAGCAGCAGATGACGCCGGACGAATTGCTGGTGTTCATTTATTTGATCAACTTTGTCGTGCAGCCCGCGGTCATGATGCCGCATCTGATCGCCCGATACCGGCAGACGGGCGCGTCGATGGACCGCATGGCCGAATTGCTGCGCGAACCCGAGGAGCGAACGGACGGGGAGGCCGGGACGCGGGACGGGCATCCGCTGACGCTGGAGCGTCTCGGCTTCTCCTACGACGGGGAAACGGAGGCGCTGCGGGATTTCAGCCACACGTTCGAGAGCGGGAAACTGTACGCCGTCGTCGGCGAAAGCGGCAGCGGCAAGTCGACGCTGTTCAAGCTGCTGACGGGCCTGTATGAATATGACCGGGGCGCCGCGCTGCTGTTCGGAAAGCCGCTGAACGCCCTGTCGACGGAGGACATCCGCGGCAGCTTTTCGGTGGTGCCGCAGGACACCTATTTGTTCCCGGCCAGCATCGGGGACAACATCCTGATCGCCAGACCCGGCGCGTCTCCGGAGGAGGTGCGGGAGGCGGCCCGGCGGGCGAACGCCCACGATTTCATCATGCAGCTGCCGGACGGCTACAATACGCTGGTGAGCGACGGCGGCTCGTCGCTGTCGGGCGGGCAGCGGCAGCGGATCGCCCTGGCCCGGGCGATTCTGAAGGACGCGCCGATCTTTCTGCTGGACGAGGCCGCGTCGGCGCTGGACAACGAGTCCGAGATGAAGCTGTACCGGACGCTCGCGGAATTGGCCGCCGCGGGCAAGACGGTCATCATCATCGCCCATCGGCTGAAGGTTTGCGAAATGGCGGATGAAGTGATCGTCATGAAGCAAGGCCGGAAGTTGGCCGCCGGCCCGCATCGGGAACTGCTCGCGGCGGTCGCCGAATATGCCCGGATGCACGGTCTCCGGGAAGCCGACGCGTCTTCCGCGACGGGGCCGGCGGACGCGGGGAGGGACGAACGGTGAGCAAGCGGAGCAAAGGGGAATACCTCGCGCTGTTCCGGCTGTTGAGCGAGTCGAGAGCCGCGTATTGGACGGGACTTGCGGGCGGCAGTCTGGGCAACGCCCTGGTGTCCGTGATCATGGCCTTCACGCTGATGGAGATGATCGGCGCGGTCATGCGCGGCGATCTGCCATCGCTGTATCGCGCGCTGTACGGCCTCGGCCTCGTCATGCTCGCCGTCGCGGTCCTGTCGCCCCTGTTCAGCTACTGGCGCCAGACCGCCGTGAAGCGGAACATGGCGGCGCTGCGGCGCGAAGGGTACGCGAAGCTGGTGCGTTTGCCGATGTCGCGGATCGACAGCGCTTCCAAGGGCGACGTCAGCTCGAGGCTGAACAACGACATCAACCAGATCGAGCAGACGTTCACCGACCAGGCGGGCATGGTGTTGTACACGGCCTTCCTGGGGATCGGGTCGGCCGCGGCGATGTTTCTGCTCAGCTGGCGCTTCGCGATCGTGCTGATCGTCCTGAGCGTCGTCTCGTACGCGGTGAACAGGCTGCTGTCGGGACGCATTCGCAAAGACGGCGACGCGTTGCAGCGGCAACTGGGCGCGGTCAGCCAGTCATTCAGCGAACTGCTGTCCGGCGCGCTGGTGCTGAGGCTGTTCCCGGCGGCCGGCCGGTTTCAGCGCAAATTCGCGGACGACAGCCGCGCGGCGGCCAGCCTGTCGGTTTCGCTCGCGACGAAGACCGGGTGGCTGGAGGCAGTCAACTACCTGGTCAACTTTCTGAGCTTCGGCGGGATTATCGCGATGGGCGCGCTGCTTGTGCTGTACGGCAACCTGAGCATCGAGACGGCCGTGGCGCTTGTCCAGCTGCAGACGAATGTCAACTTTGCCTTCAACCAATGGAGCCGGTTTGTCGCCGGGCTGCAAGTGTCGCTGGCCAGCGCGGCCAGAGTGCGGGAGCTTCTGGAATCGCCCGTCGAAAAAACAGCCGAATCCGGGACGCCATCCGTTCAGCGAAGCGACGTCGAATTTGCCGAACTCCGCTTCTCGTACGACGGGACGCACCCGGTGCTCAGGGAAGTGGATATCGACATCCCCGAGGGAAGCACGGTCGCGTTCGTCGGACCGAGCGGCAGCGGCAAGAGCACCATCGCGAAGCTGCTTCTCGGACTGTACCCGGACTACGAGGGGAGCATCAGGATTTGCGGCCGGGAGCTCAGGGAATGGCCGCTGGGCAGCCTGCGCGAAGCCATCGCGTTCGCGCCGCAGCATCCGTATATATTTGAAGGCACGATCGAGGACAACATTCGCGCGGGCAATAACCGCGCTTCCGTCGAAGAGGTGATCCGGGCGGCGAAGATGGCGCAGATCTGGGATTTCATCGGGCAGCTTCCGGACGGGCTGCGGACCCGGGTGAACGAGAACGGCCGGCTTCTCTCCGGGGGACAGAAGCAGCGCATCGCGCTGGCCCGCGTTTTCCTGAAGGATGCGCCGATCATCGTGCTGGATGAGCCGACATCCGCCCTCGACACCTTTACGGAAGAGATGTTCCAGGATGCGCTGAAGGCCCTTCCCCCGGAGAAAACGATCATCATCATCGCGCACCGGCTTTCCACCATCGAGCATGCCGACAAGATCTACGTCATGAGCGAAGGACGGATCGCGGAGAGCGGGACGCATGAATCGCTGCTGATGCGGGACGGCCTGTACGCGAGGCTGCGCGCGGGCGACACGCTGGAGCAAACGGTATGAAAAAAACGGCTGCGTCATCCGGGAAGGATGGCGTCAGCCGTTTTTGACTTGTGGTCAGCCCGACCTCAAGCCTGCGCTTGCAGCGCGTTCAGCTTCTGGGCCAGGCGGGATTTTTTGCGAGCGGCTTTGTTCTTGTGGATCAGGCCTTTCGTCACGGCCTTGTCCAGCTTCTTCGAAGCGGCGGCGACTGCAGCCTTGGCGGCTTCGATGTCAGCGGCTGCGATTGCCGTCTCGGCAGCCTTGACGGCCGTGCGAAGCGCGGACTTCTGCGACGCGTTCAGGGCGCGGCGCTTCTCGCTCGTCTTCACGCGCTTGATGGCGGATTTGATGTTCGGCACTCGGTTCACCTCCCGGACAAACGAGCCTTCCTCATCTTGAGTCAACTTGAAGTATTCTATCATGCGGACCTTGAAATTGCAAGAGCGGCATGGGGGCGCGCGGCGCGCAAGATTCGCTGCATAAAACGCCGCCCGCCGGCGCAACAATAAGGCTGATCCGAACATTGGAGGAATGCGCTGCCATGCACGACATCGAATTGCGCCAATACGACATCCGCACCGACCTCGCGCTGGAAGCGAAGGAAATGGCCCAGTCGGGCAAGGACGGCCGGATCAACGGCATCACGACGGAGACGGTCGCCGAGGACGGCATCACGATCACGCGGATGAGCGTGGACAACGAGGAAGGGGCGCGGGCGATCGGCAAAATGGTCGGCCGCTACGTCACCATCGAGGTGCCCGGACTGCGGAACCGCGACACGGAATTGCAGGATCGCGTCGCCGAAGTGTTCGCGCGCGAGTTCGAGGCGTTTCTCGACCGGATCGGCGTCAGCCGCAGCGCGAAGACGCTGATCGTCGGGCTCGGCAACTGGAACGTGACCGCCGACGCCCTCGGGCCGCTTGTCGTCGAGAACACGCTGGTCACCCGCCATCTGTTCGAGCTGATGCCGGACCAGGTGGCGCCAGGGTACCGTCCCGTCAGCGCGGTCGCGCCAGGCGTGCTCGGCATCACCGGCATCGAGTCGAGCGATATCGTGTTCGGCATCGCTTCGCAGATCAAACCCGACCTCATCATCGCGATCGACGCGCTTGCCTCGAAGGCGGTCGAACGGGTCAATACGACGATCCAGATCGCCGACACGGGCATCCACCCCGGCTCCGGCATCGGGAACAAGCGCAAGGGGCTGACGCGCGAGATTCTCGGCGTGCCGGTCATCGCGATCGGTGTACCGACGGTCGTCTACGCTTCGACCATCGTGAACAATTGCATCGAGCTGATGGCGGAGCATTTTCGCAGGCAGACGGACAACGCGGCGCCCATCCTCGGCATGCTCCATTCCATCTCGAACGAGGAGCGCCTGCAGCTCGTGAAGGAGGTGCTGCGGCCGTTGGGCCACGACCTGCTCGTGACGCCGAAGGAGGTCGACTCGTTCATCGAGGACATCGCGAACATCATCGCGAGCGGCCTGAACGCCGCGCTGCACGACGCGGTCACGATGGAGAACACCGGCGCTTACACCCATTGAGCGCCGGTTTTTTTCGCATTCTTCCATTCTATTGTTTTCGCGATTCTTCCGTTCTATGATCCGCTCCCCTCTCATAGACTGATAGCAAAGATCCGGCAATTGCCGCAGCCTGTGGGGAGGAGCAATCGATGAAACGAATCGCGATGGTTTGGTCCGCGCCGCGAACTTCCGAAGCGCTGCGCAGACTGCTGGCGCGGTGGCGCACGTTCGTCCTGCTGTCCGCCTTCACGTTTGCCGCCGTCGTCTCGGCCGGGCTGGCGGGCCTGGCCTTCCGATCGTCGTCGGCGGATTGGCCGGCGGGCGGCGCGGCCGCCTCGCTGCCGGACGGCGTGCTGGCGCAGATGGCCGGCATGGAATTGCCGTCGTTCCGTTCCGCGAAGCGGGAGGGCGGCATCGACGGCCGGCGGGCGGCGTCGTTTCTGTTCCGCTTCACGACCGGCATCAATCCGCATCAGCCGCGCAGCCTGCTCGCGCGCGAGCTGCCGGGACTGGAAGGCGGCCGCGCCGTGCTGCTCAGGCCGGGCGGCGCCGGCGAGCACGCCACCGGGCCGGAGGATCATCCGCCGCTGCCGGAAGCGGAGGATGACGCGCGAGATGACGGCGGGCTGACCGTGCCGACGGACGACGCGCCGAACCATTCGGCGCTTCCGGACCCCGGCGAGGCGGCCGGGGAAGATCCCGCGACGGGCGCTGGCGATGCCGCGACGGGCACAGGCGATGCCGCGTCGGGCGCAGGCGAAGCCGGATCCGGTTTGCCCGCTGAGCCGAAGCGGAAAGTTGTCTTCATCTATCATTCCCACAACCGCGAATCGTGGCTGCCGGAGCTCGGCGAAGGCGCGAAGAACGCCGAGTCGGACGAGATCAACATCACGCTGGTCGGCAAGCGTCTCGCCCGGAAGCTGGAGGAAGCCGGCGTCGGCGCGGTCCATTCTTCGGTCGATTACGCGACGACGGTCAAGGACTACCGTTGGGAATTATCCTATAAATATTCAAAAGAGACGGTTATCGAAGCGATGGCCGATCACGACGGCCTGACCTGGCTGTTCGACATCCACCGGGATTCGCAGCCGCGCGGATACACGACGGCGACGATCGACGGCAAGGATTACGCGCAGGTCTATTTCATCATCGGCAAAGGAAACCCGGACTGGCGGAAGAACGAAGCGTTCGCCGAGAGGCTCCACCGGCTGCTGGAACAGCGCTATCCCGGCATCTCGCGCGGCATCTGGGGCAAGGACGCTTCGAGCGGCAACGGGGAGTACAACCAGTCGCTGTCGCCGAACAGCCTGCTCATCGAGATCGGCGGCATCGAGAACACGCTGGAGGAATGCTACCGGACGGCCGACGCGCTGGCCGAAGCGATCGTCGAGCTGTACCGGTCGCAGGCGGCGGAGACCGTCGCCGCAAGCGAGTGAGTCGCGGAAGGGGGAGTCGGGATGCGCAGACCCTGGCAGTACGCGCTGCTTGGCGCCGCGGTCGCTTTTTTCGTCCTGTACGGGATCGAGCTGGCGTCGGACGGCGTGGAAGATGTGTACGGTCCGGAGAAACCGCGGACGGAGCGGCGCGCCCCCGCCGGCATGGACGGCTACGGTTACGCGGGCGATCCGTACCCGCCCGATGCGCGGGGACGCATGCAGGCGGACCCGCGCGGCCTGCGTCCGGAAGACGCGGGCGCGGACCCGGCCGGCGCGGACCGCATGCCGGCATGGGACGATTACGGCACGCCGCCGTACGGCGCGGACGGCCTCCCGATATGGGACGATTACGGCGCGGGCGGCTACGGCTATTCCGACGCCGCGTCGGGCGGCTCCGCCGGCAGGCTGGCGGACGGCACGGCCGGTCTTCTGCAATCGGTGGCGAAGGGCGGGATCCGTTTCATCGTGTCGCTGTTTGAGTCCGTGGCGCGATGAGGCGTGTTGGCATTTTTGTCGAGGCGCTTTCCGGATCGCGCATTGATGCTTGACTCCCGCTGCTGATATAATAGGAGATCGAACGGCATTCATGCTCACGTTGGAGGAAATGCATGACGGACGCTCTATCGAAGCAGCGGAATATCCGCAATTTCTGCATCATCGCCCATATCGACCACGGCAAATCGACGCTTGCCGATCGCATACTCGAATATACCGGCGCGCTCACGTCCCGGGAAATGCAGGACCAGGTGCTCGACAACATGGATCTCGAACGGGAGCGCGGCATCACGATCAAGCTTCAGGCCGTGCGTCTGACCTACAAGGCCGACGACGGCCAGGAGTACACGCTGCACCTGATCGACACGCCGGGCCATGTCGACTTCACGTATGAAGTGTCGCGCAGCCTGGCCGCCTGCGAAGGCGCGCTGCTGGTCGTCGACGCGGCGCAGGGGATCGAGGCGCAGACGCTGGCGAACGTGTATCTCGCGCTGGACAACAACCTCGAGATTTTGCCGGTGATCAACAAGATCGACCTGCCGAGCGCCGATCCGGAACGGGTCAAGCGGGAGATCGAGGACGTGATCGGGCTCGACGCGAGCGAGGCGGTGCTGGCGTCCGCGAAGGCGGGCATCGGCATCAAGGAAATTCTCGAGCAGATCGTCACGAAGGTGCCGCCGCCGAATGGCGATCCGGACGCTCCGCTCAAGGCGCTCATTTTCGACTCCCATTACGATTCGTACAAGGGCGTCGTCGTCTATGTCCGGGTCGTGGACGGCAGCATCCGCGCCGGCAAGCGGATCCGCTTCATGGCGACGGGCGCGGAATTCGAGGTCATCGAAGTCGGTACGTTCAAGCCGCGGATGACGGTCGTCGACGAGCTGTCCGTCGGCGATGTCGGTTTCGTCGTGGCCGGCATCAAGAACGTGAAGGACACGCGGGTCGGCGACACGATCACCGACGCCAAGCGTCCAGCCGCGGAGCCGCTTCCGGGCTACCGGCGCATCAATCCGATGGTGTTCTGCGGGCTCTACCCGATTGACACGCAGGATTACAACGATCTCCGCGAGGCGCTCGAGAAGCTGGAGCTCAACGACGCTTCGCTGCGGTACGAGCCGGAGACGTCGAGCGCGCTCGGCTTCGGGTTCCGGTGCGGTTTTCTCGGGCTGCTGCACATGGAAATCATCCAGGAGCGGATCGAGCGGGAGTTCAACATTCCGCTCATCACGACGGCGCCGAGCGTCGTCTACCGGGTGCACCTGACGAACGGCCAGACGCTGGAGATCGACAACCCGTCGAACTATCCGGAATCGGGCAAGATCGACTACGTCGAGGAACCGTTCGTCAAGGCGTCCATCATCGTGCCGAACGACTACGTCGGCCCGATCATGGAATTGTGCCAGAGCCGGCGCGGCGAGTTCGTCAACATGGAGTACATCGACACGTCCCGCGTGACGCTCACCTATGAGCTGCCGCTGTCCGAGATCGTCTACGACTTCTTCGACCAGCTCAAGTCGAGTACGCGCGGCTACGCCTCGTTCGACTACGAGCTGTCCGGGTACAAGAAATCGAACCTGGTCAAGATGGACATTCTGCTCAACAACGAAGTGGTGGACGCGTTGTCGGTCATCGTGCACCGCGACCGCGCGTACCAGCGGGGCCGGGTCGTCTGCGAGAAGCTGAAGGAGCTCATTCCGCGGCAAATGTTCGAAGTGCCGATCCAGGCGTCCATCGGCTCGCGGGTCATCGCCCGGGAGACGGTGAAGGCGATGCGGAAGAACGTCCTCGCGAAATGTTACGGCGGGGACATCACGCGGAAGCGGAAGCTGCTGGAGAAACAGAAAGAGGGCAAGAAACGGCTGAAGCAGGTCGGCAGCGTGGAAGTGCCGCAGGAGGCGTTCATGGCGGTGCTGCGCATCGACAAATGACGGCCGCTTGAGCCGCCGGGCCGCCGGGGTATCCCGG
>Ga0310831_101031_pt1 | contig 10121 bp, 10 predicted proteins | sample WT_ome_6_FD_201307 | JGI IMG/M metagenome (GOLD analysis project Ga0310831, IMG submission 201307) | Sorghum-adapted microbial communities enriched on wild type (WT) sorghum from Joint BioEnergy Institute, Emeryville, California, United... ... | reverse complement strand
TCCTTGAGCAGGTCCAGGATCTGGGCCTGAATCGTCACGTCGAGCGCCGTCGTCGGCTCGTCGGCGATGAGCAGGCGGGGCTGGCAGGCCACCGCCATGGCGATCAGCGCCCGCTGCCGCATCCCGCCGGAGAGCTGGTGGGGGTACTCGCGCAGCCGCCGCTGCGGGTCCGGGATGCCCACCCGTTCCAGGAGCTCCGCCGCCTGGCGGCGGGCCTGGGCGCGCTCCAGCTTGCGGTGGCGGACCAGCACCTCGGCCACCTGCACCCCGATCGGCACGACCGGGTTCAGCGACGAGAGCGGGTCCTGGAAGATCATCGCGATCTCCCGGCCCCGGATGTCCCGTCGGGCATCGTCGTCGAGCGTGAGCAGGTCGCGTCCGGCGAAGACGGCACGGCCGCCCACCCGGACGCCCCGGCGCGGGAGCAGGCCCATGATCGCCAGTGAGGTCACGCTCTTGCCGCAGCCGGACTCGCCGACCAGGCCGACGACCTCGCCCTCGTCGACCGTGAAGGAGACACCATCGACGGCGTGCACGGGCGGTGCGCCGCGATGAACGAAGGTGACCGACAGATCGGTCACGTCGAGCAGTGCCACGTCACGTCCTCAGCTTGGGGTCCAGGGCCTCACGCATGGCCTCACCCAGGAGCGTGAAGCCGAACGCGGTGATGATGATGGCGACGGCCGGGTAGATGGCCAGGCCGGGGGAGATCTCCAGGTACCGCTGGGCGTCGGCGAGCATCTTGCCCCACTCCGGCGTGGACGGATCCGGGTTGCCCAGCCCGAGGAAGGACAGCGCCGCCGCCTCGATGATCGCGGTGGCCAGGGTGAGGGTCATCTGGACCAGCACCGGGGCCAGGGAGTTCGGCAGGATGTGGCTCAGGGCGATGCGGTGCTTGCGCACGCCCAGCGCGGTCGCCGCCAGCACGTACTCGGCATTGGCCTGGGCGATCATCGATCCGCGGAGCAGTCGGGCGAAGATCGGCACCGCGATCGCGCCGACGGCGATCATCACGGTGGCCAGGCTCGGCCCGAGCAGGGCGGCGATGCTGATCGCGAGCAGCAGGCTCGGCAGCGCGAGCATCATGTCGACGATCCGCATGAGCACGGTGTCGAGCCGCCGGCCCCAGGGCCCGCCGAGGCCGTGGGCCGCCCCGGCGATGCCGCCGATGAGACACCCCACGCTCATGCCGATGAACGTGGCGACCACGCCGACCAGCAGGGTCTGGCGTGCCCCGACCACCATGCGGCTGAACTCGTCGCGCCCGAGGTGGTCGTAGCCCAGCCAGTGCTCGGCCGAGGGGCCGGGGATGATGCCGGCGGCCGGCCGGACCTCCCCGTTGGCCACGCCGATCGTGTCGGTCGGGCTGTAGGGCACGAAGAACGGCCCGATGGCCGCGACGAGCACGAACACACCGAGGATCACCGCGCCCGCGATGGCGCTGGGATTGTGCCGCAAGCGTCGCGCCGCCTCGCGCCAGAGGCTGGCGCCCCGGCCGTCGGCGGGGGCGGCCGCCAGCTCGGCCAGCCGGTCCAGTTTCTCGACCTTGCGGCCCGGCGTCAGCACGCTCATCGGACCCTGACCCTAGGATCGATAAGAGTATATGAAATGTCGACCAGGAGGTTCACCAGGACATAGATCAGCGCGATGATCATGATGAAGGTCATGAGCACCGGATAGTCCCGGGCCGGGATCGCGGCCGCGACGAAGTGCCCGATCCCGTTGAACGCGAAGACCGTCTCGGTCAGCACGGCACCGGAGAGCAGGCCCCCGGTGAGCAGGCCGATCGTGGTCACCACGGGCAGCAGCGCGTTGCGCAGCACGTGGCGCTGCCGGATGACCCGGGCGGTGAGGCCCTTCGCCTCGGCCGTGCGCACGTAGTCCTCGCCGAGCACCTCGAGCACGCTGGCGCAGGTCATGCGCGTGATGATCGCGAGCGGAATCGAGGCCAGGGCGATGCCGGGCAGGATCAGGTGCCAGAGCGCGTCCCGGGCCGCGTCCCACTCGCGCGTGAGCAGGCCGTCCAGGACGAAGAAGCCGGTGACCCGGGTGGCGTTGATCCCGACCGTCTGCCGGCCCGTCGTCGGGAACCACCCCAGGTGGACCGAGAAGACCAGCCGCAGCATGTAGGCCAGGAAGAAGATCGGAATACAGATGCCGAAGAGCGCGCCGCCGACGGCGAGATTGTCCAACCACGTGCCGCGGCGACGGGCGGCCAGGTAGCCCAGAGGAATGCCCACGGACACCGCGATCGCCATCGCCACGATGGTCAGCTCGACGGTGCCGGGGAAGCGCTCGGCGAACTCGGTCCAGACCGGCCGATGCGTCTGGATCGACACGCCGAGGTCGCCGGTGACCAGACGTCCGAGGAACCGGCCGTACTGGACCCACAAGGGCTGGTCGAGCCCCAGGCTCCGGCGCACGGCCTCGCGCAGCTCGGGGGTGCCGCGCTCGCCCAGGATCGCCGTCTCGGGGCCACCGGGTAACCGGTGCAGCCAGATGAACAGCAACAGGGAAAGGCCGAACAGCGTCGGGATCAGCTGTAGCAGCCGACGGACGATCAACCGGATCAACGATGCCTCGCACGGATGAGAGCCGGCCGACCGGGCCGTCGGGGTCACCGACCGGCCCGGCCCCAAAAAAACGTTGACTGACCTTACGACGCCACGAACTCCACCGTGTAGAACCGCTCGTCGGTCAGCGGGCTCGGCGCGAGGCCGGTGACGTTGCTCGCGAGCACCAGCGACGGCGGCGAGTGCACGACCGGCACGCCGGGCAGGAAGTCGGCGAGCATCGCGTTGATTTCCTCGTACATCCGGTTACGGGTGTCGTAGTCGGGCTCGGCGTCGGCCGCCGCGAAGGCCGCGAACAGCTCGGGGTTGTCGAAGCCCCACTCACCCGTCTGGCGGGCGAAGAACGTCCCGATGAAGTTGTAGACGTCGGCGTAGTCACCGGTCCACCCCAGCAGGTGCAGGTCGTGGTCGCCCGGGTTCTGCACCGCGTTGAGGTAGTCCGGGTTCCACTCCAGCGCGACCGGCTCGATCGTGATGCCCACGGCCTGCAGGTCCGCCGACATCAGCTCGAAGATCGCCGCCGGGTCCGGCATGTACGGCCGCGACACGTTGGTCGGGTAGTAGAACTTCAGCGTCAGGCCGTCGGCGTAGCCCGCCTCGGCGAGCAGCGCCTTCGCCTTGTCGGGGTCGTAGTCGTACTTCGTGACGTTGGGGTTGTGGCCCGGCAGCGACGGCGGCATGAAGTTCGACGCCACCTCGGAGCCCTCCGGGTAGACCGAGCTGACGATCGCCTCCCGGTTGATGGCGTGCGCGATGGCCTGCCGCACCCGGACGTCCTGGAGCGCCGGGTTGCTGCTCTGGTTCATGGCCAGGTAGAGGATGTTGAACGGCGGCCGGGTGATGACGTTGAAGCCCTCGTTGCGCAGGATCGCCACGTCCTCCGGCGCGACGAAGTCGTTAGCCGTGGATCTCGCCGTTGCGCAGCGCGAGCTTGCGGGCGTTGAGGTCGCCGATGGCCCGGAAGACCAGGGTCTTGATCTTGGCCTTCTCGCCGTGGTAGTCCTCGAACCGCTCCAGCGTCACGGTGTGGTTGACCGTGTCCCAGGAGACGAACTTGTACGGCCCGGTGCCGACCGCGTACTTCATCGCGTACTCCGGGTACGTCACGTTGTCGGCGGTGCCGCTGATGTTGTCCGCGTCGTACTGCTGCAGCGCGGTCGGGCTGGCGATCGAGAACGCCGCGAGCGCCAGGGCCGCGGGGAAGGCGCTGGTCACCCGGGTCGTCGTGATGACCGCGGTGTATTCGTCGGTGGCCTCGCAGGACTTGTAGAGGCTCTCGCCGAGCGCGTCGGCGTACTCCGGCTCGTTCTGGGCGAACCCACCGAAGACGGCCTGCCAGTAGTACGAGATGTCCGGGTTCTGCAGGAGGCCCTTGAAGTTGTACCAGCGGTCGAAGTTGAAGCAGACCGCCTCGGCGTTGAAGTCGGTGCCGTCGTGGAACTTGACCCCCTGCTTGAGGTGGAAGGTCCAGACCGTACCGGTCTCGTCGGGCTCCCAACTTGTGGCCAGGCCGGGCACGATCTCGGCCCCGCCGAGCTCGGGCTGCACCAGGGTCTCGTATATCTGACGGGTAACACGGAACGTCTCGCCATCGCTGGCGAGCGCAGGATCGAGAACCTTCGGGTCTTCCGCGGCGCCGAAGATCAGGGTGTCAGGGGTGCCCTCTTCCCCTCGCTCGCTCTCGGCACACGCCACGAGAGCGAGGCTGGCGACCAACGTTGTCGCCAGCGCGGCGCCGAGCCTTCGTCCACGCATCTGGGGCAAACTCCTTCGGTCCAGGAGGAACGATGCCGGTGACTGTGGTCACCGTTGGCCAGACCCTAAGGGCGATTTGTGTCCGGTGATCGGGCCCGCATCCGGTTTCAACCGGATCGTGTCCAAAACGCTGTGAACGGCCGATGAACCCGGCCCAGCGGCCGGCATAAATGGGTATGAAACGCCTATATGGGGCTCCTTGGTTTCCCGGCTACCGTGGCGGATTCTGTCCGGCGTGACCGGACGTTCCCTGGCCCGCTCCGCGGCGGCCGCGGTGGGTCTGCTCGTCGCGCTCGGCGGGCTCACCGCCTGCGACCCGCTCGAGAGCGACATGTCGGCCCAGCCGCCGGCGGTCGAGGCCGGGGAGGCCAGTGCCCAGCTCGACGGCCTGACCGTGGCCGAGTGGGCGCCCATGACCGGCTACAGCCGGGACCGCTTCGGCGAGGGCTGGCAGTCCCAGGGCGACAGCTGCGACACCCGCGAGCGCGTCCTCCAGCGGGACGGCCAGGGCGTGGTGGTCGGCGACGGCTGTCGCGTCACCGCCGGCACCTGGTTCAGCGTCTACGACGGGGTGACGCTGACCGATCCCGGCGAGGTGGACATCGACCACGTGGTGCCGCTGGCCAACGCGTGGCGCACCGGCGCCGCCGCCTGGACCGACGAGCAGCGCCGGGCGTTCGCCAACGACCTGCAGCGACCGCAGCTCATCGCGGTCAGCTCGACGAGCAACCGGTCCAAGGGCGACCAGGACCCGTCGCAGTGGAAGCCGCCGCGGCAGGAGTACTGGTGCACCTACGCCCAGTCCTGGATCGCGGTCAAGGCCCACTGGGGCCTGTCCGTCACGGCGGACGAGAAGGCCGCCCTCACCGAGATGCTGGGCACCTGCTCGTGACCGCGCGCGAGACGACCTTCGTCGCCCCGCCCGGGGGCGTGATGACCGACGAGGTCGGCGCGGTCACCGGCGAGCTCACGTTGCGCACGGAGCTGACCCCCGACGGCGCCGTACGGGTACTGGTGCAGTACCTCGGCGCCGCCGAGTGGTACCGGGTGACCGGCGCTCCCACGTCCCTGCCGCCCGACACCACCCTCGACGCGCTGCACGAGCGCGTCCTGGGTGAGCTGCTGGGGCGAGGGCCCGACGCGGGCCGATGACAACGGCCCGCGCTCACCGGAGAACGGTGCCCAGCGGGCCGGTCACGTCAACGCACGATGGAGGTCAATCCCCCTGCCGCTGCGACGGAATCTGTCCCTGCAGCAGCGCACGGACCTCCGACTCACGGTAACGACGGTGGCCGCCGAGCGTCCGGATGGCGCTCAGCTTGCCAGCCTTCGCCCACCGAGTCACTGTCTTGGGGTCCACACGGAACATCGACGCGACCTCGGCCGGGGTGAGTAGGGGTTCGGGCTCGTGCGTACGGGATGCCATCGGGTCTCTCCTCTGCCAGGTACTCGTGGCGGTGGCGGGGAGGGCGCCAGCGCGCCAACGCCCCCCATCGTCCGGCTAGTCCCCGATGTCCGACATGGGCCGAACGGATGATGGGTTGTGGATGGTCGGACGAGTTACGCGCTGGTTGTCCGCTTTGGCCGAGATAGCGCGGTTCCCTGGTCTGTCGGGATCACGACGACGTCACGTCGGTTTTTGTGCTCCGGCCGGCGTCAGTTGCTCCGTTCCAGGAGTTGGATCCTCCGCCATCGCTCGACCAGGCGCTCGTAGGCGGTCGTCGCCCGCGCCGCCTCGCCGGCCGCCAGCGCGGCCAGCCCTTCGGCCACCAACGCGGCCGAGTCGTCCTCACGCAGCAGGTCGTCGGAGAGCAGCTCGGCCAGCCCGCCGTAGTCGAGCTCCACGATCGACCGGGAGTGGAACTCCTCCAGCCACCGCGCGCTCTCCTCGACCGCCTCCGCGACCGGCACGTCCCCCAGGGTGCGCCGCAGCACGGACAGCGCCTTGTGGGCCCGCCGCCGGGCCTTGGAGATCTCCGTCCGGAAGCGCACCACCCGCCGCCCCGGCTCGAGCGAGATCTCCCGCTCCTCCTGGCTGACCAGCACGAACCAGCGCAGCGGCACGCTCCAGGTGGCCACCTGCTCGTGCTGGCGTCCCGAGCCGGAGGGGCTCGTGCGGGCCGCAGAGTGCCAGTCGGCGACCACGGTGCGCGCGGCCCCCACGAGCGCCGGCGGCACGAAGGCGTCGGCGAGGACCGCCGGCACGCCGTCCCGGGCCGCCAGCGCGGCCTCGGCCACCCGGACCCGCAGGTTCCACGGGCAGATCAGCGTCTGGTCACCGTGCTCGAGCACGTACGCCTCGTCGGGCAGGTCCGGCAAGCGGGTCCAGTGCGCCCCGAGGGCCTCCAGCACGGCCGTGCGCTGGCGTACGGGCCCCTCGGCGAGGGTCACCGCCCGTCCGTCGGTCACGTATCCGCGCCAGTAGTTCTGGCTCTGCTTGTCGAAGGCGGAGAGCGGCTCGTAGACGCGCAGATACGAGGCGAAGAGTGCCGGCACGGCGCGATCGTCGCACGAATCCGTGGCCAGCGCCCACCCTGCCGACGGATCGCGGGGCAAAAACCCCCACAGCATCAGGGAACCGGATCGCGGGCCGTGGTGGCCGATGACCCGGCGGTGGGGACTTCCCGCACCCAGCCCGGGCGCCGTACGGTTCGCAGCATGGCTGTCTTCACCTCCGACCACCGCCACGAGCAGGTGGTCTTCTGCGCAGACCCCACTACCGGTCTGCGCGCGATCATCGCGATCTACTCCACGGCGCTCGGCCCCGCCCTGGGCGGCACCCGGTTCTACCCGTACGCCAGCGAGGACGAGGCGCTCGCCGACGTGCTCGACCTGTCGCGGGCGATGGCGTACAAGAACGCGATGGCCGGGCTCGATCTCGGCGGCGGTAAGGCCGTCATCTGGGGCGACCCCGAGCACGACAAGAGCGAGGCGCTGCTGCGGGCGTACGGCCGCTTCGTGCAGTCCCTGGGCGGCCGCTACTACACCGCCTGCGACGTCGGCACCTACCCGGCCGACATGGACATCGTGGCGCGCGAATGCCGCTTCGTGACCGGACGCAGCACGGCCTACGGCGGAGCCGGCGACTCCTCGGTGCTGACCGCGTTCGGGGTGTTCCAGGGCATGCGCGCCGCGGCCGAGCACCGGTGGGGCACGCCGAGCCTCGCCGGCAAGCGGGTGGGCATCGCGGGCGTCGGCAAGGTGGGCCGTCGCCTGGTGGAGCACCTGATCGCCGACGGCGCCCACGTGGTGGTCACCGACGTCAACCCGGAGGCGGTGGCGGCCGTGCGGACGGCTCACCCCCAGGTCGACGAGGTGCCCGACACCATGGCGCTCATCACGTCGGACATCGACGTCTACGCCCCGTGCGCGCTCGGCGGCGCGCTGTCGGACGAGACGGTCCCGGTCCTGCGGGCCTCGGTCGTCTGCGGCGGCGCGAACAACCAGCTCGCCCATCCGGGCATCGAGAAGACCCTGGTCGACCGGGGCATCCTCTACGCGCCCGACTACGTGGTCAACGCCGGCGGGGTGATCCAGGTCGCCGACGAGATTCACGGGTTCAACATGGAGCGCGCCCGCGCCCGGGCCGAGAAGATCTTCGACACCACCCGGCAGGTGCTGCGACTGGCCGCCGAGGAGGGCGTACCGCCCTCGGTCGCCGCCGACCGCATCGCGGAGCGCCGGATGGCCGAGGTCGGCCGGCTCACCACGATCCGCCTGTAGGCCGGCGGCACCGCCCTCCCGCGAGCCGCCGGACAACCGAACGGTCGCCGACCGCCGGTCGTCCCGCGGCCGCGGGCGGGAAGGCCGTTCGTCGATCATCGGCCGACGCCTGGCGCGGCGTCCGGACCCGGCCGTTGCTGCCCTGTAACGGCCACGGGAAAGATGACCCGTGACACACCGGACCCCCCATCCCCGTACTCGGACGGCGCGCCGGGCCCGACCGAGGTGTCGAATGGCGCCCGAGGCATGTACCGTATGACGCACGAGAGATGCCTGACGTCGTCGGGGCCCACCCACCCGGGTGCCCCGCAATTTCTGTGCGAGGGGGTCGAGCCATGGGGCGCGGCCGTGCGAAGGCCAAGCAGACGAAGGTGGCCCGGGCGCTGAAGTACCATTCCCCCGAGACCGACCTCGCCGCCCTGCAGCGCGAGCTCAGCGGTCGTACGCGCTCCGGTGGGGTCGGGCCAGACTCGGAACCCGACGACAACGACCTGTACGACGAGTACGCCGACTACTACGACGAGGACGCCGACGACGAGGCGGACGGTCGGTGGGCCGCTCGGCGCTCGTGAGCTGAGCGTCACAGTCGTCGCGTCTGGGTCGTTCCCACCCCCGGCATCGGGGTCGGCAAGGCGGGGCCGAGGGGCTGATCATCTGACCATGCCTGTCGCGCGAGCGGGCGGTGACGGACGTCTCGTGTTCGCTCGGGGCAGCCGCCCGCGTGGCGCGGTTGCGGTGAGGTTTCCCGTACGGCACCGTCCGGCTCTGGGCGGGTGACGGTGCCGCGGCGGCGAGCCCGACGAGCGGCCGAGCCGGGCCGCTGGTGCCGCGGTCGGCTTCGTCCGGGTCGGCTCGGTTGATCGGGGTCGGCCTGATCGGTATCGGTGTCGGCCAGATCGGTGTCGGGGTCGGCTTGATCGGCGGCGGGATCGGCTTGATCGGTCCGTCCCCTCGGGCCGGCTCAGCGCGGGCGGTTGCTGAACTCCCAGAAGGTCGGGAAGGCGTCCGAGAACGCGCGCCAGCCGGGCGTGGCGTCGTCCGGCGTGCCCTCCCGGGCGCGCCAGGTCGCCACCGCCTCCGCCACCAGCGCCTCCAGTCCGGGGGTGCGGCGCAGCCGGTTCAGCAGCTCCGCCTGCGGGTCGGCACCGGCGGGACCAATGCCGAGGGGAATGGCGCCAGCGGGGCCAGCGGCCCTGATGCCGGCGCTGGTGGGACCAGCGCCGGCGGTATGAGCGCCGGGGACGGCCTCGGCGGTGTCGGGAAGGACGTCCTCCGGGGCACGATCCGCCACGACCGGGTCCCTGCTGACCGGGTCCCTGCTGACCGGGTCCCTGCTGACTGGGTCCCTGCTGACCGGTCTGGCCGGGCGGTCAGGCAGCCTGGGCATGGTCGAGCACCCCCTCCAGCAGCGCGATCCGGCTGTTGAGGCAGTGCCGAGTCCGGGTGATATCGAATCGGCCCTGCTCGAAGTATCGGTTTGCGGCATGGGCACCGCCGCAGAAGCCGAAGTATCCGCACGACGCCCGGCACGCCTCGACCCCGGCCAGGTACTCGGCCAACCAGCCCGTCGGGTGGGCCGCCGCCCGCGCCACGATCTCGTCCAGCGGCGAATCCAGCACCGACCCGGCGGTGAAGTCGCCGTACCGGTCGGAGGTGAACCCGGCCAGCTCGGGGGAGAGCAGCACGACCCGGCCGTCGTGCGCGATGGTGGGGATCGGGTCGTGGCGCCGCGGCAGCAGGTCGTCCGCGTCGCCGGCGAGCGCCGCACCCGCGAACCGCAGCGCCCACTCCACCTCGCGCAGCTCGACCCGGGGGTCACGCCGCCACGCCGCCGTGAGCTCGGCCCAGAACGCGCGGACGCGCTCGGGGGCGTACGCGTTCGGGCGCCGGTTCACGCCCTCCTGCTCCTCCAGGTTCACGGCGATGAGCGTGGGCCCCAGGTCGGCGAGGAACCGGTACAGGGGCTCGGCCAGCCCGGGCCGGGGATCGGAGACCACGGCCAGGATCGCGAACGGGATGCCCCGGCGGCGCAGCGTCTCGATGCCCGCGAGGATGCGGTCGTACGCCTCG
>Ga0310831_101024_pt1 | contig 10164 bp, 10 predicted proteins | sample WT_ome_6_FD_201307 | JGI IMG/M metagenome (GOLD analysis project Ga0310831, IMG submission 201307) | Sorghum-adapted microbial communities enriched on wild type (WT) sorghum from Joint BioEnergy Institute, Emeryville, California, United... ... | reverse complement strand
GAGTGCCACCGTTTTTAAAAATACAGCCTCCTGTTGTTGGATACAGAGTGCTGTATTTTTTAATTTTTTTATTTCTCTCTGGTGGCGTGTAGATCTATTTTAGAGGGGTAGAGTCCCTTTTCTACAAGGGTGCCACTGTAGATGCCACCGTTCGTGTTGTGGTGGCATCTGTACTCTGTATACAGGTAAATCGGCTTTCGTCGGGAAGGGAACCGGGAAACCGGAAGGCGAAGCGGCGGCAGATGCCACCGCGATGCCACCTTCGGCGGGAACGAAGCCGAAACAACAGCGGCAAGTTGGGGGCGGAGGAAGCAGATGAGAAAGCAGTGGGCGCGGCTTGGGTGCCAGTGCGCTGCCGGAGCAACGACTTGACAATGGCCGCGCGGCTGGCACAAACGCCACCCCGGTGGCAGAGAAGGCGAGGGTGTATGTCCTGCCGCTGTATGCCGAAGCCTTGACCGGAAACTTCGCCTGGCATGTATGCGCGGCGGACAGCCTGCAAACAATCGCAAACAGCAGGCAGCAGAATCATCCCCCTTGGGACGACAGCTTGCTGCCCGGCAGAGCATCGTCTCACGCAAACGCGCGCTTGTATCAGAAAGCATGAAAAAGGGAACCCATCAGCGGATTCCCTTTTTCATTGCTTCCAAATGCAAAGTTACCATTCCTCAATCATGGATCGGGCAATCTTGACAAACTTTTCTTTACCCAAGGATTTCGCCGAGCCGAGCGCGACGTGGACGCCGCCGGTCTGGAAGGTCAACGTTCGCTGTTCCGGAAACCATTGCAGTTTCTGTCCGCCGGGCAACACAATCGTCTCCGCGGTTTCCCCGGGAGCGGGTTCCGCCAGATTCCGGCCGGATTGCTCAACGGAAAAATGCGGATAAACCAGCTCCAACGAATGTCTGGTGAATCGAATTTCCATCAGATCATCGTCCGCCACCCCCTTCGCCGGAAGCAGGGGTTCGATGCCGTATTTTCGCCCCGCCGCGCGGACGGCCTCTTTCTGTTCGTCCGAATACCGGATGGCTTCGCGATCTTCGCCCGGCCCGGCATATTCGGAAAACGGAATGCTCTTCTCCACGGCAATGACCCGCCAGGTTCCTTCCGTCAGACGCACCGCTTCCACGGCCGTTTTCCTGTTCCCGGCGTTATCCGCAAAGACCACCGTGACATGATCATCCGCATGCCATTCCAGGCGCGATTGCAGCGCGCTCTTTTCATCGAGCGGTTTGCCCAAACCCTGAACGATGGCGACATCTACCGGATCCGCCAGCCACGGCTGGTGGCCGCCCAATTTCCAGGCCAAATTCTGGGGTTCCAGGCTTCCCTCCGTGATCCTCCACCCATCCTCAGTCAGCGACACGGTTAAGAATCCCGCATAATAGTATTCGCCCAACTGACGCTTGTTTCCGGCGGACTCGAGATGTTTCGTCTCGACAAAAAAGCGGACTTGTCCATCCTGCATTTCGGCTTCGTACAGTTTCAACAGCTCAACATGGGCCGTTCCGGACCACGAATCCAAAAATTCCTCAAAAGAATGTTCCGCCCGCCATGCCGCACTCCAATAATGGTAAGCCGTATGATAAGGTTGCTGCCCCATGCCCAGGGTGCCTCCTGCGGCCGCCGACTGTTCGGGCGACAGGTTGTTTGCGTAAGCCAAGGAGGCGAAGTAAGCTTGCAGCAGCATTTCGGGTGAGGTGATCTCCTGCGGCAAACGAGGGTAACGGTACGGATTTTCATAATGGCCGCTTTGCGTTTTCGTGTCAACCATGACAGCGCGGTTTTCCTCATCCCATTTCACTTCCGCTCCCAACGCTTCAGCGACCCAACGGATGGGAATCATGACCCTTCCTTCCATCATTTGAGGCGGGACGTCCGTCTGAATCGTTTTTCCGTTTACGATGAGCCGAATCGGGTTTTCGGCGACTGCCGTTGACATCGTCGCGCACGCGAAGACAACACATGCCGCGATTCCCGCAATCGAAAACGGTAACTTTTTTCCCGGCTTCTTCTTCACAATCCAATCCCTCCTTTAAACCCCATTTCTTTTGAAGGGACTTTATGATATTAGACGGAACACAGCCGAACGAGGTTGATCTGCGCGCACGGCGAAGATATCGGAGGGCACCTGCCGGATCCTCAGAGGGCGGACGAGGGAGCCCCTTTGCGGGTTCCCTTTTTCCATGCCCGGCCATACAAACGCGCGCTCGGCTCATGGGATGGTTGTAAACGATTTCGCGGCGCCGTTGTTTGCGCCGTGTTTGCAAGGCAGGGGGTGAAAGGGCGTTCAGCGCGGGTTTTCGGCGTGTACACCGGCGGTTCCCCGTGGCGTGTACATGCCTTCGCTCGCGGTCCTTCCGGCTTCCAATCCCTCTCAGGCTCGTCAAACTAGTCCGCATAATCGGCCAAGTCCCCTCATAGACATGTTATCAGTCGGAAAACCACTGTGGAGGGGATGATTCCATGCGTCGCATGAAGCGGGCGGCGGCCGTCGTCCTGTGCGTCGCCCTCATCCTGGCGGGATGCGGGTCCAGGAGCGCCGAATCGGTCGTGAAAGATCTGGACGGCGTGCTCGGCGGTCTGAAAAGCTATCAGGGCAGGGGAACGATGACGCTTCACACCGGGCAGCAGCCGCTCCAGTACCAGGTGGAGGTCTGGTACAAAAAACCTTCCTATTACAGGGTCGCGCTGACGAACGCCGCGAAGGACATCACCCAGATCGTGCTGCGCAACGACGAGGGCGTGTTCGTGCTGACCCCGAAATTGAAGAAGAGCTTCCGCTTCCAGAGCGACTGGCCGCAGAACCAGGGGCAGGTGTACCTGTACCAGACGCTCGTGCAGAGCATCCTGCTCGACAATTCCCGGCAGTTCACGGTCGACAAGGACGCGTACGTGTTCGATGTCATGGCGAACTACCAGAACGGCTCCCTGGCGCGGCAGAAAATATGGCTTGACCAGAAAACGTACGCCCCGCGGCGGGTGGAAGTGAGCGACGCGAACGCGAACGTGCTGGTCGAGGTGACGTTCGACCAGTTCCGGTTCGACGTGGCGTTCGACGACAAGGCGTTCGACATGGCCGCGAACCTCGGCGCCGCGCAGCAGCAGGAGGAGAAGGACAAGTCGACGGGCGCGCCCGGCCGCGACGAACCATCATCGTCGGATGACGCGGCGCCCGGGGACAATCCGGACGAGTCCGCGACGGATGAAGTCGTGCCGGGCGGCAATCCGGACGAGAAGGCGACGGATGGAGCGGAGCCCGGCGACAGCGCGGAGGAACCGGCGACGGATGACGCGTTTGCGGGAGACGTGCCGGATGAAGCGGCGGACGCGGGCGAAACGGCGGAAGATTTTGTCCCGATGGAACCGTCCTATTATCCCGAAGGCGTCGCGCTCAAGGACATCACCGACGTGACGCAGGCCGACGGCAGCAAGGGCGTGCTGATGCGCTTCACCGGCGCCTACAATTATACGCTGTACCAGACGAAGCCGAAGGATATCGACGCCGCGCTCATCCCGGGCGTCATGCTCGACCTCGGCCACACGTGGGGACTGCTCACGGGCGACGTGCAGCAGACGCTCACCTGGACGTATCAGGGGTACGAGTACCGGCTGACGTCGGCCGAACTGCCCGAATCCGAAATGGTGAAGATCGCCCGATCCGTGCTGGAAGAGATGGAGAAGTAACACGCATTCGCGGAAGCTTCGGGAGGCCGGCCGGGTTTCATGCGAGCGGAAGGGAACCTGCCGTCAGGTTCCCTTCATTTTTGCGCGGGGAGGGGGGGCCGATTTGACGCCGAACAGCAGGCGCAGCGGGGCGAGCCGCCGGATCGCCGCTTCATACAGCAGGCAGGACGCGGCGAAGGACGAAATGAGGATGACGGCAAACTTCACATAGAGATTCCAATCCTGTTGGACAATGAACCAGCCGATCACGACGATCACGGTCTGATGGACGATGTAGACCGGAAACGCCGCTTCATTGGCATATCTCAGCCATGAAGGCCGGACATGCCGCAGTTTGAGGCCGTATCCCGTGATTGCGATCAGCGTCAGCCAGACGTTCAACGTGCGCAGCAGCGTGAAGAGGATGGCGGCGGGGGAAAATCCGGACAGATTCCCGAAATGGTCCAGCATCCACACCCAGACCGGCACCGTGACCGCAAGCGCGAGCAAAGCGGGAAAGCGGCACTTCGCCAGCATGCCTTCGAAATCGGGATGCGCGCATGCGAGGAAGCCCGCGGCGTAGATGAAGAAATAGTAAAACGGGTTCTGGCCGCCCGGCGCGGGCAAGGCCTGCACGGCGGTGAGCGGCACGAACAGCAGGACGAACACCTGCGGTCGGCTCAGGAAGCCCATGGCCCGGCGGACGGGGGCATCGTCCAACCGCCGGATCAACGCCCTGAACATCGGCAGCCCGATCAGCGAGAATACGAACAGGTACAGGATGAACCACAGATGGGCGGGCGTGAACGCGCCGGTATAGCCCGACAGATCGCTGAAATCGGCAAAAAAGCGCGTCAGGTATTCCAGGTAGCCGCCCGGCTCTCCGCCCGGCATGCGCGTCGCGATATAACCCTGCGGCGGAACGACGATCAGCGTGCCGGCGACAAACGGAACGAACAGACGGGAAAAACGCTCTCCGACGTATTGCCGGTCCGTGCGGCGCCGCAGCGCGTACCAGCTTGCCGAGCCGGCCAGCCAGAACAGCAGCGGCATGAACCAGAAGGCGATCAACGCGACCAGCCAGCTCAAGCCCTGGCTCGGCGCAACGTTCTTCACGTAAAACGGATCCCAGACGTCGAAAATTCTCGCGGCATGAAACGGAAAGAGAAGCAAAATGCCCAGATTGCGCAGCAAGTCGATGTCGTATCTTCTCTGCATGGATACCGGTTCTCCCCGGGGCGCTTGTTTTGATCCATCATATATGGGAACACGCGGGAATTCAACGTTTTCGCGCAAGGTTTGCGCCGGACCGCGGAACCGGGCCGGCCTCGCGAAGGCCGCGCGCGGTTTGACAGTCCGGGTTTGAACCGTATAAGATAGTTGCATCGGCTTACGGAGAACGAAACGAAGGTGAAACCCGGATGGACACGTATTATCGACCGACCCGCGCGGAGATCTCCCTGGACGCGCTCAGACGGAACATCCAGGCGTTCCGGCGGGCGCTCCCGCCCGGCACGAAGCTGCTCGCTTCCGTGAAGGCGAACGCGTACGGCCACGGCGCCGCCTGGACGGCGCGGGAGGCGGTCGCGGCGGGCGCGGACATGCTCGGCGTCGCGTTTCTCGATGAGGCGGTGCAGCTTCGCCGCGCCGGCATCGAGGCGCCGGTGCTTGTGCTCGGATATGTGCCGCCCGAGGGCTTCCCTGTCGCGCGCGAGCTGGGCGTCTCGATCGCGCTGTTCCGCGAGGACGCGCTGGAAGCGGCTGCGGCCGGGCCCGGCGCGAAGCCGCTGAGGGTGCACATCAAGGTCGACACCGGCATGGGCCGGCTCGGCGTGCTGCCCGGAGAGGAAGCGGTCCGGTTCGTCGAGCGGGCGCTCCGCACGCCGGGCGTCGAAGTGGAGGGGATGTTCACCCACTTCGCCCGCTCGGACGAGGCGGACAAATCGTACACGCGCATGCAGCGCGAGCGGTTCGCCGAGGTCGCGGAAGCCGTGCGGCGGCGCGGATTGGACGTTCCGCTCGTCCATCTCGGCAACAGCGCGGCGGGCATCGACACGCCGGAGTGGACGGGCGGCATGCTGCGGCTCGGCATCGGCATGTACGGCCTGTACCCGTCCGCGGAGGTCGGCAGGACGCGGGTCGAGCTGGAGCCGGTCATGACGCTGAAGACGGAGATCGTCATGACGAAGACCGCGCCGCCCGGCTGGGGCGTCAGCTACGGCACGCGCTATGTGACGCGCGGCGAGGAGCGGATCGGCACGCTGCCGATCGGCTACGCGGACGGCTACAGCCGGATGCTGACCGGCAAGGCGGAGGCTCTGGTGCGCGGCGTCCGCGTGCCCGTGCTCGGCACGATCTGCATGGACCAGTGCATGATCGCGCTCGATCCGGCGGACCGGGCGGAAGGGTTCGGCGGACCGGTGGAGGCCGGGGAGGAGGTCGTCCTGATCGGCCGGCAGGGCGATGAGGTCATCACGGCCGAGGAGATCGCTTCCCGTCTGGGGACGATCAATTACGAAGTGGTATGCATGATCGCCGCGCGCGTGCCCAGGGTTTATGTCCGCGGCGGCAAAATCGAAGCGGTGACGAACGGAATTGCCGGATGACGAAGCGTCTTCCGGCATTTCCTTGTTTCCGCGATCATAGGTATGGGTGTATAATCAATCCAGAGCAACGGCATACTGGTAAGAGGCTGGATTGGCAAAGTCTTGGAGGTGCGACGGGTTTGGTCGATCTGCGGAACACGAAACGAATCATGATCAGTCTGCCGGATCAGTTGCTCAGGGAAGTGGACGGGATCGTGGCGCGAGAGAAGTCGAACCGCAGCGAATTCATTCGCCAGGCGATGAGGCTCTATCTTACCGAACGGAAGAAGCGGCAGATCCGCGATTCGTTGCAGCGGGGATACCTCGAGATGGCGAACCTTAATCTGCGGATGGCCGCGGAAGCTTTCCAGGCGGAGGATGAAGCCGACGATACGCTTGGCCGTCTCGTAAGCGGGGTGTGAGGCGTGATCGTAAAACGCGGAGATGTGTTTTTCGCAGATTTGTCGCCGGTGGTCGGATCGGAGCAGGGCGGCGTGCGCCCCGTGCTGATCATCCAGAACGACATCGGCAACCGGTTCAGTCCGACGGTGATCGTCGCGGCGATTACGGCGAAAATCCAGAAGGCGAAGCTGCCCACCCACGTCGAGCTCAGCGCGGAAGCGCACGGCTTCGACCGGGATTCGGTCGTGCTGCTCGAACAGATCCGCACGATCGACAAGCAGCGTCTGACGGACAAGATCACGCACCTGGACGAAGAGACGATGAAGAAGGTCAACGAATCGCTTTCCATCAGCGTCGGTCTGATCGATTTCTAGCTATATGGCGAGCGGAGGACCCGGCGGACGTGCGCGGGGCGGTTTCATACGGATCATCGGAGCCGTGACATCGGTTCTTTTTTTGTGCCGCATGGCAGGAAATGAATAGCAGCAGCAGGGACTAATTACCACGCAAAATCGCGGCGCGGCTTAGAGGATTTGCGCCCGGCGAAGCGAATTGTAATGGGAAAGAGTCATGGGCCGCGCGGCATGCGGCTTGCGCGGGCGGAGAGCAGCGGAGGTGCGTCACGATTGTCGGAACATCGCAGAATGAGACGGATTACGGTCCATCTCCCGGGATCGTTGATCAGCGACATGGATGCCGTCGCCAGGCGGGAGAAGCGAAGCCGGGGCGAGATCGTTCGCCGGGCCGTCGCGGAATGGCTGCGCGATCGGAACGGGCGGCTCAGCGCGGAATCCCTGAAGCGCGGCTATCAGGAAATGGCGGGCATCAACCTGATGATCGCCTCCGAGGCGTTTCACGCGGAAGCCGACGCGGAACATACGCTTGGCCGCATGGTGGCAAGCGAATAACATATAGACAGTTCAGTAATATTTTGCTAGTATAATAATTACCGTAAAATAACATATGGTCTGTGACATGCGAAGAACGCATGCGAGAGGGAATGTCCCTTTTGCTGCGTTCTTTTTTTGTCGCGGGCGGAAAGGAGAGGCGATGAACAGAAGACGGAACCTGGCGATCAGCGCGGCCGCCGCGGCGCTCTCCGGCGTGCTGGTCTGGTGCGTTCACGAGCTGCAGCTCCGGCAGATCGAGCTGCAGGAGACGATGCGGGTCGTCGCGCCGGCGCGGTTCATCCCGGCGGGCGAGCGGCTCGCGCTTGATGCGCTCGGTTGGAAGACGATCCCGAAGGCGTCCTTCATGCCGGGCATGGTGACCGATCTGCACGCGGTCGTCGGCATGGAGACGGTCGTCCCGCTCGGCCGGGACGAGCCGCTGCTGGACTGGAAGCTCGACCGCTACCGGCTGCTGCCGCGGCGGGGCGAATCGACGTTCCAGATCCCGAAAGACTACATCCTTTCGGTGTCGAACGGGCTGCGCGCGGGGGACAAGGCGTTTGTCTACGCGTCCGGCGAAGGCGTCGTATCCGGCCGGCTGTTCCCGGAGCCGGTGACGGTGGCCGCCGTGAAGACGTCGGCGAACCTGGAGATCGACGATCCGCAGCACACCGGCCTCGTGTCCCGCGCCAGCGGCGACTGGGAGCAGCTCTATCTGTCGCGGCGGGACGCGAACGGCGCGATCGACGCTGTCAACCTGAACCTGACCGAGGAGCAGTGGCTCCGCATCGACAATCTGTGCCGGAACGGGCGCGCCAAGCTCGTCATCGCCTATGTGCCGGACGCGCACGAGAGCGCGGCCCGGGCCGCCGGAGGGACGGAGGAGGCGAGGACGTCGTGAATCGGGGAGCGCTCGTCGCCTTCACCGGCACGACGCCGAACATCGGCACGACGATCAGCGCCTTTTCCGCCGCCTGGCGGATCGCGGAGTACAGCGGACAGCCGGTCGGCTACTTCTGCCTCAATCTCAAGAGCGCCAAGCTGCACCGGTATATCCGCGTCGAACAGCCGGCGCTCTCGCTCGACCGGATGCGCCCCGAGCTGAAGGCGGCGACCCTGTCGCCGGAACGTCTGAAAGCGGCCGCGTTCCGTCCGGCCGGCATGACGAATCTGTTCATCTGCTTCGGCAATCTGCTGCGGGATCAGGCGGAGTTCTATGAACCGGAGGAGATCGGGCATCTGCTCGACGCCGCGCGGGAGGCGTTCAGCATCACGATCGCCGACGTGAGCGCTTACTGGGACAACGCCGCCACGATCGCCGCGATGCTGGCCGCCGACAGCCGGATCGTCGCCACGACGACGGCGCTGTCGCACTTCCAGGAGGACGGACGCCGCTGGTTCGGGCTCGCCCGGTCGCTGTTCGGCATTGAACCCGGGGGCTGCGACGCGGTCATCATTTCCCCGCCATGGAGATACGGAGGGTTCACCATGAAAGACGTGCAGAAAGAAACCGGACTGCGCGCCATCGACCGGCTGCGGCTGACCGAACCGCTGATGGCGGCGCTCGACAACGGCGCGCTGCTGGACTGGCTTCGCACGGACGACACGGGCCGGAAGGCGATGGACGAGGCGGCCCGGCAGCTGATGAACCGCCACGGCGTGCGCTTCGGTCGCGGTATTGCGCAGCAGCCGTGGTACCGCCGCCTGCTCGCCCACAGGAACGGTGTCAGCTGATGGGCGGAACGGAACGGGCGAAGCTCCCGACGCAGTCGAAGTTCTCGCCGACCGAATACGCGGCGAAGCTGCGGCTCTGCGTGCCGGAAGTCGCCGGAGCGGCCGCCGATCCGAGGGGGACGGACGGGGAGGAGGCGTTCCGCCGGCTGGTCGAGGACATGCGGACCTGGCTGACGGCGCCGCAGGGCATGACGGAGGAGCAGCGGCAATCGTACGGCGAGCGGCTCAACCGCGCCGTGCTCGGCTTCCCGCAGGAGCGGGCGGAGATGCTCGCGATCATCCAGGAGCGGCTGCTGCGCAAGCGGATTCATCGGCTGCCGGGATACCATCACCCGTACGGCAGCCTGGCCGAGGCGATCTTCGCCGAGGTGATCGGCCTGAACGTGCTGGAGCTGATCCTGGCGGCGAGAGACGGCCTCGAGGAGATCCAGGTCGTCGGCACGCGGATCTACGAAGTGCGGTCCGGCCGGCCCGTGCCGTCGGCGCACCGGTTCCAGTCGGTCCGGGATGTGGAGCGGATCCAGCAGAACCTGGTCCTGTTCAACAACGACCGGATCAGCCCGCGCAAGCGGTGGGCGGAGGTAACGCTAAGCGACGGCTCGCGGGTGACGATGACCGGATTCGGCTACACCGCCGAGCCGACGCTGACGATCCGCTTCTACACGGTCCGGCACTTCCGGCTTGAGGAGCTCTGCAGGCCGGAGTACGGCACGATGAACGGGCAGGTGGCGCGGCTGCTGAGGAATGTGCTGGAACGGCGCTACAACCTCGTCATCATCGGCCCGACGAACTCCGGCAAGACGCATCTGATCAAGTCGCTGATCGCCGAGCTGCCCGACGAGGAGCGGATCGTCACGATCGAGGGGCGGTTCGAGCTGATGCTGCGG
>Ga0310831_101012_pt1 | contig 10237 bp, 10 predicted proteins | sample WT_ome_6_FD_201307 | JGI IMG/M metagenome (GOLD analysis project Ga0310831, IMG submission 201307) | Sorghum-adapted microbial communities enriched on wild type (WT) sorghum from Joint BioEnergy Institute, Emeryville, California, United... ... | reverse complement strand
CCCGGCCACCGCGTGCTCGAGATCGGCGCCGGCACGGGCTACAACGCCGCCCTGCTTGCCACCCTCGCCTCCGGCGGCGAGGTCACCACCATCGACATCAACGCCGACGTGGCCGCCGCGGCGCGACGCAACCTGGACGCCACCGGTTTTCCCGACGTGCGGGTGATCACCCGCGACGGGGCCGAGGGTGCCGCCGAGCACGGCCCGTACGACCGCATCATCGTCACGGTCGGCGCCTGGGACATTCCGCCCGCCTGGTGGGAGCAACCCGTCCCCGGCGGCCGGCTCGTGGTCCCGCTGCGCTGGCGCGGCACCACCCGGGCACTCGGCCTCATCAAACGCCACGACCACTGGGACTGTGACTGGATCTTCCTCTGCGGGTTCGTCCCCATGCTCGGCCAGCCCGGCGAGCACAGCACGGCGATCGACCCCGACGGCACGGTCATCCTGCACTACGACATCGACCAGCCCGTCGACCCGGCCGCCCTGCACGGAGTACTGACCCGGCCCCGGTCCGAAGTCTGGGCTGACGCCACCGTCGGCAGCGACGAACCGTTCGACCGCATCTGGCTCCACCTCAGCGCGGTCCACGACGGCACCGTCCGCATCGAAGCCCGCCAACCAGCCGTCGCCTCCGGCCTCTGCACCCCCGCGATCGCCACCCGCAGCCCCGCCCTCGTCGACGGCGAATCCCTGGCCTACTTCACCATCCGCCGACTCCCCCAAACCCCCGGCCGGTGGCAGCTCGGCGCCATCGGACACGGCCCCCGCGGCCATCACCTCGCCACACATATCGTCGACCAGATCACCGCCTGGGACGAGAACCGAACCGCCGACCCCCGCCTGATCGCCTACCCGAGCACCACGCCCCTACCGAACACTGTGACAGGAAAGATCATCACCAAACCCCACACCCGCCTCGTCCTGCACTACTAGCCCGACCAGGCTCCCGGCCCGCGTCAGACCTCACGGTCGGCCGTCAGGGTGATCGCGTCGATGGTCTTCCACACGTACGTTCGCTGCTCACGCCACATCTCGACCAGTGACAGCGAGGACACCACGACATCGACCGTTCCGACTGAACGAAGACGCGCGACTACGTCGATGACCGGTGCCGCCGGGATAGGTGCATTGTTGTAGGCGACGCTGACGTGGGGCACAAAGTCCGCGTCTCCACCTATCGATGCCTCGCCGTAGACACTGGCGACTGCGGATCGTAATGCCTCTCGCACCGCGCGGACTGGACCGTGGGGTCCGACGCTGAGGCGAACGGCCCCCGTGGAGCCGGCCAATGGCCCGACTGTCAACTCAAGCGGCGGCGTTCCGGTCAGGGCACTTCGCGCGGCGGCGACGACGTCGCGCAGTTGGCCGGGCGTGGTGTCTTCACTGGCCCGGACCCGCTGCATCGTTACGTGCAGACTGCCGACTGGTACGAAGTCGAGTGTGGCCAGGCCACGCAGGCCGTCCTGACAGCGCAGCGCGAGCGCGTGGACGAGCGGGTCACGGTCGAAGGTGATCAGCCAGTAGTACCAGCGGCGCCCTCTTGTCCAGCCTGGGCGGTCCCAATGGTTGTCCAGCATCGTGAGGCTGCGGTATCTCCGCCAGTCCTCTTCGACGTAGGCGTAGTCGGGCCCGAAATCGTTAGGACGGGCAGTCGCGCTCATACGCCGTCGGACCGATCGAGCCAGGCGCGGGCCTCATCCATAAAATCTTTCACGCCCCGGTGACGCGACCAGCGCTGCAGGCTGCCCAGGAACCCCCGCGTTCGCTGCTCGATCGACTCGATCCGGTGACCGTCGCAAGCCCGCATCGCCTCGCGGGCCAACTCCATCGCCTGCTCGATGTCAGCGCGTGGCGCTGGTGCACGCACAAGGGCATCCGCCATGTCCAAGCGGACCAGCGACTTGCTCCATCGCGAGGCGGACTGATCAACGATATCGCGGCATCGATCAGCGTGACGCAGCACCTCATCAGTTGCGCCGAGCGGAAGGTAGGCTGTCGCGGCGTTCGCAGCGACGCGGGCTTCGCTGTAGAGGCCGAACGAGATGCACGAACTCATCCCCGGCTCGGGCGCGAAGCCGGCCAGCAGGTCATACGCCTCACCCACCGCAACCTCGACTGCCCTCCGGTCCCCGAGCCGGCCGTAGGCGCGGGCCTCGCCGTTAACCGCGAGCCGCACAGCCTGTGGACCGCGACCGGCGTACCGTCGCCCATCGGCCGCGTACCGCGCCGCCGCCCGATAATCGCCCGCGTAGTACTCCGTGAAGCTCTGGGTACCCCGAATCCACGCCCGCAAGTCGTTATCATCGGCATAATCAGCCAGTTGAAACGCCTCGACGGCATACGCTCGGGCTGTGCCGAATCGGCCCAAGTTAACCGCCATGTAGCTGAGCAGCGCCGAGAGCTGAGCAGCCGCCACGATCAGCCGGTGTCGTAGCTGTGGGCGTGCCCACGTCGTCAACAACGGCTCGATCCAACGTCGCTGATCCACCACATCGGGCGCTAGCACCCGAGGCCCGTCCTGCTCGTATCGGGCCACTACGTCATCGATGTACAGGTCAATTGCGTCGAGCAGCACGTCATCAACGGGTGACTTACTGCGTCCCTTGACCCTGGCCAGGATCGATGCAGGCGTCTCAACCGGTTCGGACATCTCCGGCAGGACCTCGCCCGAGACCGGGGCAGCGATACGCTTCGGCGGCTCGAGTACGGCACTTTCGCCAGCGGCCACCTGGGTAGCGCCAGCGCGAGGCGCCAGCCCCACCACCAGCCGACAGCGATCCGGCATGCCCAAGCCATCGGCTATGCGCTCAATCAACTCGAACTTCTCGACAGCGTGATCACCTCTCATGATCGACCCGACTCGAGCTGGCGTCAGTCCAGTCGTAACCGCGATCCGCAGCTGGCTCGCGCCAACCCATCGCCGTAGCAACAAGAACAGAGCCTTGAAGTCACGGGCCTTGAGCGCCCGAAGCACATCCTCGCGTTCCCAGAACTCTGCCGGGACCGTCAATGGGTGCATAGCGCCACCGGCCAATATCAACTCCGTTCAAGGCGACGTGCGATGCACTTCTACGTCGCTCGATTCTACCGGACCGAGCCCGTCCCGCTCGGCGGCAAGCCGCTCACCAGCCGCGCGACACCAGCCGCCGTGGACGGCACAGCTCGACCAATGTTGATGCGCTTCCTGCCGGTGCCGCCAAGATCCTGAAACGTACCTACCGGCCTGAACGATCCTCATGGTGCCAGTCTGACACCGCTTGGCAGATCGGAAAGGGATCTGTCTCAGGCGGGGCGCTGCGCAGTGGGCTGATCCTCGGTGTCTACGCGCCGCTGATCGCGGCGATGGGGTCAGTATGGCTGGTTGGTTGAGTTGGGCCATGGAGGCCTCGGACAGGTAGCGGCGGTCGCCTGACTGCCACTCGTCGTGCATGTCGGCGAGGATGGCTCCGACGAGCCGGATGACGGCGGCATCGTTGGGGAAGATCCCCACGACCCTGGCCCGGCGCTTGATCTCCTTGTTGACCCGCTCCAATGGGTTGGTGCTCCAGATCTTCGGCCAGTGCGCTCGGGGGAACGCGGTGAACGCCAGCACCTCGGCTTTCGCCTCGTCCATGAGAGTGCCGATTTTGGGGAACCGGCCGGCGAGCTGGTTGCGCACTTCATCCCAGGTGGCGGCGACCGAGTTCGGGTCGGTTGGGCGCAGATCGTGCGGAACACCGCGGCGGCCATGTCGGTGTGCGTCTTGGGCACCAAGGCGAGCAGGTTGTGGGCGAAGTGCACCCGACACCGCTGATGGGCCGCGCCTTGGAAGCAGCGTGTGAGGGCGGCGACGAGACCGGCGTGCTGGTCGGAGATGACCAGCCGCACCCCCGACAGGCCCCGGCGCTTGAGCCCGGTCAGGAAGCCGCGCCAGAACACTTCGTCCTCGCTGTCACCCACGTCCAGGCCGAGGACCTCGCGGCCGCCGTCGGCGGTGATCCCGGTCGCCACCACCACGGCCATCGACACGACCTGGGAAGCCGGGTTGCGCACGTGCAGATAGGTCGCATCGAGGTAGACGTACGGGAAGGTGGTGTGGTCCAGCCGCCGGGTTCCCGCTATGGACAGTCATCAGCACAGCCTGTCACGAACCGTGAACATAGGATCGAAGCCAGGGCGGGAAGTGGATCTCCGTGTGCTCCGATGGTGATCCGGCGACGGCGAGCTGGCAGGGATTCTTCAGTACTGGCCTCGACTCTGGTCTGCATTCGGCCAGAAGCGCTACGCTTGTTCGAGCCCTACGGGGTTCGGATCGGCCGAAACTGGGGCATTGGTCAGGATTCGTTGATGTGTAGTCGGATAGCGGTGCCGAGATGTCGAGGGATCGAATGATCTGACTACGGATCAGAAGGTTAGGGGTTCGAGTCCCTTCGGGCGCGCAAGATCAAGGCTTCTGACCTGCGCAAGCGCGGGTCAGAAGCCGATCTTTTCCGGTCCATGATCGTGTGCTCGGACGGTGGTGGCACGACGCGATTCGAGGTGGGGTCCGATGGACGCACAGATGACGATAGACCTGGCCGTAGCCGCGCTCGCGGGAGCCGTGCTCGGGGCTGAACGCGAGCTGGGCGGCCACACTGCGGGCTTCCGCACACATCTGCTGGTCTCGCTGGGCGCATGCCTGTTCACGCTGTTGGGTGTCTACGGGTTCCAGAGCGTGTCCGGCTCGTCCATTGTGGACCCGACTCGAGTCGCGGCTCAGGTCGCGTCCGGCATCGGCTTCATCGGGGCCGGCGCCATCCTGCGCGACGGTGTCAACGTGCGCGGCCTGACGACAGCCGCCACGCTCTGGGTCGCGGCCGCGCTCGGCGCCGCATCCGCGGCCGAGCTCCATGTGGCGACCCTCGTGACGCTGGGTCTGGCGCTGCTGGCCCTGACCGTGATGCGCGCCGTCCGCTCGTTGCCGCTGCTCCGCCGAGGCACCCGCATCGTGGTGGAGTACGTCCCGGGCCACGGAACGCTCGGCCTGCTGGCGCAACGCATCGAGGAGAGTGGGGCAACGGTGCGGTCGCTTCGGGTGCAGGACCCGGCCGAGGGGGAGGGAGGGGACCCGGTCCGCCGGGTGGAGATGGAGGTCCCGCTGCCCCAGCACCAGATCGCCGCGCTCCTCGAGGCGTTCCGCGACCGGCCCGAGGTCCGAGCGGCTTACGCCGACCAGCGGCGCTGAGCCAGGGCGGCCCGGCAGCACTGACCGATTCGCCGGTTGCTCAGATCGCGATGAGCTGCTGCAGGCGTTCGATCGTTGCCCGCTGGTGGTCCAGCTCGGCCATGCGTTCCCTGACGGCCGCGAGGTGGTCTCGCAGGTAGTCGGCGACGCACGCATCCAGCGACGCCCCGTCTTCGGTGAAGCACGGCATGATCTTGGCGACGATCGCCAGCCCCGCGTGCTCGGCGCCGCCGCTGGCCGTACGCCCCGAACCGTACGGCCAGCGGCTCAGCGACCGGTCAGGCCACCTCTTGGCGGGCGACCCGCACCAGCCCGATGGCCAGCGGCAGCCCGATCCAGACGGCGACCGAGACGGCCAGCCGGACCCATGCGCCGGCGGTCACCGCCGGCGCGAACAGCGCCGCCATGGTCACCGTGGTGTCGAGCCATTCGGCGGCACCGGCCCAGGACCGCGCGATCGGGCCTTGTCGTCCCCCGAACCCCGGTACCGGTTGCTGGTTGTGCGCCCTGTTGGATACAGGCCTCGCCGAAGCGATCGAGGATGATGTGCGTCCCGTGACGCCGGCCGAGGTGGCCGGCCGGGCGCCGGGGTGGCCTGGTCGACCTTGATCGCACGCCCGTACTCGATCATGGGTATCCCGTGTCTACTGTGGATCTTCGCGGGCGGTGCACCCACTAGGTGAAATCCCCCGGGCCGGGTCACCGGATCCGCCGATCGCGCCTCCTGGCCCGTACGGACTGTTATGTTACGTGCGCCAGGTTCCTGGCGATTCAGTCCATCACGCAATCTTCGCCCTGTCTGGAACGGTCATGACCTTGATGGTTGCCGGCGTCGCCGTACTCGCCGCCTCACCGCGACATGCCGTCCTTGCCGCGATCTCCGTCCGCAAGGCCGGCCGACCTGCGGCCGACGATGCCTCCGCGCCCGGCGGGCACGAGTCCGTCGGCGGATCGTCGGCGGCTCCGCCATGACGGCGATGGGTGTTCATCCGGGCAGGAGTCCGTTCCCCGGTGGGCTGGCCGCAGCCGTAAGGCGCACATTCGCCGAACCGGTCGGGGCGGTACCGGCCCGCCACACGCCGTTCGGCCGAGGTGCCCACGGTGCTGGCCAGCAGTTCGCCCAGGGTGGGCTCGCTGGATACGGCGAGCCTGCGCTGGAGCCGGCTCGGCCGGTCGGCCGGCCATGATCCGCGTCCTGATCTGCTTGATCTGCTCGTCCTTGATTTGTTCGTCGAGGAGCCGGCGGCCCTGACACGCCAGAACGTACGCCGGATCCGGCCAGTGCCGCCGGGACGGCCGTCGTCACGTGAGCGGAGGGAGGAGGACCGTTGATTCGTGGCGCGCGTCGCGGCCGGATCGCGGGCAATCGGGCGGGAGAGGCCCCGCGACCGAGGCGTGGTCCACGTTTGCCGCGATCGTGGCTGCCAGCGGTTCCCGTGGTGCTCCTGCTCAGCACCTTCGCTGCGCTGATGACCTACTCGACGTACGTTGACTCAGAGTTCTCACCCGATGGCGGCGCCTCGACGGGCGACCAAAAAACGGTGCCGGTCGATATCCTGACCGGTGGTCCGTATGTCGACACCACCCACGGCCGCGTGGCGTCGTATGAGTTACCGCCGAAGACGGTCGTGCTCACTTTCGATGACGGACCGAGTCCGCAGTGGACACCGGAAGTCCTGGCGGTGCTGGCCAAGCATGGCGTGACGGGGACGTTCTTCGTCGTCGGCACCGAGGTGGCGCGGTATCCCGGGCTCGTACAGGACATGATCGACCAGGGCCACGACGTCGGCGTCCATACATTCACCCACCCGGACATGGCGCAGCTACCACCGTGGATGCGCGCCCTGGAGTACTCGCAAACCCAGATGGCCTTGGCCGCCGCGGCCGGGGTGACCACGCCCCTGCTGAGGTTTCCGTACTCCTCCGGCGTTGACTCGCTCAACGACGAGACGTGGCCACTGGTCCTTGAGGCCGGGCGCTACGGCTACGTCGTCGTTACCAGCAGCGTGGACAGCCGGGACTGGGACGCGCCGGACGTGGAGACGATCGTCAAGGCTTCCATCCCGCGCGACGGCGAGTCCGGCATCGTCCTCCTGCACGACTCCGGGGGAGACCGCGCCAAGACGGTGGAGGCGCTGGATCGAGTGATTCCGATCCTCAAGGAGCGCGGATACCAGTTCCTCACCGCTTCGGAAGGACTGCGGGCCGCGCAGGCCCTGGCCGGCGTCGACCCGGCCGCCATCGACGCGACGTTTGACTCAGAGGCTCTCATGGCGGCGGCCCAGGCCCCTGTCATGGCCGACGCGACGCTGTCGGAGCAGTTGCGTGGGTTTCTGCTCATGCAGAGTGTGCGGTTGGCGGACTCTCTGTTCGAGTGGATACGTATCGCGGTCCTGCTGGTTGGCGTGCTGCTGGTCCTGCGCACCGCGGGCCTGTTCTTGCTGGCCGGCCGGCATGTACGGCGGCGACGATCCCCAGCGTGGTCGTGGGGACCGCCCGTCGACCAGCCGGTGTCGGTGGTGATGCCGATCCTCAACGAGCGAGAGAACGTCGAGGCGGCCGTCCTGTCCATCGCGAACGGCAATTACCCGGAGATCGAAGTTATCGTAGTCGATGACGGATCGACCGATGGCAGCGCCGACATCGTCGCCGCTCTCGCCCTGCCCAACGTCCGCATCATCCGCATCCCCAACGGAGGCAAGGCCAACGCTCTGAACGTCGGCATCGCCCACGCGTCGCACGACATCATCGTCATGGTCGACGGAGACACCGTGTTCGAGCCGGACTCACTACGGCTGCTCGTACAGCCCTTCGCAGACCCTCGGGTGGGTGGCGTCGCGGGCAACGTCAAGGTGAGCAACCGGAACGGACTCATTGGCAAATGGCAGCACATCGAGTACGTCATCGGCTTCAACCTCGACCGGCGATTCTTCGAGATCCTCCAGTGCATGCCGACGATCCCCGGTGCCATTGGCGCTTTTCGGCGCCGCGCCTTGAGTGAGGTCGGCGGAGTCAGCGACCGTACCCTCGCCGAGGACACCGACCTGACGATGGCGATCATCCGAGCGGGCTGGCGGGTCGTGTACGAGGAGAAGGCCCGGGCGTGGACCGAGGCTCCGAACAACCTTCGCCAGCTCTGGCGTCAGCGCTTCCGCTGGAGCTACGGCACCATGCAGGCGCTGTGGGTCCATCGGCGCGCGCTGCACGACCACGGGGCGTCGGGGCGGTGCGGCCTCGTCGGACTGCCCCTGATCGCCGGGTTCGGAGTGCTGCTCCCGATCCTCGCCCCGGTAGTCGACCTCTTCACCCTCTACGGCGTCGTGGTGCGTGGCCAGCTTTCCACCGCCTTGGCCTGGCTCGGCATGCTCGGCCTCCAGTGCATCGCCGCCATCGTGGCGTTCCGGCTCGACCGTGAGTCCATGCGTCCACTATGGAGCTTGCCGCTGCAGCAGCTCATGTATCGGCAGCTGCTCTACCTGGCCCTGTTGAAGTCCGTGGTGATCGCATTGGCCGGCGTTGCCCTGCGCTGGCAGAAGATTGCCCGTACGGGCGCGGCGGCGGCGCACCTGTCCAAGGCCGCGGATGTCGGCGGCAAGCCGAGCCCGGCCCTCCCGCGGTGAGACGCCGGCCGGCTGGGCCGAAGGCCCGCGATCGGTCAGCTCACCCCGCGTACCACGGCTGCGCGGATCGGTCTCAGCGTGGGATCAGACGCGGCTGGCGTCCGGCCGCCATGTCCTCGACCCAGCCGAGCGCGACCGTGGCCACCGCCACGAGGACAACCGCAATCAGAAGGCACAACACGTCACCGCCGGCAGCGCCGAAGTGCCAGACGCCGAGCCAGTCACCGATCGGGTACGACATGCTGATTGCCGGGTTGTGCCAGAGGTAGATGGTGACGGCGCGGGCGTTCGCCGCCGTCACGAGCCAGTCAAGCACCCCCACACGCCGCAACCACGCGAGGTTCGGCCGGACCCGCAACGCCAGGAGTACGAAGCCGAACGAGTACAGCCCTTGCGCCAGCGGAATGTCGTTCAGGTCCAGACCGGACTCGGTCGGGTGGGTGAAGGCCCAGAGGCCACCGGCGATCATCGCCGAGGCGGCGACGCCGATCAGCACGCGCAGTGGTATCCCGGCCAATCGACCATCGCGGTGGGCGAACCCGATGAGCCAGCAGCTACCGTACGTGGCCAGGTTCAGCGCCACGGCTTTGGCGGCGGAGTCGACCGTGAACCCGCCGAACGCGATGATGATGAGTGCGGCCAAGGGTGCGAGCACCGTGCGCAGGGGCCATTGGCGGTAGGCGCGTATCACCAGTGGCGACAGCATGACCAGCCACAGGTATGTCACCAGGTACCAGAGGACGACCGTGGCCGATTCGGCCCACTCGGTGCCCGGTGGGTCGACGATGGGAAACACCCAGGTGAGCAGTCCCTCGATCCCGGGCAGCTCGTTGACGTCGCCCTCCCTGATCGCCTGGATGAACATGACTGGCACGACCACCGCGCCGAACACCCACAGCGCGGGCAGCAGGCGACGGAGTCGCTTCCGCACCGGTCGACCGGCCGGGTTGGCCAGGGAGTTGGCCATGAGCGAGCCGCCGAGTGCGAACATCACGCCCATCGCCGGGAACGCGTAGGTCAACCACACGAAGCCGAACGTGTGGTAGACGATGATGCGGGCGATCGCCAGGAACCGTAGGAGATCCAGATAGCGGTCGCGGCGAGCTACACGCGGTGGCGTGGTCGTAGGCGGTGGGACGGTCGGAGGCGCGACCGTCAGTGTGGCGACTGCTGTTTGGCTCAAGCTGTCGTTGGACATCCCTCAATCATTCTCGTGTTACCGACGCGCAAGCTCGATCGCGTCGCCGATTGGTTGGTAGGACGAAATCTCGGCTTAGTGGGATGACCCCACCGGTCATGAGCGGACGCCGTCGGCGGGAGGACCTAGCTGTACTGCCCACAGAGGTTGGTGACAGGGACACGACTGTTGGAGATCCATAAGGGTTGAAGACCTCCGGGTGAGTGTGGAGCT
>Ga0310831_100999_pt1 | contig 10368 bp, 5 predicted proteins | sample WT_ome_6_FD_201307 | JGI IMG/M metagenome (GOLD analysis project Ga0310831, IMG submission 201307) | Sorghum-adapted microbial communities enriched on wild type (WT) sorghum from Joint BioEnergy Institute, Emeryville, California, United... ... | reverse complement strand
CGGACTAACCGGTTAATCAGCGTAACCCACCATTGACAGACTCTTCGCGACAGCTCTATGGTTAGGCCTGCTTATTCGGTTCAGCAAACCGCTTCATCAACGAGCAGGCGTACGAGGGCCAGGTCTCATGCCGTCGCGGGATCTGCCGGTGATCTCAACCGCGGTCTACCGGTTCAAGGGGCCGTTCGGCACTCACTGGGAGCTCATCTCGGCCGGGGTCATCCCCACCCTCATTGCGTTTCTTGCCTTGCAACGCTTCTTCGACAACGGGTTGACGAGCGGATCGATCAAGTGAACATTCTGACGCTGCACGAGAACTGGACCCTTCGTCCGGCCGGCGGGCCGGTGCCGAACGAGATCGTGGCGGCCGGCCCGATCCCGGCCACCGTGCCCGGGTCGGTGCACACCGACCTGCTCGCCGCCGGCCTCATCCCCGATCCGTATCTGGACGACAACGAGCATCGCCTGGCCTGGATCGGGCTGGCCGACTGGCGGTACGAGACGGTCATCGACTGGTCGCCCGGGCCCCACGACCGGGTGCAGCTCGTCTTCGAGGGCCTGGACACCGTGGCGCGGATCGAGCTGAACGGCGAGGCGGTGGCGACGACGGCGAACATGCACCGCACCTACCGCGTCGACGTGGGCGACCGGTTGCGGCCGGGGGCGAATCGGCTCGCGGTGACCTTCTCGTCGCCGATCCGGTACGCCGACGCGATGAGCCTGACCCTGGGCGCCCGCCCTCACGTGATCCACCACCCGTACAACGCGATCCGTAAGGCGGCCTACAGCTTCGGCTGGGACTGGGGACCCGACCTCGCCGGTGCCGGCATCTGGCGCCCGGTCCGCCTGCACGCGTGGCGCATCGCCCGGCTCGCCTCGGTCCGGCCGGTGACCACTGTGGAGGGTGACGCCGGGGTGATGGTGACGCACGTGGCGGTCGAGCGGGCCGGCGACGCGGGTGACCTCGTGGTGGAGGTCGAGGCGGGCGGGGTCAGCCGGACGGCCACCATCGACGCCGCGACCGACGGCGGCACGGTGGAGGTGCGGATACCCGCCGTGCGCCGGTGGTGGCCGCGGGGGTACGGCGAGCAGGCCCTCTACGACGTGACCGTACGGTTGCGACAGTCCGCCGCGGGCGAGGTGCTCGACGAGTGGCGCGGCCGGGTCGGCTTCCGCTCGGTGCGCCTGGACCAGACCAGGGACGAGGCGGGCACGGGGTTCACCTTCGTCATCAACGACGTGCCGGTCAGCGTCAAGGGCGTCAACTGGATCCCGGACGACGTGTTCCCCCACCGGTCGCGGTACGCCGAGCGGATCGACCAGGCGGTCGCGGCCGGTGTCAACCTGATCCGGGTGTGGGGCGGCGGCATCTACGAGGACGACGAGTTCTATCGCCTCTGCGACGAGCGGGGTGTCCTCGTCTGGCAGGACTTCGCCTTCTGCTGCGCGACCTACGCCGAGGAGGAGCCGCTGCGCTCGGAGATCGTGGCCGAGGCGACGGACAACATCACCCGGCTCATGCCCCACCCGAGCCTCGTGCTGTGGAACGGCAACAACGAGAACCTGTGGGGTATGGCGGACTGGGGCTGGCGGGAGCGCCTCGACGGCCGCACCTGGGGCCACGCGTACTACTACGACCTGCTGCCCGGGCTCGTCGCCCAGCTCGACCCGACCCGCCCGTACACCCCGGGCAGCCCGTGCTCGCCGGACCCGGGCCAGCACCCCAACGACCCGGCCCACGGCACCGTGCACATCTGGGACGTCTGGAACCAGCTCGACTACACCGCCTACCGCTCCTACCGACCCCGGTTCGTGGCCGAGTTCGGGTGGCAGGGGCCGCCGGCCTGGACGACCCTGCGCCGGGCGATCAGCGACGACCCGCTCACGCCGGAGTCGCCCGGCATGCTCGTCCACCAGAAGGCCATCGATGGGGACGTCAAGCTGACCCGCGGGTTGGTGCCGCACCTGCGCGTGCCGCAGTCCATGGTGGACTGGCACTGGGCCATGTCGCTCAACCAGGCCCGGGCCGTCCGGACCGGCGTGGAGTGGTTCCGGTCGCTGTATCCGCTGTGCACCGGCACCATCCTGTGGCAGCTCAACGACTGCTGGCCGGTGGTGTCCTGGTCCATCGTGGACAGTGACGGCCGGTGCAAGCCCGCCTTCTACGCGCTGCGCCGCGCCTACGCCGACCGCCTGGTGACCGTCCAGCCGTCGGACACCGGCCTGCGGGTGGCGCTCGTCAACGACACCCCGCATTCGTGGTCGGGGATGCTGTCGGTGTCCCGACGTTCGTACGACGGCGAGGTGCTGGCCAAGGAGGAGATCGAGGTCTCGGTCGAGCCGCGTTCCGTCACGGGCGTCGAGGCGCCGCGCTCGGTGGCCAGCCCCGACGAGCCCGGCGCGGAGCTGCTGCTGGCCGAGTTCACCGATCAGCGCGCGATCTGGTTCTTCGCCGAGGATCGCGACTCGGCCCTGCCCGCGCCCCGGTTCTCGGCGACCGTGACGCCGGTCGATGGCGGGACGCAGGTCATGGTGACCGCGCAGGCGCTGCTGCGTGACCTGGCGCTGCTGGCCGACCGGGTCCACCCGGACGCGGTCGTCGACGACATGCTCGCCACGCTGCTGCCGGGCGAGACCGTGACGTTGACGGTGCGCTGCCCCGCCCCGCTCGACCCGGACCGCCTGCTCGCCCCCGACGTCCTGCGCAGCGCCAACCAGCTGGTTCAGCCGTCGCCCTGATCCGCCGGCCGTTGGCCGCGGCCCGTCAGCGGGTGCGCGGGCCCCCCAGCGCGGGGCGCCGGTTCGGTCACCGCGCGGCCCGGCCCGTCGACGCCTGGTCGAATGGCCCGACCGGGCGGGCGGCCACCAGGGACCGTCGGCCACGAGAAGACCGTCACTGGTCGAGGCGGTCGACGACCGTGATGTCGCGCGGCCGTTCTGCCGGCGGCAGGTGCGTCCGCTGCCAGGCCCGCAGCCGGTCCTCGGTGAGCTCGGCGCCCGGCCGCGGACGGACGACGGCGGAGAGCCGCTGCCCGTACTCGGGGTCGTCCACCGGCCTGACCCGCACCTCGGCGACCTCCGGGTGCCGGGCCAGGGCGGCCGCGACCGCGTCCGGATAGACGTTGGTCCCACCCGACACGATCATGTCGTCGACGCGGCCGTCCAGGTACAGGCGCCCGAGCGCATCCAGGTGCCCGAGGTCGCCGGTGGCCACCTCGCGCCCGCCCGGCAGCCATCCGCTCACGTACACCTGGCCGACGGCTCCGGGCGGCAGCAACCGGCCCTCGGCATCGCGGATGCGCAGCCGTACGCCGTGCGGGGCCCGGCCCACCGTCCCCGGGGCGGCGGCGAGGTCGGCCGGCGTGGCGATGGCCGACCAGCCCGCCTCCGTGGTCCCGTACAGATTGAACACGATATTTCCAAACTGCTCCACGAGCTCCGCGTGCAGCTCGGCGGAGAGCGGCGCGGCCCCGCTCACGATCGCCCGCAGCCCCGACGGCGCGGACCGCCGCCGTTGCTCGGCCACGATGCGATGCAGCTGAACCGGCAGTGCCACGAGCAACTCGGCGTCGTACTCGGCGGCCAGATCGAGAATCGCGGCCGCGTCGCAGCCCGCCGCCAGCACCACCGGCGCCCCGATCGCCAGCCCGGCCGCCAGGTACGACAGCCCGAAGCCGTGGTGCGGCGGCGCGGCGAGCACAAAGGGCTTCCCCGGGCGCAGCGGCAGCAGCTGCAGGTGCGTGGCGACTGCACCGAGCAGCGTCCGCACCGGCAGCGTGCGGGTGACCGCCTTCGGGATCCCCGTGCTGCCCGAGGTGAGCACGGTGAGCCGGGCCGGACGGCGGGGACGATCCGACACGGCCGCCGGGACCACCGGGCCGCGACCGGCGCCATCGACCGGCAGGCGCCAGCCCGGCACCGACTCGCCGTCCGGGCGGTCGAACCGGCGGGTGATCGCGTCGTAGCGTCCATCGTGGACGATCACCCTCAGGTCGTGGGCGGCGAGCAGCTCCGGCAGCCGGCTCGCCGGAGTGTCGGGCGGCACGAGCACGGTGTCGACCCCGAGCCGGCCCAGCGCGACGACGGCGAGCACGAACTCCCGCCCGGGTCCGCAGGCAAGGCCGACCCGGCCGATGTCGACGAGCGGGGCCAGGCTCACCGCCCAGTCCTCGGCCTGCTCCCGTAGTTGCTGGATCGAGAGTGGACCGTGGCGGTCGACGAGCGCCACGCCGGTGTCCGGCCCCGCGTCCAGGGCGGCGGCGAGGCTGCCGCCGTAGCGCCACGCGGCCCGTCCGGCCCGCACCAGCACTCCTGGCCGCAGCAGCCCGGCCCGGCGCAGCGCGCGGGGAACGGTGAGCGCGTGAGCGGCCGCCAGGAAGCCGGCGTAGCACCGCTCGAGCAGCGACGGGAACGCGACCGCGAGCGGTTGGCCCAGGCGGGCCCACCACGGCCAGATCGTGCGCGGGCGACGAGCGATGGCCCGACACACCATCGCGGCGGCCTCCTCCGGCGTCGCCGCCGGTATCGGCCACCGGGCCAGGGTCGGCGCGCTCATCCGGGTCCGGACCATTCCGAAGTAGACGGTGCTGACCGTGACGCCGTCGCGGCGCAGCTCGGGTGCGGCCGAGCGCAGCCAGATGTCGAACGCTCCCTTGGAGGCGAGGTAGGCCGACCACCCGGGCGGGAAGCCGGCCAGGCTCGCGGTCGAGACGTTGACGATGTGGCCACCTCCGGCGGCGCGCATCGCCGGCAGCAGGCCGAGCAGGAGCGCGACCGGGCCGAGGTAGTTGATGCCGGCGGTGCGTGCGATGTCGTGGAAGCGGTCGGCGGTGGCGGCCACGGACCGGTTGATGCTGTGACCGGCGTTGGAGACCACGACGTCCACCCGGCCGTACGTGCGCAGCAGCTCGGCGGCGAGCGCGCCGGCCGCCGCCGGATCGGACAGATCGCAGGGGTGGGCGGTCGCCGTGCCGCCGGCGTCGACGATCCGCTGCCGCACCTCGGTCAGGCGGGCCGCGGTCCGGGCGACGAGCACCACCCTCGCCCCGGCGGCCCCCAACCGGATCGCGGTCGCGGCCCCGATGCCCTCCGACGCCCCGGTCACCACGACCACCCGGCCCGCCACCGCCCGACGCAGGGCCGACTCGCTCGGCCCCGGCCCGGCGATGCCGGCCAGGATGCGCAACGCCCGTCTCACGCCGACATCCTGCCCCAGCGCCGCCCGTCCGTGGTGTCAGGCCGGGGGTCGGCGCGCACCGTCGGGCCGCTGGGTCAGTGGGGCGATCTCGCCGCCCACCGGGCGATCAGCCGCGCGACCACGCGCCCCCGCGGCCATACGTCCGGCGATCAAGGGGTCCCGGCGACCAAACGTCCGGGCGAGCATGCGTCCCGGCGACCAAGCGGCCAGCCGACAAACGATCCGTGCCATCGGCACGACTCAGCATTCGGCGCGACCCGGCCATTCGGCGCGACCCGGCCATTCGGCGCGACCCGGCCATCGGCACGCCCCGGCCATCGGCGTGATCCGGCCCGGAGTATCCGGACCCGGCCGGCGGCGCCGGTGCTGTCGGAGGCCGTCCTGTCGGAGGTGGTGCCTACCGTGGGCCCGTGCAGCTCTCCCGGTCTGATGCGGTGGCCCTGCGCCTGATGAGCCTGCTGCTCGCCCCCCGCCCCGGCGGCTACGCCGGGGACCCGGCGCCCAAGGACGTGGCCGGGGTGGTGACCTGGCTCGGGGCGATGCAGGCGCAGGACAGCAACAGCGCGGCGTGGTCGTTCGGCGTGCGGCTGCCGGGCCTGACCGCGGCCGACGTGGAGGCCGCCGTCGAGCGCCGGGAAGCACTGCGCACCTGGCCCATGCGCGGCACCGTCCACTACGTGCCGCCCCGGGACGCGCACTGGATGCTCGAGCTCATGGGGCGACGCGCGCTGGCCGGGGCAGCCAAGCGCCGGGAATTCCTCGGGCTGACCGAGCAGGTGGCCAACCGGGCGGTGGAGATTCTCGCCGACGCGCTGCGGGGCGGTAGGCGCCTGACCCGGGCCCAGTGCCTGGACGCGCTGGTCGAGGAAGGACTCCCCGTCTCGGGGCAGCTCGGCTACCACCTGCTGTGGTACGCGAGCCAGCTCGGGGTGACCTGCTTCGCCCCGAACATCGGCACCGAGCAGGCATTTACGCTTCTCGACGAGTGGGTCCCCGACCCCCACCGGCCCGACCCGGAGGAGGCGCTCGCCACCATCGCGTTGCGCTACTTCCGGGGCCACGGGCCGGCCACGGTCGCCGACTTCGCCGGCTGGACCGGGTTGCCGGTCACCCAGTGCCGCCGTGCCGTGGCCGCCGCCGGTGACGCGCTCGTGGAGGTGCCGGTGGACGACGTCCCGATGGTCGCCGAGCGCGCTCTGGTCGAGTCGTACACCCCGCCGCCGCGCCGCCGGTCGGCGCAGGTGCTCGTCCTGCCCGGCTTCGACGAGTTCATCCTCGGCTACAAGGACCGCTCGCTGATGCTGGACGACGCGCACAAGCAGGCCATCGTCCCCGGCGGCAACGGGGTCTTCCAGCCCACCGTCGTGCGCGACGGCCGAGTGGTCGGCACGTGGCGCCGCACGGTCCGCCGGGCGACGGTGGAGATCACCGTCATCCCGCTGGTCCCGCTCTCGCCCCGGGACCGGACGGCCGTCGAGACGGCCTTCGAACCGTACGGTCAGTTCCTCGGCCTCGCCCCCACCGTCACCTGGTCCGGCTGACCGGGCCCGCCCCGCGGCCGGCCCATCCCACCACGCGATCGGCCCATCCACGCGATCGGCCATCCACGCGATCGGCCCACCCCACGCGATGGGGCCACCACCAAAAGGGACCAACAATCCCGAAGCCGCCGAGAGTGCCCGTCACCGCTGATACGGTCCGGGAGGGCGTAGGGGCGGGTCAGCGGGCGCCTACCCCGGCGAGGTCCGCGGCCGCCGGCGCTCGGGGCCGCGCCCCGTCCGGCCGCGGGAGGGGGCATGCGACGCATCATCGTGGGATTCGACGGCTCGACCTTCGCCACCGACGCGCTCCGCTGGGCGGTGGCCGAGGCCCGCCGGCACGCCGCCGAGCTCGTGGCGCTCACCGTCATCGATGACCAGCCCGCGCCGCTCCTGGCGTCCACCCACCAGCCGCCGATCGACCCGCGGCCGAACGTGCTGGCCGACCTGCGGGACGCGGTGAGCGCCGCCGCCGACGGCTTTCCCGTGATCTTCCGCTACACCAGCGGATCGGCGGCCGCGGAGCTGATCGCGGCGAGCCGGGACGCGGACCTGCTCGTCGTAGGGTCGCGTGGTCGCGGCCGGCTCACCAACGCCCTGCTCGGCTCGGTCAGTCGGGCCTGCCTGATGCACGCGCCCGGCCCGGTCGTGGTGGTCCGGCCCAACTCGACGCGGGAGATGGACGGACGGGTCGTCGTCGGCGTCGACGGATCGGAGTCGTCCAGCGCGGCGATACGCGTGGCGGCAACCGAGGCGCGGCTGCGCCGGGCCGAGCTGCAGGCGGTCCACGCCGTCCACTGGGACCGCATCGGGACCGAGTTCATCACGCCGACCGATGACCAGCTGGTGGAGTGGGGGACACATCTCATCCACCAGCAACTCGCCGACCTGCACCAGTACCTGGCCGACGCCGGGGTCGAGGTCCAACCCGTGATCGTTCCCGGTCACCCCGGCGACGTGCTGGTGGACCACAGCCGCACCGCCGACCTGCTCGTACTCGGATCCCGGGGGCACAACCCGCTGGCGAGCCTGCTGCTCGGCTCCATCAGCGACTACTGCGCCCACCACGCGACCTGCCCGGTCATGGTCGTCCGCCCGGCGGACCGGGCGCCGGAGAGTCCGGCGTCGGAGGGTGCGCCGGGGACTTCCGCGTCCAGGGATCGAGCGCGGGGGACCTTAGCACCGGAGAGCGCGGCGTCGGCGATCCGGTAGCGCGGCGGGAAAGGCAGGCAGGCGATGCCCACGTCGCCCGGCGGACCGTCCAGCGGCAACCACCATCACCTCCCACCCCACGAGGTGGTGCTGCTGCTGCAGACCGACCCGGACCGGGGCCTTACCAGCGCCGAGGCGGCCCGACGCCTGGCGCGCTACGGGCCGAACCAGTTGCCGACGGCGGCGCGCGCCGGTTGGGTGACCCGCCTGGCCCACCAGTTCGCCAATCCTCTGGTCGGCATCCTCATCGCGGCCGGCGTGATCACCGCCGTGCTCGGCGAGTACGTCGACTCGGCGGTGATCGCGGGAGTAATCATCATCAATGCGGCCGTGGGGTACATCCAGGAGGCCCGGGCCGACGCGGCGCTGGACGCCCTGCGCTCTCTGGTGCGCACCACGGCCCGGGTGGTGCGCGATGGCCAGGAACACACCATCCCATCGACCGACGTCGTCATCGGTGACCTGGTGCTGGTGCAGGCCGGGGACAAGGTTCCGGCCGACATCCGGCTGGTCCGGGAGACCGAGCTGCAGGTCGACGAGTCGGCGCTCACCGGCGAATCGACGCCGGTCGTAAAGGACGAGGTGGTCCTGCCGCCGGAGACGCCGGTGGCCGACCGACGCAACATGGTGTACAACGCGACGCTGGTTACGAGCGGCGCCGGCGCGGGTGTCGTGGTGGCCACGGGGGCCGAGAGCGAGGTCGGCCGGATCCACCGTCTCGTCAGTGCTGCCGAGTCGCTCGCCACCCCGTTGACCCGGAAGCTCGCACGGTTCAGCAAGGTGCTGACGGTGGTGATCCTGGCGCTGGCGGCCGTGACCTTCGGGGTGGGCCTGGCCCGCGGCGAGGACGTCACGGCGATGGTCACCGCGGCGATCGCGCTCGCCGTCGGGGCCATCCCGGAAGGGCTGCCCGCCGCGGTCACGATCACCCTCGCCATCGGGGTAGGCCGGATGGCGAAGCGGCACGCGGTCGTACGCCGGTTGCCGGCGGTGGAGACGCTGGGCAGCACCACGGTCATCTGCTCCGACAAGACCGGCACGCTGACCAGAAACGAGATGACCGTCCAGGCGGTGTGGACGCCGGACACGCGCTTCGAGGTCACCGGCATTGGGTACGCGCCCGACGGCGAGATCCGTCCCGTCGACGGGGGCGAGCCCATCGCCCGCGGTGACGGTGCGCGGCTGACACCGGCCCTGCGCTGGTGCCTGATCGCGGGGGTGGGCTGCAACGAGGCGGACCTCATCCGCGACGAAGAGCGGCCCGAGGGCGAAGACAGGCGCAAGGGCGAAAGGCGCAAGGGCGAAGACGCGCGCGGGGGCGAAGACGCGCGCGGGGGCGAAGGCACGCGCGGGGGCGAAGGCACGCGCGAGCGGGCGCGCTGGCGCATCGCGGGCGATCCGACGGAGGGGGCGCTGCTCGTCGCCGCGGCCAAGGCCGGCATCACCGCCGACGCCCTCGCCGTCGACTACCCCCGAGTGGAGACGATCCCGTTCACCTCCGAGCGGCGCTACATGGCGACCCTGCATCGAGATTCGCAAACCGAGCGACTCGTCGTGCTGGCCAAGGGCTCGGTGGAGCGGATCCTCGACCTCTGCGATGCCGAGCTCGGGGCCGACGGGACACCGCGCCGGCTGGATCGCGAGGCCGCGAAGCGCGCCGCGGACGCCTACGCCGCGGCCGGCCTGCGGGTGCTCGCCACCGCGGTCGGGCTCGACGTCCGGCGGGAGGACTTCGCCGAGGACCGGCTGCCGGCCACGCTGGCGCTCACCGGGTTGTTCGCGATGCTCGACCCGCCCCGGGAGGACGCCATCGCGGCCGTACGGGCCTGCCGGGAGGCGGGAATCACGGTCATGATGATCACCGGCGACCACGCCGCGACCGCGACGGCGACCGCGGAGCGGATGGGCCTGCTCGACGGCCCGGACCGCGGGCAGGTGCTCACCGGCGATGACCTGACCCGGCTGGCCACCGCCGACGATATGGCCACTGTGGACAGAGCCCGGGTGTTCGCGCGGGTCTCCCCGGAGCAGAAGCTCCGCCTGGTGGAGGCCCTGCAGGACCGGGGCCAGGTCGTGGCCGTGACCGGCGACGGCGTCAACGACGCGCCCGCGCTGCGCCAGGCCGACATCGGCGTCGCGATGGGGCGCGGTGGCACCGAGGTCGCCAAGGACGCCGCCGACATCGTGCTCACCGACGACAACTTCGCCACGATCGAGGCGGCGGTGGAGGAAGGGCGGAGCATCGTCGACAACCTCACCAAGTTCATCGTCTGGACGCTGCCGACCAACATGGGCGAAGGGCTGGTCATCCTGTCCGCGATCGTGCTCGGCGCCACGTTGCCCGTCCTGCCGACCCAGATCCTCTGGATCAACATGACCACGGCCGTCCTGCTCGGACTCATGCTGGCCTTCGAGCCCTCC
>Ga0310831_100983_pt1 | contig 10453 bp, 5 predicted proteins | sample WT_ome_6_FD_201307 | JGI IMG/M metagenome (GOLD analysis project Ga0310831, IMG submission 201307) | Sorghum-adapted microbial communities enriched on wild type (WT) sorghum from Joint BioEnergy Institute, Emeryville, California, United... ... | reverse complement strand
ACCGACTTCGTGAGAAGATGAGGACTGGAGCCTACGGCTCCCCCTCTACCACCTAACCAACAAAAAATCGCCGGGTGGGTCAATTCTAAACCGGCGATGGTGGGTCAAAATAAAGTCGGCGTTGACACCGGGTAAAGAAATCCGTGTTCTCCCCAAAGCGCATTTCTCGTCGTTGCTGAAAATGTTCGGCTTGCCACACACTCCTCTTCCAAGGATAATATGGTATTACATGTATGTACAGGTTTATTTTGTTTGCAGCTTTTTGAGCAGGAGGTGCAGCTCTCGGATGAATGCTTTTCGAAAAGGTTCCCTTTTTTGGAGGATTGTAAGCGGACTGGCAGGTTTCTTGCTAGCTTTCCTTGTATGGTATTTTTCAGTTGTCCATCAAACCTTAAACGTTTTGGACTTGTTTCTTGTGCTTTATATCGTCCTTCCAGCCGTATTCGCTTTTGTTGTCTTCTTCATTCGTACCCCCATCATCGCGATTCCTTTCATTTTTACGCTCTCGTTAAGCCTTTTCTTGTTATTCAGTTCCGCACTGATCTGGTACGAAGGAACCAAACACCTCATTTTGGAGTGACGTACTGCACTCCAGCGGACATAAGTTACTTGCTCACCAAATTCCAATATTTTTAGATTAAGGAAAAAAATGAGCGTCATCAGCTGTTTGTCGATTTGAAAATCAATAAGAAAACCGGCCCGTTTTCTGATCATTTACGCGAGATGATAAAAACTTTCGAGGATGATGGAAATACAGAAGTGGAAGTACATCAAGTAGTGAAAGTAGATAAAGGTGAATTCCTTATTATCTTGAATGTAAGTTCTGAGGAATAGGAGCACGCTTGGCACCCACGCGGTGCCTTTTCTTTTGGAGGTGGGTGATGTGAAGTACGTTTTATCCGGAACTGATGTGTCAACGTATCAGCCCGAGGACGTGAAGGAGCGAATCCAGGGGCTTACTGCGTTGCACGATTTTACGCCTGCGTTCAGTCATCTCATGACAGAGGAAGAGTTGGCTGCCAGACAGGCGGAATTCACGGCAGTTGAGCATCCTGTGGTTCGCACCCACCCGGAAACCGGGCTCTTCGTGAATCCATCCTTTACAACCCGAATCTTCGGGCTTGATCCAGATGAAAGCGAAAAACTGCTGCAATATCTATTCCGTCAAGCGCATGTCCCCGAGTACCAGGTGCGCTTTCGTTGAGAGCCAAATTCTATTGCCTTCTGGGATTACCGGGCGACGCAACATTACGCGGTATCCGATTGTTATCCTCACCCGTGTAAAGCTGAACGCGTTGCCATTGTCGGCGATCGTCCTTATTAGGTATCCAGCAAACGTGAAGAGAAATGGAACCGTAACTGGTTCCATTTCTGCCTGAATTCAAACTGTTTTTTATTGAGTGTCCGCAAGGAAACGATCTTCCATCGTTTCCAGGCCGGAAGGCCTGCACATTCAAACAGCCGCTCCGTTGCCTTCATTATAGATATCTCCCCCTAGAACGTGACTTCACAGTCGAGAAACCGAACCAGCAATGGGTGCCCATTTTACCCAGTTTCGTGTAGGAGATCAATAAATTTTCTTATCAGCAAGAAAGACTTTTTTTCAACGACAATACGCTTGTCCTGAAGACCTTTTGGAAAGCATTTGAAAAGAAAAAAGGATGTAAATGGACTGATACAGCGATCATGGCTACCAGTACACGTCCCGTGCGTACCACAAGATGCTGTTGAAGGTTGAAACACGAATTAGTATGACCCTAAGGGGCAATTGTTTGGAAAGTTTCCCCTATTAAGGGTTTACAAAATGTCGATCAGCATTATAAAAGCTTCATCCTCGAATGGATAAATTAGGTGATGAAGCTTTTATATTTATCTATTGTTTAAATGGGTTTACTCAAAATGGTTGACAGACTCCATGCTAATTATTCCATTTCGTAAATAGATCCAATTTTACTTCCAAAAAGTTCACCATGTATTTTCTCAGCGTAACTATCAGTCATACCTGCTAGATAATCAGCAACAACTCTCTGCCATCTCCATATACTCTGATTTTCCAGATACCTTTGATACCAATCAATTGGAATAATATCTTTAGCATTTGAATCTTGCATAAATACAGACCATAAGTCTTTTAATATTTTCTCACTTCTTTTTTGGAGACGTTGAACACGTAAATCTTTAACCATGGTAACCCAAGCTAATTTTTTTAATACTATCATTTGTCTTAATAAATCTAAATCTTCTTTGTTATCACTAATAAATGTTACCTTATACCAATCATCTTCTTTTATTATTCCTACTTTAGTTGCAAATTTATGAACCCAGGTTGCTTTCATATCTCTGCGTGCACGAGAAATATCTCTTTCACTTTCCTCTAATGTTCTGTTCCAGTCATCTTGATAATTTTTCAATATGCGCTCTACTGATTGTTTGATATCAACATTATGCCAAACTGATTCATACTTTTGAGCCTCATTCTTTATCTCTTCAACAATACCTTGGATCAGTTTTGTGTCTCTTGATAAATCAGAGGTAATATTTATTTTTCCAGCTTTTATACCATCTTCTATATCATGTGTAGAATAAGCTATATCATCACACAAGTCCATTAATTGTGCCTCAAGAGTTATTTTTTCTGAAGGGATACCCCACTCATCTCTCAATGACTTGATTTGATGCCATTCGGTACTGTATATTCCTTTTTTTCGAGCGTCTTTGCCAATTTCATAAGGATATTTATTTGTGGCCAGGAGAACTGCTGCTGTTAAATTTAATCCATTTCGATTCCCTGTTCTTTTTTCTAAGAACATTAATATACGAAAATTTTGCGCATTTCCTTCGTAGTGTAGACCGTATTCCTTAAGTAGTGAATCTAGGACTTGTTCTCCTTTATGCCCATAAGGTGGATGTCCTAAATCATGTGCGAGAGCAGCGCATTCAACTACTTCTGGATCAATAGTTAAACCGGCATTAGTGGGCCATTTCAGTAATGCCTCATACTCGTTTAAAAGCTTATAAGCCACTTGACGGGCTATTTGTGCCACCTCGATCGAATGAGTTAGTCTGGTCCTAAAGTAATCACCAGATCCAGCCCCAAAAACTTGCGATTTTCCTTGAAGCCTTCTAAAGGCAGGAGAATGAATTAATCTTCCATAATCTCTTTGGAATGGACTCCTAAAATCCTGTCTGGTTCCCTGTTCTTCGTCTAATCTTTTTTCCCTAAGATACCTAATATCTTCAGGTAGACTCATATCTTGTTACCCCCCTGGTTAGTTTATAATTGATTTATTTACTGATTATTTAGAGGAATCACCAATTAAATATAGCCTTTCAACCGTTATAGTTCTAACAATCTATACAAATATTGAATTATGCACTAGCATTTACATAACCAAACCATACTCTTTTTAAATATTCGACCAAGCAACTTGGTGTTTCAGCATATTGAGAAAAACTTGAAACAATGTCAGTGAACCCTCCACTAATACTTCTGGGTTTGTTAAAATACCCTAATCGCGGACGAGCAAGTTCCTCTTGAAGTTTTTCCAAAAAACGTCTTAAAAACTCTATCTCAAACTTGCCTCTGAAAAAGGCTTGAGGATCAACTGATTGTAACTCTCGCATTTTCTTTTCTAATTCTTCATCCGGTACTATATATTTACCTGAAAAACGATCTTCTATTTTCTTTTTATCATACAGAGGTTGGACAGACTCTAAACTAATTTTTACGAAATCCCTTAACTCTAGATTAGAGATTGAAGGACCTTTTTGAGTCCCTATACGTTCAGTTTGTTCCTTTACGCATTTGATCCAGGAGTTTAGCATAAGCATACTTTTATGAAAATCATTTTGCCTCTCTTTAAACAACATTATGCAAATTTCAAACTCCTCATCATCTTCCGTGATTTTAAATCTATTTCTTAATATCTTTATGAATGTGTCAATGGTTGTATAAAAATTTTCTATTGAATAACAAGGGGTTTCATATATTAGTGGATTTGATATTAACTCATCAAAATCTCGATCTACAAAATAAAACAACTTACCGTCTTTAAATTTCATACTTTTATTGATTAATTCATAGGTTTGAATAACTCCCTTTTTTCCATTACATTTTATAAAATACGGTTCTTGGTTCTCACATTGTATTTTGACCCTCAAACCGTAATATGCTTCGTCCTCACCTTCAACAAAACAAATAGGCTTGTCTTTATATTTTGGAAACTTAGTTAGGAATCGATGATATCCTATTGGTACCTGTTCCAACTTTTCTCTCATTATCTCTAATCTCGTCGTCTGTGTATTATTCCTCATATGTAATCTCCTCAATACATAATTCCATACTATCTGCATACTCATCTAAAGAATTATCTGTGTAAATAAATGGCGAGTGAGTAACCGCTAGTAGTAATTTGCACTTTCCGGAATTAACCACATCTGGCAATAATTTTTGTTGCCATTCAATAGATAAGGACAATTCTGGTTCATCAATTAACAAATAAATCTCATCACAATCAGTTAAGTACAATTTAGAAAAAAGTGAGACAATTTGCTTTTCTCCAGAAGATAGTTGGCTTAATTCAACATCTTCACCACTTCTTTGATCTTTAACAGCGATTTTTACGAGGTTCTCGTCGTAAGCTACATACTTATTCGGAAGCATATAACCGCTACATACTTTAGCAAATGTTTTAATCGCGTTATCTTTATCTCTTTGCTGATTATAAATGTTAATTAAGTTATACAAAAAATATATCAATAAGTTATAGTTCCCTTTTGTATCTTGAAAAATATCATTATTAGTGATTAATTGCCTAATTCTCCTTTTATCATCTTCACTTAAGTTACTACCGACACGATCCAATACTATATTCAGAGACTCAATGTTTTTAATACTGTCCCTCATTTCTTCTGTTATTGTGTTTTCTTGGACCAGTTGAGAAATCATCTTACCTGTAACTTCAGAGTACCCTTTAATAGCTGAATCCTTAATTTCTTCGGTAAAATTCTTGATTAAGTTCTGTACATCATCCATACCAAACTGAATAAGTTCAGTGTCAGTAGTAATGTTTTTACGTACAAAATCCACAGTTTCTTTTCCAAATGCATTTCTTGTCACAATTTTTTCAACCTTATTTGTAGAAACTATTAAGCCTAATTTACTTAAATCTTCCTCAATTCTACGATAAGTGGGCAAATAGAGTATTTTGCCATTTAGACGAGCAGACAATACCCTTCTGATATCCTGGAGAGAATCATTTAAAACAATCTCCAAAATACCAATATCAAAATTTTTAGTAATAAATTCAATATCTCTCGAGACGATATGAACCGGAATCTTACGCTCTCTAAATATTGAACGATATTTGTCAAGGAAATTTTGTAAAGACATAGATTGTTTCTTAACCACTTCATTAATTAGAGTTTCTATTTCTTCAGTTGTAAGGAAATTTTTTAGCCTTTTAACAGCACTTTTTACAAAAGAAGAAAAATCTTCGTCTTCTTCAAACATTAGCCACTCCCTCTTAATAAAAACCTTAACAGAGTCGGAAAATACTACTTCAATCGAATCAAACTCTATATCTTTCAACTTATTAAATTGTTGGGAAAGTGTATAATAAAATATGTTTAATATTGTAGTTTTGCCAATTCCATTTTCTCCAACATATATTTTGATATTTGTATTAAAGTCTAAATATACATTTCTCTTCCCATATAACCCAAAGATTTTAAATGATTTTATAGTTGGCTTTGCATTTTGCATGGCCCACACCTCAATACATTATTTGTTTAATTACTAAACTTTCGCAGTTTTCCCGAAACAAAAAGGTTTTGACAGAGAACGTCAGACTGATCCCTTTTATTCCCTTGAACGCCAAGAAAATGCCTATCAGGTATTGCAGAGCATAAGAAAACAGTCCTCCAAACGAACGTGCATCGTTTGGTTGACGACTTTCCTACTTCATCACGAGATGAAGCGTAAACACGAGATGCAATAGGAACAGCCTTTAAACTCCGTAACCAGCTTCAGATACGATCTGGCAAATTTGAAGAACGCCTCGATGCTCCAATGCATGCCATAGATGCGAACGATCTCGGTTTCTTTTAACGCCAGGCCGGTGCTGAGCAAAACAGCTAATCCCGCTGCCGGTTGTGGGAGTATAGCTTGGCGTATGCGCAAAAGCTCTTACATTTCAAAAAAAAGATCCACCGACTTAACTAAGTTAGTATGACAAAGTTAATGGGTGAAAGCGGAAGCAGGCCGATAAAGATACCAAGTCGTATCTACTCAGGGCTTTGTTCCTGTGAAAATAGTACCATGGTAAGATTTTGTATTTCAATGCTTAAATTACGTATATTCAGCAATGTCCGTCTCTTATTCTAACGATTCCATGTCGGTAATACGCCAGATATATCGAGGTCACAAGGAAGATTGCATGTTGCCTTTATGCTGCTTTCAAGCTATGACGAGTATCTACCCGCCTATCTGTTACCCCTTTCACAATTACTATTGTTGGCCCATAAAAAACTCCTTTTCTAGTACCTTGTTAAAATCGTTTGGCTTTCAAATCTGTCAAACGTAAGTAACCGGGCTTTGTTCGAATACAAAGCGGAAGCCTTTATCCAGTCAGTTCTCCGGGGAACATTTCGTAGATCCTCGATGATGTGTGAAAGAATTGCAAATTAAACGGATAGCCCTTGTGAACTCCTCCTCATTTATCGGCTTGACCAATTGGGCCAATAGGCACGCATCATTTTGAACGCTGTAATGAATTTAGAAGGCCACGGTGTGAAGATCCGTTCCATGACCGAACCCTTTGACACTGGTGACCCATCTGGTCGCTTCCTCTGTGAAGATCAGCGATAAAATCCCCAATAGAATCAGTTGAAAATTCCCCATTTTCATTGACTCTCTCCTTGGAGGAGAGAGAAGTTATGGTAAAGAATGGGGAGTTTTACATGATTCACGAGATGAGGAAACGTGGCATGAGTATTACTCGGATCGCGCAGGAAATGGGGAGGGATCGAAAAACCATTTGCAAGTGGCTAAACAAGAAGGAACCTGAATCCTATCAGCGAAAGGTCACTGGTCTCGGCAAGCTGGATCGGTTCACTGCTCCATGAATTACGGGACAAGCGACGAACATATGTTTGAGCTAAAACGGTAAATTGTCAAAACGCTTGTCCAATCCATCCAGGTTCATACCATTGTGTACGGAACGATTAAAACTAAGTATCCTCCTTTTGCATTTTCTCCGTTTCATCAACCTCAACAATATCCCATGAAGTAAATGAAGTTTTATGCAATGTAAATATGAGAATTCCTCCATAAACTTCACGTATTTGATTATCTTCACCATAATCTATTGCTTGGGAAGTGGCCATTACTTGAGCATTGTCGTTGTTTTCCGCTACTTTCCTAACCTGCACTTCGAAAGGGGCAAACTGGTTAGCGTCTGCAAATTCAAAATAAGAGCGAATGTCTTAACATAGGGGCAACTTGTTGACTCGATTTAATGGTCTCTGGGTGGTAATCAGTTCTTTGCTGACTTTTTCGGTGTATCCGTGGATTACCTTCTCGGTCGTACCGATGATCCGCCATCCATCAACAAAAGCGAACGTCCTTAAACTGAACTAGAGAACCTCTTAACACAACCTTAGTCAATTCACTAGGTTTGTCAGACCGCGTGATTTCAAATAAAGAACCTTTCTTTAATGATATTTTATGTTAACATTACTCCTCTCCATTTTTTTAAATTATGGATTGACTTTTTAGCCATTGCTCGATACACCGTTTCATTTTTTGCCTTTGAAGAACCACCAATGGAGAAAATTTTGTTGTAGTTTGATCTATTAATTTTTCAATTATGATTAATTTGTTTCTTTTAAATGTTAACACGTGGCATAAGTAATCGGTTAATTGTTGTCTCGTTATTGGAGAGATACTTTCAATCCAGATCCAGCCAAGTATTGTTGCTACAAGATTTATCAGGAAATCTTCACTGAATTCTTCTTGCTTAAGATAGTCAAATAAAGCGATTACTTGTTCATTCATTTTAAAATTATTTTTCTTTAGATAATAAGTAAATACCTTTTCATTGACTGGGATTAAGGCATATCCCATCATAACCAGTTTTCCAATGCATTCACTCCACTTGTCATTGTCTATTACCCCTTCAAGTATAAAAACCTCCAGCACATCAAACGTCGTAAAATAATTAACCCCATGGCTTTCTCTTGCGTAACAACCTGTTACAAAACTATCCACTAGCATGGTAAATGAACGGTTTTTGCTCACTCGTATTGGATGATTTAGAAAAGCAATTTTATCATTTTTATTATCAAAATCATTTTCAATCACATTGCCGACCTTTTTGCAATTTTCATTTAACCATTCAATGAATTCTTCCTGATTTTTGACTGACTCCTTGACCAGTTCTGACGAAAATTCACGCAATACCAATCTGTCATTCTCATATGACAAGGTCTTAAGTCCATCGTCACTAATTAACTTAGTATTGAGGTATTCTTGAAAAACTAAATCAAAGTGCTCTTGATGAATGTACAGGTCGTATCTTTCCTTTAACTTGTCCAGTAGACCAAGGTGACGAATCGTAAGTAATGTAGTTACATCGCACAATACCTCTTTTGCATGTTTGGCAGCTTCTGCCCCTCGTAATAATTCTCTTTGATCCCCTTGAAGCATCCAGATACGCATATCCCGTTCATTCATAACATGTCCCCATGTCTCAAAAGGTCCCTTATTCAATGCATTAATCAAAAAACTTAAAGGCAATTTATATCTTTCAAAAACGGTTTTTACATGTAATATAGATTCTGTAGATTTTTTCAGTTCTTCAATAAATTGATTCGAGATTTTTCCTTCCTCGATTGCTTTAAACTCTTTAAATAAGGGTTCTTCATCAGGAAATTTTTTATTAAATTGAGTCGCAACTTCACTATAAGCCTCTAACCATTCTTTTTCCGGATCTGCTATAAACTGACCTAAATGTGCCATTTGCCAGAAAAAGAAACGCCATGCATTCGGGTTTTCTTTTCCCGCAAGGTAGGTTTGATATGCATACTCCATAGATTTTTGATACTTCAACGCATTCATAAAAGCAATGCTTAACAAATTAAAATCTTCCATTGATCCCGATTTCTTAACCCTATTCTCCGCTGACTCCAAAACTTCTAAACAATGATTTGCATTTCCTAATCGAAACAAACAATCAGCATATCTTAATAGATAATGTAACTCTTGGGTCTTTTGGTATAGGTTCAAAAAGTTTACTTTTGCAACTTCATACCAGCCTAAGTTAAAATAAATGGTTGTAACTACATTTAGCAAAAAGTCTGATTTTTCTGTCAACTGATCAATTAAGGAAAGAATTTGTTTATATTCTCCCAACTGAAATAGAGCACGTACATACCGATTGACAAGGATTTCATGTTGCATCCAGTTTGGTATCGACACAATTAATTCCTTCAGCTTTTTTAAATCGGCTTCTGTTCCTCTGTTCAAATAAGCAATGCTAAGTTGTATCTTACACTCGATTACAACTTGTCCATCTAACTGATCAATACATGACTCCCAATTGGTTACTGCTTCTTCCCAATCATGAAGTTTCATCGCGTAATAGGCTTTTAGTGCGTAGATTCCCTCACGGTCTGAGGTTGTCAAGTTAAGTACTTCAATCAAATTTTTTATTTCGCTATGATTCACATTTAGGAATAAGGCATCCATATATGTGAAGTAGTACTTTAAAGGAATCTTGAGTTCTGTCTCAACCAGCGACTTATTAGCCTCTAATAAAGCTAATGCATCATTTGGTCTTCCAGCTTCTACATAAACTTGACTTAAGGTAATGAGATCATTAAGATTTGGGGTTTCAACGGATATCTTCTCTTGAAGTAAATCAATCGCTCTATCCCAATCACCGTCAAATATACAACAAGAAATGAGATTATTGATATTTCCTTTGTCACGATACACTTCTTCATACAATATTTTTGCCTCAGAAAAGCGCTTGTTTCTAAAATATAGTGCCGATTTCAATTCCTTGATCCTGGTCAGAATGCCAATATTATCAATGTCTTGTTTCTCCAAATGATCCAACACTGGCATTACTTCTAGTAAAATTTTTTCAGGATCAACGAAAACGTTATTTGAAATATCATTTTCCATTTTTAGGATTTTTGATTCAATTTTGATTAATAACCAATTGATATTGTTTGGTTCATTATTCAAATAGTAATCAGATAGTTCGGTAACTTGATCGTATTTTTTTGTGTTCAGCAAAACGTGTGCCTTTATTTGATCTAAATCGGAGTCTGGGTTCTCTAGCAATATTTTAAGTGCTTCATCATATTTTTTTTGTTGGAGAAAAATGTTTATCAGAATCTCTAAATTCTTCGTTGTTTTACCTTCAATGTCAATCGCTTCTCTAAT
>Ga0310831_100982_pt1 | contig 10458 bp, 9 predicted proteins | sample WT_ome_6_FD_201307 | JGI IMG/M metagenome (GOLD analysis project Ga0310831, IMG submission 201307) | Sorghum-adapted microbial communities enriched on wild type (WT) sorghum from Joint BioEnergy Institute, Emeryville, California, United... ... | reverse complement strand
ACGTCGCCACCACTGTCACGTCGCCACCACTGTCACGTGATGGCCACCGCAAGGTTTGCGGCTTCCGTCTACGTCGTGGTGGGCGTGGGCGACGCCGTCGGCGTGGGCGACGCGGTCGGGGTCGCGGTCGGTTCGGCGCTGCGAGCCACGAAGACGATGATCGTGTCCCGCGGCGACACCCGGGTCCCCGCGGTTGGATCCGTGCCGATGACCCGGCCCGGAGGAACGGCGTCGCTGACCACGTCCTCGCGTTGCGGCTCCAGCCCCAGCTCAGCCAGCATCCGCGCCGCGTCCTCGTACGTCTCCCCGGTCAGGGGCGGCACCATGATTCCGCTCGGCCGGGCGCTCGTCGTGGTGGTGGTCGGCGGAGCCGTGGTCGTGGTGGTGGTCGTGGTCGTCGGCGGTGGGGTCGTCGTCGCCGTCGGCGTGGGCACCGACTGCGGCTGGTTGCTGAGCATGAACCAGACACCGGCGCCGAGGACGCCGGCCAGCAGGAGGATGCTGACCGTCACGAGCACCGGGACGAGCACTCCGCGGGACGGCTCGGCGGGCACCCAGTCGTCCGCGTAGTCCTCGACGCGCGGCGTGGGTACCTGGGCCCGGGCGGCCCACCGCGGCGGCGGCTCGGGTGACGGACCTCCCGGGGTGGGCGGCAGCACGGCCGTCCCGGACGGCCCGGTGGCCGGTCGCGGCGGACCGGCCGGGGGCCCGTCGGGGCCGGCTGGCTCGCGGTCGGCGTCGACTGACCGGCCTGCGGGCGCCCCGCCGGCCGCGTCCGGGAGCGGCGCCGTCGCGTCGTCCGGCCGGGGCGACGTCCCGTCGTTGGGCAGGGACGCCGTCGCCTCGGGGTCGGGCGTCGTCTGAGCGCCGTCGCGGCGGGTCGGTTCGGCGTCGTCCCCGCGGTCCTGGCCGGCCATGATCGCCTCTCCTCTCACTCGCCCCGACGGGCGCTGTCAGGGTCACGCGTCCACCGTGCACCGGCCCGTCCCGTGCCCCGACGTCCCGATGCACCGACGTCCGACGCACCCGCGTCGGGTGTAACACCGACTCGGTGACGGGCGGGCAACCGACGTACCCCGGCGGCATCACGCGCCGCGTGGCCGGCTCGGGCCCGGTCCGGTGCCGCCACAGTACGAAGCCCGCGCACCATCCACGCCCGGCGCCCGTACCGCCGATCGATGATGCCGAGCCGTCGGTCCCATCCGCCAGCGGGCACACACCCTAGCCCACGGCGGCCGCGAACGACGGCCCCCGCCGGCGCGACGAGCGAGGCCATGGTTGCGCGGCGTAGCTACCGTCGGTCCGCGCGGACGGGGCGCGCATGATCGGACGGCCAGGTGCCGGCCGGGCCACGGGCTCGGCCCGGCCCACCGTCGTCGGGACTGGGGGGTACCGGCGACGGGCGGCCATCCGAGGCGGCGTGGGGGCCTGGGCAGCCCTCACGCCGCCACCCACGCCGGGTCACAGGCCAACGCTGGGTCACAGACCCAGCTCGCGAGCGATGATCAGCCGCTGGACCTCCGAGGTGCCCTCGCCGATCTCCAGGATCTTGGCGTCGCGCCAGAACCGCGCCACCGGCGTCTCGGTCATGAAGCCGTACCCGCCGTGGATCTGGGTCGCGGCCCGGGCGTTGGCCACCGCGGTCTCGCTCGCGGTGAGCTTGGCGATCGCGGCGGCGCCGCTGAAGTCGAGCCCACGCACCGCCCGGGACGCGGCGTCGCGCCAGGCCAGCCGGGCGACATGGGCCCGGGCCTGCATGTCCGCGATCATGAACGCGATGGCCTGAAATGAACTGATCGGGCGGCCGAACGCGTGGCGGCGCTTGGCGTAGGCGACCGACTCGTCGACACAGCCCTGGGCGAGACCGGTGGCCAGCGCGGCGATCGCCACCCGGCCCTCGTCGAGGATCCGCAGGAACTGGGCCAGGCCCTTGCCCCGCTCACCGAGCAGGTTCGCCGCCGGAACCCGTACGTCCACAAAGGACAGCTCATGCGTGTCCGAGGCGCACCAGCCCACCTTGTCGTAGCTCGGCGCCACGGTCACGCCCGGCGTGTCGATGGGCACGATGATCGTCGAGATCTCGGGGCGGCCGTCGCGCTCGCCGGTCACCGCCGCGACCGTCACCAGGGCCGTGATGTCGGTGCCCGAATTCGTGATGAAGGACTTCGTTCCGTTGATGACCCACTCGTTGGTCGATTCGTCGAGCACGGCCCGGGTCCGCAGGGCCGTGGCGTCGCTGCCGGCCTCCGGTTCCGTCAGTCCGAAGGCGGCCAGGGCCTCCCCTGACACCAGCCGGGGCAACCAGGTCGCCTTCTGCTCAGGCGTGCCGTACCGGTAGATCGGCATGGCCCCGAGGCAGACCGCGGCCTCGAGTGTGATGGCGACGCTGGAATCGACCCGAGCCAGTTCCTCGATCGCGAGCCCGAGGGTCAGCAGGTCGCCGCCCATTCCGCCGTACTCGGTCGGGAACGGCAGGCCAAACAGGCCCATGGCGCCCATCGCGGACACGATCTCGTACGGAAACGTGTGGTTCGCGTAGTGGTCCGCGATGACCGGCGCCACCTTCTCCCGGGCGAACGTCGCCACCGCTTCGCGCAACGCCTCCTGCTCGTCGGTGAGCATCGACCCTCCTCGCGGGGTGCCGGTGTGGGGTCAGGAGGGATTCCCTCCTGACGGTTGGGGCCCGGATGGGACTCCTTCCGGGCAGATGGACGTATCGATCAGACCGGGGTGACGCCGTGGCGGCGACGGGAGAAGTGGCGGTCCTTGTTGCGGGCGGCGGCGAACCGGCGGATCAGCTCGCCCCGCAGGTCCTCGGGCGAGACGATCGTGTCGACCACGAGCTCGCTGGCCAGCCGAACGATGTCGATGTCCCGCTCGTACTCCTGGCGCCGAGCGGCCACGAAGGCCGCCCGCTCGGCCTCGTCGGCGATGGCCGCGATCTTGTTGGCGTAGACCGCGTTCACCGCCGCCTCGGCCCCCATCACCGCGACCTTCGCGGTCGGGAGCGCGATCGTGGCGTCGGGTGCGAAGCCGGGCCCGCACATCGCGTAGAGACCCGCACCGTACGCCTTGCGCACCACCACGCAGATCTTCGGCACGGTCGCCTCGGAGACCGCGCTGATCAGCTTCGCGCCATGCCGGATGATCCCGGCTCGCTCCACGGCGGCCCCGACCATGAACCCGGGTACGTCGGCCAGGAACAGCAGCGGCACATTGAACGCGTCGCACAGTTGGATGAAGCGCGCGGCCTTGTCGGCCGAGTCGACGAACAGCACGCCGCCCTTGTAGAGCGAGTTGTTCGCCACCACGCCGATGACCTCGCCGTTCAGGCGGGCGAACCCGATGACGATCTCCTTCGCCCACCGGGCCTGGATCTCGAACCACGAGCCGTCGTCGACCAGGCCGAGGATGAACCGACGCATGTCGAAGGCGACCCGCTCGTTGGCCGGCACCAGGGCGCGCAGGTCCACCTCGGTGGGCTCGCGCGGGGACGCCGCGGGCGGGGTGCCCTGCCAGTTCGACGGCAGGTACGACAGGTAGCGCCGCACCACCGACAGCGCCTCCTCCTCCGAGGCGCAGAGGAAGTGCCCCACCCCGGACTGTTCACAGTGGACCTTGGCTCCGCCCATCTCCTCCAGCGTGACCCGCTCGCCGGTGACCATCTCGACCATGCGGTCCGACGCGAGATACATCGACGCGTTGCCGTCGACCATCGCCACAACGTCGCAGAAGGCCGGGATGTACGCGCCACCCGCCGCGGACGGGCCGAAGAGGGCACAGACCTGGGGGATCGAACCGGATGCACGGACCTGGTTGTAGAAGATGTGGCCCGCGCCGCGGCGGCCCGGGAACAGCTCCACCTGGTCGGTGATGCGGGCTCCCGCCGAGTCCACCAGGTACACCATCGGGACGCCCTCTTTGTAGGCGGCCTCGATGACACGGATGATCTTCTCGACCGTACGGGCTCCCCACGACCCCGCCTTGACCGTGGAGTCGTTGGCCATCAGCCGGACCGGGCGCCCGTCGATGCGCGCCGACCCGGTCACCACGCCGTCGGCGGGCAGGCCATCGGCGAGCGCGTTGGCGAAGAGCCCATCCTCCACAAAGGACCCCGGGTCGACGAGCGCGGCCACGCGGTCGCGGGCGAAGAGCTTGCCCTTGGCCGCGTTCGCCTCGTGGTACTTGGCCGCGCCGCCAGCCATGATCCGGGCCCGCAAGTCGGCGAGAGAAAGCTCATCCTGGGTGTCCACCGCGTACGGCTCCTCCATGGCCAGCGACACAGCACGTGACTTAACGATCGTTAGGCTACCATCGAGGCGCCGGGCCGGGGCAAGAGCGCGAACCGGCCCCGTACCGCGGGACGCGATTCGGCGGGCGGTAGCTCGGCCCGGCCTGGGCGAAAGCCGCGGGGACGACGGTCCTTCGCCGTCACGCCAACGCCAAACGTCAACGCCAACGCCAAACGTCAACGCCAACGCCAAACGTCGACGCCAACCCCAACGAGGCCAGAGACACAAGGTCACAAGGGAACCAGGCCGTAGGACGCGAGACGGCCCGGCATCACGCGGACACCGGGCCGTCGATCTATGTAGACGCCGCCCCGCCGGTGGTTGTCTCCCACCCGCCGGTCGACGCGAGTCCAATCCGAAACCCCGTTGTCCAGCAACCTAACCGCCGGACCCGAAATTTGGGGCGCTCAAACGGTCACGTGCCGGTGACAGTTTGGTCACGCCCAGCGGAGATCGTCATCTCACGCGCGGAGTTTCGGGGGCACTTCCGACGGAAACGGGCGGTCACGCCCCACAACCGGGCCACCGCGCTCCGCGGACCTCGAGGTCACGGCGACAACGGCCCGGCCGCGCGTCCCGGTCGCGGGGCGCGACGCCGCCCACCGGGTCGTCACCGCATGCGGGAGACGATCCCGGTGTCGTAGGCCCCGAGCCGGAACTCCTCACGCTCCAGCAGCTCGGCATGGAACGGCAGGTTGTGCTTCGGGCCGGCGATCGCGAACCCGGCCACCGCCGCCCGCGCGCGCTCGATCGCCTCGTCCCGGGTCGCGCCATGCACGATGAGCTTCGCCATCAGCGAGTCGTAGTACGGCGTGACCGTGGTGCCGGCCGTGTAGCCGGAATCGACACGCACGCCCTCACCGGTCGGCTCGACCCAGGTGGCGATGGTGCCCGGTCCCGGCAGGAACCGTTGCGGATCCTCGGCGTTGACGCGCAGCTCGATCGCGTGCCCGGACGGGGTGAGCGTCGCCGGGTCGACGGTCGGGGCCAGGCCGGCGGCGATGCGCAACTGCTGCTCGACCAGATCGATGCCGAAGACGGCCTCGGTGACCGGGTGCTCGACCTGCAGGCGGGTGTTCATCTCCAGGAAGTAGAAGTCGCCGGTCGCCGGGTCGAGCAGGAACTCCACCGTGCCGGCGTTGCGGTAGCCGACCGCCTCGCCGACCCGGCACGCCGCCGCGTGCAGGGCGGCCCGGCGCTCCGGCGTCAGGATCGCCGCCGGCGACGGGCACTCCTCGACCAGCTTCTGGTTCCGCCGCTGCACCGAGCACTCCCGCTCGCCGAGCGCGACCACGCGCCCGTCGTTCAGCCCGAGGATCTGGACCTCGACGTGACGCACCGACGGGAAGTACCGCTCGAGCAGCACCGACGGGTCACCGAACGTCCGCTCGGCGAAACCGCGTACCTTCTCGTACTCCGTCCGTAGGCCCGCCACGTCCAGGGCGACCGCCATGCCCATGCCACCGCCACCCGCGGCCGCCTTCACCATCACCGGGTACCCGATCGTCAGCGCCTGCTGCACCGCCGCCTCGACGTCGGTCACCGGCTGCTCCGTGCCCGGCGCCACCGGCACACCCGCCGCGGCCGCGAGGTTGCGGGCATTGATCTTGTCGCCCATCGCGGTGATCGCCTCGGCGCTCGGCCCCACCCAGATCAACCCGGCCGCCGTCACGGCCCGGGCGAACTCGGCGTTCTCCGACAGGAACCCGTACCCGGGGTGGATCGCCGCCGCACCCGTCTGCTTCGCCGCGGCCAGGATCGCGTCGACGTTGCGGTAGGACTGGGCCGGCGCCGCCGGGCCGATCGGGACGGCCTCGTCGGCCTCGCGAACGAAGGGAAGCCCGGCGTCGGCCCCCGAGTAGACCGCGATCGTACGGATGCCCAGCCGGGCGGCGGTTCGGATCACCCGCCGGGCGATCTCCCCCCGGTTCGCCACGAGCAGCGACTCCATGACCGGTCCGTCCTCGGGACGCGTCTCGGGCTGCTGATTCTGGTCCGCCGGCGGCACGGTCATGGCGACGTCCTTTCTCACCAGGGGTGTCGTGAGGGGTGGGTTGGGGTGCCCTGACCTCGGATCGAGGGGGGCCGACCCGCCCACGGAGAGGTGGTTGTCACGATCTCGGCTTGCGAGAGCGCCTGGCGCATCATGGTGGCTTCCGGACCGGCCCGGTCGCCAGTCCTCGTGATGGGCCCGATAACGAGTCACCCGGGTAACGACACGCTCAGGTAACCACCATCACAAGCGCCATCCACAGCGTCCACCGGTTGTCCACATGGTTATCCACAGCCTGTGCGCAGCCTGCGCAGATGCACGCGCATCCGACCGGTCGCCATACCCACCGCGCCCTCGAGGCCGGCAGCGCGGCATATCGGCGCATTCCGGGCAATCGACCCACAGAGCCGCGGCCGACCGGGCACGTGGTCAGGCCCGGAGCGCGGCCAGCGCGGCGTTGCGCAGCAGCGCGGCGCTGCGGTTGCGGTCCACCTCCACCGAGAGGAACGGGGTCGAGTTCATGAGGCCGAACGTGGCGTGGGCCAGCACCCGGGCCTCGGCGGGGGTCAACTCCGGCCGCAGCGCGGTGATGGTGGTGACCCATACCTCGACGTAGAGCCGCTGCAACCGACGAATCTCCCGACGGGTCTGCTCGGGCAGCCGATCGAGCTCGTGCAGGTGCAGAGCGATCACGGCCGGATTGGCGAGCGCGAAGTCGACGTGGAAGTCGACCAGAGCGACCAGCGCCGCCTCGGGGTCGTCGGCGTGCTGGGCGACCCGGGCCCGGGCGCCGTTCAGCAGGCTCTCGCTCACCGGGTACAGCGCGGCGGCGAGCATCGCTTCCTTGCCCTTGAAGTGGTGATAGAGCGCCGGCCCCGTCACCCCCGCGGCCGCGCCGATGGCATCCATCGACACACCGTCATAGCCCCGGCTCGCGAAGAGGCCGACCGCGACGTCGAGAATCTCTTCTCTCCGCGACCGCCGCCGCCCGGCCGTTCGCGTGCCCCGGTCCTGCTGCGCCGTCACAACCGGTCAGCCTAGCCGTCGGCCGCGCGGCCCTGAACGACCGTTCTGCCCTACCGACCCCGCGCCCGCGGCGCGCCGTCGGCCGCCGTCAGTCCGGGAACGGGGCGAGGATCGGACGCTTCGCGCCGAGGAGGTCGCCGCTGGATCGGCCGGTGAGCCGGCGCTTGACCCAGGGCACGAGGTGTACCCGGGCCCACCGCAGGTCCTCCACCCGGGCGGCCGGCCAACTCAGCCGCGGGGGCTGGCCCGGCGAAGCCCACCACCGCGGGTCCGGCTCCACGCCCAGCTTGGTCAGCACGTGGGCGGCGACCCGTTGGTGGCCGGCGGTCGACAGGTGCAACCGGTCGTCGCTCCACAGCAACGGGTTCTGGAACTCGTCGTCCTCCCAGAGATCGACCACGATCGCCCCATGGCGCTCGCCCATCTCGGCGGCCGCGTCGTTGAGGAGCCGCGTCCGGGGCAGGATCACCCGGCGGCCGGGCAGACGATTGGAGACGTCGACCCACCGGAAGAGGATGACGTCGGCCCCGGTCGCCCGGAACGTCCGGACGAGCTCGTCGAAGCGGGCCAGCATCGGCTCCGGGTTGAAGGACGGCCGCAGGGCGTCGTTGCCGCCGCCGGCGAAGCTGACCAGGTCCGGCGCCATCTCCAGCGCAACCGGCACCTGCTCATCGACGATCCGTTGGAACAGTCGACCCCGCACCGCCAGGTTGGCGTAGCGGAAGCCGCCGTCGAGGGCGGTTACGTTGGCGACTCTGCTGCTCGCCGCTCGTCCCTCGCCGCTGCGCGGCTCCGCCGCGATGCTCCTGGTGGCGGCTCTGCTGCTCGCGGCTCGTCCCTCGCCGCTGCGCGGCTCCGCCGCGATGCTCCTGATGGCGGCTCTGCTGCTCGCCGCTCCTCCGTCGCGGCTGCGCGGCACTGCCGTAGAGGGCGGGGCGGCGCACTCGGCGGCCAGCCGGGCGGCGACGAGATCCGCCCATCCGCGCAGCCGCCCGTCCGGCAGGAAGTCGTTGAGTCCCTCGGTGAAGCTGTCCCCAATGGCGACGAACCTGCGCCAGCGCATCGTTCCTCCCCCCAGCAGCCACGCCGCGGGGAAGTGTGCCAAAGCCCGGACGCTGCCGCCAGTTCGCACGCAGCCTTGTGATCGAGGCTCCACGGCGGCCCGGTCTGTGGGCGGCTCCACTGCTCGCTGCTCGTCCCTCGCAGCTGCACGGCACTGCCGCGGGTGGCCGTCAGGGCAGGTAGACGAAGTGGCTGCCGCTCGTCGCGCCGCCGGGGCGTTCTGATGGCCTCACGGCAGGTAGGCGAATCGACCAGTAAGGATCGGGCCGGGAGCGACGACCGTCGCGACCACGGACCCGAGCTGGGCGACGTCGTGCCAGTAGTGCTTAGCCGCGGCCGGATCGTAGGTGGAGACCACCATCCCGCCGTTGGCCAGGAAGACGACGTTCGTGATCTGCTTGCCGGCGTGCGCGGCCCCGAGAACCTGCCCGGTCGTGAGGAACTGGCCGGTGGTCGTGTCGTACAGCCACCGCGCCTCCCGCTGGTAGCCCGGATCCGTGCTCCCATGACCCAGCGCGACGAACCGTCCATTGGCCGAGACCGCCTGAATGGTCACCGGCTGTCCTTCCGGGAAGTCGGGTGGCCTGGGCACGACGGTCGCCACCGTGTTCGCCGGGGTATAGACATTCGGATAGCTGGCCCAGAAGCCGCCGGTCGGCGCGAACGCCACGTACCCACACCCCTCGTCGCGCTCGTACGGGGTCGCCGCACCGGTCGTGACATCCACCCAGCGGCACCCGGACGGCGTGCTCACCAGGATGCGCGCGGAGTCCGGCGACCAGATCGTTGCGCCACACTCGATGCCGTCCACCAGGCGCCGTGACGCCCCGGTCGCCAGGTCGGTCACGAACAGCGACGCGCCATCCACGAACACCGACGTGCCATCGAGCCAGGTTTCCCCGGGCCGGACCTTGCCACCGGCCGCCATCGCCACCATCGACCCATCCGGCGAGACCGAGGGGACGTTGAACGAGCAGTCGGTGTGCGTCACTTCGGGTCCCAGGGACGCCACTAGGGCGACCCCGTCGGCCACGCGACGGACGCTGTACTGATACGTGTGTGCTCCAGGGTTTCCCGACAGTACATCGAACGACAGGTAGACCACCGTGCCCGGCAGGGACTCCCAGGGCAACGCCACCCGCTCACCCAACACCGGCGCCAACGGATCGGCGTGAGTCGACGGTCTCGGCGACAGTGATTCGGAGGGCGGCGGACTCGTATCCACCCCACGGGGCCAGAGGGTGGCCGTGACACCGGCGACAACGGTGACCACCGCGACGGTCGCCGTCGCAGCCAGCGCCCGGTGCCGCCAGGTCATCCGCCGCGAGGTCGCCAAGGCCCGGTCCCGCAGATCAACCACCGAAACCTCCATCGACAAGTCGTGCAGCGCGCGGCGCAGTTCCTCACTCATCGCGCACCCCCGATCCGGTACAGCTCGGCCAGCTCCGGCGCCGCAGCCCGGATGCGCTCGAGCGCCCGCGCCGTCTGCGACTTGACCGTGCCCACGGACACCCCGAGAACTTCGGCCGTCTCCGCCTCACTGCGGTCCTCGTAAAACCGCAGCACCAGCACCGCCCGCTGGCTCGGCGTCAACCGGAGCAGCGCCTGACGCAGGGTCGCCCGCCCGCCACCCGATCGCCGTGATCAGCCGGGTCGACCCGCTCGGGCACCTCGGCCAGCCTCGACTCGGCCACACGCGGCCGACGCCACCACGACACCTGCAGGTGGTACATCGTCCGCCGGGTGTAGGCCTCGGCGTTGCCGACCGCCCGGAGCCGATCCCACGCCTGATGAGTCCGGGCCAGCGCGGTCTGCACAAGATCCTCAGCCAGGTGCTGATCCCCGGTCAGCAGATACGCCAGCCGCAACAGCGCGGGCGTGCGCGACCGTACGAACTCGTCGTACTCGCGATCGGAGCGATCCACAGCGCCTCTCTGCATCGTCTGGCCTGGTTGCCACCACCCCAGACGTCACCCGGACCGCTCCGGGTTGTCATGATCGGCTCGTCGACTAATACCCGTCGACTAGGTGTACTGCCCACAGAGGTTGGTGACAGGGACACGACTGTTGGAGATCCATAAGGGT
>Ga0310831_100978_pt1 | contig 10511 bp, 8 predicted proteins | sample WT_ome_6_FD_201307 | JGI IMG/M metagenome (GOLD analysis project Ga0310831, IMG submission 201307) | Sorghum-adapted microbial communities enriched on wild type (WT) sorghum from Joint BioEnergy Institute, Emeryville, California, United... ... | reverse complement strand
GTGCAGCCCGGCCGGATCTGCGTGGTGGTGGTTGACGGCCTCGGTTCCCGAGTCGCATCGCACCTCGGGGCGGACCTGTTCGTGGACGCCGTCGGGCAACTCACCTGGGAGAACCAGGGCCTGGCCGCACCGGCGGACCTACTCGTCGCCGCCAGCGAGCGAACCGAACAGGTCGCCGCGAGCGTGTACGGGCTGAGCGCGTCCGACATCGCGTTCGTCGGTCTCGTCGCCGTGATCGGGCCGGACCAGGGCGAGGTAGCCAGGCTGGGCGACGTGAGCGCCTTCGCCCTGGCCGGCGACGAGTTCACCGAGGTCTTCGAACCGGACGATAAGTTCATCAATGTCGTGGAGATGAGCCTGCCGAATGCCGAGGCGGCGCACAAGATCGAGGTCAAGCCACTGCCGCCTGGGCCGATGGTGTTCGCCACCGACGGTCTGGCCCAGGACCTGCGTACCTCGGCCGCCGTCCGAGCCTGGCTGGCGGACTACTGGCGGTCACCCCTGACCGCCTTCGCGATGGGCGACAGTCTCCGCTACCGACGGCAGGGCTCGCACGACGACCGAACCGGTGTCGTCGTCTGGCCATCCACATAGGACCCGGTCAGGATATGCATTGGGTCGTCCAGTCTCGCGACGCCAGCCGTGGTCGGCTCACTTGGCCCGGCCAGCGTTTTCCGGGCCGGTGCCCTGACGGCCCGAGAGCCTCAGCCCGACGGCTGGCGGGCCGACGGCGCTGGCCGCGGATGCCCAGCTGACGATCGCGTGCAGACCGACGCCTTGGTGAGCACGTCTTCCACCACAACGGCAACCTCGTCCCGGCCGGCCCCGGAGCGCGAACGGCGGCCCGCCTGACCATGCCGTGGTTGACCGGTCCAACCGCGCGTCGGCGGCGGCCGCTAGCCTGCCACCCATGATTGTCGAGATCCGAACCTATCGGCTGCACCCGGGGACAGGCGAGGAGTTCGTCCGGCTCATGCGGGAGGAGGCGATGCCGCTGCTGGCCGCGGCGGGCATTCGCGTGCTCGACGCCGGCCTCTCCCTGGTCGCCGACGAGGGGCACCAGGACGCGTACCTCATTCGGGCGTTCGACAGCGTCGAGGATCGCGAGGCTCAGGAGGAGGCGTTCTACGGCAGCGACGCCTGGCGGAAGGGCCCCCGGGAGGCGATCCTGTCGAAGATCGTCAGCTACCACACGGTCGTGATCGAGGTCCCGGACGGGTTGCCGCCGGAGTCGGTGTATCGCCCCGGTTCCGCCGCCTCCGCCTGACGGCCGGCGGGTCTCGGCGAGTGGGGCCGACCGGCCCGGCCCGGTCGGCCCGTCACCCGCCGAGCGCCACCGCCCCGTCAACCGCGACCGCGTCGACGGGTTTGACGAGCGGGACCGCTGGCTGCTCGACCACTGCGTGCTCGACGCGGTGGCCGGCTTCGACTATCCGGTGCTGGCCGGGGTGGAGTGCGCGCACGCCGCCCCGATGCTGGCGCTGCCGGTCGGGGTGCGCGCCACGGTGTCCGGAGCCGAACTGATCATCGATGAGGCCGCGGTGCTTCCATGACCCTGGTAGGACGCCGGTGCGTTGCTGATGGGCAGCGCTGCCGACGGGCTGCGCTGCCGACCGGCGCGGTACGGTCGGCCTCATGGCGAGTCGGAGCGCGCGGGCCGGGCTGGTCGCCGTCGTGGCGGCCGTGGTGGTGGCCGGGGTGCAGCTGAGCGGCGAGGCGACGGCGTGGGGGCCGCGGCTGCTCGGCATGCCGCTGCTGCTGGCCGCGGCGGGCGCGCTGTGGTGGTCGGACCGGGCGCCGGTGCCGGTGCTGGTCGGCACCGCGGTGGCGGCGCTCGCGTACTACGTCGCGGGCGGCCCGCCGGGCCCGGAGCCGGTGCCGTTCGTGGTGGCGCTGTACGGGGTGGCGCGGGCAGGCTACCGGCGGATCACGATCCTGGCCGTGCCGGTGGCGGTCCTGGCCGTGGTGGTGGCCGACCAGTGGATGGCGCGGGTGTCCGGCGCACCGGCGGAGGGCGGCGACCTGGTGGCGGTCGCCGCGGTGCTGGTGGCCGCGGTGGCGCTGGGCGAGCTGGCGCGGGCCCGCGACGGCCAGCGGCGCGCGCTGCGGGAGCAGGCGGCCGCGGAGGAACGGCTGCGCATCGCCCGGGAGCTGCACGACACGCTGGCCCATCAGCTGACGGTCATCAGCGTCCAGGCGGCCGGGGCGTTGCGCCGTCGCGAGACGAGGCCGGAGCTGGCCTATCCGACGCTCGAGACGATCCGGCGGGTGGCCGGTGAGGCGCTGACCGAGCTGCGCCAGGTGCTGGGCGTGCTGCGGGCCGGTCCCGAGCCCGCGCTCCCGCCGGCCGACAAGTCGCCGGTGCGGGGTCTGGCGGGGGTGCGTGGCCTGGCGGCGCAGGCGGGCGTCGAGGCCAGCGTGACCATCGCCGGTGAGGCGGCTCCGCTTCCGTCTACTGTGGAGCATGTGGCGTACCGGGTCATACAGGAGGCGCTGACCAACGTGGCCCGACACTCGGGGACGACGCAGGCGGAGGTCCGCCTGACCTACGGACGCGACGACCTGCTGGTCGAGGTGCTCGACCGTGGGCGCGGCGGCGACCCCGCGGGCGGGTTCGGCCTGGCCGGCATGCGGGAACGGGTCGGCGAGCTGGGCGGGGAGCTCGCCGCCGGCCCGCGGTCGGGCGGTGGGTTCGCGGTGCGGGCGCGGCTGCCCCTGACCACGGCGAGGGTCCGGGCGGCATGATCAGCGTCCTCATCGCCGACGACCAGGAGCTCGTGCGGGCCGGCCTGCGCGTGATCCTGGACGAGCCGGACCTGACGGTGGTGGCGGAGGCGTCGACCGGGGTGGAGGCCGTACGGCTCGCACAGCGCCACCGCCCGGACCTGGTCCTCATGGACATCCGGATGCCGGAGCTGGACGGGTTGGAGGCGACCCGCCGCATCGTGGCCGACCCCGAGCTGGCCGGCACCCGGGTCGTCGTGCTCACCACGTACGACTTGGACGAGTACGTGTTCCGGGCGTTGCGGGTCGGGGCCAGCGGCTTCGCCCTCAAGGACCTCGACCCGTCGGCGCTGGTCGACGGGCTGCGGGCGATCGCCCGGGGCGAGGGCCTGCTCGCGCCCGCGCTCACCCGCCGGCTCATCGAGGCGTTCGCGGCCCGGCCGAACCGGCACGTGCCGCCGCTCGACCCCAGCGTGCTGACCGAGCGCGAGCGGGAGGTGCTGGACCTCGTCGTGCGGGGACGGTCCAATGAGGACATCGCCGAGCAGCTGCACATCAGCCCGGCGACTGCGAAGACGCACGTGAGCCGGATCCTCAGCAAGGTCGGGGCCCGGGACCGGGCGATGCTGATCATCATGGCGTACGAGTCCGGGTTGGTGACGCCGGGCCGGCCCTGACGGCGGTGGCCGTATCCGCGTCCGGACGGCGGGGCCGGGCGATGGCGGCCGGCTGCCCGCTCGGTGTCGACAGCCCGGGCCGGGCGGTGGCGCGTACAACTTTGGCGTACGCGAACTTACGGCGCGCGACCGACGCGAGCCTCCGGCCCCGGGCCGTACGGTCTCCCGTGCCGCCTGCGTCGGCCCGGCCCCGGCGCCATTCCGGCCGGGGAACGCTCGTCGGGCCGGCCGGCCCCGGTCCAGGGATCAATGAGCACCCGGTCGACGGCCGGGCGCGGGCGGCCAGGGACGAGCCGAGAAGGGGTATTTCTGCATGCGTGGGTTGACCGTGTTCTGCCTCGCCGCCGGACCGACCGGGTCGCTTGTCGCGACGACACTGTGGACCGACGGACGCTACGGCACCGCGGGTGGGACGGTCCTGGTGCTGGCCATGACGCTGTGGTGCTTCGGGCTGGTCGGGCTGATGGAACGCGTCCGGCCCGCCGCACCACGTATCGCGCCGGTTCTGTTGCTCTACCTGCTGTTCGGCGTGACGGGCGGCATGGCGTTCGGCTTCCAGGGCTTCTTCGAGGCCGTGTTCGGCGCCAACGCCGCCGAGTCGCTGGACGCGCTCGCCGTCCACCCACTCGAGTCGACGCTGCTGCTCTGGATTCCCGGCCCGATGATGCCGACCGGGTTGCTGCTGCTCGCGATCCTGCTGGCGTGGCGGCGCCTCGTTCCTCTGTGGACGGCCGGTCTGCTGGCCCTGGGCGGGATCGCGTTCCCGTTGAGCCGCATCCCTCGGATCGATCTGGTGGCGTACCTCGCGGATGGGCTCATCGTCATCACCTTCGCGGCGATCGCCGGGTTCATCGTCACGGGGCGACTCGACCGTGCCGTCGCCGCCGCGGCCGGGCGGGACCACCGGGCGTAGGCGTCCCGGAGCACCGTCTCCTGGCCGCCGCCGCTCGGGTGCGGCCCGGCGGTAGGAGCGGCTGGGCCGCCGGCGGCACCGGCGGGGATGTGCAGCTGACGTTGCCCGCCGGTGCCGCCGTGACGTCGATCTCCCGGGCGATACTCTCTGGCACGGGGTCTCCGCGTGGGCCCGCCGGGATGGAAGGAGACGCGGATGAGTGACAAGCAGGTGCGCCAGGTGGTCCTGTCGACTGACAACCTGGACGAGTCCATTCGCTTCTACGAGAGCCTCGGGTTCACCCTGAAGTTCCGCGATGGCGCTCACTACGCGGCCCTCGACGGCGGCTCGATCACCCTCGCTCTCGCCACGCCGCTCGACCACCCGCTTCCCGGCAAGGTGGTCATCGCCATCAGGACCGAGGACGTCGACGCGGCCGCTGCGGAGGTCGAGGCGGCCGGCGGGGCCGTCGTGAAGGCACCGTACGACGACGCGCACGAGCGCCGCGCGGTGGTTTACGACAACCAGGGCAACGGGCTGGTGTTCTACAAGCCGCTGTCCCGCTGACGGACAGCGGGATATCCGGCCATCGGCGCGCCGGGGATGCCGCCGCCATCTCACCCTCGCGGCCCTCGCGCGGCCGGCCCACGGCCGCCGGGCGGTGAGGAAGCGACGGCATACCCCAGCGGCCGGCATCGACGACAACCCCGTGAACCCCACCACGGTGGGTTCACGGGGGTTGCGATGTCTTGAGGCATCACTGATGCCCCGGCGAGGCCGATCGTCCGGGCACCACCAGACGAACCCGGGTGGGGTTGGTTGGCGGCTTCTCTCCGTCAGGTGCACCGATCTGCCGCCGGTCGGGTGGGGCCTTCGCGCCGGCCCGCCACTGCGGTGGCATGTCCTTCGGCCAGTGATCGGGAGCTCCTTCGAAGTCACGGCTCACCGCCGCGCAGTGGTGGAAGACGTCACTGGACGCCGCTTGGTAGGCTCATCCGCCCGAAGGGTCCGACACGGCCGATGAGGTGGAGTCGGTGGTGGCGGTCTCTTTCACCGGTGACGCCTGTGTGCGCCGCTCACGTCCGGCGGCGCATGGTCAGCGTCGTTCACGCCAGCGGCGCGCAGTCAGCGCCGTCCACGTCCGACGGCATCCGCACCGTCCACGCCGGCGGTGCCTTCAGCACCGTCCACGCCGGCGGTGTTCCGTCAGCGCCGCTCACGCCCAGCGGCGGCTCAGCCGTGACCTGGGGACGACAGGAGGGCGTGTGGTACCGATCGTGCGGTGGTCATGGCCGCTGGTGGCGGGGGAGCCTGCATCCCGACTTGTGGCTGCCGGCGTGACTCTGCCGGGTTGGGCACACCGTCGCTCCCAGTTCGTCAGGTGGACCGTCAGGCGGGCGGTCCTCCGGCGCACGCAGCCGGGTTCGAGCGGGCTCAGTGGGTACGGACTCGGCGGGTAGGAAGCGAGAGGCCGAGCTCACGTACGGAATTCATGACGAGTACGGGTGGTGACCCCATGAACGAGAGGCTTGCGATCGCAACCGCCGGTGGGCGCGATCGTGGCGGAGGCGACCAGCCTGCGGGAGTTCTTCGCGCAGCAGTGTCCGGCGCTCGGGCGCGAGCTCGGGCCGGTGACGCTGGAGCCGGAGGCTCCGGAGCGGGTGCGGGCGTTCTGGGAGACCTTCGGCTGGACCGACGAGCTGGAAGAGGACGGGTGGCTGTCGCGACCGGAGGTGCCGGCCAGCCGGGAGACGGTACGGGAGCTCCTTGAGGAGATGCGGGAGGACGACGTCGAGCTGCAGGGGGAGCTTCCGCAGCGCTACCGGCTGGTGAACGTCGACCGGGACGGCATCGGGTTCGCGGTGACCAACGAGGAGGGGGACCCGGCCGACCCGCCGGTGGTGGCGGTGATCTCCGATACGGGGGCGGTGGTGCCGGAGCACTCGAGCTACCTGAACTTCTGCGCCAACAAGCTCGTGCGCAAGTGCTTCCTGGGTTGGCACACTCTGCGGGTAGATTTCTCGAACTATGCGTTTGCGGCGGCGGCCGAAGCGCCGTGGCCGCTGCTGTCGCCGGCGACGCGGCGGCTCGCGCCCGACGTGTGGCTCGTCCCCAATTACGAGCTGGTGGTGGAGCCGGGGCCGGATTGCCACATCGCCTATGCGCGCGTCGAGGCGCTCACCCGCTGGCTGATGGGGCTTCCCGAGGACCAGACGCTCGAGGTGGGCGTGTTGCCGTGGGGGGCGTTTCGCATCAAGAGCTTCGCACCGGTCGAGGCGCTGCTCGAACCGGGTGCGCGGAGTTTTCCCGGCACCAGCCCGGGCGAGCGGATCGTGGTGGGCACGATCGAGGGGCGGCCGGTGCTCGCGTGGCAGCTCCCCGCGCGCTGCGAGGTGCTGACCGAACCGAGCCAGACCGAGTGGCTGTGCGAGCGGCTCCGGGCCGTGAGCGAGTCGTCCGACGAGGCGTCGTCGGCAACGACGGGGGAGCCGATCCGGGACGAGGATCTGGCGGCGCTCGATGAGTTGGTGGCGGAGTTGTGCCCGCACCATCGGGTGACGAGGCGGCCCATCGAGCTGGAGCCGGATGCGCCGGAGCGGATGCGCCGGCTGTGGGCGGTGCTGGGCCACAGTCACGCCACGGCCAAGCTCCGTCCCCTGACGCGTGCGGAGAGCCGGGCGGCGCTCGAGCAGATCTTCGCGGACTGGTACGCGGAGCCGCGGAGCCGGAGCGTGTGGGCTCCGGAGGGCGGGCCCGAGGCCTACTTCGCGGCGCTACCGGAGCGATGCCGGCTGCTGCGGCCGGGCCGGGACGAGATCGACCTCACCGACGAAACGGGGGCCGTCGACGACCCGCCCGTGCTCGTCATGCGCAAGCGACGGCCACCGATCATCACCGAACGCCGCTCCTACGTCGAATGGCTGATCTGGGAGCTCGTCACGACGGTGACGCGGTCACGGTGGGCGCGCTACGACGGGCACTCGGGCATTCGGGGCGAACGCCTCGTGCCCAGCCTCTACCCGACGCTGGAGCGGCTGGGGGAGGGCGTGTACCGGATCCGGATGCCGGAGCACCTGCGGACCGACTCGATACCGGCGTACCCGGACGTCGTGGTCTACCCGACCCTCGGCCACTACTTCCGGTGGGTGCTCGCGCTGCCCGACGAGCAGCTCCGATTCGTCAACGCGCCGGAGGCCATGACGTTTGAGGTTCGCCTGCCCGGAGCGTGGGACCTGACGGAGGCGGCACCCGACGGGTTTCGTCGATTTCATCCCATGGACAACGGGCGGGTGAGGGAGGACTTCTGGGAGGCCGTGGGTCAGATCGGGGACGTCTACCTGTGGTTGTTCATGAGCGCGAGGAGTGACGAGCTGTTCGTGAGCTTCGATCCGAGAAAGGAGGATGAGGTTCGCGCGATTCTCGCCGCGCACAATCTCAGAATCAAGCACGTCGATAGGATCCGAGAGGATTACGACGAGTACGGGTGGTGACGGGCCCGGCTCGCCTCACCGTCGTCCGGCTCGCCGCCCGGTCGGGCGGAGCCCATCGCCGATCTGAGTGCGGTCATGTAGACCGCGACCCGGGCGACCGCGAGGATGGGCGGCGTGGACACGGCAGCGTGGTACCCGGCAGTTCGCCGCGGAGGCTCGTGACTCGTCGCCAACCTACGAACGGCTCGCGGTGGCCGTCAGCCAGGACGCGGAGCTTCTGACGCTCCTGGACACCCTGCCGCCGCACCGGCGGCAGCCCAACACCCTCTTCGCGGTCGTCCGTCTCCGCAACGGGCCGATCCAGGAGCCGGCGGCGTTCCGTGAGTTCGTCGTGCCGCAGTGGTCGGCGGTGGCGGCCGAGATGCTGACGCGAGCGACGCAGACCAACGAACCCGGCCGGTGCGCGCTGCTGCTGCCCGTCCTCGCGGAGCTGCCCCAGCCCATCGCTCTGATCGAGGTCGGGGCCTCGGCCGGGCTCTGCCTCTACCCGGACCGGTACGCCTGCCGCTACGGCGAGCACTGGCTCGGCGACGGCGACGTGGTGCTTCACTGCACGTTGGTTGGCCTCCGGCCGCCGACCCGGCGGCCGGAGGCCGTCGCCCCAGCGTCGGCCGGCGGCACCGGTCACGGCTTGGTGATGGGTGCGATCATCCGACCCGTGGAGATCGACCAGATCAAGGCCGCGCTCGACGACGTGTTCGATCACGCCATCGTCTTTCACGGGTTCACCGACTACATGCGCGACTACGACGTCATCGTCCACGTCACGGCGGCCCCCGGCACGGGCATCGCGGCGAGGTACCTGCGGTACCGGTTTGTCTACTGCGTGCGCGCCACGGTCGCCTCCGCCCTCCCGCCCGAGGTCTGGCGGCGGTCACTCGACGACCGGCTCGTGGACGATCAGCAGCGCGTCGACCCTGATGGCTACGTCTGGGGCGTTCGATGGCAGGATCTGTACCCCGGGATGGCACTGGTGCCGGACTCGCCCGATGCCAAGCGCTGGTCGCAGCACGTCGGTATTCCGTTCTACGAGGTCGCGATCAGAGCGAACGCTCACACCATCTCGCTGGTTTTCTCGGACCTGGTCGTCGATCCGGTCGGCACCGGGTACGCGCCCTTCGTCGTACCTGTCGATGTCTCCTGAAGCCCCATCTGCAGTGACCCAGGCGGCCGGGTGCGGATGCTCGAGTCGTTGCGGGCTGGCATCGATGCACGCCGAAGACCGCCCGAGACAAGTGAGCCGTCGGCTGCGATCATTAGGGTATGACGATCTACGAGGACGAGCGCACCGTATCTCGGACGGACCTGGCCGCATGGCTCCGTCAACTCGCCGACCAGCTGGAAGCCGATGGGCAGATCTTCTTCGGGGCCGCGGGCCGGCTGACCGTGCCCGACGAGGTTCACTGCGAACTGGAGATCGAGCGGGAGAGCGGCTCGGAAGTATCGGTGGAAATTGAATTCACCTGGACCGACCCGGCTGCCGCGGCCGCCGATGAAGAAGAGGACGACGAGGAAGGCGGAGACGAGGGAGAGGACGACGAGGACGGCGCCGAGGAGGAAAGCGCCGAGCCGAGCGGGCAGGCTGAGCCGACGATCGCTGTTGCCGACAGTGCCGGTGACGCCTCGGCCGCCGGCGATGCTGTGGGTGAGTCGTCGGTGGCGGCCGAGGATGCCGGTGAGGCTCCGGCGGCGGCCGAGGAAGCTGGCGAGGCGCCGGCGGTAGCTGATGCGTCGGGTGAGGCGCCGGCGGCCGCTGAAGAGGCCGGCGAGGCTGCTGCTTCGGCGGATGCGGCTGGTGAGGCTTCGACGGCAGGCGATGCCTCCGGTGAGGCTTCGGCGGCGGACGCGTCGGGTGAGGCCGCGGCTTCCGTCGAGGAGGCCGGTGAGGCGTCGGTGGCGGGCGACGCTTCGGGCGAGGCTCCGGCGGCGGACGACGCTGCCGCTGAGGCGCCGGCTGCTGCTGAGGAGGCCAGCGAGGCCCCGGCTGAGGCCGATGCGGCTGGTGAGGCTTCGACGGCAGGCGATGCCTCTGGTGAGGCTTCGGCGGCGGACGCGTCGGGTGAGGCCGCGGCTCCTGTCGAGGAGGCCGGTGAGGCGCAGGGGTCCGCCGATGGCGCTGGTGACGAGCCGGCGGCGGCCGAGGGTTCCGGTGAGGCTTCGGCGGTAGCGGACGCGCCGGCTGAGGCCGATGCGGCTGGTGAGGCTTCGACGGCGGGCGATGCCTCTGGTGAGGCCTCGGCGGCGACGGATGCCTCTGGTGAGGCCGGCGGGGAAGGCCAGAAGGAGGCCTGACGAGGGTTCGTCAAGATCACGTCGTAGGGCGCCCGGGCCTCGCGCCGCGGCCCCCAATAAATAAAGAGGTGCGGAATCAGCTGGCGACCGCGCTGCGTTGGCGCGGTCGCCAGCGTCTGTCATGGCTGCTCGCCGACCGCGCTCTCCCCGCGCGCGGTGGATCCCACGAGGCTCGCCGCACCGCCTTGATCTCGGCCGGGTCGTAGCCGTCGTGTGCGGCCTGCACCAGCGCACGCAGCCGCTCGGGCAGGTCCCGGTTCGTTGATGATCAGCTCGTCGACCGGCCTTCGATGCTTCCCTGTCGAGGTCGCCACGATTTCCCCTCAGCAGCACGGGCCGGCGGCCGAACGCACGGACTCGGCCACCGTTCCGTACAGGCATAGTTGGATGCAGTGCGGGCGACTCGCAGGTCCGTCACGTCCGCTCGCGTCCGCT
>Ga0310831_100975_pt1 | contig 10549 bp, 10 predicted proteins | sample WT_ome_6_FD_201307 | JGI IMG/M metagenome (GOLD analysis project Ga0310831, IMG submission 201307) | Sorghum-adapted microbial communities enriched on wild type (WT) sorghum from Joint BioEnergy Institute, Emeryville, California, United... ... | reverse complement strand
GTGAAGGTGAACCAGATCGGGACGCTCACCGAGACCCTGGACGCGGTCGACCTCGCCCACCGGGCCGGCTACCGCTGCATGATGAGCCACCGGTCCGGCGAGACCGAGGACACAACGATCGCCGACCTGGCCGTGGCCACCGGCTGCGGGCAGATCAAGACGGGTGCGCCGGCGCGTTCCGAGCGGGTGGCCAAGTACAACCAGCTCCTGCGCATCGAGGAGGAGCTCGACGACGCGGCGCGTTACGCGGGCGCGAGCGCCTTCCCCCGGTACTCTCGGCCCTGATCCAGGGCACACCTACGCGTTGATCTAGGGCCAGGAGTGGTGAGTTGATCTCCAACCACCACTCTATGCCCTAGATCAACGGGGGCCGGCGCCCAGACGAACGGGGCCGGCGCCCAGACGAACGGGGCCGGCGCCCAGACGAACGGAGCCGACGCCCCAAACGAACGGAGCCGACGCCCCAAACGAACGGGGTTGGACAGGTGAGCACGGTGAACCAGCGGCGGATGCCCAGCGGGCAGGGCCCGGCGCGTCGCAGCACGCGACCCGGGGCGGCCCCCGGGCGTCGGCGCGGGTTCGCCCACCGGCTCTGGGCCCGGGCCGTCAGTGCGCCGCCCCGTCGGCCGGGGCGGTTCGCCGGGCCGCCGGTTGAGTCCACCACGCCGGGCCTGCGCCGCGGGGGGCCGGCCCACCGCACGCGCGCGCCGCGGGGTCCGCTGCGCATCTCCGGCCGGGTCGCGGCGCTGGGCGTGGTCCTGTTCGCGCTGATGCTCGCCTACGCCTACCCGCTGCGGGTGTACCTGGCCCAGCAGGCCGAGATCGCCCGGTTGGAGGCGGACCAGCGCGAGCAGCGCGAGCGGATCCAGCGGCTGGCGGACGAGGTCGCCCGCTGGAACGACGACGAGTACGTCAAGGACCAGGCCCTGCAGCGGCTGCTGCTCACCGAGGTCGGCAGCCGCGTCTACGTGGTCGGGATCGATCCCACGGTGACCGACGGGCCCGCCGACGACGCGCCGCCGCCCCCGTGGTACGAGCAGGTGTGGACCAGCGTGCAGACCGCCGACGAACCCCCGACGCCATGACCCAACGGTGTGCGACCAACCGGCGTCCGACCGACCGGCGTGCGACCAACCGGCGTGCGACCAGCCGGTGCCCGACCAACCGGCGCCGCGCGTACGTCGGCGCACCTCCTCGCCCGGGGGACCGCGATGGCGCTTGACCCCCGTGACCGTGACGTCGTCGAGGCGCAGCTCGGCCGGCCGCCGCGGGGCGCCCGCGCGGTGGCTCACCGGTGCCCGTGCGGCCTGCCCGACGTGGTCGAAACCAATCCCCGGCTACCCGACGGCTCCCCGTTCCCGACGCTGTACTACCTCACCTGCCCGCGCGCCGTCAGCGCGGTGAGCGCGCTCGAGTCGGCGGGTCTCATGCGGCAGATGTCGGCCCGCCTGGCCGAGGACCCCGACCTCGCGGCCCGGTACCGGGCGGCCCACGAGCGGTACCTGCGCCGGCGGGAGGAGATCGCGGTGGTCCCCGAGATCGCCGGGGTATCGGCCGGCGGCATGCCCACGCGCGTCAAGTGCCTGCACGTGCACCTCGCCCACGCCCTCGCCGAGGGGCCGGGGGTCAACCCCTTCGGTGACGAGGTCCGCGAGCGCATCGGGGCCTGGTGGGCCGACGGGCCCTGCGTCACGCCGCCGGCCGAGAAGTAGCTCCGGCTGAGAAGCCAGGCCCGGCCCGGAAGACCGGGTCCGACGACGCGACGCCCGGCCAGGCGCGGGGAACCGGATCGGGCGCGGGGAACCGGATTCGGCGCGGGATCCGGATCAGGCTCGGGTAGCCCGTCAGGCGGCGGCCAGGCTATAGGCGATGCCGTCGAGGATGTCGTGCTCGCTGACCACGACCGCGTCGGCGCCGACCTTCTCCATCACCACCCGCAGGATCAGCGCGCCGGCCCCGATCACGTCGGCCCGACCGGGATGCATGGGCGGCAGGGCGAGCCGCTCGGCCTGGCTCAGGCTCAGCACCCGGCGCGTGACCTCGGCGACGTCGGCGTACGGGATGCGGGAGTGGTGGATGGCGGCCGGGTCGTAGGCGGGCAGTTGCAGGGCGAGCGCGGCGACCGTGGTGACCGAGCCGGCCAGGCCGATGAGCGTACGGGCCCGCTGGCCGGGAACGACGGCGAGGGCCCGGTCGACGGCGGCGGCGATGTCGGCCTCGGCCGCGGCGACATGCTCCGGGGTCGGTGGATCATCGAGCAGGTGCCGCTCGGTCATCCGCACACACCCGATGTCGACGCTCACCGCGTGGGTCACGGCCACCGATCCGTTGGCAGGGACCGGCGCGGCAATTTGTACGTCCACAGTGGTGCCGGCTTCGTCCACGGTGGTCGAGCCACCCCCGGTACCCGATCCGTCCACAGTGGCTGGATCGTCCATCGGGCCGCCGAGCACGAACTCGGTGGACCCGCCGCCGATATCGACGACCAGGTACGGCGGCCGGGCGTCGGCCGGCAGGCCCCGAGTGGCGCCGAGAAACGACAGTCGGGCCTCCTCGTCCCCGGTGATCACCTCCGGCGGCACCCCCAGGGTCGCCAGCACCATGTCCCGGAAATCGCCGGCGTTGCTGGCGTCGCGGGTCGCGCTCGTCGCCACCAGCCGGACCCGCTCCGCGCCCAGCTGCGTGATCTGCTTGGCGTAGTCGGCCAGCACGACCCGCACGCGCTCGATCGCATCCGGGTCGAGGCGTCCCGTCCGGTCGACCCCCTGGCCGAGGCGAACGATCTGCATCGTCCGCACGACGTCGACGAGGCCGGCCCCCGTCGCGGGCACGTCGGCCACGAGCAGTCGGACCGAGTTCGTCCCGCAGTCGATGGCCGCCACTCGGGTCATGGGGATCCTCCGCTACAGATAGAGAAGCATTCGTTTGTTGCCGAGCGTGTTCGGCTTTACGCGTTCCAGATCCAGGAACTCCGCCACGCCCTCGTCGTAGGAGCGCAGCAGCTCCTCGTACACCTCTGGCGGAACCGGCGTTCCGGTGATCTCGGTGAACCCGAATGAGCCGAAGAACGCCGTCTCGAAGGTGAGCACGAACACCCGGCGGACGCCCAGCTCGCGCGCCGTGGCGAGCAGGCGCTCGACCAGCCGGCGGCCGATCCCGTGGCCACGCCACTCGGGATCGACGGCGACCGTACGGATCTCGGCCAGGTCCTCCCACATCACGTGCAGCGCCCCGCACCCCACGACCCGGCCGTCGTGCTCGGCCACCCAGAACTCGGGCACGTCCTCATAGAGCGTGACCAGGCTCTTGGCCAGCAATCGACGGTCGGCGGTGTACAGGTCGACCAGGCGACGGATTCCGGGCACATCGGAGGTCCGCGCACGCCGGACCGTCACGCCATCCCCCGCGCCATCCGCCGTCTGCACGGGTGGAAGCGTATCCGCCCCGGTGACCAGCGCCCGTCAGGTGACCAGTGGCCTGTCGGGGGCAACGCCCGCACGGGCGTCGCCGTCGGCGCGTCGACCCGCTCGACCGGCCCCGACCGGGCGGGGCGGACGAGGAATCCGGCGGCCGGTACGGTATGGCCATCCCCAGGACGGAAAGGATCCCTCCGTGCCGGACGAGACGCGCCCGAGCGAACAGCCGTCGACTGGCGTGAGCACGGCGAGCGCCGCCAGCGAGGCTCCTCCGCCGCATCCGCCGGCCGACGCCCCCGGCGCCGGACCGACCACCCCGTCGGCGGAGACGTCCGTCGTGCCACCCACGGCGCCGCCCGAACCCTCGGCGCCCCAACCATCGGCACAGCAACCGCCGGCCGCGGAACCATCGGCAGCGGCCCCGGCCGCGCCACCGGCTCCGTCCACACCGTCCACTCCGTCCACACCACCGGCTCCGTCGGCGCCCACTCCGCGCACACCGCCGGCCTATCCGCCTCCGCCCCAGCCCACCGTGCTCGTGTCGACGCCGCCCCCGGCGCCACCCGCGCAGCCGGCCGCGCCACCGGAGGGATCGGCGGTTGCCTCCGCCGTCGCGCCGGCCGTCGCCACCGCCACGCCGGCCGCAACCACTGTCGCGCCGGGCTCGCCCGCCGCGTCGCCGGTCGCTGCGGCTCCCCCGGCGCCGTCCGGAGCCGCCGCGGCCCCCACGGCCCCGACCGCGTCCACCGTCACCGCCACGGCCGCCGGCTCATCGACCACCGACGTTCCCGCCGCCGACCGCCCGCCGGCCATTGCGACGCCGCCGCCGGCCACGCGGACGCCGCCGGCCGCCGAGACCGGCCCGGCCAGCCAGCCGCCTCCGGCCGCCCCGGCCGGCCGGCGGAGCCCGACCCGCCGCGGGAGCCGGCTGGTGAGCACCGTGGTCTTCGGGGCGGTCGTGGTCCTGCTGCTCGCGGCGATCGGATTCCTGGTGTACCAACGCTTCTACGGCGACCCGACGAAGAACGCGGCCGCGGGTGACTGCCTGGCCGACCTGCCGATCCTGGCGGTCGGCGAGGACCGCGAGGTCCCGGCGGGCCGGATCGTGGCCTGCACCGACCCGGACGCGAGGTACGTGGTCGAGGGGAGGCTCGACCGCCTCACCGAAGAACAGGCGAGCAGCCCGACGATCTGCCAGGCCTACGAGGACGCCACATTCATCTACCGCGCGGTGCCGCGCGGTGGTACCGGGTACGTCCTGTGTCTGCGCGCGCTCGACACGTAGGCGCGGCCGGCGGGGCGGACGGGCCCGCGGGAGCCGTCACCGCCGCCGACGTGGTCCGGATGGCCGCCGCCGCACCTGACCTGCCGGCGCTCGACGCGGCGGTCATCGCCTGTCGTGCCTGTCCCCGGTTGGTGAGCTGGCGGGAGGAGGTCGGGACCGTCCGCCGGGCCGCCTTCCGGGACCAGACGTACTGGGCCAAACCCGTGCCGGGGTTCGGGCCGGCCGACGCCCGCATCGCGATCCTGGGGCTCGCCCCGGCGGCCCACGGCGGCAACCGCACCGGCCGGGTCTTCACCGGCGACCGCTCCGGCGACGTGCTCTTCGCCAGCCTGCACCGGGTCGGCCTGGCCAACCAGGCCACCAGCGTCAGCCGCGACGACGGCCTGCAGCTGTGGCACACGCGCATCGTCGCCTCGGTGCGGTGCGCCCCGCCGGGGAACCGCCCCACCACCGAGGAGCGGGACACCTGCGCCCCGTGGCTGCACCGCGAGTTCGCCCTGCTGCGGCCGACGGTGCGGGTCGTCGTGGCCCTGGGCGCCTTCGCGTGGGACGCGTACTGGCCCATGATCCGGGCCGTCTACGGCGTGACGCCGCCGTCCCCGCGCCCGGCCTTCCGGCACGGCGCCCGCGTCGATCTCGAGGGTGCCCCCACGCTGCTCGGCAGCTATCACGTCAGCCAACAAAACACCTTTACCGGGCGACTCACGCCACACATGCTCGATGCTGTACTTCGGCACGCGGCGGGCATTGCCGGAGTAGCCTCGCAATAGTGAGGATTCTCGTTGTTGGCGCGGGGCACGTGGGCCTGTACACCGCCCTGCGCCTGTCGCGCAAGCTCTGGCCCGGCGAGGCCGAGGTCACGGTAGTTGACCCGCAGCCGCACATGACCTACCAACCGTTCCTGCCCGAGGCGGCCGCGGGCAACATCTCGCCCCGGCACACGGTCGTCCCGCTGCGGCGAGAGCTCAGGCGCTGCCGGGTGCTCTCGGGCGAGGTCACCCACATCTCGCACGCCGACCGGGTCGCGACAGTGCAACCCATCGTCGGGCCGCCGGTCGAGGTCACCTACGACCACATCGTGGTCGCGCCCGGATCGGTGTCGCGATCGCTACCGATCCCGGGCCTGCGGGAGCAGGCGGTCGGCTTCAAGACGATCGGCGAGGCGGCGTGGCTGCGCAACCACATCCTTGAACGGCTCGATGTCGCGGTCACCACAGTGGACCCGGCGACCCGGCGCCGCGCCCTGACCTTCGTCTTCATCGGCGGCGGTTATGCCGGCATCGAGGCCCTGGCCGAGATGGAGGACATGGTCCGCTCGGCGCTGCGCTACTACGAAGGGCTCTCCCGGGACGACCTCCACTGGGTGCTGGTCGAGGCGACCGGCCGCATCCTGCCCGAGGTCGGCGAGAAGATGGGCGCCCACACAGTCGAGCTGCTGCGCGAGCGGGGCATCGACGTCCGCCTCGAGACGCGCCTGCTGTCGTGTGTGGACGGTGTGGTGAAGCTGTCGGATGGGGACACCTTCGAGGCGGACACCATCGTGTGGACCGCCGGGGTGAAGCCGTCGCCCATGCTGGAGCGGACGGACTTCCCGCGCGACGACAAGGGCCGCATCACCTGCCTGCCGACCCTGCAGGTGGTGGACGCCCAGGGCCGGGTGGTCCCGAACGCCTGGAGCGCGGGTGACTGCGCCGCCGTCCCGGACCTCACCGCCGAGCCCGGGACGATGTGCGCGCCGAACGCGCAGCACGCGATCCGGCAGGCCCGGGTGCTCGCCGACAACATCGTGGCCACGCTGCGGGGGAAGCCGCTGCGCCGGTACCGGCACCGCACCGTGGGATCGGTGGCGAGCCTCGGCCTGTACCAGGGCGTGGCCCAGATCTACGGCCTGAGCATCCGCGGATGGCCGGCCTGGTTCGCGCACCGCACGTACCACGTGCTGCGGGTCCCGAGCGTCAACCGCAAGATCCGCGTGCTGGTGGACTGGACGCTCGCCCTGATACTGCGGCGCGAGGTGGTCTCGCTCGGCAGCGTGCACCGGCCCCGCGAGGAGTTCACCGAGGTGACGCCGCACGTGGAGGAGCCCGCCCCCGAGCGCGAGCCGGTGGGCGCTCGCTGACCTTCACAGGCCGTACCGTCGCTGCGACCGTACGGCCAGGTCACCTGCGCGGCCTGGTCACCGGGCGACCCGCCAGGTCCACGTGTCCACAATGGGCGTTCCGGGGCCGAGCAGTTGCTCCAATGTGGACCTCAGGGCCGCGTCGTGGGGAACGTGGGCCAGCGCGACGCAGTCCGCGCGCCAGAACGACAGGTCCGCTCGTGCCTGCGCGCGCATCTCGTCGGTGACCACCGGCACCTGGCCGGTGGCGGCGACGTCGGCGAGCAGGGCCGACGTCGGCCGCTTCCAGGTGCCGACCGACGTCCGACCGTTCGGGCCGTAGGGGCCGAGGAAGAAGCCCTCGGGCATGCCGAAGGCGGCGTTCGCGGCGGCGGCCCAGCGCATGGTGTCGGGCTCGTACGGCGTCGGCAGCGGGACCGGGACGAGCACACCGCCCTCGGGCACGCACTGGCGCCAGGCCCCGGTGGTGATGAAGGCCGGCACGGGGTCACGGTCGGTGGCGGGCAGGGGCAGCGGGAACAGCGGCAGCAGTGCGGCCGCGACCGCCAGGGGTACGGCGGCCTGGGCCCAGGCGTTGGCCCGCACCGGACCCCCGAGCCGCATCGCCTCCCGCAGGGTGGCCATGCTCCCCGCCCGCGCGGCCTCGATCGCGTCGACCAGGACCACCGCGATGAGGGGGATCAGGGCGAGCGCGTACCGGGTGGGCAGCGCCGCGTCGATCACCGGGATGTCGGCGATGAGCCGAAAGAGACTCGGGAAATTCGTCGGCTCGCCGTCGACCGTCACGGTCACGCCCAGGGACAGGTACGCCAGCACCACCATCGCCACCGCGGCGGCGACCACGCTGGGCGTGCGACGACGCCAGACGACCAGCGCGACGAGCACGACGAGCAGCGGCGCGCCCAGGAAGGCGTTCAGCTCCGCCGGGCCGGAGGCGAGCCGGCCGGCGCCGGGCGACCCGGCGATCGACAGCGGTGAGTAGGTCAGATAGCTGAGCACATCCGCGTAGAAGTACGGCGCGGCGAACGGGGCGTTCGGGATGTGCTGCGGGCCGGCGAACTGCATCCACAGTGGATAGACGAGCGCCAGCGCGCTCACCGACGCCGCCAGCGCCAGTCCGGAGAGGAAGGTCGGCGCCACCCGTCGGGCCCACCGCGGCCGCGTCGCCGCGTAGGCGAGTGAGAACAGCAGCAGGGTCAGGGCGGTGAGGTAGAGCACCTCCTCGCCGAGGAAGACCTGCGCGCAGACCAGCGCGGCGAGACCGAGGGACGCTGCCACGGCCGATCGCCCGGTACGCGCCCGGGCCAGTCGGATCACGCACCAGACGATCGGCGGCACCAGCCACTGGGCGCTGATGTGCAGGTGACTGTTCGACTGCGAGATCATCCCGGGCGCGAACCCGGTCACCAGCCCGCCGACCATCGCGGCGAGCCGGTCGCGCCGCAGGCCCCGGGCGAACAGCAGGTACCACCCGGTCGCGGTCGCCGCGAGGTTCAGCGGCACGAGCAGCGCGAACGACACGCTGGCCCCGAACAGCACGGTCACCGGCGCCATCAGGATCCCGTGCAGGAGGTGCGAGGCGTTGCTCATCAGGTTGACGCCGTCGGGCGAGTTCAGGCGAACCGTGTGCAGTTGGAGCTCGCCCGTCCAGAACAGCACCCCGTGGGCCAGGAACCACTCGATCAACGCCTGGTCGCCCACGTTGTGGGCCAGGGCCCGGGTGGCCGGGTTCGGCCAGAGCCCGTGCCCGATCCAGGCGGCCAGGGCGAGGTAGACCAGGCCCACGCCGAGGTCGGACCGGGCGTTCGCGGACAGTCGCACGACCGAGCGCCTCGCCCCGCTCGCCGACCGCCGGATGGCCCCCGTCGTCACCACGTGCGCCACGCTATCGGCTGACGCGCGCTGACCGGATACCCTGAGCAGACGAAGGTTGTCTTACCGAGACCGACCATGCGGCACACCCCGGCCCTGGCCGTCGAGGCAGACCGACCTTCGATGCCCGCCCGGGTGGTGGAATGGCAGACACGGCTGCCTTAAAAGCGGCTGCTTCGGCGTGCGGGTTCGAGTCCCGCTCCGGGCACCTCGAGACACGACGGCCCGGCGTGCCGCCTGAGGCGTACGCCCCGCAGGCCGCGCGATGAGTACGCCCACGGCCGCGCCACGACCACGTCCCGAGACTCCGCGCCGTCGGTGACCCGTGCCATCCGTGACCCGTGCCATCCGTGACGCGTGCCATCCGTGACCGGCGCCATCGGTAACCCGCGCCACCGGGTGACCCGCCGCCCGAGTGGGACGACCGCCGGTCACCGGAGTCGGAGCCAGGTCCCCTCCTCATCGACCTCGATCACGGGCCGTACCGGCTCGGACACGTCGCGCTGGGCGGCGGCCGCGAGCGCGGAGGCGACGTCGGCGAAGCCCGCCAGCTCGGTCAGCACCTGCCGGGTCGGCGGCATCATGGGCAGGCGGCTGACGGCTTCGGCCGGAGGCAGCCACAGGGCGTGGTCGGCCTCCCCGGACGGGTCGAGGGGCTGCTGTCCCGCGGGCAGGGCGGCCAGGAAGAAGAACGTGTCGAACCGGCGCGGCTCGAACTCCGGCGTGAGCCACCGGGCCCACGGGGCGAGCGCGGCCGGCGCCAGCACCACGCCGGTCTCCTCCGCGACCTCCCGCACGGCGGCGAGCAGGACGGCGCGCGCCGTCGGCCCGGGCAGCCCCATCCGGCCGATCACCGATGCGTCGGCGTCGGGCCCGGTCGGCGCCTCGGTCCCCGCCGGCTCGGTTGCGGTCTCGTCGCCCCCGCTCCCGACGGCCGGAGCCGCGGCAACGGAGGCCAGGTCGGCCGAGGACACGCTGCCGCCCGGGAACACGTACATGCCGGGGGCGAAGGCCATCGTCGCCGCGCGGCGCTGGGTGTAGATCTCCAGCCGGCCGTCGTGGTCGCGGAGCAGGACGACCGTGGCCGCCAGGCGGGGCACGGCCGGCGCGGCTCCCGACTCCTGGAAGCGCTGCGCGTGCTCAGCGAGCCAGCGCGGCGCCGCGACCCGGTCCGGTCCACCGTCGAGTGTCACGGCGTGGACCATAGCCGACCCGGCCGGACCACCCGTCAGCCACCGCCGTTGAAGTGGAGACGGCCATCGCAGGAGCATCCTTCGGCCGGGTGCGCGTTCTTCGCCGGTGAAGGCGGCAGCGCTACGCTGTTGACTGCTTCTTTGCCACGAAAAACCTAATTCAGGAGGCGTACGTGCGTAGCTCCAACCCGGTGCTCACTCGGCTGACACCGGAGACCCACACTGCGCCCGCACCCGGGTACGGCGCCGGGTACGGTTCGCCCTACCCGACTTACCAGGAGCCGCCGACGTATGTGGCGGAGCAGGACCGCATGACCATCGACGATGTCGTGGTCAAGACGGTCAGCCTGCTGGGCCTGGTCGCCCTCGCCGGCGTGGCGACCGCGGTGGTCCTGCCCAACGAGTTGCTGGGCCTGGCGTGGATCGGTGGCGCCGTCGTCGGCCTGGTCCTGGGCCTGGTGATCTCGTTCAAGCGGATCGTCAACCCGGCGCTGATGATGGCCTACGCGGTCGTCGAGGGTGTCTTCCTCGGGGCCGTCTCCGAGTTCTTCGAGCTGCGCTTCCCCGACAGCGGCATCGTGCTGCAGGCGGTGGTCGGCACCTTCGCGATCTTCTTCGTGATGGCCGGGCTCTACAAGGCGAGGGTCATCCGCGCGACCCCGAA
>Ga0310831_100957_pt1 | contig 10727 bp, 10 predicted proteins | sample WT_ome_6_FD_201307 | JGI IMG/M metagenome (GOLD analysis project Ga0310831, IMG submission 201307) | Sorghum-adapted microbial communities enriched on wild type (WT) sorghum from Joint BioEnergy Institute, Emeryville, California, United... ... | reverse complement strand
GCTCACCGTGCTGTCCAACGTGATGCGGCACGAGGACGCCGGACCCGACCTGGTGCTGCGGCTGGCCGCGCTGCTGCACGACATCGGCAAGCCGGCCACCAAGGCGGTGGGGCGCGACGGCCGGGTGAGCTTCCACCACCACGAGGTGGTCGGGTCGAAGATGGCCCGGCACCGGTTGCGCGCGCTGCGCTACCCCAAGGACGTGGTCTCCGACGTCTCCGGGTTGGTGCTGCTGCACCTGCGCTTCTACGGGTACGGTCGTGGCGAGTGGACCGACTCGGCGGTCCGGCGCTACGTCACCGACGCCGGCCACCTGCTCCCCCGCCTGCACAAGCTCGTCCGGTCGGACTGCACGACCCGCAACAAGCGCAAGGCGGCCCGGCTCGCGGCCGACTACGACGCGCTCGAGGCTCGCATCAAGCGCCTCGCCGAGGAGGAGAACCTGGCCCGGGTTCGGCCCGACCTGGACGGCAACGAGATCATGCGACTGCTGGGCATCCCACCGGGCCCGCTGGTCGGCCAGGCGTGGCGTCACCTCCGGGACCTGCGCCTGGAGCGCGGCCCGCTGTCCCGCGAGGAGGCCGAGGCCGAGCTCATGGCCTGGGCCCGCGAGCACGGCCTGCGATAACGCCGCGGGCCTAGCTGCCGGTCGAGATCGGTTCGGGGGTCGGGGTGGCCTGGGGGCGTCGGGCGATACGCCGGTTCGCCACGCCGTAGCCCAGCGCCACGAGGCCGTACCCCAGGCCCGCCCCGAGCAGGGCAACCGCGGACACTCCGCTCGGCGGCAGGACCAGCGCCCCGACGAGCAGCCCGAGCACGAAGAACAGGTTGAACCCGGTGTCGTTGACGCTGAACACGCGGCCGCGGAAGTCGTCGTCCACCTCGATCTGCAGCGTCGTCTCAGTGATGATTTTCGTTGTCTGCGCGCCGAGGCTCACCACGAAGGAGCCCACCACCGTCAGCGCGGCCAGTACCGGCAGGCCGAGCAGGGGGACGAGCACCGCCACCCCGGCCGTCACCGTGACCAGCCACCGCACCGGCCCGACCCGGCGCACCATGGGCGGGGTCACCACGGCGGCGAGCAGCGACCCCATCGCGGCCGCGCCCGCGACCGGGATGAGGCCCACGATCGACGCGCCGGCGTCGCCGTCCGCGTAATGGTTGCGGTACAGCAGCAGGGTGGTCAGGGTGAGCAGCCCGAAGAGCATCCGGTGCCCGGCCTGGGCCAGCAGCGCGGCGGCCGCGACCGGCCGTCGGGTCAGGTGCCGCAGGCCGGCCACCATCCCGACCACGGTCATGGCCAGGCCGCGCAGCACGGTGACCGGTGGGCGCTCGCTGTCGACGGGGCCGAGCGCGGTCGGCCGGAACGAGGCGAGCATGATCAACGCGGCGACCAGGTAGCCGGCGCTGGCCACCAACGACACGGCCGCGTAGTGGTGCTGCTGGGTGCCGAGGGCCTGGATCGTGAAGCCGGCCACCCCGAGGCTGCCCGAGTAGCAGACCGTGCCGGCGGTGGTGGCGAACGAGTTGGCCGTGACCAGCCGGGGCGCGTCGACCACATGCGGCTGGGCGGCCGAGACGCCGGCCAGGAAGAAGCGGTTCAGCGCGACCACGAGCAGGGCGCAGACCAGGAACAGCGCGTTGTACTGCGCGAACCACACGCAGATCGCGGCCGGAACGACGAACACGGCGCGCGCCAGGTTCGCCATCGCGAGCGAGGTTCGCCGGTTCCACCGGTCGAGGAACACGCCCACGAAGGGTCCCAGGGCCGAGTACGGCACCAGGAGCACCGCAAACGCCGCCGTCATCTCCAGCGGGTTCGCGGCGCGCTCCGGGTTGAAGAAGATGCTGCCGGCGAGACCGGCCTGGAACCACCCGTCGGCGGCCTGGCTCAACCACCGCGCCGCCACCAGTCGGCGGAACGCCGGCCGCGCCAGGACCGCGCGCAGGTTGTGCCGGGTCGCGGTGCGGGCGGCCGTCTCCGTCGCGGACTGCATCTCGGTGAGCCTACGACGCGCGCCCAGCCAACCGCGGGGCCGATCGCGCACCCGACACGGTGGTCACCCCGTGGCGTTGGTAACTCGACCGGCGTGTGTCACCGGCGGCGTCGTGGCCGCACGGGGCGTCGCCGACCTGACCGGCGCCGCTCACCCGTCGACGGTGCTGATCCATTTACGTAAATCACTCGGTGGTCCCGGCGGTGACGGCCCGGCCGTCGGGGACGCTCGCCGCCTGGCGCTCGCTGGAGCGCTGGGCGAGCCGGGCCAGCAGCTGGCTCAGGTCGACGCCGGTGAGGTCGGTGCCGAGCTGCAGCCCCTGCGCCACGGTCGACGCCACGGACTTCGTGAGCGACGAGGCGCCGTCGGTGGAGATGACGGTGAGCTTGTCGATCGCCCCGACCGGCGCGGCCGCCGCGCTGACGAGTTGCGGCAGCACCGTGAGGAGCGGGTCGAGCACGGCCGCCTCGCCGTACGCGCCGAACGCGTCGGCCCGGCTCTGCATAGCCTGCGCCTCGGCGGCGGCGATGGTGGCCGCCTCGGCCTCGGCGATGGCGGCGTTCTTGCGGGCCTGGGCCTCCTGCTCCACCCGGTAACGCTCGGTGTCGGCCGGCTTGCGCACCTCGGTGTCGAGCTGACCTCCTTGAGCTCCGCGTTGCGCTCGGCCACCTTCTGCTGCTCGGCCTCGGCCAGCGGTCCGGCCGCGGCCGACCGGGCCTGGGCGGCGTCGATCTCGGCCTGGATGGCGGCCTGCTTGAGCGCGAGGTTGCGCTGGGCCTTGGCGATCGCCTCCTCGGCGAGCAACCGCTCCTGCTCGGCCTCGCGGCGGGCGTGCGCCTCGGCGATCGCCGCGTCGCGCATGACCCGGGCGGCCTCGGGCCGACCGAGGTCCTGCAGGTACGTGCCCTCGGTGGTGATGTCCTGGAGCTGGAACGTGTCGAGCACCAGGCCCTGGTTGGTCAGCGAGTGCTCGGCCTCCTCGGCGACGGCCGAGGCGAAGGCCGCCCGGTCGCGGATGATCTCCTCGATGGTCAGCCGACCGACGATCGAGCGCAGGGCACCGGCGAGTACCTCACGGGTAGATTCCTCGATCCCATCCTGCTGGTGCAGGAACCGCTGGGCGGCGGCCCGGATCGCGTCCTCGGTGCCACCCACCTTGACGATCGCCACGCCCTGCAGGTCGGCCCGGATGCCCTGCTTGCTCACCGCGCCCTGGATCTCCACGTGGATCCGCCGGCTGGCCAGGCTCATCACCTGCAACTTCTGCACGACCGGCAGCACGAAGACCGCCGCGCCCATGACAACCTTCTGGCCGGACAGGTCGGTCGAGGTCGTGCCGTCCGCGGCGGCGATCGAGCGGCCCTTGCGGCCGAGGCAGCCACGAGCGCCCGATGCGCGGTGCGCCAGGCCAAGCCGTACTCGGCGGCGACCTCGGACACTGCCCGGTTCGACTCGGCGACCGCCTCAGCCAGCCGTTGGCGCAGCCGGCCGGTCGCCGCGACCGGGGCGGGATCTCGGCACTGACCTGCGTAAACGACGCCCGCGGACAGGCCGGCTCCAGGCAGGCCAGGCGGCGCTTGCGCCACCACAGCGCCACCTGCTGGTTCGCGACCGGCAGATCGCGGATGCGCGCCAGCGGCCGCTCCTTCACCCGGCTGCTCGCTGTTCGCATTCGGGGCAGATCGCTTGCGTCGCAACGGTTGCGCCGAGCATCGCTCGGTCCACCCAAAGATGATCTTTACTTACATTCGGTCAGTGCGGAAAACGGGGCTAGGGCGCGGATGTGGCCGTCGCGCAGGCCGTAGTAGACCAGGGTGAGCAGTTGTCGGGCGGCGGCGACCTTGGCGATGTTGGTGCCGCGCTTGACGGTCAGCCGTGCCTTCGTGCGCGCCAGCGGTCCCAGGTGCACGCGTTGGACAGCCTCGACCGCGGCCCAGCGGACGAGGCTGTTGCCCTGCTTGGTGATCCGTCCGCGGTGGACCTTGGTGTCGGACTCGCGGTGCTTGGGGGTCATCCCGGCCCAGGAGCACAGCTGCGCGGGCCCGGGGAAGCGGTGCACGTCGCCGATCTCGGCCACGAACACCGCCGCCAGCACCGGCCCGACACCGGGCAGGGCCTGGATCGCCTGGTAGCCGGCGTGGCCGCGCAGGTCGGCGGTGACCCGCTTGGTCACCGCATCGATCTCGAAGGTGTACGCGTCGATCAGGCGTAGCAGGGACCCGACGCGGGCATGAAACGGCGCATCCAGCGCAGCTCGTCGATCGCCTTGCGTCCATCGACGCACGAAGATGTCCGACATCGCCAGCAGCACCCCCTGCTTGGCCAGCACCGCGTGGACCCGGGGCCTTGAGCCCGGAACGCAATGCGACCAGTTTCGCGCGATGTCGCACCGTCTCCCGCAGCCCGCGCACCTGCGGCGGAGCGATCCACGCCTCGGGCAGCCGACCCATCCGCAACAGATCGGCTAGATCCGATGCATCTCGTTCGTCGTTCTTGACCCGCCTGTATGCGAATCCCTTTACTCGCAACGGGTGCGCCAAGTGAACCGATACACCAGCGTCGGCGAGCACGTCGGCGGCCCAGTACCAGCCGTACGTGGCCTCCAACACCACCTCCGGCGCCTCACCCCACGAGGCGACCTGCCGCATCAGCTCGAACGGCTCACTGTCGATACGCACCGGACGACCGACCCGCTCACCCTCCGGCGTCATCCGCACGATCACACTGCGCCGGCGGTGCAGGTCAATACCCACGTACTGCTTGCCGTCATACCCTTCCACCAGGGCCTCCCCTCGTCGTGGCTTGTCTTGACAGCCCAAGCGTTACGCGAGGGTGACTGTCGTGAGGAGCGGAGGCCCGCTCCTTCATCGCATCACGGCGAGCCATCATGATCCGCGCGACTCGGGCGGCTTCAGCCTGGCGCTCCTGCGCCACGAGGGTCTTGACAGATTCTCAAATAGGATTAGTCTTCGTTGTACGCCGCTCGGTATTCATGGCCGTCATGATCATCTTAGAGCATACGGCGCGGTTTTGCAGAGTTTGTTCGAAGTCGTACGGGGAGGGAAATGTTCAGCTCGGCAAAATCCTGGACTCGCGTCTTCACTGTGGGCGTAGCGACCTCGCCATAACTGCTTTTGTCGGCGCGTCACCCGCATCTGCGGCGAAGAGTGATTGCGACTACCTGTTCCTTTGCGTCTGGAAAGACGCGAACTACTCAGGAAGCTTTAAGAACTGGTACTACTGTGGCGCGTACGACCTTAGGAACATCAACTGGCCGGGTACCACGAACAAAATGGACGGGTCGATTTCGTCACTCTACAACAACCAGTCTACGGATACGATCGCTGTTTTTCTGGACTATACTGAGGACTACGCCCTTGTTGAAATCGCTCCTGGTTGGCGGGACAATTTGAAGTATGATCCAATTCCAGGAACGGGCAGAAACTGGAACGATGCCATTCGGTGGGCTTCGCCCTGCTGAATAAAGACCTCTCGTGCACGGACGGGACGGGCAGAGGCTCGTGCCGTCCGTGCACTGCTGTTGACAGTAAGTATTGTTTCGGGCGTCTCTTGAGTTATTTGTAGGTTGCAGGCTAGGCAAGGCGATTGATGCGACAGTTCGACCGATGTGGATGGGCTCTCGTTCTTGGCTTGTTTGTCATCGCGGGTGCGGCTATCGGCTGCAGCAGCACTGAGAGTGAGAGTGGATCACCTGACTCTTCCGATCTTCCGGTGCTCGATGCGGGGATCATCGCGCAAGCCGACCCGCGCACCGTCCCACAGCCGTTGGCGGCCTACACGTTCAACGCGGCACAGCGCGACGTCCTCGACCGGGCGACGCTGATCACCGCGAATCGATGCATGGAGCAGTATGGGTTCGCGCCACAGCGGACGTGGCGTCGGCCGCCGATCAACGAGTTGTGGGCCCGCTATGGTCTCTGGGACCCCACGTCGGCTACGACCGGTTACCTCTCGCCCGAGGAACTCGAGATTTCGTCGGCTGGCATGGCGTCCTACCTACCCTTCGTCGGCGAGGCCCAGGTCGTTTATTTCGGCCAGGTACCGCAGTATGGTGGCGTCGAGGTTCCTCCCGGCGGGTGCCAGGCGCAGGTGAACGCTGCGGTGTGGGAAGTTGAAGGAGTCACCGACCTGCGAGGCTTTGTTAGCGAGTTGTACGAAGAGGCGCGCGAGCGGTCACGGCAGGATCCGCGAGTACAGTCCTTGCTGGAGGCTTGGCGGACGTGCATGAATGAGAAGGGCTGGGACTACGAGGACGTGTGGTCGCCGTTTGAGTACTGGAGCCAACCGCCAAGGCGCGGCACCGAGAGGCACGTTACCCTGGCGAGTATCTCTGCTGACGAGAAGGCCAGTGCCAAGGACGACGTGGCGTGCAAACACTCGACGGGGCTGCTGGGGACGTGGCTTGCTGCGGACATCGCCTATCAGCAGTTGATCGTTGAGCGGGAGTCGCAGAGGCTCGCCGAATGGTCCGAGGACATGGCAGCGATCCTTGCCAACGCCAACGAGATCATCGCAAATGGGTAGAGCGGCGACTGCATCGAAGGACGGCGAGACCAGTCTGAAGGTACGCCGACGACGGTTAGCGCTGACCCTCGCCGGTGCCGTGCTGGTCGCCGGCTTGGGCTTGTCGTCGCCTCTGTGGCTGAAGTCGCCGCAACAGATGGCGGCCGATGCCCAACCACCGCCGTTGACGACGCTGACTGCTCCGGTGGAACGCAAGGTCCTGCGTGACACGGTGGTTGTTCGCGGCGAAATCGCGTCAGGACGATCCTTTAGCGTCACGCCGCGTGGCTCGGACGGGATTGTCACGGCCGTCAGGGTTCAGCGTGGTGACCTCGTACATGAGGGAATGGTGGTCTTGGAGGTCAGCGGCCGACCGCTGATCGTACTCAAGGGCGACACACCCGCCTACCGCGATCTCAGGCCGGGAGCGTCCGGCAAAGACGTCGCAGCGCTGCAGGCGTCGTTGACGGCACTCGGTCACGACCCTGGCGAGCATAATGGGGTTTTTGGTGCTGGCACCAAGAGGGCCCTGGCGGCTCTCTATTCCGATCTTGGTTATCCGACCGTGCCGGCCGACCCCGGTGATGCCGAGCGCATCGATGGGTTGAAGCGCCAAGTCGCCGCTGCGCAGCGAGCCGTGGAGGATGCGCAGGACACAGTGAATCTTCTCGCCGCCGATCCGACGGCGACCGACGCGGACAAGGCTGCCGCAGACAGGGCGCTCACGCGGGCGAAAGAGGATCTGGCCGCTGCTCAGGAGGCGTTAGCCAGGGCGGAGCAGATGGCCGGGCCGATGTTGCCCTTGTCGGAGTACACATTTCTGCCTTCGTTTCCCGCACGGGTGGATGCACTCACGGCGACGCTGGGCGAACCTGTGTCTGAGCCGCTCATCACATTGGCGACGGGCGATCCCGTCGTGATCGCGTCGCTCACCGTGGCTCAGAAGGCGTTCGTGGCGCCCGGGCAGAGCGTGGACATCAGCGGAGATGACGGTCTGCATGCGATCGGAAGAGTGGCCTCGGTCAGCGATATACCGGAGAAGGCATCAGTACCTAGCGCGACATCCGGCTATACATTGGTGGTTTCGCCGGAGCCCGCGCTGGATCCGATCAATGTCGGGAGACAGGTGTTGATCACCATTGAGATCGGCACCAGCGAAGGCGAGCAGCTCGTCGTTCCCATTCCGGCACTCTTCGCCGGGGCCGATGGAAAGATCTACGTCCGGAGGAGGAACGCAGCTGGCGATGAGGAGCGCATTCAGGTGATCCCAGGGATGAGTGCGCAGGGCTACGTAGTGATCACTCCGGTCGGCGCGACTGTCTCGCCGGGTGACCTCGTCGTGATCAGCGGGCCGGCGACGTGAGCCACGCGCTTGTCGAACTGCGCGGCGTTGGCCGCACGTACCCTGGGCCGCCCGCTGTGTTTGCGTTGCGGCCAACGGATTTGGACATATTTTCCGGAGAGTACGTGGCGGTCACGGGTCGATCAGGTTCGGGCAAGTCGACTCTCTTCAATATTCTGGGACTCATTGATCGACCGACCGAGGGCATGTACCGGCTCGACGGGATCGACACGACGACGATGACGGACTCCCAGCGCACCGGGCTGCGCGCGAGCCGCATTGGTCTGGTGTTCCAGGCGTTTCACCTGCTCGCTTTCCGTACGGCCGAGGACAACGTAATGCTTGGCCTGCTGTACCAGGGCGTACCAACCGCGCAACGACGCGCGGCGGCGCGCGAGGCGCTGGACCAGGTTGGGCTCGGCCACCGCCGCGACTCCTCCGCCGCCACCTTGTCGGGTGGTGAGCGTCAACGAGTCGCTATCGCGCGCGCCCTCGTGAGTAAGCCCAGCCTGCTGCTGTGCGACGAGCCGACCGGCAATCTCGACTCAACCACCGCCGGTCAGATCCTCGACATTATCGACGATCTGCATCGCCAGGGGCTCACGATCGTGATGATCACTCACGACCCGACTGTGGCCGCGCGGGCGCAGCGCACAATTCGCATCTCCGATGGCTTCGTGGAGGTAGGCACGTCCAGCCGGGGGTCAGCATGAACGCGTTATCGTCGCTTGGCTCGGTCGCCCGTCTGTTACGGCAGCGCCTCGAACGGCGGGAGGGGAAGCAGCGGGTGCGCGCCGACAACACCGTCGTTGTGCCGACCAGTCGGCTGCGTCTCGTCGATCTAGTCACCGAAGCCGTCGCGGGCATCCTGCAACGCACAGGTCGCACCGCCTTGACAATCGTAGGGATCGTGCTCGGCGTCGCGGCCTTTGTGGCTGTGCTTGGCGTTACCGCAACCGCCACGGGTCAGATCAGTCGTCGGTTCACCGAACTGTACGCAACTGAAGTCACCGTTACCGATGTAACGTTGACGGATACTTACGCCACCGCCACCGCGTTTCCCGCCGACGCGGACCAGCGCGTCATGGTCATCAACGGCGTCCGGCATGCGGGCGTTTATTGGACCATCCCAGCCGAGCAGATTGGCTCGGTCACAGGAGTACCTCTGCCCGGTGTCGCAGCCAACACCACCATCCCAGTGATCGCCGCGTCCGCCGGGCTATTTGACGCCGTCCGGGGTCATCTCGCCGCGGGGCGCATCTTCGACGCAGCGCTCGACCAACGCGGTGAACGCGTCGCTGTCCTCGGCGGTGCCATCGCCCACCACCTCGGCATTACGAGTCCCGATGGTTTACCGGCAATCTTCGTCGGCGGCGTGCCGTTCACGGTCATTGGCATCGTCGACACGGTACAACGACGCCCCGAGTTGCTTGCTGCCGTCTGGATTCCTCGGCACACCGCCGAAGTGCTGTGGCCAGGCCCGCCCGAGCCGGGTCAGCCGCCACAGATGGTCATAGACACAAACCTCGGCGCCGCTGCTGTAGTGGCCCGACAGGTAGCCCTGGCGCTACGACCCGACGCCCCAAACAGCTTCAACGCCGCTGCGCCACCTGATCCGCAGACGCTGCGGGACCAGGTCAGCACCGACTTGTCCGGCCTGTTCCTTGTGTTGGCGGGCGTCTGCCTGGTGATCGGCGCTGTCGGTATCGCGAACACTACCCTCGTCGCTGTCCTCGAGCGCGTGCCCGAAATAGGCCTCCGACGGGCGTTGGGGGCCCAGCGTCGGCATATCGCAGGACAGTTCCTCTTGGAAAGCACCACTCTTGGCGCCGTTGGCGGATTAAACGGCGCAGGTATCGGCGTCGCCACGATAGTGGCGGTGGCGTTCGTTCGCGAGTGGACCCCCGTGATGACCCCGTGGACCGTCCTATGTGCCCCGGCCGTTGGTGCCATCACGGGATTGCTGGCCGGTATCTACCCGTCGCTGCGCGCGGCTCGCATCGAGCCCGTTGACGCCCTGCGTCAGTAGCTCAGATTGCCTGAGGGGTGCCGCACACCGGGGAAGACTGGGGGTGTGATGAGCGAGGCGGTGCTCCCGACTCCGATCGGCGGGCTGGGCGTGACCGTGTCCGACGGCGCCGTGGTGGGGATCTCGTTCGGAGCGGTCGGCCAGCCACCGAACGGACCGCTAGACCCGGTGCTGGCGGCGGCGCTGGCGGAGCTGCGTGAGTACTTCGCCGGGTCCCGGACCGCGTTCACCGCGCCGTTCCGGTTCGTCCGGGGCTCCGCGTTCGAGCGGGCGGTGTGGGCGCGGATCGCGGCGATCCCGTACGGAGAGATGGTCACCTATGGTGAGATCGCCCGGGACGTCGGTGAGCCGGGCGGGCCCAGGCCGTGGGGGCCGCCTGTGGCCGCAACCCGGTGCCGGTCATCGTGCCCTGTCACCGCGTGGTCGGGGCCGACGGCAAGCTGGTCGGGTTCGGCGGCGGGCTGCCCCGCAAGCGCCACCTGCTGCAGCTTGAGGCAGGGTCGCCATCGAGCAGGGCCTCGGCTATTGACCCGTTGACCGCTACACCGAGGAAGACATCGGGCCCACCGGATATCCGGTGGGCCCGCGTCCATGGTGGACGGTGCGCGTCTGGATTGTGCGTCTGGATGAGGTGTTGCGCGCCGGCATGAGCTCGGGAGCGCCGGAGGAATCGTCAGCGCTCGACGGTGCCGGCGATGAAGTCCTCGATCGCCTGGCGGGCGTCGTGGTCGTGGTACTGCACCGGCGGCGACTTCATGAGGTAGGACGAGGCGGCCAGCAGCGGACCACCGATCTTGCGGTCCAGCCCGATCTTCGCGGCCCGGATCGCGTCGAT
>Ga0310831_100954_pt1 | contig 10756 bp, 6 predicted proteins | sample WT_ome_6_FD_201307 | JGI IMG/M metagenome (GOLD analysis project Ga0310831, IMG submission 201307) | Sorghum-adapted microbial communities enriched on wild type (WT) sorghum from Joint BioEnergy Institute, Emeryville, California, United... ... | reverse complement strand
TGATTCTGTTCGTCCTGAGCCGGGAAGGGTACCGCGTCCGGGGAGCGGTCAACGGACAGGAGGCGCTCGAGGAAATGGACCGCTCGCCCGCGGATCTGGTCGTGCTGGACGTCATGATGCCGGTCATGGACGGATGGGATCTGTGCCGCGAACTGCGGCGGATCAGTCCGGAATTGCCGATCATCATGATTACGGCCAAGCACGAGACCAGCCAGAAGGTGAAGGGGTTCGACCTGGGCGCCGACGACTATCTCGTGAAGCCGTTCGACCCGCCGGAGCTGGTGGCCCGCATCAAGGCGGTGCTGCGCCGGTACCGGATCGCGGCCGACAAGCGGATCGTACTGGGAAGCCTCAAGCTGGACCGGCTGCAGGGGACGGCGTCGGTGGACGGCGTGAATGTGCATCTGCCCCCGAAGGAGTTTGAGCTGCTGTATCAGCTTGCCAGCTATCCCGGCCAGATCTTCCTGCGCGATCAACTGATCGAGACGGTCTGGGGATTCGACCACGAAGGCGACGAGCGGACGGTCGACGTTCATATCAAAAGGCTGCGGGAGCGCTTCGCCGCCTATACCCATCTGTTCCGCATCGTGACGATTCGCGGACTCGGGTACCGGTTGGAGATGGAAAGCCATGATTAAGAGTCTGAACCTGAAAATCTTGATGATCTTCATCCTCGCCCTGACGGTGGGGTTCGCCCTTTCCGTTCCGGTCACGGCGTATCTGTTCCGGGATGTAGTCGACCGGTCCATCCGGGACGCGTACGCGGCGCGCGCCGGAATGATCGCGGATGTCTACCCCCGGCTTGCGGCGGACGAGCGCGGCCCCTATCTGGAGCGGCTGTCCGGGGACCAGGGGGCATCCCTGTGGGTCTACGACCGGAGCGGTCTGCGCCACGCCTACGGACGGACGGAAGAGCCGCTGCTGACCGACGAGGATATCCGGCTCGTCTTGGACGGCGCCGAAGTGGTGAAGCGGGCATCGTTTTGGCCGTTGCCGACGAGTCTGTACATGGGGTTCCCCGTTCGGACGGCGGAGGGGACGCTGGCGCTCGTCATCCGCCCGGAACGCTCCGATGCCGTGCGGCTGATGGCCGGCGTCACGGCCGTGTTCATTCTGACCGCGCTTCTGATCGGCAGCTTCAAATTCATCCTCTTCACGAGAATCGTGATCAAGCCGCTCAAAGCGTTGACGGCCGCCACCCGCAAGGTGGCCAAAGGCGACTACAACCTGTCGCTTCAGACGAAGAGCAAGGATGAGCTCGGCATCCTGACGAAGCAATTCCGGCAGATGACGGAGGAGATCAGCCAGGTCGAGAAAATGCGGCAGGAGTTCGTATCCAACGTGTCCCACGAAATCCAGACCCCGCTCGCGTCCATCTCCGGCTACGTCTCCATTCTGCAAAGCGGCGGTCTCAGCGAGGAGGAGCAGCTTCGCTGCCTGGACATTATCCGGCAGGAGAGCATGCGGCTGTCCCGGCTCAGCGAGAACATGCTCCGGCTGGCCGCGATCGATTCGAGCCATTTCCGGTTCCACCCGTCGACCGTCCGGCTGGACCGGCAGCTGCGCCGCGTCGTCGTCACCGCGGAACCGCAATGGGCGGCGAAACGGCTGAACATTCATCTCGATCTTCCGAGGACGGAGATTCGCGGGGACGAAGATCTGCTGAACCAGGTCTGGCTGAACATTCTCGGCAACAGCATCAAATTTACGCCCGAAGGCGGCGAAATCTTCATCGAGCTGAAAGCCGGCGACGGCGGGATCGGCGTCGTCTTCCGGGACACGGGCATCGGCATCGGCGAAGAAGATCTGCGGCGCGTCTTCGAGCGCTTCTACAAGGCCGACAAATCCCGCAACCGCGATGCGGGCGGCAGCGGGCTCGGACTTGCGATCGTGCGGCGCGTCGTCGAATTGCACCAGGGAACGGTCGAGATCGGCAGCAAGCCGGGCGAAGGCACGGTGGTCACCGTGATGCTGCCGGCCGTGTAACCGCGCGGGCCAATGTGCGGGCCAATGGAATACTTAGGAGGAACCGTCTTCCGCAAATGCGGGAGGCGGTTTTTTTGTCGGCTTGAGGGTTACAAAATTTACCATATCGTTCAAATTGCGTTCATGAAGCGGGCGTAGTATCGCAGGGAGCATGCCGCATTGGGACTGGAGAGAGAGGGAGGTCGTCCATGATCTGGGTAATGGTTCAATTCGCATCGACGATTCTGCTTGCCGTCGCATCGGGCTTCGCCGCCATGTGCGCGGGCCGGGTCTGCCTTGCGCCGACGACGGGAAAAATGGCTTCCCGCCTGCGGACGTCGCTCGTCTTGATCTGCATCGGCGGCCTGGTCCTGTTCGTCAAGCTGGCGGCAACCGTTCAGCTCGCGGCGACGGCGGGCTGGATTGTCGTGGAAGACAAAGCGGTGGCGCAGCTCCCGATGCTGCTGATCCCGGCCGCGGCCGTGCTGTGGTGCTCGATTCCGGCCGCGAAGGCGATTCGGGCGGACATTCGGGCGGCGGCCGGAGCGCCGAAGGAGCCGCCTTCGCCGCAAGCGCGCCTCAGCGCGGCCGAGCCGCTCTGGGCGTTCCCGGTCTGCCTGGCGTACATCGGCGCGCTCCTGTCGGTGATCCAGCAGTTCTTCATCGCGGAATGGCCGCTTCCGGTCGGCAAGATCCTCGCGGTCTGGGCGGTGTTCGCCGCCTGGACCTGCCTGCTCTGGATCGAGCTTCGAAACCGGCACCGCCGGCTCGCGAACTCCGGCGTGCCGGAACAGGGGACACGGGCTGCGCGGCTGTACCGGAAAGGGGGAGCGGTGCTGGCCGCCGCGTCCGTCCTCGTCATCTGGTACGTGCTCGGGGCGCAGGCGAGCCGCGTGCCGGACCGGATGAGCATGGCCGGCGATGGGCACGCCGGGGGGCATGCCCGTCACGCCGCTGCCGCGGCGCAGCCGGTGAGCGTCGCCGAGCTGACCGGTCCCCGGTCCGCATTGCCCGACCGCTATTTCTACCTGGAGGCGCAGAAGACGATGGTGACGCTGCCTTCCGGCGAGCGGCGGGAAGCCTGGACGTTCAACGGCGAGCTGCCCGGTCCGGAACTGCGCGTGAAGGAAGGGGAACTGGTCGAAGTCGCCCTGTACAACCGGGACGTCGACGCCGGCGTGACGATCCATTGGCACGGCATCGACGTGCCGAACGCCGAAGACGGCGTCGCGGGCCTGACGCAGGACGCCGTCATGCCGGAACAGCTGCACATCTACCGGTTCGTGGCCGATGAGGCCGGAACGTATTGGTATCATTCCCACCATCAATCGTCGCGGCAGGTGCAGATGGGGCTGTACGGCGTCATCATCGTGGAGCCGGACGAAGCGCCGGCGCAGCCGGCGGTCGATCTTACGGTCATGCTGCACGAATGGCAGACCGAGAACGGGACGACGGTGACCCTGGGCGGTCCGGACCGGCTGCGGCGCGTGAAGGCGGAACCCGGCACGCCCGTCCGGCTCCGGTTCGTGAACGCCGGGAATCTGCCGGCATCCGTTTACATCTCGGGCGTTCCGTTCCGGGTGACGGCGATCGACGGCGCCGATCTTCACGAGCCGGGCGACCTGACCGGTGCCCGTCTGGAGCTGGCGGCCGGCGGGCGGTACGACGTGACGTTCGTGATGCCGGAGACGGCCGTCGGCGTCGCGCGCCGCGGCGGACCGTTCGCGCAGGACAGCGGCGCGCTCGTGCTCAGCCCGGCGGATGAGGGATTGCCGCCGGCCGCCGCCGCGGATACGGTATTTGATCCCGCTTCCTACGGGACGCCCGCCGAGGCGAAGTTCGGTCCCGATACCCGCTATGACCGGCATTACACGCTCGTCTTCGACAACCGGCTCGGCTTCTACAACGGGAAGTTCAATTTCGTGCAGACGATCAACGGCCGCGTTTTCCCGGATGCGCCGATGTTCATGGTCCGCGAGGGAGAGCTGGTGAAAATGACGCTTGCCAACCGCGGCTTCGAGGATCATCCGATGCACCTGCACGGCCACCACATCCAGGTGTTGAGCCGGAACGGAAAGGCCGTCACCGGCAGTCCGTGGATCGCCGACACGCTGAACGTGGCGCCCGGCGAACGGTACGAAGTGGCGTTCGAGGCCGACAATCCCGGCATCTGGATGGACCATTGCCACAATCTCGACCACGCCGCCGTCGGCATGTCCGCGCATGTCGCCTATGAAGGCTATTACTCTCCGTACGAAATCGGCGGCGCGACCGTCAACCAGCCGGAATGAGCGAATTGATTCGCGTTGGAGGTGAAGGGTGTTGAAACCCCATTCTATCGTCATGTTTCTGATCGTCCTGAGCGGCGTCCTCTCGATTGCGGTGTTCAACCCGATCATCGGTCCGCTCTCCCGCGATCTGGGCTTAAGCGAATTCCAGTCGGGATGTCTGGTGTCCGCGACGGGGCTGTTCTGGCTGCTCGGCGGCTATTTCTGGGGCAGGGCGGCTTTCCTGAGCAGCAAACGGCTGCTTATGCTCGTCATGCTCGCCTATGTCGCGACCGTGGCGGCTTTCGCCTGGCTGGCCGATTACGCGGCGAGCCAGGCGCAGTCCGCGCCGGGCCTCTTCTGGATCTTTCTCGCGCTCCGGATCGTCTCGGGCTTCTTCTTCGGGGGCATTCCGGCCATCGCGCAGGCTTACATCATGAGCTGGACGACGCCGGAGACGCGGACGCGCGGCATGGCGCTGTTCGGTACGGCGAACGGGCTCGGCTTCGTCCTGGGGCCGGCGATGAGCGGCGCCATGGCTTCCGTCGGGCTGACCGCGCCCATGTATGCCGCCGCCGCCCTGCTCCTCGTCATGAAAATCTGGCTGTGGCTCGCGGTTCCGAACGATTCGGAGCTTCAGCGGGAGCGTTCGGCTTCCCGGCTGTCGCCGTTCGATCCGCGCATCCGCTATTACCTGCGGGCCGGGCTGCTCATTACGGTGACGCTGAACATCCTGCAGGTGACGATCGGCTTCTTCATCCAGGATTCGCTCGGCCTGAACGCGGAAGCGACGACGCGGCTGATCGGCTACGGGCTGGCGGCGGCGGGGGGCATGGTGGTGGTGACCCAAATTTTTGCAAGCAAATATATGAAGCGGCGCCCCGAACGGATGCTGCGCATCGGCCTGGCCATCCTCACCCTTGCGCTCGTCGGCCTGCTGTCGCTCCTTAAGCTCACGTATGCACTGTTCATCGCGGCGGGCATCGGCTTCGGGTTCGCCCTGCTGGGATTCAGCTCGAGCGCTTCCGTCGCGGTGCGGGATCATGAGCAGCGCGGCGTTGCTTCCTTCGTTACGGCCATCCAGGGAAGCGGAGCCTTCGTGGGGCCGGCCGCCGGGACGGCGATGTACACGGCCCATATGAACGCGCCGTATTCGATCTGCGCGCTGCTGATCGGACTTACGCTGCTCGCCGGTTTCGCCAGGAGAAGGGCGGACGTTCCGACTCCTGCTTCGGTCGGGGGAGAGGTGAAATGACCGGGAAGAAAGGGTTCGCGCGGCTGCTCGAAATCGCCGGCGAGAAGCGCGGACTGCTGATCGCCTCCGGCCTGTTCTCCGCGGTCAGCGCCGTCTGCATGCTGATGCCGTACGTGTCCGTCTATTTCATCCTGCGGGAGCTGCTGGAACACGCGGCGTCCCCGGCGCTGGTCGACGGAGCGAAGATGATCCGCTGGGGCGTCATCGCCATCGCCGGCTTCGCGGCCGGCCTGGCCGCGACGTACGCGGGAGGCCTGATTGCGCACATCGCCGCGTTCCGCATTCTGTACGGCCTCCGGATCAGGCTCGCCGGCCATATCGGCAAGCTGCCGCTCGGATGGTTGAGCAGCCGCTCGACGGGGGCCGTCAAGAAGACGCTGGAAGACAACGTGGACAGGGTTGAACTGTTCATCGCGCACCAACTGCCCGATCTCGTTCACGCGGCGGTGACTTTGATGGTGATGATCGCCGTCATGTTCTCGTTCAACGTCTGGCTGGCGATCGCGTGCATCCTGCCGATGGTGATCGGCGTCGCGGCGCAGTTTCTGTCTTTTGCCAGTCCGAAGACGCGGAATACCCTCAAGTCGGCTCTGGATGCGCTGGAGCGGATGAACGCTTCCGCCGTGCAGTATGTGCGGGGCATGCCGGCCGTCAAGGTGTTCGGGCAGACGGTGCATTCGTTCCGGCAATTTTATCAGGACATGGTCCGCTACCGCGACCACGGCGTCATGCTGACGCAGCTGTTCCGGAACGGGAACCTGACCTTCAAGGTCATCCTGAATTCGCTTGCCGCGTTCATCCTGCCGGTCGGCGTGTTCCTGCTGAACCGCGATCCGGGGAGCATTACCGCCGCTTCCGCGGTGCTGTTCTTCCTGGTCATGGCGCCGGGCATCGCCGCCCCGATGTTCAAGCTCATGTACCTGATGGAGAATACCCGGCTGATCAACGAAGGCGTGGAGCGGTTCGACCGCATCCTGGCGGAGCCGCCGCTGCCGGAACCCGAGATTCCGCGGCGGCCGGCGTCCTTCGACGTGACGTTCGATCATGTTTTCTTCTCGTACGGAACGGAACCGACCGATACGGACGCGCTGGCGGATATTTCGTTCACCGCCCGGCAAGGGGAAGTGACGGCCCTCGTCGGGCCGTCGGGGGCGGGCAAGTCGACCGTCGCCCATCTGGTGCCCCGCTTCTGGAACGTGAACATGGGGGCGGTCCGCATCGGCGGCGTGGACATCCGCGACATGACGACCGCCGATCTGATGGACACCGTCGCCTTCGTGTTCCAGGACTCGTTCCTGTTCTCCGACACCGTGTACAACAATATCGCGGTCGGCCGGCCGGACGCGGCGCCCGAAGAGGCGTACGCCGCGGCGCAGGCCGCGCAGTGCCACGCGTTCATCGAGAAGCTGCCGCAAGGATACGGCACACGGATCGGGGAAGGCGGCGTCCATCTGTCCGGCGGCGAGGCGCAGCGGATCAACGTGGCCAGGGCGATTCTGAAGAACGCCCCGATCCTCGTTCTGGACGAAGCGACCGCCTTCGCCGACCCGGAGAACGAGCACGAGATGCAGCTCGCGCTCAAGGCGCTGATGAAGGACAAGACGGTACTCGTCATCGCGCACCGCCTGTCGACCATCCGGGACGCGGACCAGATTCTCGTGATGGAGGACGGCAGAATCGTCGAGCGGGGCAAACATGAAGCGCTGCTCGCGTCCGGGGGCTTGTACACGCGCATGTGGCAATCCTATCGGCAGGCCGCACAATGGCATTTGGGCAAGGGGGAGGTGGACGCCGATGCGCCGCATGCTTCGCAACATTACGGTGGATAATCCGCGCTCGCTCATCAAGCCGGTCTGTCTCACGGCGCTGGCGTACCTGGCGGGCATCCTCCCGTTCGCGCTGCTGACGGAAGCGGCGAGATTGATTTTCACTCCGTATGTCCATCCCGGCGTTCCGCTCGATGCGGAGCGGCTCTGGTGGGTGTGCGGCGGGCTGGTTTTGTCGATGGTGCTGCTGTTCGTCTGCGAAATTCCCGCCTACCGCGCGCAATACCGCGATGCCTACGGCGCGGCGGTGGAGGGGCGCTCCCGGCTGGCCGAGCACTTGCGGAAACTGCCGCTGGGGTACCTGAACCGGCGCGATCCGGGTGAGCTCGCCAACATGATGACGAGCGATTTCTCGATGGTCGAGCACGGCATCTCCCATGTCGTGCCGCAGATGATTGCCGGCGCCGCCATGCCGGTGATCGCACTCATCGGCCTGGGGTTCTTCGACTGGCGTCTCGCGCTCTCCCTGTTCGCGGCGCTGCCGGCGGCCGTTCTGCTGCTCGTCCTCACGTCCGGCGTTCAGCGCCGGCTCGGCTTGCGGCATTTGCAGGCCAAGATCGACGCGGGCGGGCGGCTGCAGGAATATTTGAACGGGATCAAGGTGATCAAGGCGTACAACATGACGGGCGAGCGCTTCGTCCGGCTGGAGCGGTCTTTCCGGGAATTGATGCGGCAGAGCATCCGTTTCGAAGGGACGCTCGGACCGATTCTGCTGAGCGCGATCGGCTGCGTCCGCGCCGGTCTGACCTTGATGGTCATGGTCGGCGTCCATCTGCTCGTTGGCGGCAACCTGGACGTCATCACGTTCGCGGCGTTCCTGATCATCGGCACCCGCATCTTCGATCCGCTGACAACGGCGCTGGCCGGTTACGCGGAGTTCCGCTATATCGGGCAGGCGGGCGAACGGATGGTGAAGCTGCTGCGGGAGCCGCCCATGCAGGGGCAGCGTAAGCCGCCCGAGCGCCACGCGATCGAGCTTAAAGGGGTGACGTTCGGCTATCTGGATCAACCGATCCTGCGGGACGTGAGCCTGCGCATTCCGGAAGGGTCCTTCACCGCGCTGGTCGGTCCGTCAGGCAGCGGCAAGAGCACCGTCCTGCGGCTCATCGCCCGGTTCTACGATCCGGATCGGGGGACGGTGACGATGGGCGGGGAAGATGTCCGCGGCATGGACCCGGAAGCGTTGATGCAGAAGGTGTCGATGGTGTTCCAGGACGTGTACCTGTTCGAGGATACGATCGCCGGCAATATCCGGTTCGGACGGCGCGACGCAACCCGCGAAGAGATCGAGGAAGCGGCGCGGCTCGCCGGCTGCCACGACTTCATCATGAAGCTGCCGGACGGCTACGACACGCTGGTCGGCGAAGGCGGCAGCACGCTGTCGGGCGGCGAGAAGCAGCGGATCTCCATCGCCCGGGCGATGCTGAAGGATGCGCCGATCATCCTGCTCGACGAAGCGACCGCTTCGCTCGATCCCGAGAACGAAGCGGAGATCCAGCAGGCGATCGACCGGCTGGTGCGCGGCCGGACGGTGATCGTCGTCGCCCACCGGCTGAAGACGGTGCGGCACGCCGACCGGATCGTCGTGCTGGATCAGGGGCGGATCGTCGAGCAGGGCCGCCATGACGAACTGCTCACGGCGGACGGCCTGTACGCCCGGCTGTGGAGGCGGCAGATGCAAGAGGCGGGCTGATCACCATCCGCCCGACATACAGATGTTAAAGGGGCTTTTCCATGTTTCCGGCAACTGGCGGGAAAGCGACCGGATTGTTCCGGCAGCCGTTATTTCCAGACGATTCCTGCTGTCAAACATCCTGCTGCAATTCGGAATCTGGGTGAGTAATTTATCGATTTTGATGTATGTGACCGATTTGACGGACAAGTGCGATCTCGCTGATTTAACTGGCGAAGTATCTGCCGATCTTCCTGTTCTCGTTCATCCGCGGACAGTTCGCACACCGCTGGCTGCCGAAGCGGACGATGATCTAGAGCGACTTTTTGTCGGTCGTATCCGTCTTCGCCGTTCTGAAGGTTTTGGTTACGGGCGTGTGGCAGATGATTTTCTTCGCGACGCTGGTGTCGTCCATTCTGTCGCAGTTCTCACAGCCTTCCGCGCCCATGTTCAAGATTCATCTGCGTCCGGATCAGGTGCAGCAGGCGATGGCTTTCTTCCAGTCGATGGTCGCCATTTTCATGGTCGGCGGTCAGTCGCTCGGTATCTGGGTGTATGAAAAGTTTAATATCGAAGCGCGCGGTGGTGGACGCGGTGTTCCTGTTATCTGTCGCAGTGCTGATTCGGCTGCCGAAAGCACCGAGTGGTCAGGGAGCGGGTAGCGGGGCGGCGGCGACTGGGCCGGGGCTCATCTGCCGGCTGCGCAAAGGGCGGGAAGCTTATGGGCGGAACTGGTGGAATGGTTTCGATATGTCTGGTGCAGCCCGGTGTTACGCACGCTGGGTCTCACGTTCGCGTTTGCGGGCATCGGGGGGCATGGTGCAGCCGCTCGGTGCATTTGTCGTCGCGAAAAACTGAGGAAAACGAAGGAATTCCTGCTGTTCCTAATGATAGTGAACGGGGGCGCCATGCTGATCGGCGGCGGGCTGATCGCGAACTGCCCAGGTGGTGTTGAATTTTTGCTGCCGGTCGGGGTTCAAGATATCCCTGACCGGCTGTTGTTTCGTAGGGACGAAACTTGACCGATAGGTTGGACCAACTTCCGGTCTCCGTCATGGCGGAAGATCGCTCGACGAACCGAGGATGATACCTACGCCTTCAAAATCGAACTGCCCCGGCCGACTCAATCATGGATATGGAGGATGATAACCGCGGGAAGAAGGACTCCGCGTATTCCCGGCCCTCGACCTGTCTCGTTGGGGATTGACTTTCAGCTCCGAAAAAAACGTTAATCCTTTTCATATTTCAGCGCCCGGTTCCGCATTTCCTCGATTTTCCGGATCTCTTACTCGCATGTTACTTTCGCTGCCACCGCCATTTCAGAGCTGTACAAAGGTTTTCATTCGATATTCCCCAGCAGTTTTTCGGTTATTTCTTCTCCTGCATACTCCAACTCTTTTTCTATTGGTACCATGGTGAACTCTTGGCTCTTGTACGCCGGACCGGGTGGTTCGAAAGTTACCTGAAGTCCGTACACGTTCGTGAGCAGTACTGTCAGCACCTCGTCTGCTCAGTCCAATTTGCCCAGGAAAGAAGGACTAACGATAACGGGTGTCGAATACTGGAAGCTGGGGAAATTATGTTGGATTCGGATGTGGCAACATGCATAACCGATTTGTACAAACAGGTAATTAATAATTAATGACTCAACTTTCGCAGAGAGAAAATGGCGCTAATTCCTTGGGATGATGGGGTTTTAGCTCGTTTGGTTCCAGGCTTGACGAAATGAAAAACACCTCTCTGTTTGGTATAATTGGAATTGCCAAGATCC
>Ga0310831_100933_pt1 | contig 10945 bp, 10 predicted proteins | sample WT_ome_6_FD_201307 | JGI IMG/M metagenome (GOLD analysis project Ga0310831, IMG submission 201307) | Sorghum-adapted microbial communities enriched on wild type (WT) sorghum from Joint BioEnergy Institute, Emeryville, California, United... ... | reverse complement strand
CCTCGTAACTATAGCGTTCGACATATAAGTCAAGGACATTTTTCACCGTCCATGGATTCATCTTCAACTCAAAAAACAGTTGGTCGACGGTCAAATCAAACGTATTCATCATGCGGTACTCGCCTTCATTCACAACCCAAATCGGTTTCCCCTCGCGCTCTAACAGCTGCGTATTGCCGTAGTAGCTGCGAATCGCATGCGCCATCATAAATTTTTGGTCATCAGACAGCCATTGTTTTTCAATAAACCCGTTGGAATGGAACGATTGCTCTTTCAATGCTTCCGCCTGCTCCAGCGCATAAAGGCCAACTTCCTCAATATTATTAAAGAAACGAGTATAGAAATAGGAAGTATCCATCCCCGCTGTGGCATAGCCGTCGCGATAAAAACAAACAGCAAATTGATACGTTTTCTTTTCGCCTGCCGGCACATCGGCAATTAACGCGCCGACTTTTCCAAGCCCAAACGTCCAGTTTTCTTCAAGTTGCGCCGTCAAAATATCTTCCATGCTAAAATGCAACGCTGAACGAACGTCCTCATCTTTGGAGACGATAGCAACGATTCGGCCTTGGCCGACCCCGCGAAGCTGCGGGCACGTCTCATCGATCCGTCTCATCGAGGTGTACGGATCGGTACCTTCGAATCCAAAAAACGCCCGTCTCATTTTTGTCCCGTTTGTATTGTCGATCGTCATCTCGACAATAACGGCAGGAACCGTTGCCGACTTTAGTTCTTCATCGGTTGTCGTTTCCGGATCAGGCACTGCTTTCACGGGAGAATAAATCGTAAACGTTAAATCTCCAGCTTTCCACGTATCTGTTGCAACGTGGAATTCGCGTTGGATCGCCTCTTTGGCAAACGGGATCAAGATGTTCGGTTTTTGTGGATTCGGATCGGGATTTTCAATGTCATACCGTTTACTTTCATCTTCGCCCGCTGTTTCCAAAAATGGTAGGACATGATACAAACCCGGCTCATGCAACGATTCTATGCCAATAAACATATTTTGCCGCGGCGGACGGGCGAGTTCCAAATCCAATCCCCCGCTTTTTCCCGGAAATCCTAATGTAAAGCTAGCAAACGCTCCGACCGGTGAGTGGTGAGCGTTAAAAAATAGATTGTTTGGTATGGCCATTTTGCTCTCCCCTTTTCTCCTCTTTATCCTTTCATCACACGAACAGCGATCCTCTAATAGAAATTGACAGGACGCTAATTTTGCAGAGGATCGTCTAGCTTATTTAATTCGTAGTCCGTAACCGTAGTAACTCGCTGATGGTGACAAATTCATATCCTTGCAATTGCAACTCAGAAACGAGTATTTTAACGGCTTCGATCGTTTGCAAACGATCCCCAAATCCATCATGGAAAAGCAGGATGCTTCCATTTTTTATATGATTGCGGGTCTTCTGAACAATATAATCGACACCAGGTTGCTCCCAGTCTAGCGCATCAGTATTAAGAGCACCAATCATCTTATAGCCGAAATGATGGCACATTGAGATAACGGTTTCATTATAGTCAAGATAGGGTGGACGGAAGATAACAGCCTTTCTCCCAGTCATAGCAGCAATCATTGCATCCGTTCGCTCCATCTCTTGCAAGCAGTCATCTTCATCTAAAGAGGTCAGTCTAGCATGCGAATACGTATGATTGCCAATTTCATGCCCCTGTAATTTGACAGCTTCTACAATTTCGGGATGTTCCTCCATATGACGCCCAATCATGAAAAAGGTCACCTTTCCCGCTATCTTCTCAAATATATCTAGCACCTTTAACGTATAAACCGGATTTGGTCCATCATCGAACGTTATGGCGACCACCTTGCGAGGCGTCTCAACATGTTCAATCATTTCCAATCTAGACATGCCATCCTCCCATTTATTCAGCTATGCCAAACCGATACATCGTCGTTGATACCCGCTCCTCATTTGCTGACAGTACCCAAGACGGAAACTGTGCATGGTGAATCGCATCTGGCAACCCTTGGGTTTCAAGGCAGATGCCCAAATATTTTCGCGATGGCGCACCGTTAAGATCGAGCCCTTCCGGCAATTGGTTTGACGTGTACACCACCACACCGACTTCATCCGTCTCGACTGTCAACATCCTCCCACTCTCGTCGTCATAGAGCACAATTTCTTTGTCATGATGCCGGTCAAGCCAAAACGGATGATCGTATCCTTGCCCGACAAGTTCAATTTGCGGATGTCCCGATTCGACTGCCTCTCTTACTCTCTTTCCTTGACGCAAATCAAACGGTGTGCCGGCGACATCGATGACTGCTCCGGTTGGAATCAATTCCTTATTCAACTCTAACACGCGCGAACTTTGGATCGTTAACGTATGGTCCAAAATATCCCTTTTTAAGTTACCGCTTAAGTTAAAATACGTATGATTTGTCAAGTTGAACAATGTCGTTTGGTCCGAATGGGCTCGATAGGTGACGATCCATTCGTTGTCATTATTAAGCCAATACGTCACTTGAACATTCACTGTTCCAGGATATCCTTCTTCCCCGTCTGGACTCGTATAGGAAAAGATCACCCCGACCCCATTGTCGCGCTGGATGGGCTCCGCCTCCCAAAGTACGCGGTGGAATCCATTCGGACCGCCATGCAGATGGTTGTTGTTTTCGTTTTTCGCTAATTGATACGTGACGCCATCAAGTTCAAAGCTAGCCCCTTGAATACGTCCTGCTACCCGGCCGATCACCGCCCCAAAGTAAGGGGTATTCGTCAAATATGGATCAAAGTCGTTAAATCCAAGTACAACGTTCTCGACGTTTCCATTCCGATCCGGGACAAGCAGTTTCGTCACAATGCAGCCATAATTCGTCGCCGATAGTTCCATGCCGCGGTCATTCATCAACGTGAACAAAAGAACGTCTTTTTCGTTGAGTTGAGCCCATTTTTTTAATGAAACTTCCATTCTCGTCTATCCTTCCCTAAGTATCTACCAACGTTATAAAATGAATTCTCTTAATTAAAAAGTATAACGATTTTCACATTGTTTGTATATAATACAAATAAAGTTTTTCTGAATTCATTGCTCGTAAAAATACCGGTTGAGGAGACTTGTTCAAGCAGCAATATTGTTTGCCATCCTATTTCTCATTAATCCGCACCGTCATCTCCCCGCTTCCCCAGCTGCACTAGCTATTGTCAAAAGTTTATTCTCCACACTCACGGTTTTTCCTTGAATTTCAACGGTTGGAAGAAAAAAAGCTTGCCACCCCCGTTGTTTTCGGCCATCATTGAGGCAACCACACCCAAAACAAAGGAGTGACAAGCTTGTTACCTCAATGATTCGCCTATTTGCTTGAAATCATCAAGACCCAACATCAAATCATTGTGTATCTTACGGGTGCCTTATTCGGAAAATCCTTGAATGGCAAGGTCTTCGACGAACCCGTCCAAAAGCCGTACCGGAAACTTCAGGTCGATGACCTTCGGATCATCGATGTTCCGAGAACGTTGGATGACCGAAGACTTCTGGCAGATGACGAAGCGCAACATGGCCGTCCCTTACGGCCGATCCAACGCTAGGCGAATGCCAAGTATCGCGTTCCGGATTCGTTGACCTGCCCTCGCTGCTAGACGCCCTCATCCTACCTGTATGCCAACAACGGTGGAAAGGGGCAATACCAATGCAAAGTGTGCCAGTGCCGGTTCAATCACCGGAACCGATTCACCAAGCAAACGGTCTTTCGCTGCCCACACTGCCTCAAGACGCTTAAAAAAATCAAAGAGCGCAAGGAATACAATATCTACAAGTGCAAGAACAAAGATTACCCGTTTTACCAAGCGAACCTTCGCCGGATAACGGAGGAGGTTCGCCGGTGCTTCAAGCGAGACCCTCAGGCTTTCAAGGTGCGGTATCTGTTTCGGGAGTTTCCCTTTTACTTTCTCCCGTTGGCCCCGTCGTCGCCGAAAAAGCCGAAGGTAGATTTGTCCCGGCTGGCCATGTCCACACGCTGGGGTTGATTCTCACGTACTACGTCAATTTTGGAATGTCCTCCCGCGTGACGGCGGCAGCCATGAAGGATATCCATGGCGTCTCGATCCCCCCATCAGACGGTGCTCAACTACGCCAACAGCGTCGCGCTCCTGATTCAGCCGTTTGTCGACTGGTTCCCATACGACTTGTCCGGCTCGTTTGGCGGGGATGAGACGTATATTCGCGTCAAAGAGCGCTGGCATTACCTGTTCTTTCTGTTTGACGCTGTGAAAAAGGTCGTGCTGTTCGATCGCATCTCGCCGAACCGGAACACGTTGTCGGCCATCAAGGCCATCGATGATGTGTTGCGAAAGCTGCCGTTTATCCCGGAGGATTTGTCGTTCGTCGTGAACAGCAACCCAATTTACCTGTTGGTTCAGCACTTCTTTGCCCAACAGAGCATTTCGTTCGACGTCCGCTAGGTGATCGGGCTGACCAACGACGATCCGGTATCCGAAGAGTTCCGTCCGTTCAAGCTCGAAGGTTGTTTTACCGTCTTTTGGAACAGACTCCTAGACTTTAATTATGGCTACGAGATTGCTGAAACATAAGTTGCTTTTCTTCTATCCTACGAAACACTCTTAACGCACAGCTCATTATGATAAAAGAAAACAAACTGACGCTGAAAAACGGAATAAGCCCCGGAATATACATTGACACTATAAACAGAAGCCCTCCACTGGCGAACATGACCAATGTCATGAACGGACTTGCCATTCCGATCAAAAATGAGTATTTCATATATTGCCAAAACGTCAATTCATAATGAACGTAAATTGGAAAAGCGTACAACAGCGTCACGGCATAAAAAATGAAAATGGCTAGTAAAACAGCGAGAAAAGGAAGTTGGAGCGACGATGGCACATGGGCGACATATAATAAATCAATATATAAAATATAGGCAATAGCCATAAATACGATCCCGATTCGATTGGCACGCAAAAATTCTTTTTTATATGTCTGAAAAAACGTTTTAAAGACAGAGATATCATCGTCGCGAAAAACGAGCCATTTCCGAACGACAGTAAATAGCGCAACCGTCGCCGGAGCGAGGCCGAAAATGATCAGCCCCGTTAAAGTAAAGAGCACCCATAAAATGTTGATGTATGCGAGTCTTGTAATCCACTCGCAAACGCGATACAACTTCCCGTCCAACAAACCCGACGGCATCATTCTATTCACCTTCTGTCACTACTTTTTTCTTAGCACCATTATATCAGATAGTATCCACCATTTGAAACATTCAGTAAAAAATAAGGAAGCACGAGTGTGCCCCCTTTATAAAAGAAACTTATCTCTCATGAATCCACACCATCATTTCCCCTTCCCCCCGATTGCACCAAGCATAATAAGGAATTGCTTGGAACGGAACTTCGTACATTTGAGGTTCAATCGCCCAATACAACTCATCGTCCCATGCAGACTCATCGACCCGCTCAGCTAAACCGGTAATCACGACCACACCCTCAAGCAGCTCGGGCTCAAAATGCGCCTGGAGCTTGGCATCACGCGGGAGGAAAAGATTCGGCAAATTCGGCCCGTTATCGACTTCTTCCAAACAATACACGATCGGCCCGCGCTGCAACGCGACCTTGCCGGCATTGGCGCGCACTTGAGGATGCGCCTTGATCCGTTCGACCGGCATCGGGAAAAACAGCTCTACTTGATCTCCTTTTCTCCATACCCGTTTGATATAAGCGTACCCTTTTTCGATAAGCGGAACGATGTCCACCTTTTCCCCGTTAATCTTTAATTCAGCTCCCCGGCACCATGCAGGGATGCGCAATCCAAGCGTAATTTCCCCATCCGATTCCGGAGAAACCGTCAACCGAACCGTTCCATCCCAAGGATAATTCGTCTTTTGCACGATTTCGACTGCCCGTCCATCGATTTCCGTATGGATTTCGCTGCCAACGTACAGATGAACAAACAGCGCATTGGATGTTTGCGAATAAATATAATGGCCGATCGACGCAATTAACCGTGCCAAATTCGGCGGACAACACGCGCAGCTGAACCATTTTTGCCGCACTGGTTTGACATGGCGCTTATCATGACGTTCACATGCCTTTGGCCACACCTCGAGCGGGTTGACATAAAAGAACTTCTTGCCGTCCAAACCCATGCCGCTAATCGTTCCGTTATATAACGCCCGTTCCATGACATCCGCGTACTTTCCATCCATCTCGAGCTCCAACATCCGGCGGGCCCAAAACACTAAGGCAATCGAAGCACATGTCTCCGCATACACCGTATCATTAGGTAAATCAAAATCAAACGTGAAGGACTCCCCAAAGGCGCTTGAACCGACACCGCCGGTGATATACATTTGCCGTTTCGTCACATTTTCCCATAAGGTTTGGCAAGTTTCTTTCAACGATTCGTCCCCGGTTTTGGCGGCAAGGTCGGCCATCGCCGTATACATGTACAGCGCCCGCACCGCATGCCCCACGGCTTGTTTCTGTTTCCTTACCGGAACATGCGCCTGATGGTAACGATAGTCGTCATTAAACCAAAACGGCTGCGTCTCTCCTCTTGCTTTTTTCTCAATATCAAAATAATGCGGCTGCTGCCCGCGTTCATCAATAAAATATTGACTGAGTTTTAAATACTTCTCATTTCCGGTCACCTCATAAAGTTTTAAAAGCGCCAACTCGATTTCCTGATGCCCATCATACCCAGGAATCTGATGTTCCCCTTTGCCAAATACCGTATCAATATAATCGGCATATTTGCACATAATGTCTAAAAAGCGCCGTTTGCCCGTTGCTTTAAAATAAGCCACAGCTGCCTCAATCAGATGGCCGGCACAATATAATTCATGGTTATCCCGTAAGTTGGTCCAGCGTTTGCCCGGTTCCTTGACGGTATAATACGTATTTAAATAACCGTCCGGCTGTTGGGCCCGGCCTAACAGCTCAATCACCTCATCTGCGATTCTTTCCAACTCCGGATCGCGGTTCGTTTCCAACAGATACGCCACCGCTTCGAGCCATTTGGCCACATCGCTGTCTTGAAATACCATTCCGTAAAACTCTCCATCTGATTCCCCCGCGGCAATGCGAAAATTTTCAATCGCATGGCTTGGCTCTGCGTCAGGAATGCGGTCATTTAGCGCTTCCCACTGGTAAGGAATAACCTCATTCCGCACCACATCCATATACCGTTTCCAAAACCGGTCATTGACTTTCACATTCGTTGCCAGTTTTTCCATTATGATCTCCCCCTAAATGGTATTACAGACTACAACACGAACTCATTCAAAAAGTACAGCATGGTGAACCGATTGCTACGCAGGCGGTGAGCCTCCCGCAAACTCCGCTCGACTAATTGTGGATCGATTCCGAGTTGTTCCGGAGCGATGGCCCCTCCTACTTTCCCGATCATCGCCCGAAATTGTTCCGGAGACGGCAACGATTGAAGCTGTTCCCGAAAATAAGCCGCGTTTGCCTTTAATCGTTCCCATTTCGCTTCGTCTATTGGCCCTGGCCGTTCTTCCAACCCATTCAACATCGGCAAAAAAACGCGTTGATACCATTCAATGACAATCGGAGTCGATACACCAACTTTCATCCCGTGAAGCACTTGCCGTTTTTTCTGACGCAGAAATTCCATTTCCCAGTAATGCGAAAGATGATGTTCCGCGCCAGAGGCAGGGTACGATTGCCCCATCAAAAGCATAGCGATTCCTGATTGAAGAAGCGCATCCATTAATACATGAATCCCTTGTTCTTCGCCAGCAGCAATTTCGTCCATATGGTCGACACACGCCTTTAAAGATTGTTCAGTGAGCTGATGAACGAACGGACAATACGGCTCATCCGCCATAAAATGGGCAAACTGCCAGTCAGCCAATGACGTATACTTCGCTACCATATCGCCGAATCCGGCGGCGATCATCGATTTTGGCGCCTGGCGCAATACGTCCATATGAGCAAACAGCGCAATCGGCGCCTGCGCCTGAATCGTCTTTTTCACTCCCCGAATGATGAGCGGAGCCCCCATGGAAGTGAATCCATCCACCGACGGGGCGGTAGGAACAGAGATAAATGGAATATTCATTTTATAACTGCTAAAACGGGTAATATCATGAATCGTACCCGCCCCTACAGCGATCATGACGTCCGCATCGTTTGGCGTTTCTAACAGCACTTGCACAATCGAGCGTTCATCTGCGATAACATCGCCATTTTCATCTGGTTGAACGAGACATACCGTATAGCGGACAGATTCCTTTTCCAGACTATCGCACAATGGCCGTCCCGCCGCCGCGAACGTATGCTCATCGGCAATCATGGCAACTTTCTCATACCGTTTATTATGCAAATAGGCGGCAAGCTGTTCAAAAGCATCATGGCTAACGACCATCTGTTCAATCCGAATGTCGTGATGGCGATATCCGCAACGGCACTGTCCGGCCAGTGAAATAATCTCCTCTAACGTTCTATTCACCGCATGGCCTCCTCCACTATGCAGATCATGTCATAAATGGAATCCATCACATAATCAGGCCGTTCCTTTGCTCGCAAGGCGTCAAGGTGGCTTCTCTTTGTATTTCCTGTTAAAACAAGTGCTGTTTTCATGCCATACATCCGTCCCATTCGAATATCAGATTCAACGCTGTCACCGATCACTAAACATCGGCACGGAGGCACCTGCAAATGACGCAAAGCCGCTTCGACCATAAAACAGGAAGGCTTCCCTAAAACCAATTCAACCTTTCGGCCCGTCGCCGCTTCAATGGCCCCCACCATCCCGGCCACGTCAATGGCATTCCCATGTTCATTCGGAAACGTTTTATCGATATTGGTCGCAATGATTCGCGCACCGTGATGGACAGCCCGAAACGCCAAATCCAAATCGCGGTACGTCACCGTTTCATGCAAGGTGATCACGAGAAAATCCGCTTCTTCGGGCACTCGGGCCAATGGAACTTGATGATGCCGCAATTCTTCGCGCAGCCCATCGTCGCCCAGCGTCCAAACTTGGCATAACGGATAATGTTCCCGCAAAAATTGGGCCGTCACCGTAGAGGATAAAATGATTTCTTCTTCTGCAGCCGCGATCCCCAATGGTTCAAGCCGTTCATAGCACATGCGCCGCGACAAATTCCCGCGATTGCTCACAAACGCGATTTTTTTGCCAAGGGAGCGGATGTAGGCAACCGCCTCATCCGCATAAGGAATCGATTGATTTCCTTTTAAAATGGTTCCGTCTAGGTCAATTAGCACGCCTTCGATTCCATCCATCACGGACGTTCTTCACCTCCCGCCCTATAAACGCCAAAGCGATATGTTGTGACTGATTCATAGTCTTGGCCTGCAGGTAGGATATAAGAAGGAAACTGCGGATGGTGAATCGCATCAGGCAGCCCTTGCGTTTCCAGGCAAATGCCTAAATATTTCCGCGACGGCACGCCGCCAAGATCGAGCCCTTCCGGCAATTGGTTCGACGTGTAAACGACAACGCCCACTTCATCCGTCTCAACCGTTAACGTCCGTCCGCTCTCCGCATCGCAAAGCACAATTTCCTCGTCATGTTGCCGATCAAGCCAAAACGGATGATCATACCCGCGCCCAGCCAATTCGATTTGCGGATGCCCGGATTCAACCGCCTCTTTCACTTTCTTTCCTTGCCGCAAATCAAACGGCGTGTTGGCGACGTCCATAACAGCCCCGGTCGGGATCAACTCGCGATTCAGCTCTAAAACGCGGGAACTTTTGATCGTTAATTCATGATCCAAAATATCCCGTTTCAAATTGCCGCTTAAATTAAAATACGTATGGTTCGTTAAGTTAAGCAGCGTCGTCCGGTCAGAGCGGGCATGATAGGTAACGATCCATTCGTTGTCATTATTCAGCCAATACACCACTTGAACGTCAACCGTTCCGGGGTACCCTTCTTCCCCGTCCAGGCTCGTGTAGGAAAACACGACCCCGACCGCATCGCCGCGCCGGACAGGCTCCGCCTGCCAAAGCACGCGATGAAATCCGTTCGGACCGCCATGCAGATGGTTGTTGTTTTCATTTTTCGCCAGCTCATAAGTAACGCCATCGAGCTCAAAGCTCGCCCCTTGAATGCGCCCCGCCACCCGGCCAATCACCGCGCCGAAGTAAGGGGCATTTGTCAAATACGGCTCAAACCGGTCAAACCCAAGCACGACATTCTCCACATTCCCTTTTCGGTCCGGAACGAGCAGTTTGGTTACAATGCACCCGTAGTTCGTCGCTGATAGTTCCATGCCGCGATCGTTCGTCAAGGTGAACAATAGAACGTCTTCCCCGTTGAGTTCGGACCATTTTTTGTACGTCACTTCCATGTTGATTTCCCCTTCCTTGATAACCGTACGATCCTTCCCGTCTCGATCGATGCGTGGCAAGCGTCAAGCGCCTGCGCTTGTTTGATCATCCGATCCGGCGAATACATAAGCCGCGTTCCTTCTAGAATGCAGCGGGATATATGCTCGATCTGCAAGGCGTACTGATCACCGAACACCGCTTCCTCACGCGTCTTTCCATCATCAGTCACAACCGTAATCCGCCCCTCACCTTCATTGACATCTGGACGGTACGCCCGCGAGACAACGATTTTTCCCTTTGTGCCAACCACTTCATATTCATTTTGTGGAAACATATTAAAACTGCACGTGAACTGGGCGAGAACACCGTTTTCCATCCTCATCCAACCATTCGTCGTTAAATCGACCGAACGGTGCGGATCAAAATAGGATTGAACGAATAATTCGATTGGTTCGGCGTCAAGGATGTGTCTTGTCGAGTGCACGCAATAGCAACCGACATCAAACAAGCTTCCCCCGCCAAGCTCATGGTTCATACGGATATTCGTTTCCCGGTCTTGCAAGTAAAAAGAGAAATGGGCACGCATATACTTGATGTCGCCAATCTCCCCAGCAGCTAAAAGCTGCTTCACTCGCTCATGCTGCGGATGA
>Ga0310831_100869_pt1 | contig 11653 bp, 4 predicted proteins | sample WT_ome_6_FD_201307 | JGI IMG/M metagenome (GOLD analysis project Ga0310831, IMG submission 201307) | Sorghum-adapted microbial communities enriched on wild type (WT) sorghum from Joint BioEnergy Institute, Emeryville, California, United... ... | reverse complement strand
GCGCCCCGCCTGGGGAGTACGGCCGCAAGGCTAAAACTCAAAGGAATTGACGGGGGCCCGCACAAGCGGCGGAGCATGCGGATTAATTCGATGCAACGCGAAGAACCTTACCTGGGTTTGACATGGCGGCTAAAGCCACAGAGATGTGGTGTCCTTCGGGGGCCGTCACAGGTGGTGCATGGCTGTCGTCAGCTCGTGTCGTGAGATGTTGGGTTAAGTCCCGCAACGAGCGCAACCCTCGTCCCATGTTGCCAGCGGGTAATGCCGGGGACTCATGGGAGACTGCCGGGGTCAACTCGGAGGAAGGTGGGGATGACGTCAAGTCATCATGCCCCTTATGCCCAGGGCTTCACGCATGCTACAATGGCCGGTACAAAGGGCTGCGATACCGCAAGGTGGAGCGAATCCCAAAAAGCCGGTCTCAGTTCGGATCGGGGTCTGCAACTCGACCCCGTGAAGTCGGAGTCGCTAGTAATCGCAGATCAGCAATGCTGCGGTGAATACGTTCCCGGGCCTTGTACACACCGCCCGTCACGTCACGAAAGTCGGCAACACCCGAAGCCGGTGGCCTAACCCGCAAGGGAGGGAGCCGTCGAAGGTGGGGCTGGCGATTGGGACGAAGTCGTAACAAGGTAGCCGTACCGGAAGGTGCGGCTGGATCACCTCCTTTCTAAGGAGCACCTGGCCCGCAAGGGTCCAGGAGCCCGCGCCGAGCGAATGTCTCGGCGGAGTGCTCCAATGGCGGAGACACTGGCCAATCAGGTCTGGCGATGACCTCGTGCTTAGTACTGCTCCCTCGGAGCGTGGAACGGCGCGGGTGTCGGAGTCGGATCTGGTGATGAGCACCCTGTTGGGTCCTGAGGGAACAAGCGCTGCTTGATCCCCGGGCACCAGGCCCGCGCCGTCGCGCAACTGCCCCGACGCTCGGGGTGTGGCGCGACAGCCGGTCGCGGGAGCTGGTCGTTGTTTGAGAATTGCACAGTGGACGCGAGCATCTTTGTGGTCAAGTTGTCAAGGGCGAACGGTGGATGCCTTGGCACCAGGAGCCGATGAAGGACGTGGGAGGCCACGATAGGCCTGGGGGAGCTGCCAACCAAGCGTTGATCCCAGGGTCTCCGAATGGGGAAACCCGGCCCGAGTCATGTCGGGTCACCCACACCTGAACACATAGGGTGTGTGGAGGGAACGCCGGGAAGTGAAACATCTCAGTACCGGCAGGAAGAGAAAACAACAGTGATTCCGTGAGTAGTGGCGAGCGAAAGCGGAAGAGCCTAAACCGCACGCGTGGGATACCTGCCAGGGGTTGCGCGTGCGGGGTCGTGGGACCGCGCGGACCAGGCTGGCGACTGGTCAAGCAGTTACAAAGTGTGACGTTAGCCGAACCTCATGGAAAGGTGGGCCGTAGACGGTGATAGCCCGGTAGGCGAAAACGTCACACCTGCTGCGCGTGCTCCCGAGTAGCGGCGGACCCCGGAAATCTGCCGTGAATCTGCCAGGACCACCTGGTAAGGCTAAATACTACCTGGTGACCGATAGCGGACCAGTACCGTGAGGGAAAGGTGAAAAGTACCCCGGGAGGGGAGTGAAATAGTACCTGAAACCGTTCGCCTACAAACCGTCGGAGCTGAGCACACTTCGGTGTGCAAGGTGACGGCGTGCCTTTTGAAGAATGAGCCTGCGAGTTAGCGGTACGTGGCGAGGTTAACCCGAGTGGGGTAGCCGTAGCGAAAGCGAGTCCGAATAGGGCGTCATAGTCGCGTGCTCTAGACCCGAAGCGGGGTGATCTAGCCATGGGCAGGCTGAAGCGCGGGTAAGACCGCGTGGAGGGCCGAACCCACCGCCGTTGAAAAGGCGGGGGATGACCTGTGGCTAGGGGTGAAAGGCCAATCAAACTCCGTGATAGCTGGTTCTCCCCGAAATGCATATTGGTGCAGCGTCGCGCGTTTCTTGCCGGAGGTAGAGCACTGGATGGCCTAGGGGGCCCACAAGCTTACCGAAGTCAGCCAAACTCCGAATGCCGGTAAGTGAGAGCGCGGCAGTGAGACTGCGGGGGATAAGCTTCGTAGTCGAGAGGGAAACAGCCCAGACCACCGGCTAAGGCCCCCAAGCGTGTGCTAAGTGGAAAAGGATGTGGGGTCGCAGAGACAACCAGGAGGTTGGCTTAGAAGCAGCCATCCTTTAAAGAGTGCGTAATAGCTCACTGGTCAAGTGGTTCCGCGCCGACAATGTAGCGGGGCTCAAGCACACCGCCGAAGCCGTGGCATTCACGCGATAACCACGCCCGTCCCTTCGGGGTCGGGTGCAGGTGCGTGGATGGGTAGGGGAGCGTCGTGTCACCAGGGAAGCAGCGGAGTAATCCAGCTGTGGAGGTGACACGAGTGAGAATGCAGGCATGAGTAGCGAAAGCAGGGTGAGAAACCCTGCCGCCGGATGACCAAGGGTTCCAGGGCTAGGCTAATCCGCCCTGGGTAAGTCGGGACCTAAGGCGAGGCCGAGAGGCGTAGTCGATGGACAACGGGTTGATATTCCCGTACCCGCGAAAGAGCGCCCATGACGAACCTCGCTGTGCTAACCACCTGCTCCGTGCGGACCTTCGGGCGAGCACGGGGTGGCTGGGAACCCGGCGGGTAGTAGTCAAGCGATGGGGTGACGCAGGAGGGTAGCCGAACCCGGCCGGTGGTAGAGCCGGGGTAAGCGCGTAGGGCGGTGTGTAGGCAAATCCGCACACCACAAGCCTGAGACGTGATACGGAGGCGTTTTAGCCGAAGTCGGTGATCCCATGCTGCCGAGAAAAGCCTCTAGCGAGCTCTGAGCGGCCCGTACCCCAAACCGACACAGGTGGTCAGGTAGAGAATACCGAGGCGATCGGGCGAACTGTGGTTAAGGAACTCGGCAAAATACCCCCGTAACTTCGGGAGAAGGGGGGCCACAGACCGTCAAACCCCACGCGGGTGGCAGCGGTAGGTGGCCGCAGAGACCAGGGGGAAGCGACTGTTTACTAAAAACACAGGTCCGTGCGAAGTCGTAAGACGATGTATACGGACTGACGCCTGCCCGGTGCTGGAACGTTAAGGGGACCGGTTAGCCCCGCAAGGGGCGAAGCTGAGAACTTAAGCGCCAGTAAACGGCGGTGGTAACTATAACCATCCTAAGGTAGCGAAATTCCTTGTCGGGTAAGTTCCGACCTGCACGAATGGCGTAACGACTTCCCCACTGTCTCAACCACAGGCCCGGCGAAATTGCACTACGAGTAAAGATGCTCGTTACGCGCGGAAGGACGGAAAGACCCCGGGACCTTTACTACAGCTTGGCATTGGTACTCGAATTCGATTGTGTAGGATAGGTGGGAGGCTGTGAAGCTCGGACGCCAGTTCGGGTGGAGCCAACGTTGAAATACCACTCTGTCGGGTTTGGGTATCTAACCTCGGACCGTTATCCGGTTCAGGGACAGTGCCTGGTGGGTAGTTTAACTGGGGCGGTTGCCTCCTAAAGAGTAACGGAGGCGCCCAAAGGTTCCCTCAGCCTGGTTGGCAATCAGGTGTTGAGTGCAAGTGCACAAGGGAGCTTGACTGTGAGACTGACGGGTCGAGCAGGGACGAAAGTCGGGACTAGTGATCCGGTGCCTGCATGTGGAAGCGGCATCGCTCAACGGATAAAAGGTACCCCGGGGATAACAGGCTGATCTTCCCCAAGAGTCCATATCGACGGGATGGTTTGGCACCTCGATGTCGGCTCGTCGCATCCTGGGGCTGGAGTAGGTCCCAAGGGTTGGGCTGTTCGCCCATTAAAGCGGCACGCGAGCTGGGTTTAGAACGTCGTGAGACAGTTCGGTCCCTATCCTCCGCGCGCGCAGGAGACTTGAGAGGAGCTGTCCCTAGTACGAGAGGACCGGGACGGACGAACCTCTGGTGTGCCAGTTGTCATGCCAATGGCACGGCTGGTTAGCTACGTTCGGACGAGATAACCGCTGAAAGCATCTAAGCGGGAAGCTCACCTCAAGATGAGGTCTCCCACCCGTCATGGGGTAAGGCCCCCAGCTAGAACACTGGGTTGATAGGCCAGAGGTGTAAGCCTGGTAACAGGTTCAGCCGACTGGTACTAATAGGCCGAGGACTTGACCACAAATACGCTTGCGTCCACTGTGCGATTCTGAGACAACGAGCAGCTGTTCCGGTTGAGTTCGACCGGATTCCCGGACAGGTGCTGACAGTTGCATAGGGTTACGGCGGCCATAGCGGCGGGGAAACGCCCGGTCCCATTCCGAACCCGGAAGCTAAGCCCGCCAGCGCCGATGGTACTGCACTGGACACGGTGTGGGAGAGTAGGACGCCGCCGGACATCTTTCTCGTAAGGCGCTCACCGTTGCGGTGGGCGCCTTACGTGTTTTCGCTGTCCTCCGCTCATGCACCGCGACGTCGATTTTGACCACGACGGGGATTTGCCCGCCGGGGGGATTGGACGGTGACGGGGATTGGACGGTGACGGGGAGCCGTCGGAACCGGTCGTGGGCATCGGGCGTCCGCAAGGGCCATGCGGATGCTTCGGTCGATGCTGGTGATCGGGCTGGTCACGGCGATGGGTGTGCTCGTCCGCGCGGCGCCGGCGTGCGCGTGCAGCTGCCGGGAGCTCACCCAGGAGGAGGCCCTGGCCCTCGCGGACGTCGTCTTCGCCGGCACGGTCACCGACGTCCACTCCTCGGCGACGGGACCGATCTACAGCAGCGCGGATCCGGTGACGGTGACCTTCGAGGTCGACACGGTTCAGAAGGGAGACGTCCCGGCGTCCGTGCAGGTGCAGACCGTGGTTTCGGAGATTTCGTGCGGGTACGAGTTCCGGGAGCGGTCCCGGTACCTCGTCTACGTCCACGTCGACCAGGCGGGCCAGTGGACGACCGGACTGTGCAACGGGAATCGGGTGCTCGACCCCTGGACCGGGCCGCGGGCCGGCGACCCGTCGCCGACCGGCGACCAGCCGCAGTCCGAGGCGGGGCCGTCGGCCGGGGCGCCGTCCGAGAGCGCGCCGTCGGATCAGGCGGCGGCTGGGCCCGGCGACGGCCGCGGGCCGGCGACGCTGGTCGACGACCCGAGCCGGCGGTCGCTGCTCCTGCTCCTGGCCGTCGGTATCACCGCCGTGGCGGCCGGCGTTCTCGTCGTGCTGGTCGTACTTCTCGTCCGGCGGAGGCGGGCCGCGACGATCACGTCCGGCTAGTTCGTAGACTGACGGTCGTGACTCAGAAGCCCGATCTCGCGTCCGCACCCCTGCCCACCCAGTACACGCCGGGTGAGGTAGAGGGGCGCCGATACGAGTTCTGGGTGTCCCAGGACCTGTTCCGGGCCGACGCCGGCAGCGACAAGGACCCGTACTGCATCGTCATCCCGCCGCCGAACGTGACCGGCTCGCTGCACATGGGTCACGCGCTGGACCACACCATCCAGGACGCGCTGATCCGGCGGCGGCGGATGCAGGGGTACGAGACGCTGTGGCTCCCCGGCACCGACCACGCCGGCATCGCGACCCAGAACGTCGTCGAGCGGCAGCTCGCCGCCGAGGGCCTGTCCCGCCACGACCTCGGTCGAGAGAAGTTCGTCGAGCGGGTCTGGCAGTGGAAGGCCGAGTCCGGCGGCGCGATTCTGGGGCAGATGCGACGCCTGGGCGACTCCGTCGACTGGAGCCGTGAGCGCTTCACGATGGACGAGGGCCTGTCCCGGGCCGTGCTCACGATCTTCAAGCGGCTGTACGACGACGGGCTCATCTACCGGGCCGAGCGCATCATCAACTGGTGTCCGCGCTGCCTGACCGCGCTGTCGGACATCGAGGTCGAGCACAGCGACGACGAGGGCGAGCTGGTCTCGATCCGGTACGGCGACGGCGACACGAGCATCGTGGTCGCCACCACCCGGGCCGAGACGATGCTGGGCGACACCGCGGTGGCGGTGCACCCCGACGACGACCGGTACCGGCACCTGGTCGGCCAGGAGGTCGAGCTCCCGCTGACCGGCCGGCGCATCCCGATCGTCGCCGACCCCTACGTCGACCCCGAGTTCGGGACCGGCGCGGTCAAGGTGACCCCGGCCCACGACCCCAACGACTTCGAGATCGGGCAGCGGCACAACCTGCCGAACCTCACGATCATGGACGAGCGGGGCGTGATCACCGCCCCGGGCCCGTTCCAGGGTCTGGACCGGTTCGAGGCCCGGCCGGCGATCGTCGCCGCCCTGCGCGAGCAGGGGCGCGTCGTCGCGGAGAAGCGGCCGTACGTGCACGCGGTCGGCCACTGCTCGCGCTGCCGGACGACCATCGAGCCCCGCCTGAGCCTGCAGTGGTTCGTGAAGACCGGCCCCCTGGCGAAGGCGGCGGCCGACGCCGTCCGCGACGGCCGGGTGCGCATCGTGCCGGCCGAGATGGCCAAGCGGTACTTCGCCTGGGTCGACAACATGCACGACTGGTGCATCTCCCGGCAGCTGTGGTGGGGCCACCGCATCCCGGTCTGGTACGGCCCCAACGGGGAGACGGTCTGCGTGGGCCCCGACGAGGAGCCGCCGGTCGGGGAGGGCTGGCACCAGGACGAGGACGTGCTCGACACCTGGTTCTCGTCCGCGCTCTGGCCGTTCTCCACGCTCGGCTGGCCGGACGAGACGCCGGACCTCGCCAAGTTCTACCCGACCAGCGTGCTGGTCACCGGCTACGACATCCTCTTCTTCTGGGTCGCCCGGATGATGATGTTCGGCCTCTACGCCATGGGGGGCCGGCAGCCGTTCCACGTGGTGGCGCTGCACGGCATGGTGCGCGACCAGCACGGCAAGAAGATGTCGAAGTCCTTCGGCAACGTGGTCGACCCGCTCGACTGGATCGAGCGGTTCGGCGCGGACGCGACCCGGTTCACCCTCGCCCGGGGCGCGAACCCGGGGGCCGACGTGCCGATCAGCGAGGAGTGGTGCCAGGGTTCGCGGAACTTCTGCAACAAGCTGTGGAACGCCACGCGGTTCGCGCTGCTCAACGGGGCGACCGTCAAGGGACGCCTGCCCGCCCGGGCGAAGCTGTCCACGGTGGACAAGTGGATCCTGTCCCGGCTGCAGCGCGTCATCGCGGAGGTCGACCAGTACTTCGAGGAGTTTGAGTTCGCCAAGGTCTGCGACACGCTGTACCACTTCGCGTGGGACGACGTGTGCGACTGGTACGTCGAGCTCACCAAGCCCGTGCTCGCGCGCGGGGGCGAGGAGGGCGCCCCGGCCGAGGCGGCCGCGGTGACCCGCCGGGTCCTCGGCCACGTGCTCGACCAGCTGCTGCGGCTGCTGCACCCGATCATCCCGTTCGTCACCGACGAGCTGTGGACCGCGCTGACCGGCAAGACCTCGGTGGTGCGGGCCGCCTGGCCCGCCGTCGACAAGTCCCTCATCGACGAGGCGGCCGAGGCGAACGTGGCGGCCCTGCAGCAGGTGGTGACCGAGGTGCGGCGGTTCCGCTCCGACCAGGGGCTGCGGCCCGGGCAGCGGGTGGCGGCCCGGCTCGTCGGGCTGGCCGACGCCGGCCTGGCGGCGCACGAGACGCTCATCCGCTCCCTCGCCCGGCTGGACGAGCCCGGCGACGGCTTCTCCGTCACCGCGTCGCTGAACGTGGGGCGGGGCGTCACCGTCGAGCTGGACACCCGGGGCGCCATCGATGTCAGCGCCGAGCGGGCGCGGCTGGAGAAGGACCGCGCCGCGGCCGAGAAGGAGATCGCGGGCTGCCGGGCCAAGCTCGACAACCCGGCCTTCACCGACAAGGCGCCGGCCGAGGTGGTGGCGAAGGTCCGCCAGCGCCTGGCGAACGCGGAGGCCGACCTCGCCCGGATCAACGCATCCCTCGCCGCGCTGGGCGCCTGACCGGCGCCCTGACCGGGCGGGCGCCCGAACCACCCGGCGCCTCAACCGCCGGGCGCCCTACGACCACCGGGCGCCCGGACCATCGGGCGCCCGGACTATCGGGCGCCCAAACTACCGGGGCACGGCGCGCCCGGTGCGCGCAGCCGACCGTACGGCCCGTCGGCCGTACCCGTGACAGAACATGGAGTCCAGTGGCCACCTTCGCTGAGGTCGAGGCTGAGCTGACGGCCCGGGGTTACACCCGGATGGTCTTTGACCTGTCCCGGATCGAAGGGCTGCTCGACCTGCTCGGCAGCCCGCAGCGCGCGTACCCGGCCATCCACATCACCGGCACGAACGGCAAGACCTCCACGGCTCGCATGATCGACACGCTGCTGCGGGCCCACGGCCTGCGTACGGGCCGGTACACGAGCCCGCACCTGCAGAGCGTCCGGGAGCGGATCAGCATCGACGGCGAGCCGGTGACCGAGGACGAGTTCGTGGGGATCTACGAGGAGGTCGCCCCGGTGGCGGCGTTCCTCGACCAGCGCAGCGCCGGGGAGACGTTGACCTACTTCGACATGACGACGGCCATGGCGCTGACCGCCTTCGCGGACGCGCCGGTGGACGTCGCCATCGTCGAGGTCGGGCTCGGCGGCGCCGACGACTCCACCAACGTGCTGCAGGCCGGCACGTGCGTGATCACGCCGATCAGCCTGGATCACACCCAGTGGCTCGGCGACACGATCGCGGACATCGCCATGGCCAAGGCCGGGATCATCCACCGCGGGGCCACGGTGGTGTCCGCGGCGCAGCCGGCCGAGGCGATGCGTCCCCTGCTGGAGCGCTGCGTCGAGGTCGAGGCGACGGTCGCCCGGGAGGGTGAGGAGTTCGGCGTGCTGACCCGGACCATCGCGGTCGGCGGCCAGCTGCTCTCCTTCCAGGGACTCGGCGGGGTCTACGACGACGTGTTCCTGCCCCTGCACGGGGCCCATCAGGCCCAGAACGCCGCCCTGGCCCTCGCCGCGGTCGAGGCGTTCCTGGGCGCGGGCGCCGGCACCCGCCAGCTCGACCCCGACGTGGTCCGGGCCGGCTTCGCCGAGGCCACCTCGCCCGGGCGGCTGGAGCGGGTGCGGTCGGCCCCGACGATCCTGCTCGACGCGGCCCACAACCCGCACGGCATGAACGCCACCGTCGAGGCGCTGCGCGAGGAGTTCTCCTTCACGCGGCTGGTGGTCGTGCTCGGGGTGCTGGCCGACAAGGACGTACCGGCCATCCTGGATCTTCTTGAGCCGGTCGCCGACGCGGTCGTCTGTACCCGCAACTCGTCGCCCCGGGCGATGCCGGCCGACGAGCTGGGCCGGCTCGCCACCGAGGCCTTCGGCGAGGACCGGGTCAGCGTGGAGCCGGACCTGCCCGACGCGATCGAGAAGGCCGTGGTGCTGGCGGAGTCGGATCTCGACATCCTGTCCGGGGCCGGCGTGCTGATCACCGGATCGGTCGTCACCGTCGCTGACGCGCGCCGGCTGCTGGTGCGGGAATGAGCGCCGCGGCCGGCCCGGCGCGTGGCGCTGGCGAGGAACCGGTCCACCACCCCGGACCGGCCCATCACGAGAGAGGCGGGCACATGAGCGAGTCGGGCGAGTCCGGCGGGGCCGGCCCGGACCAGAGCCGGCCGGACGTCGGCGGGGCCGGGAGCGGCGGGGAGGCGTCCGGCCGGCGGCCCTCCGGGCTGCGCAATCCCGAGGCCGCGGTTCGCGGGGTGGGGGCGGCGGCCCTCGGAGCCGAGGGCGTGGGGCTGCTGCTCGCGATCGTGCCCTTGCGGGTGCTCGGCGCCGGGGGCAACACCGGCACGGCGATCGTGGCGTCGCTCGCGGTGCTCAGCTTCGTCCTCGCCGGACTGCTGCGCCACCGCTGGGCGTGGTGGGCCGGCGGCGCGCTACCGCTGGCGGCGATCGGGTGCGGGTTCGTCGTGCACCTGTCGCTGACCGTGTTCGGTGTCCTGTTCGGACTCGTCTGGCTCTACGTGCTGCGGGTGCGGGCGACCGTCCTGGGCCGGCGCTGAGGCCCTACTTGCCTCCGCCGCTGCGCCACTCGATCAGCTCGACCGCGTGCCCGTCCGGGTCACGCAGGCGGGCCCGCCACAGCTGCAGGCCGGGACCCCCGGGCACCGGCGCCGGCGCCTCGACCACCTCGCCGTCGCCCGCCCGGACGGCGGCGCAGACCTGCTCGATGTCGGTCACGTCCAGGTGGACTTCTCCCGGCGTGGGTTGGATCTTGCGCTCATCCAGCAGCACGCGGCTGCCCTGGCGCTCGACGACCGCCGACTTGGCCGAGGTGAAGACGACCGAGAAGCCGAGCACGTCGCGGTAGAACCGCAGCGCTCGGCTCAGGTCCGCCACCGGCCGGCTCACGCTGACGCCCGTGCCCGGGCTGGTCGTCCGGCCCGGATCGCGCGGCTGCGGGATGGCGGGGGCGCCGGCCACCGACCCGCTCCGCTCGGCCGATGGCCGCTCGGCGGCGGGCGGCGGGGCCGGCTCCGCCGGGCCGGGTTCGGCGGTGGTCTGGTCGCCGGTGGCCGGCGGCGTGGTCCGCTCGGGCGCCGGTGACGCCGGGGTCGCCGCGGCCGTGGTCGTGGACGGGGCCGGCGGCTCGTCGTCGGGCGGCATCCGCGTCACCGCCGGGGGCTCGTCCATGAAGTCGCGGATGTCGACGTCCGCCGGGTCGAAGTCGGAGAGCGTGATGGTCTCGAAGCCCGGTCCACCGGTGACCGCCGGCGCCGGGTCGGCCGGCTCCGCGGCCAGCTGCGGCGTCTCGAAGTCGGCCGGGTCGTATCCGTCCGGGTCGTGGCCGTTGGGGTCGGTGCGCGGCTGGTCGACCGCCGGCGGTGGCGCGACCGGCTTGTCCGTGCGGCCGGTGTCGCCCGGGAGGGTCTTGTCAGTGACGAGGTCGTCGGCGAAGGCCTCGTCGAGGTCGGTGAAGGTCTCGTCGAGGTCGGTGAAGGTCTCGTGCAGCACGATCTCGGCCGGGGAGACGGCGGTCGCGGCTGCGGTGGGTGGCGGCGGCGACGGCGAGGATGGCGAAGCCGGAGGTGGCGACGTTGCCGGAGGTGGCGACGTTGCCGGAGGTGGCGACGTTGCCGGAGGTGGCGCCTTTGTGGCCGACGACGGCGGCGACGAGGCCGGCGGCCGGCGCGGACGCGGTGGGGTGGGGGAGTAGACGATGGGTTCGTTCTCCTCCTCCCACACGAACGCCGGGCTCGCGTCCCCGCCGGCGGACGGGGCGTCGGGCGCGCGAACCATGCCCTGGTTGACCAGGTCCCAGCGGATGTGCAGGCGCCGCCGTGGGTTGCCGCCCCGGACCTCGACGGGAAACGTCGACCCCGGCTGCGGCCACCGTTCCAGCGGAACGGCCGGGTCGCGGTGCCGCGTCCGCACCGGCCCTCGGTTGGGCAGCAGAATCTCCAACACCATGTCGCAGCGGGCGGCGATACCGGTGTTCGGCGGTGGGTCGGAGACCGACAGCACCCGCGCGGTCGCGATCTCGTACGATCCGGCGCCGCGCCGGGCGGCCGAGGCGAACACGCCCAGGGCCGTCACGGCGAGGACGCCCAGGGCGGCGAGCAGGAGCCAGAGGTTCTGCCACCCCAGGGCCATGGCGACGAGGAACACCGCGGCGACCACGGCGAGATAGAGCACAATCCGCTGGAAGTCGCTGATGTACCACCGCCGGCTCACGTGAGGGAGGCTACGGGGTACGCGGGTGGCAACGGAAGCACTACCCTCGGTGCGTCTCGTGTCGGTTTTGGGCGA
>Ga0310831_100856_pt1 | contig 11745 bp, 8 predicted proteins | sample WT_ome_6_FD_201307 | JGI IMG/M metagenome (GOLD analysis project Ga0310831, IMG submission 201307) | Sorghum-adapted microbial communities enriched on wild type (WT) sorghum from Joint BioEnergy Institute, Emeryville, California, United... ... | reverse complement strand
TTTTGCTGTCGGTGAAACCGTCCGGCTTACGGCAAGATATTCCCCGCCGCGCGGTAGATCTCGTACCATTCCTCGCGGGACAGCCACACTTCGCTCGCTTTGCAGCAGTCGCGCAGCCGGTCGATGTTCATCGTGCCGATGACCGGCTGCATCTTCGCCGGATGGCGCAGAAGCCACGCGATCGCGATCGTCGTCTTCGTGACGCCGTGCTTCGCCGCGATCTCGTCCAGCTTCCGGTTCAGCTCCGGGAACTTCGGATTGTCCAGGAAGACGCCTTCGAAGAAGCCGTACTGGAACGGCGACCACGGCTGGATCGTGATGTCGTGCAGGCGGCAGTAGTCGAGGACGCTGCCGTCGCGGTCGATCGCCGAATCGTTCTCCATGTTGACGTTGATGCCGTTCGAGATCATCGTCGCGTTCGTGATGCTGAGCTGGAGCTGGTTCGCGACGATCGGCTGGCGCACGTAGCGCCGGAGCAGCTCGATCTGCATCGGCTTCTGGTTCGAGACGCCGAACCAGCGCACCTTGCCGGAGCTGTGGAGCCGGTCGAACGCCTCCGCCACTTCCTCCGGCTCGACGAGCGCGTCCGGGCGATGGAGCAGCAGCACGTCGAGGTAATCCGTCTTCAGCCGCTTCAGGATGCCGTCGACGGACGACAGAATATGCTCCTTCGAGAAGTCGAACATCCCCTTGCGGATGCCGACCTTCGACTGCAGGATCATGGACGAGCGGATCCCGGCGTTCATGCCGATCGCGTCCGCGAAGATTTCCTCGCAGGCCCCGCCCCCGTAAATGTCCGCATGGTCGAAGAAATTCGCGCCCTCTTCGAGCGCCGTGCGGATGAACTTCTCCGCCTCCGGCTTGTCCAGCCGGTTGATCCGCATGCAGCCGACGGCGACGACGGGCACCTGAAGCGTGCTGGTGCCAAGCTGAATGGTACGCATGTTGTCGGGTGTCCTCCTTGTGATGTCTGTGAATGCGCGTTCACGAGCATTGTGTCACAACCGGACGGCGCATTCAAGAAAATGATTTACTCCCCGCGCGCGAGCTCCTTCCGCACGATCGGCGCGACGCGCGTGCCGAGCAGCTCGATCGCGCGCAGCACATCCTTGTGCGGCATCGTGCCGACGTTGACGTGGAGGAAGAAGCGCGTGACGCCGAGGTTCCGGTGCAGCAGGACGATTTTCTCCGCGACGTATTCGGGATCGCCGACGTAGAGCGCGCCCCGCAGGCTGCGCGCCGCGTCGTAGGTCTCGCGCGTATACGGCGGCCATCCGCGTTCCCGGCCGATCCTGTTCATCTGCGCCTGCGTCGGCAGGTAGAACTTCTCGGCCGCCTCCTCGGTCGTGTCCGCGACGAACCCGTGCGAATGGGTCGCGATCTGCAGCTTCGAGACGTCGTGGCCGGCCTTCTCGGCTGCGCGCTTGTACAGCTCGACAAGCGGCGCGAACCGCTCCGGCATGCCGCCGATGATCGCGAAGCAGACCGGCAGGCCGAGCGCGCCGGCGCGGATCGCCGACTCCGGATTGCCGCCGGTCGCGATCCAGACGGGAAGCGGGTCCTGCACCGCGCGCGGATAGACGCCGCGTCCGTCGATCGCGGGCCGGTGGCCGCCGCGCCACGTCACGATCTCGTTCCGGCACACTTCGAGCAAGAGTTCCAGTTTCTCTTCGAAAAGCTCGTCGTAATCCTCCAGTCTGCACCCGAACAGCGGAAAAGATTCGATGAACGAGCCCCTGCCCGCCATGATCTCCGCCCGTCCGTTCGAGATGCCGTCCAGCGTGGCGAACTGCTGATAGACGCGGACCGGGTCGTCCGAAGACAGGACGGTGACCGCGCTCGAGAGCCGGATCCGCTTCGTCAGCGGCGCGGCGGCCGCCAGCACGACGGCCGGCGCGGAACAGGCGTAGTCCGGCCGGTGATGCTCGCCGACGCCGTACACGTCCAGGCCGGCCTGGTCGGCCACCACAATCTCTTCGACCGCGCGGCGCAACCGTTCCGCGTGGCTGATCCGCTCGCCCGTCACCGGATCGGGCGTCGCCTCGAGGAACGTGCTGATGCCGATTTCGAAACGCAAGGCTTGCCCCTTCTCCTGCTGCGGGGGATTGCCGTGTTCGGACATGTTCGTCGCCTCCTTCGTTACCTCCAGTGTACGCCAACCGCCGGCAATGCTCAAATCGTCCGCCCATGTCCGGGGACCGGCCGGATCCCCGCCTTCCATTTATATCGAAAATTGATAAATCCCATAAGATCCTTTTCATTGAATCCTGACACGCGCTGTGCTACTCTAATATAAATAATGCATACCTCTTTACTTGGAATAGAAAGAGAAACCGGAATGCATCACAGCAAGGGGTGGAAACGTTGGTTCTTCACGAGACGAACAGTCCGTTCCGGCAGGACCAGGCGGAGCTGCTGAACAAGCTGCTGCCGACGCTGACGGACGGACAGCGCATCTGGCTGAGCGGCTACCTGGCCGCCACCGTGGGCGGCGCCGTTCAGGCCGTTCCGGCGCCCGTCGCGCCCCAGGCGGCCCCGCTGACGGCCGCGCCCGCCGCACCGGCGCTGCCGAAGGAGGCGACCGTGCTCTACGGCTCGCAGACCGGCAACAGCAAGAAGCTGGCGAACCGGCTGGGCGACCGGCTGAAGGAGGCCGGCTACGCGGTCACAGTCAGCGCGATGAACGATTTCAAGCCGAACACGCTGAAGAAGGTCGCCCGCCTGTTCATCGTCGTCAGCACGCACGGCGAGGGCGACCCGCCGGACAACGCGCTCGGCTTCTACGAGTTCCTGCACAGCAAGCGGGCGCCGCAGCTCGACGGCATGCCGTTCGCCGTGCTGGCGCTCGGCGACACCTCCTACGAGAAGTTCTGCCAGACCGGCAAGGACTTCGACAAGCGGCTCGAGGAGCTCGGTGGCAAGCGGATCGCGCCGCGCGTCGACTGCGACGTCGACTTCGAAGACGCGGCGAACGGGTGGATCGACAGCGTGCTCGCCGCGCTGGCGAGCGAGGAAGCCGCCGCGGCCGGAGCGGGAGCGGCGTCGGCAACCGGAGCAGCAGCGCCCGGAGCCGTCGCTGCGGGAGCGGCCGTCGCCTCCGGGGCGCCGGCGCAGCCCGCGTATTCCCGCTCGAATCCGTTCCGCGCCGCCGTGCTCGAGAATCTGAACCTGAACGGGCGCGGCTCCGCGCGCGAGACGCGACATCTCGAACTGTCGCTCGAAGGCTCCGGGCTGACCTACGAGCCGGGCGACGCGCTCGGCATCTACCCGGAGAACCGGCCGGAGCTCGTCGAAGAGCTGATCGAGGCGGCGGGCTGGAAGGCGGACGAGCTCGTCCCGGCCGGCAAGGAAGGCGAGCTGCCGCTCGCCGAGGCGCTTGCCCGCCACTATGAGATCACGCTGCTCACGAAGCCGCTGCTCCAGCAGGTCGCGGAGCTGACCGGCAGCGCGAAGCTCAAGGAATTGACGGCGCCGGGGCAGGAGCAGGCGCTGAAGGAATACATCGCGGGACGGGATCTCGTCGATCTGATCCGCGGCTTCGACCTGAAGGGCGTGCCGGCGAAGACGTTCGTGCCGCTCCTCCGGAAGCTGCCGCCGCGGCTCTACTCGATCGCGAGCAGCCTGAAGGCGCACCCGGACGAAGCGCATCTGACGATCCGCAAGGTCGTCTACGAGGCGCACGGCCGCACGCGCTTCGGCGTCTGCTCGACGTACGTCGCCGAGCGGGCCGAGCCGGGATCGGAGCTGCCGGTGTTCGTCCAGCACAACGAGAACTTCAAGCTGCCGGCCGAACCGGACACGCCGATCATCATGATCGGGCCGGGCACGGGCGTCGCGCCGTTCCGGGCGTTCCTCGAAGAGCGGGAGGAGACCGGCGCGTCCGGCAAGTCGTGGCTGTTCTACGGCGACCAGCATTTCCTGACCGACTTCCTCTACCAGATCGAGTGGCAGCGCTGGCTGAAGGACGGCGTGCTGACGCGGATGGACGTCGCGTTCTCGCGCGACCAGGAGCACAAGATCTACGTGCAGCACCGGATGCTCGAGAAGGCGAAGGAACTGTACGCGTGGCTTGAAGAAGGCGCGGTCGTCTACGTCTGCGGCGACAAGTCGCGGATGGCGCAAGACGTCCACGCGGCGCTCGAGACGATCCTCCGCCGGGAGGGCGGGCTGAGCGAGGAAGAGGCCGCGGAGTATCTGAAGCGGATGCAGCAGGAGCGGCGCTACCAGCGCGACGTGTACTGAGCCTGCTGCCACCAATCTTGCGAAAGCGAGGCAACGCGACATGCCAGGAGGAAACAACCTGCTGAATCCGAACAGCGCGCCCCACAGCGACGTCGAGGACATCAAGCGGCGGAGCAACTACCTGCGGGGCACGCTGGCGGAGACGCTTGAAGACCGGATTACCGGCTCGATTCCCGAAGACGACAACCGGCTGCTGAAGTTCCACGGCAGCTACATGCAGGACGACCGCGATCTGCGGAACGAGCGGGCGAAGCAGAAGCTCGAGCCGGCCTACCAGTTCATGGTGCGGGTGCGGGCCGCCGGAGGCATCGTGACGCCGCAGCAATGGCTGGTGATGGACGAGCTCGCGCGCAAATACGGCAACGGCACGATCCGGCTCACGACGCGCCAGTCGTTCCAGCTCCACGGCGTCATCAAGTGGAACATGAAGAAGCTCATCAAGGAAGTGAACGACGCGCTGCTCACGACGCTCGCGGCGTGCGGCGACGTGAACCGGAACGTCATGTGCAACCCGAACCCGTTTCAGTCGGAAGTGCACGCGGAAGTCTACGAATGGGCGAAGAAAATCAGCAACCACCTCGACCCGCGCACGCGGGCGTACTACGAGATCTGGCTCGGCGAGGAGAAGGTGTACGACAGCCGGGACGGCGTCGAGGAGGAGCCGATCTACGGCCCGGTCTATCTGCCGCGCAAGTTCAAGATCGGCGTCGCCATCCCGCCGTCCAACGACGTCGACGTGTTCTCGCAGGACCTCGGCTTCATCGCGATTCATGAGAACGGCAAACTGCTCGGCTTCAACGTCGTGGTCGGCGGCGGCATGGGCATGACCCACGGCGACCCGGCCACCTATCCGCAGGTCGGCAAGGTGATCGGGTTCACCGTGCCGGAGCGGGTCGTCGACGTCGCGGAGAAAATCGTCACGATCCAGCGCGACTACGGCGACCGGGCGTCGCGGAAGCACGCGCGCTTCAAGTACACGATCGACGACCGCGGGCTCGACTGGCTGATCGGCGAGCTGCACAAGCGCCTCGGCTGGGAGCTGGAGCCGGCGCGGCCGTACCAGTTCGAGCACAACGGCGACCGCTACGGTTGGGTGAAGGGCGTCGGCGGCCGGTGGCATTTCACGCTGTTCATCCAGAACGGCCGGGTGCGGGACACCGAGGACTACAAACTGATGACCGCGCTGCGGGAGATCGCGAAGATCCACACCGGCGACTTCCGGCTGACGCCGAACCAGAACCTGATCATCGGCAGCGTCACGGCCCAGAAGAAAAAGAAAATCGAGGAGATCATTACGGCGTACGGCATCACGGACGGCAAACACTATTCCGCGCTGCGCCGCAACTCGATGGCCTGCGTCGCGCTGCCGACGTGCGGCCTCGCGATGGCGGAGTCGGAGCGCTACCTGCCGACGCTGCTCGACAAGATCGAGCCGATCCTCGAGGAGGCGGGGCTGAAGGACGAGGACATCGTCATCCGGATGACGGGCTGCCCGAACGGCTGCGCCCGCCCGGCGCTGGCCGAGATCGCCTTCATCGGCAAGGCGGTCGGCCGGTACAACATGTACCTGGGCGGCGGCTTCGCCGGCCAGCGGCTCAACAAGCTGTACCGGGAGAACATCGGCGAGGAGGAAATACTGCGCGAGCTGCGGCCGATCCTGTTCCATTACGCGAAGGAGCGGCTTGAAGGCGAGCGCTTCGGCGATTTCTGCATCCGCGCCGGCTATGTGAAAGAAGTGAAGGACGGACGCGATTTCCACAGTTGATTCGGTCGGACACGGGTCACGGTCGACCCGGGGATGAGCATCCCCGGTCGGCCGTTTTTTTATTTTTTGGGCAGGATAAGGAGGGTTGACACGGGCCGGTACGCCGGACTATATTGTTAAAGTGTATAAATTTTAAACAGATAAACTAAACGGGGTGTCACCATCGCCATGGAGTCGGATGTCCGCAGAATCGCCGAATCGCTGGTGAGGCTGCAGAAGCAGCTCAACGCCGCCCTCGCGCAGCATCCGGAGATGCCGGTCACGCTCCCGCAGCTCATGCTGCTGCACCTGGCGCGCCGGAACGGGCCATACCGGCTGACCGAGCTGGCCGCGAAGATCGAGGTGAAGCCGAGCGCCGTCACCGTGATGGTCGACCGGCTCGAGAAGCGCGGGCTCGTCCGGCGCGTGCATGATCCCGGCGACCGCCGGGCCATGCTCGTCGAGGTGACGGCGGAGGGCGAGGAGACGCTGCGCATGGCGGAAGAACTGCGGCGCCGTCTGCTCGGCCGCTTCATGGAACGGCTGGATCCGGCGGAGGTGCGGCTGCTCGCCGATCTGCTCGGACGGCTGGCGGGAGCGGAGGCCTGATCGGATTACCGGCGGGGGCACCCCGAGAGCGGGGAGAGATCATTTCATCATGGAAGAACTGTCGCACAAACGAAAAATGGCCATCATGGCCGCCATCCTGGCGGCGATGTTCTTCGCGGCCATCAACCAGACGATCGTCAGCACCGCCATGCCGCGCATTATCGCCATCCTGCAGGGCATGGAACATTATACCTGGGTCATCACGATTTTCATGCTGACTTCGACCATCGCGACGATTCTGGTCGGTAAGCTGTCCGACATTTACGGGCGCAAGCCGTTTCTGCTCGGCGGCATCCTGATTTTCCTGATCGGCGCATTCCTGTGCGGACTGTCGCGCGATATATACCAGCTCATCGTCTACCGGGGCATCCAGGGCGTCGGTGCCGGCATCATCATGTCGACGGCCTTCACCGCCGTCGGCGACCTGTTCGCGCCGCGCGAGCGCGGCAAATGGAGCGGCGTCATGATGTCGGCCTTCGGCTTCTCGAGCGTGCTCGGCCCGGCGCTCGGCGGATGGCTGGTGGACCACATGGACTGGTACTGGCTGTTCTGGATTTTCCTGCCGCTCGGCGTGGTCGCGTTCGCCCTCATTCTGGCGCTGTTCCCGAAAACGGCGCGGCGCGAGTCCGAGACGATCGACTACCTCGGCTCGCTGTTCCTCAGCCTGACGATCGTCGCCATCCTGCTCGGATTCTCCTGGGCCGGCACGCGCTATGCCTGGGATTCGCCGGAAATCATCGGGTTGTTTTCGGCTGCGGTCGTGCTCGGCATCATATTCGTATGGGTGGAAACGAAGGCGAAAAGTCCCGTGCTGCCGCTCTCGCTGTTCCGCAACGACATCGTCACGATTTCGAACGTCATCGGCTTCCTGATGAACGCGGGCATGATGGGTGCGCTCATCTACATTTCGTTCTTCGTGCAGGGCGTCGAGGGCATCTCGCCGACGTACGCCGGGTACGTGACGATGCCGATGTCGCTCGCGATGGTCGTCATGAGCACCGTCATCGGCCGGATGATCACGAAGACGGGCAAATACAAGCGGTACGCCCTGCTGGGCATGCCAATCATGGTGGCGGGCATGCTCATGATGGCATATATGAACAGCGTCTGGATGGCGGTGGCCGCGATGATCATTTTCGGCCTCGGGCTCGGCGTCGGCATGCCGGTCTTCTCGCTGACGGTGCAGAACGCGGTCAGCCCGGCCGATCTCGGCGTCGCGACCGCTTCCTCGCAGCTCTTCCGCAATATCGGCGGCACGATCGGCATCGCCGTGCTGGGGACAATCATGTCGACGAGTCTTGCGTCGAATCTGACGGCGAAGATGGCGGAAGCGGGCGCCGCGCAGGCGCAACTGGACGATCAGACAAGGTCGCAGCTCGCCGGATTGATGGATCCGAACATGCTGCTCGACCAGCCGAAGTTGAAAGATGTGATCGCGTCGCTTCCGGCGAACGTCCAGCCGATTGCCGAACAGCTTGTCGCGGCGCTGCGGGACGCGCTGTCGTCGTCGCTCACGGTCGTCTTCCTGTGGGGAACGGCGATCGTCGCCCTGGCCGGCGTGCTGACGGTTTTTCTGCGGGAGATTCCGCTTCGCACATCCAACAGGCTGCACCAGGAAGACGCGGGCACGGAACGTTCCGCGGAGCTTCGACCGGTTCGCTGACGGCGGACGGACCCGGGGCCGGCGGGGGATCTTGCAGGATTCCCGCGCCGGCTTCTTTACTTTGTCGAAGGAAGCGGATACAATTTTCACAAAATCGTTCTTACATCCCGCAGGCAAACAATGGTACAATGACGCTGCGGCAAACCTTGAACGACGGCGCCGGCAGAAGGGCGTCCGAACCAACCGATGACGGAGGTATGAATCATGGCAAGAACCATCAACGTACCCGAAAACCCCGTATCGCATTTCCTGTTCAATGACACCCGCTCGGGCTGGATCTGGCTCGTCGTGCGGCTGTACCTCGGCTGGACCTGGCTCAACGCGGGCTGGCACAAGGTCACCTCGGACAGTTGGGTCGGGGCGAATGCCGGCAAGTCGATCGAAGGTTTCGTCAAGGGCGCGCTCGCCAAGGCGGAGGAAGGCAAGGACGTGACCGGCTGGTACGCGTCGTTCCTCGAGAATGCCGTCCTGCCGAACGCGAAGGTGTTCAGCTACATGGTCGCCTTCGGCGAAGTGCTCGTCGGCCTCGGCCTCATCCTCGGCCTGCTGACCGGCATCGCCGCGTTCTTCGGATCGTTCATGAACGTCAGCTTCCTGTTCGCGGGCACGCTGAGCACGAACCCGTTGCTGTTCATCCTCGCGACCTGGCTCGTGCTGGCCTGGAAAGTGGCCGGCTGGTACGGCCTCGACCGCTGGGCGCTGCCGCTGCTCGGCACGCCGTGGGGCAGGGTCAACCGATAACCTGTCAAGGCATGGCGAAGGCTGCGATGATTCCGATCATCGCAGCCTTTTTTGCGCTTATGGGCGCGGGCGCGGCGCGGCGGGCGGGCCGATCCGCGCGGCGACAAGCCGCTGTTCGTCGGCGTCGAAGCCGTAGAGCGCCAAGACGCGCCGGTCGATCGCTTCGTACAGTTCCAGCCGCCCGGCCGGATCTTCGCAGGCGATCAGCTCGTCCGCAAGCGCGGCGATCCGCTCCTGCTCCTCCGGCGGGCAGGCCGGAAGCGGCAGCGCCTCGATGTGGCGGCGCAGCACCTTGACGGAACCGTGCGCGCGGGTGTGGTAGAACCGGACCGGCCGGGAGTTGAGCGCCGCGAGCACGTATTTCATGCGGTAGCCCGGCGCGCGCGGGATGATGATGTTCGCGCTGTTCAGCGTAAGAAGCTGCCGGTCGTCCCAGGCGAACACGAGGTCCGCGCAGATGAACCGGTAGATCAGCTTCTCCGGGGCGCGGTAGAGCGGCTCGGGCGCCGTCTGCTGGAACCGTTCCGGGGTGAAAAGGATATACCGCCCCGTGTGACGGACGCGGTAAGCGGACACATCGGCGCCCCGCAGCACCGGTTCCCATCCCTCGGGAACGCGCCCGTCCGGGAACTCGCGCACATGGGCGCGGTTGTCGCCGGTGACGATGCCGAGGGCGAAATCGCAGCGGTCTTTCAGATGCCAGACGCCGGGCGCGGTCCGCATCCGCTCGAGTATCGCGTGTTCCGCGCTTGTGGCGCGCACGTTGAAGGCGAAGCCCGGATTGGCCCGGAACCGCCGCTGCGCGATCGGTTCCGCCCGGCCGCCTGCGCGCCCGTCCCGGACGGCGACGGCGTGCCCGTGCCCGGGCGGGCGCTTGCGCAGCGTCAGCGTGACGGCCTGACTGCTTACGCCCGCGAACGGGCTGCCGGCGAGCGTGATGCCGAGCATTTCGGTCTGCTCGGCGATGAGGCGACGCGCTTCGGCGTGCCGGTCGACCGTGAGCAGCGACTCGGGCAGGACGTAGGCGAGCACGCCGCCGTCCCGGAGCATCGCAAGACCCGCCTCGATGAACAGGCCGAACGATTCCGCGCCGAAGACGGCCGCGGTCCGGAACCGGCGCTTGATCAGCTCCGACTCCTCGGGCGGGAACCGGAAGCCCCAGGGCGGGTTGCCGATGACGAGATCGTAAGGGCCGCTTTCCGGAGAGCCCGCGGGTTGCGATGCCGCGTCGCGGAGCGCGTCCCGCCGGAGAATCGGGAATTCGGGAGGCAGACCGCCGCGGCCGTCCGGCTCGGCGAGCAGGGCGAGGTTGAGCCGCGCGAGCAGCACGGCTGTTCCGTCGATGTCGAAGCCCGTCAGCGCGCCGCGCTCCCGCAGGAGCCGGTCGGCTTCGCGGGCGGCCAGTCCGCGGTCCATGAGCCGGCGTTTCAGCGCGAGGCAGACGCGGATCAGGATGTTGCCCGACCCGCAGCACGGGTCGATGACACGCGGCGGCCCGGCATCCTCCGGCCATGCGGCGAGCGCCTCGTCCACGAGCGATTCGACGATCGCCGAAGGCGTGTAGTAGGCGCCGGTGGCCTTGCGCAGGCGCAGGCGGGCGAGCGACAGATGGACGAGGCCGAGCAGGTCGTCGCCTTCCACATACGGAACGGACAGCCGCGCCAGCTCGCGCAGCCGGCGCCGGGCGTCCGCGTCGAGCGGCGGGAGGCCGCGGGCCCGAGCGTCGGCCGGCCGGCCTTCGGATGCGCGGGCGGGTCCGTCCGCCGCGCTCGCCGTGCCCGCCGCGTCGCGCTCGTCCGCCGCGCTCGCCGTGTCCGCTGCGTCGCGACCGTCTGCCGCGTCTGCCGTGCCGATTCGCTCCGCTCCGGCGGCAGCGCCGGTCTCTCCGGCCCCGCCGATCCCGCACAGTTCGCGAAGCAGCGGCGCGAAGCCGCCGGCGTCCAGCCGGCCTTCGAGAAACCGCTCGGCCAGACCGGCCTCGCCGGCTTCGGGCGGCGCTTCCAGGTGCCCGCGGCCGATCAGCAGCTTCAGCGCCAGCTCCAGCAGCGCGAGCCGCGGATCAAGCCGGTCCGCGGCGATCTCGGCTGCTTGCCGCGCCAGCCGCTCGTACGCCTTCGTCCGCACATAGCCCGCCGGGACGAACGCGCCGTCCGCCGCCGTCTTGTTGCGCCGGCTCCGGAGCCGCGCCGCGCGGCCCGAATCGAGCGCCTCCTTCAGCGCCTCGACTTCCGCGCGGTCGAAGACGAGCGTCCGGCCGCTCCTGACGCCGCGCAGCCGACCGGCCTTCGCCCAGTTGCGCACCGACGCGATCGAGATGGACAGCATGCGGGCCGCTTCGGCGGCCGTGATCCATTCCTTCATGACGTTACCTCCCGCGGCGGCGATACAGGCCGCGCCGCATCGCTCCTGACGACCCCATTATAGCCGAACCTTCCCGCAATGAAAGCAGGACAGACCAAACTCCGTCCTTCCGCACTGTCCCGAGCCAAATCCATGCCTTGACTGTTTCGTTTTAGCTTCCCCGGGGTAAATAGTTCTGGGGCGATTTCCATCTATCTTGGAAGCGCTTCAATCATTTCTGAATCCAAAAGGAGGCGGTTCATTTCGACATGAGAAGCAAGCTGCAAAGACGCATGGCCTTTTTGCTCGCGCTGCTCCTGCTGATCCCGGGCGGGCTTGCGGCGCCGGCTGCAGCGGCGGAAGACCCCGGAGGCAACGTCGTATGGTTCCAGGACTTCGAAGACGA
>Ga0310831_100853_pt1 | contig 11764 bp, 11 predicted proteins | sample WT_ome_6_FD_201307 | JGI IMG/M metagenome (GOLD analysis project Ga0310831, IMG submission 201307) | Sorghum-adapted microbial communities enriched on wild type (WT) sorghum from Joint BioEnergy Institute, Emeryville, California, United... ... | reverse complement strand
CGACCAACGGGGGACCCAGACACCTGAGAGGGAGGGCATGATGCCTCGTTCTGGGGACGTCCTTCGCGTCACACGAGCCGCGAGCGTCCAGTTCACCCAGCCGATGATGTTCCGCGTGATCCGCGTTCAGGACTCCGCCTGCGACGGGTGGGCCTGGCTCGACGGGTACGAGCTCGATTCCGCTGGCGAGGCGGTGGCACGTCGCTCGATCTTTGTCCGCCTGCACGGCCTGTGAGGCAACGAGGTCGATAAATCCGATTTGCTGCGATCGCAAGTCCGACGATCGCAAATCCAACCTGACTTTCTCGGATCGCCGTGAGGCGGACGCGCACTCACGACGTACGCGCCTCACGGCGATCATGCACGCTGATCCGCTCAGGCACGTCGATCGTGCGTGAGCGGACGTACGGTCCCGAATTCACACGTACGGTCCCGCCGTCACCTGTGCCCCGTGCTGAGCCGGCCGAGGCTGGCCGCGGTCGGTCGTGGGGCGTCGGTGGTGGGTGCCTTTCGGGCACCACGGGGATGGCGTCCGCTCGACACCGGGCGGGCGCCCGACGGACCCAGGAAGGCGCCGTCAGCGCCACCCAGGGCCGGGTCGAGCCCCCGTGCCCGCGGGTGGGTCAGGCGGAGTGAGCGCGGTCCCCGCTCGAACCCTGGCCTCGCCGGTCGGCGGCTGGGTCGCGGGTTGTCGGGGAGCCCCGACGCCGGGAATCCGACCGCCGCTCCGGGGCGACCTCGGTCCGGTCCCGGGCGCTGGCCTGGGTCTGGCCCCAGGGCGGCCTGACGAGTGGTTGGAGGGTGCGCGTCGCGATCAGCGCGAGCACGCGCTGAGGTGTGAAGTGAGTGGGGAAGGAGGGAGTTGAACCCTCACGCCCTCACGGGCACACGGACCTGAACCGTGCGCGTCTGCCATTCCGCCACTTCCCCGGGCGTTCGCTCGTCGGGCCGGTGGTCACCTTACCCGTCGTGCCGAACCAGGATAGACCCCATCCCGGCGGCTCGGCGAGCGGGTTAGCACCGCTGCGTACGCTGCCCGCGAAACGCTCGCGAAGACTAACATGCCGACGCCTCGGTGCGCGGACGGAGGTGCTTGGGGCGGATAGCATCATGTCCTCTAGGACAACGCGGAGGACGAGTGAGCGCGCGTACCGCATCCACCGCCGACCACCACCGGCGGGACCGGCGCAGTCGCGAACGGAAGGGTCTGCTGTGAGCGTTCTGCAACGCTTCGAGAAGCGATTGGAAGGCCTTGTTGAGGGGGCCTTCGCCAAGGTCTTCAAGGGTGTGGTCCACCCGGTGGAGATCCTCAACGCCATGCAACGGGAGGCGGAGGCGCACAAGGCCATCCTGGCCGGGGGGCGGACGCTCGTCCCGAACCGGTACGTGATCGACCTCTCTCCCTACGACCACAGCCGGCTCGCGCCCTACGCCGCGGCCCTGGCCCAGGAGCTCGCGCAGTCGCAGGCCGAGTTCATCGGTGAGCAGGGGTGGACGGTCTACGGCGACGTGATCGTCGAGATCGAGCGGGGCGAGGGCCTGGACACCGGCATGTTCCGCGTGACCGCCGAGGTCTACACCGGTGCCGCCGAGCCCGCGCCGCCTCCGCCGCCGCCGAGCTACGACCCGGGCTACGGGCCGTACGGCCAGCAGCCCGGCTACGGGCCCCCGGCCGGCGGTCCGGGCCGGAACGCGCGGCTGGTCTCCAGCGACGGGCGCGTCTACCCGTTGTCGGTCGGCTCGACCGTCATCGGTCGCGGCGACCAGGCGAACCTGCGGCTGCCTGACGTCGGCATCTCCCGGCGGCACGCCCGCCTGGACTTCGACGGCGGGCAGGTCATCATCACCGATCTGGGCTCGACCAACGGAACCTCGGTGAACGGCCAGCGGATCTCGGCCGTGGCGCTGAATCCGGGCGACATGATCCAGATCGGCACCACCACCCTGACCTTCCGCGTGGACGGTTAGGTTGCCCGACAGCATCGTCTTCACCGCCGCCCGCTTCGGCTTTCTGCTCCTGCTGTGGATATTCGTCTTCGCGGTGGTCGGGGTCATCCGGCGGGACTTGGGGGCGCGGCCGAGCCGCCTCGTGGCGGCGCCGCGTGGGGTGGTCCTGCCGGGCTCGGGACGGCCGGCGCGGGTGCGCAAGGGGCGGGCGGCGACTCACCTCGTGGTGACGGAAGGCGATCTGGCGGGAACCAGGGTGAGTCTGGGCGACACCCCCATCACCATCGGGAGGGCCGACGACTCGAACCTTGTGATCACGGACGACTACGCGTCAGCGCGCCACGCCCGTCTCGTGCCCCGGGACGGGCAGTGGTATGTCGAGGATCTCGGCTCAACCAACGGCACCTACCTTGACCGCATGAAGGTCACTGCACCGACCCCCGTACCCCTCGGCGTTCCGATTCGCATCGGACGCACCAGCATCGAGCTGAGGCCGTAGATGACCCTGACCATGCGTTACGCGGCGCGCAGCGACCGCGGGCTGATCCGACACGGCAACCAGGACTCCGTGTACGCCGGGCCCCGGTTGCTCGCGGTGGCCGACGGCATGGGTGGGATGGCGGCGGGCGACGTGGCGAGCAACATCGTGATCGCCGCGCTCGCCCCCTTGGACGAGGATGTGCCGAGCAACGCTCCACTCGACGCCCTGCGCCAGGCGGTGGAGACGGCGAACCAGCAGATCCGGGCCGCGGTCGAGCAGAACCCGGAGATGGAGGGGATGGGGACCACCCTCACCGGGATGCTGTTCGGCGGCAACAAGATCGGGCTGGTCCACATCGGCGACTCCCGCGCGTACCTGCTGCGGGACGGCGAGCTCACCCAGATCACCCGGGACGACACGTACGTCCAGCTGCTGGTCGACGAAGGGCGCATCACCGAGGTCGAGGCCAACACCCACCCGCAGAAGTCGCTGCTCATGCGGGCCCTCGACGGGCGTGACACCGAGGCCGAGTACTCGCTGCGCCAGGTCATGCCGGGCGACCGGTACCTGCTGTGCAGCGACGGGCTGTCCGGTGTGGTCAGCGACGAGACGATCGCGGCCACGTTGCGCGAGTACGCCGACCCACACCAGTGCGCCGACCGGCTGGTCCAACTCGCCCTGCGGGCCGGCGGACCGGACAACATCACGGTCATCGTCGCGGACTTCACCGACGAGGACATCGTGGAGGAGGCGCCGGTCGTCGCCGGGGCCGCCGCCAACGACCGCGGCCTGATCACGACCGCCGACGTCTCGACGCCCGCGGGGCGGGCGTCCGCCCTGACCCGGTCCGGCGAGGCGGTCCCCGTGCCCGACGAGGACCCGGAGGAGCCGGTGCGGCGGCACCCCATCCGGACCGCGCTGGTCCTGCTGGGGCTCGTCGCCGTGCTCGCCGGTGGGCTGTGGGGCGGCTGGCGGTACACGCAGACGAAGTACTACGTCGGGGTGACCGACGACGGCCACATCGCGGTCTTCCAGGGCATCCCCGGGGAGGTCGCCGGGTTCCAGCTGTCGCAGGTGGTGCACCTGTCCGACGTCACCATCGACAGCCTGACCCCGGCGTCGCAGGACACGGTGCGGGCCACGATCACCAAGGACAGCCGGAGTGAGGCGATGGCCGCGCTCAACGCGCTGCTCGACCCGCAGGCGCGCAACGTCATTCCGGAGTGCAAGACGGTGACGATCTACCCGACGCCGTCGGCGACCGAAGACCCGTCGCCCACGCAGACGCCCGATGCCCCGCCGACCGACCCGGCCACCCCGCCTCCGGCGGCCGCGGCGTCGGAGGCGCCGGCCCAGGAGGCGGCCGAGCCGTCGCCGACTCCCACCCCGTCGTTGACCCCGACCCCTCGACCCTCGGGCATCGTCACCACGAGCCCGACGCCGTGCCGACCGACCAGTGGCTGAGACCGTACGCCTCCGTGACCTGGCCGAGCCCGTGACCTGGCGGCTCGGGCCGGCCAGCGCACCCACCGCCCGAAGGATGACCGCCCCGTGACCGTCGCCGTCGCCGCCGTGCCCAGCCCGGCCGCCCCCGTCCGGCGGCCCCGTCGGGGTACCGAACTCGGGCTGCTGATCCTGGCGATGCTCGTCGTGCTGGTCTACTCGGCGGCGGTGCAGGCCGGGCTGATGGAGCGGATCACGCCGACGTTCTGGCAGCCGGTGGCGGTGGTCTTCGCCATCTTCCTCGCCGTGCACATCGCGGTGCGCCTGCTCGCCCCGCACGCGGACCCGGTCCTGCTGCCCACGGTCGCCCTCATCAACGGGTTGGGCGTGGCGTTCCTGCGCCGGCTGGACCTGGCCGCGACGCCGCCCGAGCTGCGCGAGCAGCTGTCGATCTTCAGCGGCATGGCGATCCGGCAGATCCAGTGGACGGCGGCCGCCGCGGTGGGCGCGGTGCTGCTGCTGGCCCTGATTCGGGACCATCGGCTGCTGTCCAAGTACGCCTACACGCTCGGCCTGGTCGGCATCGTCCTGGTGGCGCTCCCGGCGCTGCTGCCCGGGCGCTTCTCGGAGATCAACGGGGCGAAGCTGTGGATCCTCATCGGGGGGTTCTCGATCCAGCCGGGCGAGTTCGCCAAGCTGGCGCTGCTGTCGTTCTTCGCCTACTACCTGGTGACCAAACGCGAGGTGCTGTCGCTGGCGAGCCGGCGGTTCCTCGGCATCGACTTCCCCCGGCCGCGCGACCTGGGCCCGGTGCTGGTCATCTGGGGCCTGTCGCTGCTGATCCTCATCTTCGAGAAGGACCTCGGCACCTCGCTGATGTTCTTCGGCATGTTCGTGGTCACCGTCTACATCGCCACCGAGCGGGCCAGCTGGCTGATCATCGGCCTGCTCCTCTTCTTCGGCGGGGCCACGATCGCGTGGGCCCTCGGCGAGGTCATCGGCGGGCCGTTCCTCAACTTCGCCAACCGGGTCGAGGTGTGGCGCGAGCCGTTCGCCGACGCCGACGACGCCGGGCTGCAGCTGACGCAGTCCCTGCTGGGCCTGGGCACGGCCGGCCTCTTCGGCGCGGGTCCGGGCAACGGGCTGCCCTACGTGCCCCAGTTGGACCGGTTCGTGATCCCGCTGGTGCACAGCGACTTCGTCTTCGCCGGGATCGGTGAGGAGATCGGGCTGTTCGGGTTGACCGGACTGCTGGTGTGCTACCTGCTGATCGTCAACCGGGGCCTGCGCATCGGGATCATGGTGCGGGACTCGTTCGGCAAGCTGCTCGCCGGTGGCCTGTCGTTCACCCTGGGGTTGCAGGTCTTCGTCATCGTCGGTGGGGTGACCGGCCTCATTCCGCTCACCGGGCAGACCACGCCGTTCATGTCGGCCGGGGGATCCTCGTTGGTGGCGAACTGGCTGCTGGTGGCCCTGCTCATGCGCATCTCGGACGCGGCCCGCCGCCCGGCGACGCTCACCGTCGGGGGCTCGGTACCGCCACCTCCCGTGAGCAACCTGCGTGAGGCCCCCACGGAGGTGATCCCATGAACGCGCCTTTGCGCAAGGCCGGTCTGGTGATGATCCTCCTGTTCGGGCTGCTCTTCGCCCAGCTCAACTGGATCACCGTCGTCAAGGCCGACGAGTACCGCAACGACACCCGGCACAACAGCTTCCGGCTGCTCCAGCAGGACTACGAGCGCCAGCGGGGCAACATCGTCGTCGACGGCCAGGCCGTGGCGCTGAGCACGGCCACCGCCGACACGTTCCGCTACCTGCGCGGGTACCCGTACGGCGGGCTGTACGCCCACACGGTGGGTTACCGTCCCGTCTACGGCGAGGTGACCGGGATCGAGGCGATCGAGAACGACATCCTCAACGGCAGCGCCAGCGTCTTCACCGCCGACCGGCTGCTGGAGATGCTCACCGGCAAGAAGTCCAACGGTGGCAACGTCCTGCTCACGCTGAGCCATTCGGTGCAGGAGACCGCGTACAACGCGCTGATGAACAACCGGAGCAGCAGCCAGACCGGTGCCGTGGTGGCGCTGGACCCGACCACGGGCGCCGTGCTGGCCATGGTCTCCACACCGACCTTCGACCCGAACCCGCTGGTGGCGCACGACTTCGACACCGCCACCGACGAGTACGACCGGCTGCTGGCCGACCCCGGCCGCCCGCTGCTCAACCGGGCGGTCTCCGAGCGGTTCCCGCCCGGGTCGACGTTCAAGGTCATCGTGGCCGCGGCCGCGCTGCAGCAGGGCCTCAGCCCCGACAGCGTGCTGCCCGGCGGGGAGACCTACACGGCCCCGCAGACCACCGTGCCGATCCAGAACGCGCCGGGCGTGGTGTGTCCGGACGAGATCACACTGCTCGACGCGCTGCGGGTCTCCTGCAACACGGCCTTCTCCCGGTACGGCGTGGAGCAGCTCGGCACGGAGACGCTCAAGCGCGTGGCGCGCGAGTTCGGGTTCGAGACGGCGCCGACGTTCGACCGGGACGACGACAACCGCATGGCGGTGGTGGCGAGCCAGACCGGGCCGATGGCCGGGCCGGACGGCACTCCCGACCCGGCGGCCCTCGCCCAGTCCTGCATCGGGCAGCGCGACGTGGCCATGACCCCGCTGCAGGGGGCGCTCATCGCCGCGACGATCGCCAACGACGGCGTGCAGATGCGCCCGTACCTGATCGACACCATTCAGGACGCGAACCTCGTCCCGATCTGGCGGGCCACGCCCTCCAGCCTGCGCCGCCCGGTGTCGTCGGCGGTCGCCGGACAGCTGCGGGAGATGATGAACGCCGTCGTCCGCAACGGTACGGGCACAAATGCTCGGATCGACGGGTTTGAGGTAGGCGGCAAGACCGGGACGGCGCAGAATGGGGATGCGCCGGACCACGGGTGGTTCATCGGGTACGCGCGGACGAGCAGCGGCCAGCCGGTGGTGGCGGTCGCGGTATTGATCCAGAACGCGGGGCCGCGGGGCAGCGCGGAAGCCACGGCGATCGCGGGCCAGGTCATGCGAGCGGCGATCGCGGCCAAGGGACTAGGTTGACGGACGGGGCGTTGCCGTGGGCGGGACGAGTGTGATGGGGTCGAGATGATCAGCCCTGGAACAGTGCTGGGCCAGCGGTACCGACTGGACGAGCGCATCGCCAGCGGCGGGATGGGCGACGTCTGGAAGGGCGTCGACGATGTGCTCGGCCGCACGGTCGCGGTGAAGCTGCTGCTCCCGTCGCTGCTGGAGGAGCCGGGCTTCACCGAGCGGTTCCGCGGCGAGGCCCGCACCATGGCGACGATCAGCCACCCGGGCGTGGTTGACGTCTACGACTACGGCAGCGACAGCGCCATCGGGGCGTACCTGGTGATGGAGTACATCCACGGTGAGGCGCTGTCCCGGACGCTCGCCCGCGTCGGCCGGCTGACCGCCGGCCGCACCATGGCGCTCGTGGCCCAGGCGGCCGAGGCGCTGCACGCCGCCCACCAGGCCGGGGTGGTGCACCGGGACGTCAAGCCGGGCAACCTGCTCGTCCGCCCGGACGGGACCCTGGTGCTGACCGACTTCGGGATCGCGCGACAGGCCGGCGCCGCTCAGCTCACGGCCGACGGGTCGGTCCTCGGCACCGCGTCGTACATCTCGCCCGAGCAGGCGATGGGCGAGAAGGCGACGCCGCTGTCGGACATCTACGCGCTGGGCGTGGTCGCCTACCAGTGCCTGTCCGGCTACCGTCCGTTCGAGGGCGACAACCCGCTCGAGATCGCCATGCGGCACGTCCGGGAGCAGCCGCCGCCGATGCCGCCCGACGTACCGGCGAGCGCCCGGGCGGTGGTGGAGCGGGCGATGCAGAAGCGTCCCCAGGACCGCTACCCCAACGCGGCCGCCTTCGCCATGGAGGCGCGCCGGGTGGCCGCCGAGCTCGGCACCGGTGCTCCGCGGCCGATGGCGGTCGTGGCGGCGGGGCGACCGGCGGCGCCGTTGACCTCGGCGCCGCCCACCCGGATGATGCAGTCCCCACTGGGACCGGGCGGCTACGCCGGTCACTCCGGTGACATTCGGGTCTCCCGCGGGCCGAGCGCGGGCACGCTGGTGGCCATCATCGTGGCGGTCGTGGTCGTGGCGGTCTGCGTCGGCGCGGCCATCGCGCTCATCCAGCAACGGACGCCACCGCAGTCACTCCCTCGGGAGGGAACGGCGGCTACCGTACCAGGCGTCGTCTCTAGCGACGGTGGCACGGACAGCGGAGGGCAAGGCACACCATGACACAGGCCCGCCTCCTCGGGGGGAGGTATCAGGTCGGCGAGCTGCTGGGCTACGGCGGCATGGCTGAAGTCCACCGCGGCCGTGACCTTCGCCTCGGACGCGACGTCGCGATCAAGATGTTGCGAACCGATCTGGCCCGGGATGACACGTTCCAACTCCGGTTTCGCCGTGAGGCCCAGAACGCCGCCTCGCTGAACCACCCGGCGATCGTCGCCATCTACGACACCGGTGAGGAGCGGGGATCGAGCGGCGAGTCGTTGCCGTACATCGTCATGGAGTACGTGAACGGCCGCACGCTCAAGGAGGTCCTCGCGGTCGAGGGGCGGCTGCCGCCCCGCCGGGCCCTGGAAATCGTGGCCGAGATCTGCTCCGCGCTGGAGTTCAGCCACCGGCACGGCATCATCCACCGGGACATCAAGCCGGGCAACGTGATGCTGACCCAGACCGGCCAGATCAAGGTCATGGACTTCGGCATCGCCCGGGCGCTGGCGAGCAGCGGCTCGACGATGACCCAGACCTCGGCGGTCATCGGCACCGCGCAGTACCTCTCGCCCGAGCAGGCCCGGGGTGAGGCGGTCGACGCCCGCAGCGACGTCTACGCCACCGGCTGCGTGCTCTACGAGCTGCTGTGCGGGCAGCCTCCGTTCGTGGGGGACAGCCCGGTCAGCGTGGCCTACCAGCACGTGCGGGAGGACGCCCGGCCGCCGAGCCTGCTCAACCGCGAGGTGACCCCCGCCATCGATGCGGTGGTGCTCAAGGCCCTGGCCAAGAACCCGCTCAACCGCTACCAGAGCGCGGCCGAGATGCGGGCCGACCTGCTGCGCGCCGCGGCGGGCCGTCCCGTGTACGCCGAGCCGGTCATGGTCAACCACCCGCCGGCCGGCGCGACCCGGCCGATTCGCCCGACCACGGGGGGTCGGCCCACGCCCAGCCGGCCCGAGCACCGGCGCCGGCGGGCCAACCCGTGGGCGATCGCCGGACTGTCCGGGCTCGCCGTCGTGGCGGTGATCGCGCTGGTCGTCGGCCTGATCATGTCCCGGGACCGGACGGTCGAGGTGCCGAACCTGGTGGGCCTGACCAAGGACGTTGCCGAGTCTCGGTTGCTCAGCGCCGGGCTGCGGGCCAACCTCGAGCCCAAGACCGACCCGAACTGCACCGAGAACGAGATCATCAACCAGGATCCGGCGCACGGGGCGGCGGTACCCCCCAATTCGACCGTGCGCCTCACCTGGTGTGCGGGCGCGGGCACGGAGCAGGTCCCGCAGGTGATCGGCCTGCCGCAGGATCTGGCCGAGCAGCTGGTGACCGAGCGGAACCTGAAGCCGGTGATCAAGCTCGTGGACAGCGCCAAGGACGAGGGGACGGTCGTCGCCGTCACTCCGGCCGAGGGCGAGACCGTGGCCCAGGGCACCGAGGTCACGCTGGAGATCTCGAAGGGCAACTACGAGGTCATGCCCGACGTCACGAACATGCCGCAGGCGGTCGCCGAGGCCATCCTGCGCAATGAGGGGTTCCACGACGTCTGGCCGATCCCGCGGCCGGTCGACGACCCCGAGCTGGACGGCATTGTCATCGGCCAGAGCCCGGAGGCCGGCCAGGAAGCCAACCCGACCTTCCAGGTCAACATCTACGTCGGTCAGTACGAGGCGCCGCCGACCACGAGCCCGCCCACGCCGACCGCGACCACCCCGACTTCGACGGCCACGGAGTCGCCGTCCCCCGACGGCTGACCTGGGCCACCGATCCCGGGCCACCGCTGACCGGGCCTCCGTCTGACCGGCTGGTCGGCATGACCAGCGTGGTCGGGCGGAGGCCGACGGGTTGGTCAGGCGAAGGCGGCGACGCGACGCGCCTCGACCTCGGCGGCCAGCGCGGGGGCCCGCTCGAGCGCGGTGGGGTGACCCAGCGCGTCCAGCCAGTTGGCCAGCATCAGGTGCCCGCCCTGGGTGAGGACCGACTCCGGGTGGAACTGGACGCCCTCCAGGGGCAGGGTGCGGTGCCGCATCGCCATGACCACCCCCGAGTCCACCGTCCGGCCGGTGACCTCGATCTCGGGCGGCAGGGTGGACTCCACCACGGCGAGCGAGTGGTACCGGGTCGCGGTGAACGGGTCGGGCAGCCCGCGCAGGATGCCCGCCCCGTGGTGGGTCACGAGGGACGTCTTGCCGTGCAGCAGCTCGGGCGCCCGGGCCACGGTGGCGCCGAACGCCTCGCCGATCGCCTGGTGCCCGAGGCACACGCCGAGCATCGGGATGGCGTCGCCGTACTCCTTGATCAACGAGGGCATGATGCCGGCGCGCGACGGCGTGCCGGGTCCGGGCGACAGGAGGATCCCGTCCGGCCGGAGGCGGCCCACCTCGGCCAGGCCGATCTCGTCGTTGCGGTAGACCTCGCAGGTCACGTCGAGCTGGCCCAGGTACTGCACCAGGTTGTAGACGAACGAGTCGTAGTTGTCGATGACCAGCACGCGCATCGCGATGGTTCCATCCTCACGGTGGGCCGACCTGCACGTCGTCGAACGGCAGGAGAGAGTGGGCGGCGGGGAAAACCCAGAACCACAGTATGGCCCCCGCCGCGGCCGCCAGGAGGACCGAGCCGATGATCTTGCCTGGTCGCCCGAACGGAAGTCGACGCCAGATCCACCCGTACATGGGCCTCACAACCCCTCGAGCTCGGCGGGGCGTCCGGCCGACGTGGCCTGGGCGCGCTCCAGCGTCGCGTGGACGACCAGCCGCTCGTAGTTGTCCCACTTAGGGTTGCAGGTAGTGATCGTGAGGTGGGCCGCGGTCGGCGCCACGCCCGGCTGGTTGGGGACGGGGGCCACCACCTCGACCGCGGTCGGTGGCACGATCCGCGACTGGGTGACCCGATAGACGTACCACGTCGTGCTGGTCTCGACGATCACCGCGTCCCCCGGCTGCAGGCGATCCAGGTCCCAGAAGATGGCGGGACTGCGGTGCCCGGCCACGGAGAAGTTGCCGATCTCGCCGGGCATGGCGGTGTCCGGATAGTGGCCCGGCGCATACTCGATGTACTCCGGGTCGACGCCCTCGACGACCACCCAGGAGGCGTGCAGTCGCGGCAGGTACAGCCGACCGATGGCGTCACCGGGCGAGACGGACCGGGGTTTCGGGTCCGGTTCGGCGGGGGCGGTCGGGTCCGTCCCGCTCGGCGCGACCTCCTGCGCCCATTGCTGCGCCAACTGGGCGTCGAGCGCCGTCTGATGGTCGGCCACGACCGCGGCCCGGCCCCAGATCTCGTAAGCGGCGAAGAGCGCGACCACCAGCCCGAGGGTGGTCAGCAACTCGCCGCCGACCCGCAGCATGGCGCGCATCACCCTGCGCCGGCCGCGCCCGGCCGATCCGGGCGTTGACGTGGGTGAATCGAGCGAGATGGTCCTGTTTGCCGGGTTTTCCCGGGGTGCCGCGTGCCCCCGCTCACCCCCTGCCACCGGCTCCCCTCCTGTGGATCGCCGCAGGTTGAACTACGCTTGCCTGGACCCTATGTGCCGATCGCGGGGCGATCTGGCGGCAATGTGGTCGTTGTCCCCTTCAGGAGTAGCCGTGCCGAAGTCATCTGTGCGCAAGAAGAAGATCTA
>Ga0310831_100852_pt1 | contig 11770 bp, 13 predicted proteins | sample WT_ome_6_FD_201307 | JGI IMG/M metagenome (GOLD analysis project Ga0310831, IMG submission 201307) | Sorghum-adapted microbial communities enriched on wild type (WT) sorghum from Joint BioEnergy Institute, Emeryville, California, United... ... | reverse complement strand
CGCCGGCGTAGTAGTCCTCCTGCCCCCGCGCGACCTGCTCGACGTAGTAGCGCCCCGCGTCGGGCCCGGCAGCGAGCTTGCCGATGGAGAGCACACCCCCATGTCGCGCGAGTGCCCGAAGCACCCCCCAGGGAGTGCAAATCTGTGCCTGGTCGGGTCGTTGCCGGCGGGAGGCTACGGCGGCACGCTGGCGACAGGGCGGCGGCGTCGGGGTCGAGCGGCACAATGAGGGAATGAGCATGGACCTTGAACCGGGAGCGGCGGCGCAGGAGGCGGCGAAGGGTCTGGTGCGGCGAAAGTGGCAGCAGGGGCGAGACCTCGCGGTCAGCTGGGTCACGAAGGAGATCCTCGCCTTCTTGGGCGCGGCCGTCATCGTCAGCGGCGCAGCCGTCGCTTCGACGTTGCCCGTCTTGGCCGTTGTTGGCTGCGCCATCGTGGTCCTCGCGGCGATCGCGAGCGTCAGCGCGCGCTCAAGGCCGAGGACGCTCTCGACGTCGTCGCCCTCGTGCTGTCGGGCGATCGTGAGAGCAGCCGGGACCTGCACCGCGTCGCGCGTCCGGAGGTGCGGCAGGCGCTGCGCGTCCTGCAGGCGCAGGTGTCGGAGGCTCGGACGGCGAGCCGTCCTCAGCCTGCGACTGCGAGCTCACGTCGCGCCGCAAAGCCTCAGCCGCCGGATGTGGCCGGCATGAAGGCCCGCCGAGCAGCACGCGCGTCCGAATGGGAGGCGGTCGAGCAGGAGATCCAGGCGCTCGCCGACCCGACCGACACCGAGTCGCGGGAAGCGGCCCGTGCGGCGCGACGCGCGGCGCAGGAAGCCGACCATGCGGTCCGCGAGCGTCGGCGCCGCGGGCAGCGTGCGACGGTTGCGCCGGGAAACGAGATCAACCTCGAGGTTGCCTTCGGTCTCGACGGTCACCGCGACGTGCGGCGGCCGGACCCGAAGCCGACGCCGGAGGAGATCGCGCGAGAGAGCTCTCGAAGCGCGCCGTCGGCGTAGCGCTGCGCGCCGGCGTCTACGCCGTGTGCGGCGGGCGGTCGAGCCCGCGGGTCTCGCCCTGCATCGGGCTGGGACGCACCGGCTCGGGCTTCGGGGCCGGAGGCGGGGTGGTCGGCTTGTCGGCCATGCCTTCAGTCTAGGTGCGGTCGCCGATATCGACCACCCACGCGATCACCTCGCCGACGAGGAAGATCGCGCCGAGCCGGAACGCAATCGTCAGCAGGCGGAGTTGCTGTGCGTTGCCGACGTAGCTGGCGCTCATGTGCAGGGCCAAGTCCCGGTGGATGTCGGGCACCGGGAGCGCGCCGTCGACGCTCTCGACGTAGGTCGCGATGAAGCGCTCGGCGTTGACGGTGAAGGTCCAGTCGGTGCGCGGCCACAGCACGGCGAGCACGCTCGCGCCGACGAGACCGAAAGCGGCGATGGCGAGCCAGCCCGCAGTCCCGACCGCGCCATCGGCGAGGGCACGGCCGCCGAAGAACGACGTCGTGATGGCGGCCGCTGCGATGAGGATGCCCGAGCGCGTCCGCAGCTCGTTGACGACGCTCTCCTGCGCGTCGAGGGCGCGCTTTGCCTCGTCGTAGGCGAGCTCGTAGTGGGCGGGGGTGGCGTCGGGGCCAGCGGACACGCCCCGAGCTTGCACCGCCTCGCGGACGTCATGACGGAGAAGTCGCCGGGGGGTTCCAGGCCGCGTCGCGCGACTTGAGAGTCAGATGCAGCGGCAACTCCACCTCGCGGTCGATCGCGACCCGGCCTCGCTCGCCGAGCCGCTCCTCACCGCCGACGACGCTGCGGGGCTCCTGTCGGTACGCCGCTCCTGGGTCTACGACGCGGTGCGGGACGGCCGGCTGCCCTGCGTCCGCGTCGGCAAGCATGTCCGCTTCCTTCGCAGCGACCTGGAGCGGTGGGTCCGCGAGCAGCGCTCGCCGTCGCGCCGGTGACCTCCGACGCCGCCGGGACCGCCGGGGGCGCCGTCATGATGTCGGTCATGGCGAAGCGCTCGTACGGCACCGGCTCCTTGTTCGTCCGCGTCGACGCTCGCGGACGGTAGACGTGGTACGGCCAGTGGCGTGTCGGCGACCAGCTTGTGAAACGCAGCCTGGGCCCGAAGCGCGTTGCCGGCACGCGGGACGGGCTGACGAAGTCTCAGGCCGAGCGCGAGCTGCGACGGCGCGTCGACGAGCTAGTCGCTGCCCAGCCTCGCGAGCGACTGACCGTGGAAGACGCCGGTCGGCGCTACCTCGATCACCTGGCGGCGCTCGGCCGCAAGCGTTCGACGCTGATGGACTACGAGTCGACGCTACGCGTGCACCTCGCGCCGTTCTTCGCCGACCGCCCGCTCGCGAAGATCGCGCCCGGCGACATCGAGCGCTTCCTGGCCGCGAAGGCGCGCGAGGGCTGCGCGCCGAAGAGCGTCCGCAACTACGCCGGGCTGCTGCACTCGATCCTTGGCTTCGCGGTCAAGCGCGGCTGGACCGCGACGAACGCCTGCCAGCACGTCGACCTCCCGCGCAAGCCGGAGCAGGACGCCGACATCCGCTTCCTCGACACGGCCGAACTCGAGGCGCTGCTGCGGGCGGTCCCCGACGACGAGCGAGGCAGCATCGAGCGGCCGCTCCACCTCACCGCTGCCATGACCGGTCTGCGCCAGGGCGAGCTGCTCGCGCTGCGGTGGCGCGACGTCGACTGGCTCGCCGGTCGCGTCCGGGTGCGGCAGAGCTTCGTGCGCGGCGAGTTCGGGACGCCCAAGTCCCGGCGCTCTGCCCGCTCGGTGCCACTCGCCGATCGCGTGGCCGCGGCGCTCGACGAGCACCATCGGGGAACGCGCTACCCGGCCGACGACGACCTCGTGTTCTGCCACCCGCACACCGGCGGGCCGCTCGACCGGAGCAAGCTGCTCAAGCGCTTCAAGTCGGCGGCAGTCGCCGCGGGCCTCGGCCCGATGCGCTTCCACGACCTGCGCCACACCTTCGGGACGCGCATGGCCGCGGCCGGCGTTCCGATGCGGACGCTGCAGGAGTGGATGGGGCACCGCGACTTCAAGACGACGCTGATCTACGCCGACTACTCGCCGAGCGCGCACGAGCGCGAGTTCGTCGAGCGGGCGTTCGGTGGGGGTGCGGTCGCAGTGGAGGCGACGCCCCCGGTCGGCGCGCGGCTGAGCTGACGGCGACGGTCCGCGAAGGACGACGAGCGTGAAGCGACCGGAGAGCGCTGCCGAACTCGAGCGGGCGGCTCGCGCGGGCGAGCTGGTGGAGAGCGAGACGCTGGAGGTCAAGGCTGAGATCTCCGGCCGGCCCGGCGCGGTGGCGACGCACGTCTGCGCGATGACCCTTGCGGGCGGCCTCGTCATCTACGGGATCGGCGAGGACCAGCAGGGGCGCCCCACGGTGCCGAAGCCGTTCTCGCTCCGGGGCCAGCGCGAGCGCGTCGCCGATCTCGTCCGCGGCGGGATCGCCGAGCCGCCACGGGTAGTGGTTCACGCGCTCCCGCTGGCCGACGACCCGGACCGCGGATATCTGATTGTCGAGGTTCCCGCGTCGGACCGAGCGCCGCATCAGGTCATCGTCGGCGAGGGCGAGGGGCGGTACTTCGGACGGGGCGCGGCGGGCCGGCGGATCCTGATCGAGGGTGAGATTGCCCGCTTGTACGCGCAGCGCGGGCAGCCTGCATTTGATGCCGCGGCCCATCTCGACGAGCTCGTCCGGTCGGCGCCGGAGCCACCGAGCCCACGGTTCAGCGACATGCACGCCTTCGTTCGGCCGAGAGTGCCCGACCCCGGCATCGGGCGGGCGGCGCTCGGAGATGACACCGATCAGAGCCTCTGGAACGAGCTTCTGGTTGCGGCGCAGCACGCGCCGCTCGCTCGCGGGGAGTACGAGCCGGCGCTGCGGCATGGCGCGCAGTACCACGACCGAACCGGAGACGCGTGGATACTCACGCGTCGCGGACAGATCTCTCGCGACGAGGTCCGCATCTGGTTGCGCTGCGCGATTCGCTTCGACGGCGAGGTCCGCCTCTTCTGCGGACGTGCCGGCGACGCGGAGTGGACGCAAGGGAAGAAGCTGCTGTTCGACGGCGTCGTCGCCGGGAACTTCGCCTCTCTTCTGGGCATCGCAGGCGCGTACCTCGAGCGTGCGGGATACGCGGGCGGCGTCGACGTCGGAGTGCGCCTCACGGGGCTGAAGGGCGGGGAACTCCCAGAGGTCGCTCCTCGCCTGATGTTCGAGCCTCACTATCCCGACGACGACTATGAGCGAACGGCGAGCTTCAGCGCCAACGAGCTGAGGCCACCTGAGCCGATCACCGTCCGGCTGCTTGGCGACTTCGCCGCGGCGCTTTAGGGCGCGCCGCGACCGCTGTTCAAGTCCGAGTAGCCGGTAACGCGCGTCGTCGTTCCGGCGCGCGCGGGACGACAGCTCTATCGCGGCGCAGGATCGGTGGGCGCCGTGGCATCAATCGTGGCATCAATTTGAGCGAAAACAGCCCGATCCTCCGGACCGAAAAACCCGATGAACACAGGGAACCCGACCCAACGTGACCCCCGGTGATCCGGTTGTGGTCCAGGCGGTCGCGGGTTCGAGTCCCGTCGCTCACCCCTAGGAGGCGGCGCCCGAGCCGCCGGGACGGCCCGCCTCCCTCCTTCACGAGATCGCCAGGTGGCGCGGGCCGCCCACGCCACCTCGACGTTCGAGCGGGCGGAGGCGGTGGTCCGCGCACTCTGATCCCTATAGGTTGCGTGGGATGGCAACCGCCGAGGTCGATCACCCGCTGTTCGCGCGCTTCTGGAGGGGATTGACCCGCGTCGAGCCGCGCGCCGTGCGCGACCGGCGCCGCGAGCTGCTCGCCGGGCTGAGCGGCCGCGTCATCGAGGTCGGCGCCGGATCGGGCACCAACTTCCCCTTCTATCCGGGGGAGGTCACCGAGGTGCTCGCCGTCGAGCCCGAGCCGTACCTGCGCGAGCTCGCCCTGGAGGCCGCCGCGCGGGCGCCCGTCCCGGTCACCGTGGTCGACGGGGTCGCGGACGCGCTGCCCGCGCCCGACGGGGCGTTCGACGCCGCCGTCGCCTCGCTGGTGCTCTGCTCGGTCCCCGACCAGGGGCGCGCGCTGGCCGAGCTGCGCCGCGTCCTGCGCTCCGGCGGCGAGCTGCGCTACCTCGAGCATGTGCGGGCCGACACCCCGCTGCTGGCGCGCACGCAGCGGCTCGTCGACCGGCTCTTCTGGCCGCGCGCGTTCGGCGGCTGTCACACCCACCGCGACACCGGCACCGCGATCGCGACCGCCGGGTTCCAGGTCGAGCGCCAGCAGGCGATCCGGATGAGCCCCGGGGTGGTCCCGACGGCGCCCGGCATCATCGGCAGCGCCCGGAAGATCTAGGCGGCCGGCTCCTACGGCCCGTGCAGGCTCAGCCGCTGGCCGTTCATCCGGCGCGCCGAGTCCGAGCAGAGGAAGACGAGCGCGTCGGCGATCTCCGCCGCGTCGGTGAACGTCGCGAACGGCTCGTCCGGCTGCTCGGCGCGCATCCGCGGCGTGACGATCGCGTTTACCACCACGATGTTCGCCGTCGCGCCGTTTCCGGCCAGCTCCGCGGCCAGCGCCAGCGTCCACGCCTCGGCCGCCGCCTTGGCGGCCGCGTACGCGGCGTTGCCGGCGGTCGGCCGCGCCGCCACCGACGAGGAGACCATCGCGAAACGGCCCCGCTCTCCCGCCGCCTTCAGCAGCGGGGCGAACGCGCGCGTGACGTGCACCACGCTGTGGAACAGGACGCGCTCGAGCAGCGCCAGGTCGGCGAGATCCATCTCCTCGACGTGCGGCCCGCCGCGCCAGCCGCCCACCAGGTGCAGCAGCGCGTCCACCCGCTCCAGCTCAGCCGCCCATCCGGCCGCGCCCTCCGCGGTGGTGAGATCTACGGCCGTGAGATGGTCGGCGGCGCCGCGCAGCGGCACCAGCCGGTCCTCGTCACGGTCCGAGGCCGCCACCCAGGCGCCCGCGCGCTTGAGCGCCTCGACCACCGACGGGCCGAGCCCGCCGCCCGCGCCCGCGACCGCCACGCGGCGTCCGGCGAGCGGCGGCTGAGCCTGTGCGGTGGCTGCCATCGACGCGAAGCTAGCGCCGTCGCGCACCGCCGTCCAACCGGGTATGACACGTCGCCATGACGCGCGCCATCGAGGTCCCGACGCTCACGCTCAACGACGGCGCCGAGATCCCGCAGCTCGGGTTCGGCACGTTCAGGATCCCGCCGGAGGACGCCGAGCGGGTCGTGCTCGCCGCCCTGGAGGCCGGCTACCGGCACATCGACACGGCCGCGATCTACGGCAACGAGGAGGGGGTCGGACGCGCGATCGCGGCCTCCGGCATCCCGCGCGACGAGCTGTACATCACCACCAAGGTCTGGAACTCCGACCAGGGGCGCGACAGCACGCTGCGCGCCTGCGATGCCAGCCTGCGGCGGCTCGGCCTGGAGACGATCGACCTGTACCTGATCCACTGGCCGGTGCCGGCCCGCGACCGCTACGTGGAGACCTGGCGGGCGCTGGAGGAGCTGCGCGAGCAGGGGCGCGTGCGCTCGATCGGGGTCTCCAACTTCCAGGTCGAGCACCTGGAGCGGCTGCGCGACGAGACCGGCACCGTCCCGGCCGTCAACCAGATCGAGCTTCACCCCTACCTGCAGCAGGCGGAGCTGCGCGAGTACCACCGCCGGCACGGCATCGTGACCGAGGCCTGGAGCCCGCTCGCAAAGGGCGGCGAGCTGCTGTCCGACCCGGCGATCGTCGCGATCGCCGCCGCGCACGAGGTCACGCCCGCGCAGGTCGTCATCCGCTGGCACCTGGAGCTCGGCAACGTCGTCATCCCCAAGTCGGTCCACGAGGAGCGCATCCGCGCCAACATGGCCGTCTTCGGGTTCGCGCTCGACGACGAGCAGCGCGCGGCGATCGCGGCGCTGGATCGCGGCCTGCGCACGGGCCCGCACCCCGACACGTTCACCGGCAGCGCCTAGCGACGCCCGGCGGCCGGGCCGGGGCGCGGGTCGCTTCCGGCCAGGCTCGGGATTGGCGGGTCGGTCACGTGGGAAACACGGTCCCGTGTTCAGCGAACCGGTGCGCCTGCTCGAGGTCGACCCCGACCTCGGCTACGGACTGCCCGACGACCAGCGCGACCAGGCCACGCAGGAGATCGTCGTGCGGACCATGCGCGTGCCCACCGGGCGCTGGGCGGAGGCGGAGGAGTGGAACCGCTCCGGCCGCGCGCTGCCCATGCTCGGGCTGCTGATGCTCGACGGGCTCATCCTGCGCGACCTCGACCTCGGCCGACGCTCGTCGACCGAGGTGCTCGGAGCGGGCGATCTGCTGCGGCCGTGGGAGGCCGAGATCGGCGCCGACGAGCTGCCGCTGGTCGTGCGGTGGACGGTGCTCGACGACGCGCGCCTCGCGGTGATCGACGAGCGCGCGCTGTCGGTCATCGCCCGCTATCCGCCGCTGATCGAGGCGCTCGTGGAGAGGGTCTCGCGCCGCAACCGGCGGCTGTCGCTGCGGCTGGTCATCAACCAGCTCGTGCGGCTGGAGGACCGGCTGCTGATCGCGCTCTGGGCGCTGGCCGAGCGCTGGGGCCGCGTGACGCCGGAGGGCGTCCTGGTGCCGATGGAGCTCACCCACAGCTCGCTGGCGCGGCTGGTCGGCGCCCGCCGGCCGTCGGTGACGACGGCGCTCGGCGTGCTGGGGCGCGACCGGCTGCTGGAGCGCACGCCGGAGGGCTGGCTGCTGCGCGGCACACCGTCGGAGATCGTCGAGCCCGTGGCCGAGCGCCTGGGGACGAGCGCGTAGGCCTCCCGGCCGGTCGAGCCGCCCCGAGCGAGGCGGTCCGGCCGGCTGGGAAGCGCGTTGCACCGACGCCCGGTGCGATTCGCACGGCGGCTTGCGGGGAAGTGAGGCCGCAACCTTCGCCCCCGCCCGGGAGTTGCATCTTCCGAGACAGCGAAGTCGACCAGGAGGCTGAGACCAGAATGTTCCGCAGGTTCCGTGGCCAGGGTCCCTGGCTTCTCTTGAGCGCGATCGCGCTGGCCGTGATCGTCTCCCCGCTGGCGGTCGCCCAGAGCGGCGGCTCGCTCTTGGGTGGCAAGCGCAATCCGGGCGCCAACACCTCGAGCGCGTACACGAGCGAGACCCAGATCATCGCCAACAACAACACGTACGGCACGCGCCAGTCGAACAAGTCGTCCAAGGGCGGCGGCGCCATCTACGGCTGCCGCTCGGCGCAGGGCGGCAGCGAGCAGGGGAACCGGCCCTGCATCCGCTCCAACAACCTGAACACCGGCCGCGCGTTCGAGTTCGAGTCGCGCGGGCCCGAGGTCGGGCGCATCGTCGCGCGTGACGCGAACGCGGCGCCGTTCACCACCAACGCGACCGGCGTGGCGACCGGCCTGAACGCCGACCGCGTCGACGGCAAGCACGCGTCGGACATCGTCGCCGACGTCCAGGCGAAGATGCTGTTCGCCCAGGTGGCGGCCAACGGCACGCTCGGCGCCCACCGCGGCGCGACCGCCTCGGCGCGCACCGCCCAGGGCGCCTACCAGGTCGCCTTCCCCGGCGACATCTCCGCCTGCGCGGTGACGGCCACGCCGGCCCAGGTCGCCAACGTCGGCCCGATCGGCGCCGCGCTCGCCGACGACAAGAAGACCGTGACCGTCCACACCTACGACCAGGCCGGCGCCGCCGCCGACCGGCCGTTCCACCTGACGGTCATCTGCTGACGGCCTCCGCGAAGGGGGGGAGAGGCCCGACAGACAGGGGCGCGGGGCTTCGGCTCCGCGCCCCTCTTTCTTGCCCCCACCAACCGACGCGCGTCTGTTTCACCCCGCGATAGCGGGTGAATCCAGACGCGGATTGCTGGGGAACGACACGTGCGTCTGTTTCACCCCGCTCTGGCGGGTGGATTCAGACGCAGGTTGCTGGGCGTCGCCTCACAGCGCCTCGGGCGGGCGCCCCGTCAGCCGCGCGAGCGCGTAGCGGGCCGCCAGCTCGAGCCAGTCGACCACGCCGCCGTAGAGGTGGCCGACCGGCCCGGTCACGATCCACGCGCGGAAGCGGTCCAGGAGCGACAGGCGGCGTGCTGACATCGCGGCGCTGACGCTACAGTCCGTCGCCTCATGGCCGCCGCGACGAAGCTCAAGACGACCGTCGAGAACCTGCCCGAATCGCGCGTGCGCGTGGAAGCCGAGGTGCCTCCCGCCGAGGTCAACCGCCGCATGGTGGAGGCCGCCGGACGGCTCGGGCGCGACCTGCGCATCCCCGGCTTCCGCCGGGGCAAGGTGCCCGCCCCGCTGATCGTCCAGCGCGTGGGCCGCGAGACGGTGCTCGACGAGGCCGTGCGCAGCTCGCTCGGCGACTGGTACCTGGAGGCGATCGAGGCCGCCGGCGTTCACCCGATCGGCGAGCCGTCGGTCAACATCGGCGAGCTGCCCGAGGAGGGCAAGCCGCTCACGTTCACGATCGAGATCGGCGTCCGCCCGGAGGCCGAGCTCGGCGACCTGTCCAACCTCGAGGTGCCGCGCCGCGAGGCGGTCGTCGACGACGAGCGCGTCGACGCCGAGATCGACCGCCTGCGCAAGCAGCTCAGCCGTCTGGAGACGGTCGACCGCGCCGCGCAGGACGGCGACTTCGTGGTGCTGGACTTCAAGGGCTCGATCGACGACCCGGACAACCCGGGCGAGCGCCACTACTTCCCCGGCGGCGAGGCCCGCGACCAGCTCCTCGAGCTCGGCTCCGGCCAGTTCATCCCCGGCTTCGAGGACCAGCTCGTCGGCCTGAAGGCCGGCGAGGAGAAGGTCGTCGAGGTCACCTTCCCCGAGGACTACGGCGTCGACACCCTCGCCGGCAAGCCGGCGCAGTTCGAGGTCACCGTCCACGAGGTCAAGGAGCGCGTCCTGCCCGAGCTGGACGACGACTTCGCCTCCGAGGCGGGCGGCTTCGACACGCTGCAGGAGCTGCGCGACGACATCGCGGAGCGCATCCGCGAGGCCGAGGAGCGCCGCACCCAGGCCGAGTTCCGCGAGGCCGTCCTCGACGCGGTCGTCGAGCGCTCGAAGGTCGAGGTGCCCGACTCGCTGGTGGAGGCGCGCGCCCGCGAGCTGTGGGACCAGATGATCCACCAGCTCGGCCACCAGGGCATCAGCAAGGACGCCTACCTCCAGATCGCCGGCAAGAGCGAGGAGGAGATCCTCGCGGAGGCCAAGCCGGACGCCGAGAAGGCGCTGCGCCGCGAGGCGGTGCTGGCCGCGTTCATCAAGGCCGAGGGGATCGAGCCCTCCGACGGCGACATCCTCGACGCGCTGCAGCCGGTCGCCGCCCAGCAGGGCGTCAAGCCGGAGAAGCTGCGCAAGCGGCTCGAGAAGCAGGGCCGCCTGGACGACCTGATCGAGGACCTCGCCCAGCGCCAGGCGCTCGACCGGCTCGTCGAGATGGCCAAGCCCGTGCCCGCCCCGGCCGAGGACGGCGAGAAGGCCGAGAAGCCCAAGAAGACGGGCGCCAAGGCCAAGAAGGCCGAGGCGAAGGCCGAGGACGCCGAGACCGCCGACAGCGGAGAGAGCTGAGCCGGCGGCGCAGGCCGTCCGGCACGATCGCTGTCAGGGCGGTGCTAGCCTGCCGACCACTCCATCGGGGGCCGTGCTCGTGCAGGAACGTTGCCGCGGGCAGGACCCCCGTCCGGCATCGAGAAGGAGCGCACGAGGCACATGACTCCACTGGTCCCGATGGTCGTCGAGCAAACGTCCCGCGGCGAGCGGGCGTTTGACATCTACAGCCGCCTGCTCAACGAGCGGATCGTCTTCCTCGGGACCCCGATCGACGACCAGATCGCCAATCTCGTCGTCGCCCAGCTCCTGCACCTCGAGTCCGAGGACCCGGACAAGGACATCTCGCTGTACATCAACTCGCCGGGCGGCAGCGTCTACGCGGGGCTGGCGATCTACGACACGATGCAGCTCATCAAGCCCGACGTGCAGACGATCTGCGTCGGGATCGCGATGTCCATGGGCGCCGTGCTGCTCGCCGGCGGCGCGAAGGGCAAGCGGATGGCGCTGCCGAACGCGAAGATCATGATCCACCAGGTCTCGTCCGGCTTCCAGGGTCAGGCGACGGACATCGAGATCCACGCCCGCGAGATCATCGACGTCCGCCGGCGCCTGGACGAGATCCTCGCCAAGCACACCGGCCAGGATTACGAGAAGGTCCGCGCCGACACGGAGCGGGATTACTTCATGAACGCCGACGAGGCGGTCGAATACGGGGTCATCGACCGGGTGATCACCCACCGGTAGACCCGGCGGGCCGGGGGACTTAGACTCGAAGGTCTCCCGCCAAGCCCGAGGGGCCGATCAGGAGGAGAGAGGACAGCCGATGGCGCGCCCCACCGACTCCAACGAGCAGCTTCTCTGCAGCTTCTGCGGCAAGTCCCAGCGACAGGTCAAGAAGCTGATCGCCGGCCCCGGCGTCTACATCTGCGACGAGTGCATCGATCTCTGCAACGAGATCATCGACGAGGAGCTCACCGCTCCGCCGTCGTTCGACATCGAGAACCTCCCCAAGCCGCGCGAGATCTACTCGGTCCTGGACGAGTACGTCGTCGGCCAGGAGGAGGCCAAGCGCACGCTCTCGGTGGCCGTCTACAACCACTACAAGCGCGTGCAGATGATGCAGGCGGGGGAGACCGACATCGAGCTGCAGAAGTCGAACATCCTGCTGCTCGGCCCGACCGGCTGCGGCAAGACGCTGCTGGCGC
>Ga0310831_100851_pt1 | contig 11771 bp, 5 predicted proteins | sample WT_ome_6_FD_201307 | JGI IMG/M metagenome (GOLD analysis project Ga0310831, IMG submission 201307) | Sorghum-adapted microbial communities enriched on wild type (WT) sorghum from Joint BioEnergy Institute, Emeryville, California, United... ... | reverse complement strand
GGGACCGCGCCGTCGTGTCGGCGCCTCATCGAGGGCACCGGCTTCGTCTACGCCCCCGAGCACGTGATGACCAACGCGCACGTGGTCGCCGGCACGGAGGGTCCGGTCACCGTGGAGACCGTCGGCGAGTCCCGCCCGGGCCGCGTGGTGTACTACGACGCCGACCGGGACCTGGCCGTGATCTACGCGCCGAACCTCAGCGCGCCCCCGCTGCCGTGGGCGCCGGAACTGGCGCGGGCGGGCGCGGACGCCATCGTGGTGGGCTACCCGCTCGACGGCCCGTACACCCCGGTCCCGGCCCGGGTGCGGGACGTGAGCATGGTGAAGGGTCCGAATATCTACGAGGATCGTGACGTGGTGCGTCAGGTCTACATCCTGCGGACCACGGTGCGCAGCGGGAACTCTGGCGGGCCGTTGCTGGACACCGACGGCCAGGTGCTGGGCGTGATCTTCGCGGCCGCGCTGGACGACGACGAGACGGGCTTCGCCCTCGCCCCGTCGGAGGTCATGCCGGTGGCCGACGCCGCCGCCACCCTCCGCGACCCCGTCCCGACCGGCCGCTGCACCTGACCCGGAACGGTTCCGGCGATGCGGCCGGCACGACGCGATGACCGGTCGGTGCGCCGAAGCCGTCGGACGCCAGCAGCCGTCGGGGTCAGGCAGCGGGTGGTTCGAGGTAGGCCAGCTGCACCAGGCGGGCGCCCTGGCGTCGGGTGACCAGCCAGCCGCGCCCCGGTGGCAGCGCCGACGGTCGGACGTTGCCGAGCAGCACACCCTCCTCCCGGTCGCCGGCCATGACGATGCCCGGCGAGCCGAGCTCGCGCAGCCGCTGGATGATCGGGTCGTACAGGGCCCGGCTGGCCCCACCGGCTCGCCGGGCGATCACCAGGTGCAGGCCGACGTCCCGCGCCTGGGCCAGGTAGTCCAGCAGGGGCTGCAGCGGATTGCGTCCGCCGGAGACCAGGTCGTAGTCGTCGACGAGGACGAACAGCTCGGGCCCCTCCCACCAGGAGCGGGTGCGCAGTTGCTCGGGGGTGACGTCCGGGCCCGGCCGACGCTTCTCCAGGTAGACCGCCGCCGAGGCGATGAGCTGGCTGGCGTACTCCACCTCGGTGCCGTAGCCGATGAGGTGCTCGGTGGTGATCGCCCCCAGCAGGCTGCGCCGGTAGTCGATCAGCATGATGCGGGCCTGCTCCGGCGCGAACCGGCGCACGATCGACTCGGCCAGGCTGCGCAGCAGGGCGGACTTGCCCGACTCGTCGCCGAAGACCAGCAGGTGGGGCTCGGTGGCGAAGTCGATGGTCACCGGACGCAGGTCGGCCTCGGCGATCCCGATCGGCAGCGCCAGGCCCTCGCCGATGGGCCGCTCCCGGCCGGTCTCGTCGGTCGTGAGCAGGGCGGAGTAGGGCAGCAACGTCGGCAGCATGCGGACCGCCGGGGCGGTGGGTCCGGACCAGGCCTCGGCGATGGCCCGGGTCAGCGCCGCCGGCGGGTGACCGGTCACCTGGGGCAGCGCGGTGAGCAGGTGCAGGCCGTCCGCGGTCAGGCCCCGCCCCGGCGTTCCGGTGGGCACGTTGGCGGCCAGCTTGCGGTTCACCATCGAGTCGGACGGGTCGCCGAGGCGAAGCTCCAGTTTGGACCCGAACAGGTCGCGCATGTTCAGGCGGAGGTCGTTCCACCGGGTCGCCGTGATGATCAGGTGCACCCCGTAGCTCAGCCCGCGGGTGGCGATGTCGACGAGCACCGGCTCGAGCTCCTCGAAGTCCGACCGAACGGTCGACCAGCCGTCGATGACGAGGAAGACGTCGCCGAACCCGTCCTCGGGCACCGCCAGGGTGGCGTCCGGGGTGGCCGGTCGGCGCAGCCGACGGAAGGTGGCCATCGAGTCGATGCCCCGCTCGGCGAAGCGGCGCTCCCGGTCGGCCAGCAGGGTGGCCATCTCGCCCACGGTGCGCCGGACCTGGGCCTGGTCGAGGCGTCCGGCCACCCCGCCGACGTGCGGGAGGTCGCGCAACGACCCGAGCGAGCCGCCGCCGAAGTCCAGGCAGTAGACCTGGACCTCGGTGGGCGTGTGTGCCAGGGCGAGTGCGCACACGATCGTCCGGATCAGGGTGGACTTGCCGCTCTGCGGGCCGCCGACGATGGCGAGGTGGCCGTTGGCCCCGGACAGGTCGAGCCAGGCCACGTCGCGCCGCTGCTCCAGCGGTTTGTCCACAATGGCCACCGGCACGGACAGGGTCGCCCGCAGCGCCGGGTTGGCCGGGGTGATGCCGCGGACGGGGTCGGTCACGAGGCCGCCGAAGAGCTCGTCGAGGGTCGGCGACTCGCGCAGCGGCGGCAGCCACACCTGGTGCGCCGGCGGGCCCTGGCCGGCGAGCCGGTCGACGATGACGTCCAGGAGCGTCGGGCCGCGCTCGTCGACCGGCGTCACCGGCGCCTCGACCTCGGCCTGCGGTTCGGGTACGTGGGCGGTGGTGTAGTCGTACATGCGCAGCACCGCCGGCGCCGCCGCCGTACTGGTGCTGCGGCGCCGGTACGGCCCGGAGACGTACGCCGCCTTGAACCGCTGGGGCGGCTCGGTCGCGACCGCGAGGTAGCCGTGGCCCGGCGTCGACGGCAGGCTCGCCGCCTCGGGCCCGCCGATCACCGCCCGGGACTCCAGCGCGCTGAAGGTGCGCAGGGCGATGCGGTAGGAGAGGTTGGCGTCCAGGCCGCGCAGCCGGCCCTCCTCCAGGCGCTGGGTGGCCAGCAGCAGGTGGACTCCGACGGACCGACCGATACGCCCGATTTGAAGGAATATATCGATAAATTCGGGCTTGGCGGTGAGCATCTCGGTGAACTCGTCGCAGACCAGCAGCAGCGACGGCAGCGGCGGCAGCGGGGCTCCGTTCGCCCGGGCCCGGTCGTAGTCGCGCAGCGAGGCGAAGTTGCCGGCGCGGCGCAGCAGCTCCTGGCGGCGGATCAGCTCCCCGGTCAGTGCCTCGTGCATGCGGTCGACCAGCGGCAGCTCGTCGGCCAGGTTGGTGATCACCGCGCTCGTGTGCGGCAGGCGCTCGAGGCTGGCGAAGGTGGCGCCACCCTTGAAGTCGACCAGGACGAAGTTCAGCACCTCGGAGGAGTGGGTCGCGGCGAGGCCGAGCACCAGGGTGCGCAGCAGCTCGGACTTCCCGGAGCCGGTGGCGCCCACGATCATCCCGTGCGGCCCCATCCCGTCCTGGGCCGCCTCCTTGAGGTCCAGGTACACCACGCCGCCGCCCTCACCGGTGCCGATCGGGATGCGCAGCATCTCACGGGGCGGCCGCGGCGCCCAGAGCCGCGTGATGTCCGCCTCGGCGATGTCGTCGATGCCGAGCAGGTCGACCAGGTCCCGGTCGGCCGCGAGGGGGGCCTGCTCGCGCGTCGCCTGGGACAGCCGCAGCGGGGCCATGCGGCGGGCCAGGCAGTCGGCCTCGGCCAGGGACAGCGCGTCGGCCCGGCCGATCTCCTGCTCGGCGTCGATCGTGGCGCTGCGCAGGACCCCGCCCTCGCCGACGGTGAGGGCGATGGTCGCCCGGTCCATGACGCGCGGGGGCGCGCCCCCGATCTGCATGAGCGTCACGCCGGCCAGGCCCCCGTCGACGCCGAAGTGCGCCGAGCCCGTGGTCTCGGCACCATCGATGACGATGAGGATGTGGGGAAGGGTGGCCGGTTCGGCCCCGCGACCGCTCGCGACCGCCGCGGCGAACCGGGGCCGCTTGGCGACCAGGTCCGCCAGCAGATCGTCCAGTTCGGACAGTGTGGCGGCCACGAGCCGTCGCTGGCCGAGGGCGTCGTGGTCGGTCGGATGGAGGGCGTGGGGCAGCCACTTGAGCCACTCCCATTCCCGGCGCCGGTCCGCGGCCACACACGCCGCCACCACGAGGTCGTCGGGGGCGTGGAACGTGGCGAGCTGCCCGATCATGGCGCGGGCCAGCGCCCGGCCGCCCGCGTCCCCGGCGGCCCGGTCGAGGATCAGCACGCGGCTGAACGCCCGGATCGCGATGGAGATCGGCAGGTCCGGCACCACCGAGTAGGTGCTGAGGAACCGGTACAGCGCGGCCGCGGTCACCGGTTCGAGATCGGCCGTCGGGTCGATGGACGGCGCGACCAGGGGGGTGGCCAGCGCCTGCGGACCCACCCCGACCCGGACCACCCCGAAGTCGGCGTCGGTCGGCCGGCGTTCCCACACGCGCCGGCCCATCGCCTCGCTCCACAGCGACGGGGGATCGGGATGTCGATACATGAGCGCTTCGCGCTGCTCGACGATCGTCGCCCGCACCTTGCGCCGGACGCCGGCGAGGTAGCGCAGGTAGTCGCGTCGGGCGGCGATGAGCTCGGCCTTGCGGGGTCCGCTCGCCGTGCCGAGGTTGATCACCAGCATGCCCAAGGTGGACAGTCCGAAGATCGCTCCGACGACATATGTATACGGACCCGCCCCGTCCCGCCCGCCGAACAACAGGGCCGTCGCCATGGTCCCGGCGAGCATGGGCAGCACCATCAGGTACTGCTGCCAGCGCGCGCCGGTCGGCTGCGGAATCGTCGGAGGTGGCTCGAGGGGCAGGTCACCGCTCGGCAGTGGGGGAGCCGCGCGCCGGGGCGGACGCCGGATCACCTCCGTGCTCACGGGGCGTGCCTTTCGCTGGAAAACGGAGCCGGACCGCTCGCGGCTGGGGCCCGCCGACGCTCGCTGCTCGCGTTCACGGTCACCGATGCTAGGGGCTGGGCCGGCGCGGCGCCGTCCCCCGCGAGCCGGCGCGAGCGGGGCGGCGAACCGAGCCCGTCGCGTGGTACAGATCTGGCGTGTCCGCACCTACGAGTGGCCTGGCCCGCCTCACCATCCGCGCTCCGCGGCGCAGCCTCGACCTGGCCATCCCCTACCAGGTGCCGTTGGCCGAGCTGTTGCCCGAGGTGTTGCGCCGCGCCGGTGAGGCGGGCGGCGACGTCGGTGCGGGCCCTGGGCCGTCCGGAGGCTGGGTGCTCCGTCGCGGCGACGGGACCTGCCTGCGCGGGGAGGTCGCCCTGGCCCACCAGGGTGTGCGCGACGGCGACATCCTCTACCTGGTGCCGCGCCACCTCACGTGGCCCGAGCCGCAGTACGACGACGTGGTCGAGGAGATCGCGGAGGCCGCGCGCGGCCACGGCCGCACCTGGGACGCCACCGCGACGCGGGTGGTCTCCCTGGTCGCCGCCGGACTGGTGCTGCTCACCGGGCTGGGCACGCTGCTGGCCGTGGAGCCACCGCGCATCGTCCCCGCGCTGGCCGCCGCCGCGGTGGCTGGGGCGCTGCTCGCGACCGGGGCGCTGCTGTCGCGGGCGCTCGGCGACGGCGTCGTCGGGGCGGCGGCGGCCGGCATGGGCCTGCCGTACGCGGCGGCGGCCGGAATGCTCGTCGCCCTGGGCGAGGCGTCCGGGTTCGCGCTGACCGCCGATGCCCTGCTGGTCGGTTCGAGCGCGCTGCTGCTGGCGGCCGCCCTCGGGGCGGTGGGGGTCGGGCACGGGTTGCGCGTCTTCGTGGGCGCAGCCACCGTCGGCCTGGCCGGGCTCCTGGGCGCGCTGCTCGGCATCCCGCTGGCCGGTCACCGCGCCGCCGCGATCCTCGTGGTGGTTCTCGTCGCCGGGATCGGGCTGGCTCCCCTGCTCGCCGTCCGGCTGGGCCGGCTGCCGCTCCCCGTGGTGACCGCCTCGCCGCAGATCCTGGCGGCCGAGCGTCGTCCCACCCGGCCCGAGGTGCTCGCCGCGGTGGTGCGGGCGGACGAGATCCTCGTGGGCTCGCTCACCGGCATCGCGATCGCGTCCGCGGTCTGTGTCGCGATGTTGACTCGGGCGGGTGGCATCGCCGCCCCACTGCTCGGTGGGCTCGTGGCCGTGGCGCTGCTGCTGCGGGCCCGCCTCTTCCCCGCGGTCGCGGCCCGGCTCCCGCTGTTGGTGGGCGGGCTGGTCGGGTTGGCCCTGACCGCCGCCGCGGTGGCCGCCGCCTCGGGCTCGGCCACGCGGCTGCTCGGCGTCGCGCTCGCGTTCACCGCGGTCGTCGCGCTGATCTCCACCGCGGCCACCGCCAGCCGGCGGCGGACGGGTCCGTCGCCCTACCTGGGGCGGCTCGCCGACATTCTCGACGTGGTGACCGTGGTGGCGCTCGCTCCCGTGGCCTGCGCCGTGCTGGACCTGTTCACCTGGGTCCGCGGCCTCGCCGGCTGACGCCGAGCCAGGTGGTCGCGCCGGTCGCGCCGGCGGCCGGTCGAGGTGACCGCCGGTCGAGCGGGCGCGGGTTGACCTGCCGTGCGGTCGAGCTGACGCCTGGTCGAACGACCGGGCCGAACTACGAGGCGTGCTGGGCGGCGTGGCGTCGTTGGGAGGCGAGGATCTCGGCCTCGGCGGCGCGTCGACCGACCCAGGTGGCCCCCTCGACGCTCTTGCCCGGCTCCAGCTCCTTGTAGACGGCGAAGAAGTGCTGGATCTCGGCGAGGTCGAACGGCGACAGGTCGTCGATGTCGCGCAGGCGCTCCTGGCGCGGGTCCCCGGCCGGGACGCACAGCACCTTGTCGTCCCCGCCCTTCTCGTCGCGCATGCGGAACATCCCGATCGCCCGGCAGCGGATCAGGCACCCGGGGAAGGTGGGCTCCTGCACGAGGACGAGTGCGTCGAGGGGGTCCCCGTCGTCGCCGAGCGTGCCCTCGATGAAGCCGTAGTCGGCCGGGTACTGCGTGGCGGTGAACAGGGTCCGGTCCAGCCGGATGCGCCCGGTCGCGTGGTCGACCTCGTACTTGTTGCGCTGGCCCTTCGGGATCTCGACCGTGACGTCGAACTCGAGGCCGCCGGCCTCGAGGCTGTCGGCCGCGCCGGGCTCGACCCGCTCCGGTGACACCATGTGCTCGTCGCTCCTTGGCTTGCTCGCTGCGAGGCTGGGGCAACTCCTGGGCCGTCTCGGCCCCGCCCACTCGCTAGTCTCGCCTACGCTGCTGGCGGGACGGCGACAACCGCCGCGGTGCAAGGAGGGGTCGGTGGCACAACCCGAGACCGAGGACGGCCACAGCGGCGGTTCCGCGCCGGCCGACGACGTCGTGCGCCCGGCCGACGTGGTGCGGCCGGCCGATGTCGTGCGCCCGGGGACCGGTGTCGTACGCCCGGGCACGGGCGTCGTGCGACCGGGTACCGACGTCGTGCGGCCGAGCGGCACGTCCCCCGACGGTTCGGCGAAGGCGGTCGCCGCCGTGCCGGAGGCGCCCGAGAAGCCTCCGGAGCCGATCCACGTGGTCCTGCCGGTGATTCCCGTCAAGCCGGTCAAACAGGGCTTTCTGGACCGGCTCGTCGCGGGCAAGTCCGAAGCCGAGCGCGCGGCCGAGGAGGCCAAGCGCGCCGAGGAGGCCCGGCGCAAGGCCGAGGAGGAGCAGCGCAAGGCCGAGGAGAAGGCGCGGCGTAAGGCGGAGGAGGAGCAGCGCAAGGCCGAAGAGAAGGCCCGGCGAGCGGCCGAGGAGGCTCGGCGCAAGGCCGAGGAGGAGCAGCGCAAGGCCGAGGAGAAGGCGCGGCGTAAGGCGGAGGAGGAGCAGCGCAAGGCCGAAGAGGAGCGCCGGAAGGCCGAAGAGGAGCGGCGCCGGGCCGAGGAAAAGGCGCGCAAGGAGGCCGAGCGGGCCCGCCGGGAGCAGGAAGAGGCCGCCGAGCGAGCCCGCCGGGAGCAGGAGCGCGCCCGGCGGCGGGCCCGGGACGACGAGGACTACGACGAGGACTACGACGAGGACTACGACCAGGACGGGGCGTACGACGAGGACTGGGCGCGCGATGAGCGGCCGCGCGACTTCGCCGGACCAACCACCGCGCCGCGCCCCCGGCCGACCGAGGGCGGCCCGGCCCGGCCCGCGCCCGCGGCTCCGCCCCGCGCGCCCGCGGGCCCGACCGCTCCGTCGCGCCCCGGGCCGCCGGCCGGTCCCCCGCCCCCGACCCGTCCGGCCCGGCGCCCCGCCCCTGAGTGGGCCCCGCCCGCGCGCGGCGTCCGGACGCGGCCGCGGCGCCCCAGCCGCGACGAGTACGACGACTACGAGCGCGCGGGGTACGAGCGCGAGGCCTACGGGCGCGAGGGTTACGGGCGTGGGGCGTACGACCGCGACGAGTACGACTACGCGGACGACCGCGAGCCCACCCGCCGCCCCTGGTGGCACTGGGCGGTGGCGGTGGTGGCGGCGATGGCGCTCGGCGCCGGCAGCGCCGCCATCACGGGGGTGGTGGCCCCGGACCCCACGGTCGCGTACCACGCCGGCGTCGACATGGGGCAGCGGGTATCGGTCCCCGAGCCGATCGGCGACGGCGCCGCCGTGCCGAGCCGCGCCGGGCTGGAGGCCGCGCTGGCCCCGCTGTTCGCCGATGCCGGCCTGGGGTCGCGGGTGGCGGGTTCCGTGGCCGACGCCCTGACCGGTGACGTGCTGTGGGAGCGCGGAGGCGATGTGGCGATGGTCCCGGCCTCGGCGGCCAAGCTGCTGACCGCGGCCGCGGTGCTGCAGACCCGCGGGCCGAACTACCGAATACCCACTCGCGTGGTCGCCGGGGCGAGTCCGGGTGAGGTGGTGATCATCGGCGGCGGCGACCCGACGCTGGCCGCGGGCGAGGTGTCCGCCTACCCCGGGGCCGCGCGGCTGGACGAGCTCGCCGAGCAGGTGCGCGATGCCCTGGGGAGTACGCCGACCCGGGTCCTCGTGGACTCGACGCTGTTCCCGGGGCCGACCACCCACCCCACCTGGTTCGAGCCGGACGTGGCCGGTGGCGTGATCTCGCACATCACGGCTCTCATGACCGACGGCGCCCGGGTGAACCCGGCCGACCGGCGCAGCACCACGGCCCGGCACGCGGAGCCCGACCTCGCCGCGGCGCGGCAGTTCGCGCAGGCGCTGGGGGTGCCGCCGAGCCAGGTCGGACGGGGCAGCGCGCCAGCGAACGCGCGAGTGCTCGGGGAGGTCCTGTCCCCACCGATCGCGCGCATCGTCGAGATCATGCTGCTGGAGAGCGACAACGTGCTCGCCGAGATGCTGGCCCGCCAGGTCGCGGTGGCCAAGGGGCTGCCGGCGAGCTTCGACGGGGCGGCCCAGGCGACCCGGACCGTGCTCGGCGAGCTCGGGGTGCCCATGCCGGCCAGCGGCGGTCTCGTCGACGGCAGCGGCCTCTCCGACGCGAACCGCGTGACGACCAACCAGCTCGTGGCCGTCCTGCACCGGGCCATGTCGTCCGAGCATCCCCAGTTGCGCACGCTGGTCTCCGGCCTGCCGGTCGCCGGGTACTCCGGCACGCTGGGCGAGCGGGGTGGCGCGGGTCTCGGCGTGGTCCGGGCGAAGACGGGAACGCTCAGCCACGTCAACGCGCTGGCCGGCTACGTCGTCGACGCCGACGGTCGGGCGCTCGTCTTCGCGGTGGTGGCCGACGAGACGAGCAACAAGTGGGCCGCCGAGAGCGCGCTGGATCGCATCGCCGCCCAGATCAGCCGGTGCGGGTGCCGGTAACGGCCGGTGCGGGTACCGATCATGGCGGCGCGGGTGTCGGTCGGGGCGGCGCGGGTACGGTAGCCGCATGGCGCAGTTCGGCCGCGAGCGCGACGAGCACGCGGGCCCCGGGACCGCGAGCCGGCGGTTCATCGACTGGGAGCTCGCTGAGGCGACCGCTGCGGCCCTGGGCAAGACCGGCCCGCGGGTGACGGTGACCGAGGCGATCGACGTCGTCGAGCAGCTGCGGCGGCTCGCGGTCGAGGCGGCCGAGCACGTCGAGGCGTTCACCGGCCTGCGCCCATCCGGCCCCCCGGCTCCCGTGCGTGTGGTGGACCGCCGGGCCTGGGCCGCCGCCAACATCGTGGGGTTGCGGGCCGTGGTCGCTCCCCTGCTCATGCGGGCCACGCGCGGGCGGGAGCCCGGACCCCTTGCCGATGCGGTGGGCTCCCGGCTCACCGGGGTGCAGGCGGGGACCGTGCTCGCCTATCTCTCCGGGCGCGTGCTGGGCCAGTACGAGGTCTTCTCCAGTGACCCCGGGCAGTTGCTGCTGGTCGCGCCCAATATCGTCGAGGTCGAGCGCCGGATCGGGGCCAATCCCCGGGACTTTCGTCTCTGGGTGTGCCTGCACGAGGCCACCCATCGGATCCAGTTCACCGCGGTGCCCTGGCTGCGCGCGCACTTCCTCGCCGAGGTGGCGGCCTTCGTCGATGCGGGAGGCTCGGGCGAGGAGATCGCCGACCGGCTGCGCCGGGCGCTGCGCGAGGTGGTCGACGCGGTGCGCGACCCGAACAGCCAGCGGTCGGTGCTCGACATCGTGCAGACCCCGGCCCAGCGGGTCGTGCTGGACCGGATCACCGCGCTGATGACGTTGCTGGAGGGGCACGCCGAGTTCGTCATGGACGGCGTGGGCCCCCGGGTCGTGCCGACGGTGGCCGAGATCAGGGCGCGGTTCAACCGGCGCCGGGAGGGCGGCCACCCGGTGGAGAAGCTCGTCCGGCGGCTGCTCGGTGTGGACGCGAAGCTGCGCCAGTACGCCGAGGGGCGGCAGTTCGTGCACCAGGTGGTGACCCGGGTCGGCATGACGGGCTTCAACCGAGTGTGGGAGTCGCCGCTGACGCTTCCCCTGCCGCACGAGCTCTCCGACCCTCAGGCGTGGATCACCCGGGTTGGCGTGCACCCGGAGACCCCGGCACCGCCCGCCGCCCCGACCGGTGGGGCGGACGAGCCGGACGGCTGACCGATGGCGGCCCTCGACCCGGCGGTGGCGGCCGTACGGTCGGCCGTGCGCGGGCTCGCCGCTCGCCTGATCGCGCCGGCGCCCGGGGGTGCACGAACCGACCGGACCGGCCCGGGCGGTTCGCCGCTGGTGCTCGTGGCCTGCTCCGGCGGGCCCGACTCGATGGCGCTCGCCGCCGCCGCCCGGTTCGTGCTCCCCCGGCTCGGCCTGCGGGTCGGCCTGGTGACCGTCGACCACCAGCTCCAGCCGGGTTCCGCGGAGCGGGCACAGACGGTGGCGACCTGGGCCCGCGAGGCCGGGTTCGCGCCGGTGGAGGTCCGGACGGTGACGGTGGCCGGCCGCCCGGGCGGACCGGAGGCGGCGGCGCGCGAGGCCCGCTACGAGGCCCTCGTCGCGGCGGCCCACGCCCACCGCGCCCGCGCGGTGCTGCTCGGACACACCCGGGACGACCAGGCCGAGACGGTCCTGTTGGCGCTCGTCCGCGGCGCCGGGCCGCGCGGACTGGCGGGGATGCCGGTGCGGCGGGTGCGGCACGGGGTGGAGTTCCTGCGCCCGCTGCTGGCGGTGTCCCGGGAGCAGACCCGGGCCGCCTGCCGCGCCGAGGAGCTGCCGGTGTGGCACGACCCGCACAACGTCGACCCCGCCTTCCGTCGCACCGGGGCCCGGACTCTGCTGGCGCTGCTGGTCGACCACCTCGGGCCCGCGGTGGTGGACAACCTGGCGCGGACCGCCCGCCTGGTCGCCGCGGACACCGCCGTGCTCGACCGGATCGCCCGGCGCGCCCTGCGGCGAGCCCGGCAGGCCGGTCACGGTGGGCTGTCGGTGGCCGTGCTGGCGCGGTTGCCCGAGGCCATCCGCACCCGGGTGCTCCTGCGGTGGGCGGCCGCCCTCGGCGCACCCCGCTCGGCGCTCTCCCACCGGCACGTCGCCGCCCTCGACGCGCTCGTGACCAACTGGCACGGCCAGGGGCCGGTGAGCCTGCCGGGTGGCATTCCGGTGGCCCGGCGGGAGGGCGCGCTGATCGTGACGCGGGCCATAGGGCACCCTGTTACTGC
>Ga0310831_100850_pt1 | contig 11782 bp, 10 predicted proteins | sample WT_ome_6_FD_201307 | JGI IMG/M metagenome (GOLD analysis project Ga0310831, IMG submission 201307) | Sorghum-adapted microbial communities enriched on wild type (WT) sorghum from Joint BioEnergy Institute, Emeryville, California, United... ... | reverse complement strand
GCGGATCGGGCGCGAGAGCGGCCGGACCGGACGGGTGAGGCTCAGGCGCCTCTCTTCTGCTTCCAGGCTTTCTTCTTGTCCTGGTACTCGGCGAGCTTCTCGGGCGAGTCGATGTCGCCCATCGTCGGCATGTCGAACCTGACGCCGCGCGCCGCCTTGATCCCGAACCGCTTGTCGAGCACGGTCATCAGGGAGGCGATCTTCATCTCGCCGAAGCCGGGCAGCGCCTCCAGGTTGGCGCGCAGCTCGTCGGCGTCCTTGGCCTCGTTCCAGATGCGGGCGGCGTCGCCGTCCCAGCGGTCGCGGATGTGCTCGGCGAGCTCCTGCACGCGCTTGGCCATCGAGCCGGGGAAGCGGTGGATGGCGGGCTTCTCGCGGAAGATCGGCTCGAGGTCGGCCTCGGCGAGCGCCTTCGGGTCGAGCGTGCCGAGCCGCTCGCGCAGGACGTAGGGGCCGGAGAACGCCTTCTGCACGGGCACCTGCTGGTCGAGGGCGAAGCCGATCAGCAGCGCCATCGGGTCGGAGGCCAGCAGGCGGTTGGCCTCCTCGGAGTCGGTGAAGGGCAGGAGCTCGGGCATCGCGCCGATCGTATCCGCCCGTTGGCTGCGGGAGACGCAAGGCGGGGCGCTTGTGGGCGCCCCGCCTTGTTGTTGGGGGTTTGGTGCCTTGTGGTTAGGCGTAGGTGATGTGGATGGTGACGCGTCGGTTGGCTTGGCGGCCTGTGGGGGTGTGGTTGGAGTGGGCGGGTCGGCTTTCGCCGTGGCTGATTGTCTTGGTCTTGGCTTTGAGGCCGTTGGCTTTGAGTGCGTGGCAGACGGCTCTTGCTCGTTTGAGGGCGAGTTGCTGGTTGTAGGTCCAGTGGCCGCGTGAGTCGGTGTGGCCTTCGCAGGTGACTTGCTTGGCGTTGCGGATCTCGTGGGAGATCTTGCGGATCTTGGCGAGGGTTGTGGGGTCGAGGTCGGCGCGGGCTCTGCGGAAGGGGAGCGTGTAGGTGCGTTCGGGGTAGATGGTGGTCTTGGTTTGGGTCCGGCGCTTGTGTCCGTCGATGTTGGCCAGGGCTTTGAGGGTGATCTGAAGCCCGCCTAGTGCTCGGCCGAGGAGCTTGCGGCCGAGCGTGTTGAGGGTGACGGGGACGGTGAGCTTGGTGCCGGGGCGGCTGGTTGTGATGTTGCCGCGGCCGATGAGCTTGCCGGCGGCATATAGGGTGGCGCGGCAGCTGCGCAGCTTGCCGCCCCTGCTTTGGCAGGTGACGGTGATCTGCCGGTTGCGCTGCGCGGTCTTGCTGGCCACGGTCGCGCGCAGCGTCGCGTTTGATGCGCCCTGGCCGGCGAGTTGGACCTGCGGCTGGGCTGCCGGTTGCGGGCTGGCGGGCGGCGCGACCACCTCCCAGGTAAACCGGGTCACCTGGGAGGTGTTTCCGGCCTTGTCGGTCTGCCGGACCTCGATCGTGTGCTGCCCGAGCGCAAGACCCGCGATCTCCAGCACCGCATCGCAAGGCTCAAACCCGGCACCGTCCAGCGAGCACTCCAGCCTCGCGCCCTCCTCGACCCCGAACACAAACCGCGCCCAAGTGCTCGCGGTCCGCTCATCCGGAACCACGATCAAACGCGGCGGCTCAGGCGGAGTCGTATCCACCGTCCAGGAGTAGGTGACCGCCTCCGAGTACTCCTGCCTCATCGAATCCCCCGTTCTGACGCGGAAGGTGTGTTGACCGTCATCGAGATCTTGGACCTGGTAGGGGGAGGAGCAGGTGCTGAACGGGGAACCGTCCAGTGAGCACTCGAACCAGAGGTAGTCGGCCCGCTCGTGCATCTTCTCGTTCGTGAACATGAAGGTCGCGCTGGACTGCGACGAGAAGCGATCGGGGGTGGCCAGGAGCTCGGGTGGCTCAGGAGGTTGGCCGTTGACGGTGATCCCCCAGCATTTCCAGGAGTGGATCAGGCTGCCGCTGCTCTTGCGTACCTCGGCGCACACCCACACATATCCGTCGTCCAACGTGACAGGCACCGTCAGCGACGCGTCAGCCGGGAGCGGGCCGCTTTGCTTGGTCTCCCCGTTGACGGTTATCTCGTATGTGTCCCAACCTTGGGCATAGATGGTGATGTCCACGTGGTTGGTGGTCAGACGGGGGCCGTCGGGGAAGCGTTCGAACCGGGGAAGGCGCTCGGGCTCTGCGGCCCGGCTGGGCGGAGCTGCCGCGAGCATGGCCAGGGCCAGTGCGGCGAAGGCGATCACTAGCGTTCGAGCGGTGATCAACTGGCGACCTCCCGGGACGTCTGTCGGTGGTAGGCACCGGTGCGAGGTGCCTGACCGTTCAGGCAGCCTGCGCGGTGGTTGATCTTACCCGTTGGCGAGCCTCGCTGCGATGGCGACGCCTCGCCTTCATGGCGCGTCGATGTCGCATGGCGGCACTCAGCCGCCACGGAGCCGCCGGCGCCCCGGCGCCGAGCCGCCGGCGGGCTCACCCCGCCTCGCAAAGGCAAACGGGGCGCCGCGAAGGGCGCCCCGTCGAGAGTCAGGTTCTCTGCCGAACGAGCCGAGCGCTCAGGCGAGCACCGCCTCGTTGTCGTAGAGCTTCAGCACCTTCACCGTGCCGTCCGGCGTGGCGTCCATGCACAGGCGGCACAGCACGCACTCGTCGATGTTCTTGTCGACGATCTCGACCTTGCCGTCGGCGTCGGCGAAGATGTCGACCGGGCAGACCTCGGCCAGCTTGGCGGCGATCTCAGCGTCGCCGGCCTTGTCGTCGGCGACCTCGATGCCGATGAAGATCCCGTCCTTGCGCATGGGTCCTCCTGTGCCTAGACCGTCACGCCGCGCTCGGCGAGCTTGGCCTTCATGATCTCCGGGATCTCGGAGATCTCCTCCGCCACCGTGATGCCGGCCTCCTCGAGCCGGGCGATCTTCTCGGCGGCCGTGTCCTCCTTGCCCTCGACGATCGTGCCGGCGTGGCCGAAGCTCATGCCCGGCATCTCGTCCATGAACCGGCCGGCCATGAACGCGACGATCGGCAGGCGCGAGTTGTTCTCCTTGACCCACCGGGCCAGCTCGGCCTCCATGCGGCCGCCCGGCTCGGTGTAGATGACGATGCCCTTGGTCTGCTCGTCGGCCTCGAACAGCGGCATCAGCTCCGCGTAGGTGGAGCCGATGATCGCGTCGCCGCCGATCGAAACCGCGGTCGACTGGCCCAGGCCGGCTGCCGTCAGCGTCGAGGACATCTCGGTCGTCATGCCGCCCGAGCGGGAGATGACGCCGATCGGACCCGGGGTGTAGGCCTTGGCGGCGTCCTTCGCCGGGCCGCCGATGCCGCCCATCTTCACCACGTCGGGGACGATGATCCCCAGGCAGTTCGGGCCGATGATGCGCGCCCCGCGCAGCGATGCGAGCTCGACCATCTGGGCGACGTCACGGCGCGGGATGCGCTCGGTGACGACGACGATCAGCTTGATGCCGTTCTCGATCGCCTCGAACACGGCGTCCTTGGCGAACGCGGGCGGCACCGTCACCACCGAGCCGTCGATCGGGCCGCCGTGGTGCTCCACCGCCTGGGCGACGGTGTCGAAGACCGGCACGCCGTGGACCTCGCGGCCCTTGCGGCCCGGGGTCACGCCGCCGACGATCTTGGCGCCCTTGCCGTAGTCAAGGCACTCGCGCGTGAGGTTGACGGCCTCGCGCCCGGTGATGCCCTGAACGATGAACGTGGTGTTCTCGTCGATGAGGATGCTCATGCGGCAGCTCCCTGGATCTTCTCGACGGCGCGGCGCGCGGCCTCGTGCATGGACACCGAGCGGTCGGCGTACTCGACGCCGTACTTGTCAAGGATCTTGAAGCCCTCTTCCTCCCAGGCGCCCGGGATGCGGAAGATGGCGATCTTCTCCGCCGGGTCCATGCCCAGCTCCAGGCAGGCGGCGATCACGCCGCGGGCGACGATGTCGACCCGGGTGTTCGACACGATCGACATCATCACGGCGATCTTGTCGACGCCCGGCTTGCTGAGCACCAGCTTGGTGAGCTCCTTGGCCTTGTGGACCGACGGGTTGCCGCCGATCTCGCAGTAGTTGGCGGGCTTGCCGCCGTACTTGCGGACTGCGTCGAACAGGGTCAGCGACCCGCCGCCGGCGCCGATCACCAGGCCGAGGTTGCCGTCGAACTCGGTGACGTTGCCGGCCACGCCGCGGTGGTCCTGGGCGTCGATCTCCTCGCCCTTGATCTCGAACTCGGTGGGCTCGCGTGCCTCGCGGGTCTCCTCGTCGCGCACGCCGAGGTCCTGCAGCAGCGCCTTCTGGCGCACGCGGGCCTCGTTCTCCATGTCCATGTGCGCGTCGAGCGCGACGAACGAGCCGTCCTTCAGCCGGCCGAGCGGGTTGATCTCGGCCAGCGTCATGTCGTACTGGACGAACAGGCGCGCCAGCTTGGTCAGGATCGGGACGAGCTTGTTCAGCTCGGAGCCGGTCACGCCGGTGGCGGCGATGACCTCCTTGGCCATGAACTCGCTGAACGGCAGGATGTTCGAGAAGTGGCGCCGGGCGACCTTGTCCGGGTGCTCCTCGGCCACCTGCTCGATGTCGATCCCGCCGATGGGCGAGAAGATCATCACCGGCTTCTTGCGGATGCCGTCCCAGACGACGCCCGCGTAGTACTCCTGCTCGACGTCGGCCTTCGGGTCGACGAGCACGCCGCGCGGCATGTGGCCGTTGATCTCAAGCTTGAGGATGTCGCGGGCGTGCGCCTCGGCCTCCTCGGGAGTGTCCGCGAACTTCACGCCGCCGGCCTTCATGCGGCCGCCGGTGAGGACCTGGGACTTGATGACCACGGGACCGCCGATACGCGCGGCGATCTCCTTGGCCTCCTCCGCGGTCTTGGCGAATCCGAAGTCGGTTACTGGAATCCCGGCCCGCTTGACGATCTCGCGGGCCTCGTACTCGAAGAATCTCAACGCGTTGCGCCTCCGGTCTCGGGGGAGGGATGGCGGCGGCGCGTGAGCCTATACATCCGCGCGGGCGCATGCGGGTTGAGCGGCCCCTCGCCGCCTCCGGAGTCACCCAAGGGGTGGACGAGGCCGTCAGGCCGTCGCGGCGACCCGGTCGCCGGCCAGGAAGCCGACGAGCTTCGGCACGACCACCTCGGGGGCACGCTCGATGCAGAAGTGGCCGAGGCCCGGGAGCCGCTCGAGCCGGTAGTCGTCGGCATGGTCCTCCAGCCCGCGGACCATCGCCGGGCGGATCGCCGGGTCGGCGTCTCCGTAGAGGAACAGGGTGGGGACCCGCAGCCGCTTGCCGGCGTACGCGCCGGCAAACGCCCGCGGCGCCTCCTGGAAGACGAACGAGCCGTAGACCTGCTGGGTGGTGTTGGGGTCGATCCGGTCGACGAACCAGCGCGTCGCCTCCTCGTCCCAGCCGCCGTCGACCTTCGCCAGGCGCCGCAGCAGCCACGCGACCGCGCCGGTGCGCACCAGCGCCGGGCCGAGCAGCGGCGCGCCGATCAGCGGCATGTACCAGAAGCCCGCCAGCGCCAAGGCCGTCTTCAGGTCGCGGGGGACGAACCCGTGGCCGGTGTTGACCAGCACCAGCCGCTCCACCCGGTCGGGCCACTCCAGGCCGAGCAGGAACGCGACGAAGCCGCCCCAGTCGTGGCCGACGAGCCGGAAGCGATCCACCCCGATCTCGTCGAGGACCGCGAGCACGTCGAGGGCCAACGACGCCTTGCGGTAGCCGTGGCGGGTGCGCTCGCTCCAGCCGAACCCGCGCAGGTCGGGGGCGATCACGTGGAAGCCCGCCTCGGCGAGCGGCGCGAAGCAGTGGCGCCACTCGTACCAGTGCTGCGGCCAGCCGTGCAGGAGCACGACGGGCGGGGCGTCCTCCGGGCCTGCTTCGGCGAGGTGGAAGGACGCCCCGCGTGCCTGGACCCAGCGGTGGCGGACACCCGCCACCGCCGGCATCGGGTCGGTGGTGAGCTGCATACCGACCCTTTCTACCCGCCTAGGCGGCGGCGGACGTCTCGAACCCGTACAGCTCGGCGAGCTCGGGGTCCTTGCGCGCGAGCTGCTCGGCCAGGTCGACCATGACCTTGCACTGCTTCCAGGTCGCGTCGTCCTGCATCTTGCCGTCGATCATGTGGACGCCGCGGCCGTCGGGGATCGCCTCGATGACCTTCTTGGCGAACTTGACCTCCTCGGGGTCCGGCGAGAAGACCCGCTTGGCGATGTCGATCTGCACCGGGTGCAGCGACCAGGCGCCGACGCAGCCGAGCAGGAACGCGGCGCGGAACTGCGCCTCGCAGGCCGCGGTGTCGCGGATGTCGCCGAACGGCCCGTAGAAGGGGAGGATCCCGTTCATCGTGCACGCGTCGACCATGCGCGCGATCGAGTAGTGCCACGGGTCCTGCTGGGCGGTGATGCGCGGCGCGTCCGGGTTCTCCGGATCCGGGTCGGACATCGACACGTAGCCGGGGTGGCCGCCGCCGACGCGGGTGGTCTTCATGCGGCGGCTGGCGGCGAGGTCGGCCGGGCCGAAGCTCATGCCCTGCATGCGCGGGCTGGCGGCCGCGATCTCCTCGACGTTGGCGACGCCCTGGGCGGTCTCGAGGATCGCGTGGATCAGCAGCGGGCGCTCGAGGCCGGCGCGCGCCTCGAGCTGGGCGAGCAGTCGGTCGACGTAGTGGATGTCCCAGGGCCCCTCGACCTTGGGGATCATGATCACGTCGAGCTTGTCGCCGATCTCGGTGACGAGCGTGATCAGGTCGTCGAGCACCCACGGCGAGTCGAGCGCGTTGACGCGCGTCCAGAGCTGCGTGTCGCCGAAGTCATAGGTCTTGGCGACCTTGACCAGCCCCTGGCGCGCCGCCTCCTTGCGGTCGGCCGGAACCGCGTCCTCGAGGTTGCCCAGCACGATGTCGGCCTTGGCGATGGTCTCCGGAAGCTTGGCGACCATCTTCTCGTTGCTGGGGTCGAAGAAGTGGATCATCCGCGAGGGCGGGAACGGGATCTCCCGCAGCGGCTCGGGCGCTCCGACGGCCAGCGGCTTGAAGAAGTCTCGAGGGCTCCGCATGCCCGGCACGATAAACCCCGTCGAGGGATCAATGACTTCGCGTGGGCGCGAGTCCTTGATCCCTCGATGAGGCGAGGAGGGCTCTGGTGCGGGCCACCACCCACGACGGCTTCCCCTCGATCTCGGACAGCGTGAAGCGCTGGACGATCACGCCGCGCGCATGCAGCAGCTCGTCGCGACGGGCGTCTCGGCGTGCGCGGATCGGTCGCTGGTGGTGGGGGCCGTCGACCTCCACGTTCAGGCGGCGCTCCGGCCAGAAGAAGTCCAGGCGGACCCACTCTCCCGGCGTCAGCTCCATGCGGTGCTGGAGGAGAGGGCGCTCGATGCCCGCTTCGGTGATCAGCCTGAGATAGGTGCGCTCCAGCTCGCTGTCGGCCACCGCCGCGTCGAGGCGGTCGGGGCCGAGCGCGCGGCGGAGATGACGGACGCCTCGGGGGCGCTTGATTCGCCGGAGCATGCGGACGATCGCCTCGAGGTCGAGGATCCCGAGGTACTCGGCGCGCTCGACGACCCGCTCCAGACGCGGGTAGGACAGCACGCCGGCCACGTCGACGAGCGTGCGAGCCACCGTGGTGCAGCGGATCCCGTCGACGATCTCGGCGTCCACCTGCGGGTCGTAGATCCGTGGCCGGTGGAAGCGGATGCCAGGCCTGCTCCGCGCACCGGTTCGCGGGACCATCACGTCGATCACGGGCAGCTCCCAGTCGAGCAGTCCCAGGTGCACGCAGGCGCTCAGGTGGCTGAGCGCGGCAGACGGCCCTCCCGCGAGCACGGCGGCGCGCCTCCTGGACCTGGCGTCGCGAGGCCGGTGGCCGACCGCGAAGACCGACTGATGCTCCGGGAGCAGCCGGCCGGCCCTTGCCCACCGATGGATCCGGCCGTCGTCCACTCCGATCCGACGGAGGTCCTCGGTCGTGACGTAGCCGTCCTGCTCGCTCGCAAGCTCCGCCACCCGTCGAGGGATCAATGATCTCGCCTGGGCGCGAACGATTGATCCCTCGATGGACGGGGTGGTGGGTGCGGGGCGGGGTGCGCGTGCTGCGGCCATGCCCCTGGTACTTGCTGCGGTCATGCCCCTGGTAGGTCCGCACGCGTCCGAATTCGCCCCCCTCCGCCGTCGAGGGATCAATGACTTCGCCTGAGCGCAAGTGATTGATCCCTCGACGGTGGTGGGCCGGGCTGTCCGCCGCCAAGTTGACCCGCGGGTCAACGAAAGCGCAGCGATGGCATCCTTCGGCGCACCACCCCGACCACGCCTAACGCAAGGACCCGAAACCGATATGGCAGCTGAGACCACCGGCTTTACCACCGATCAGGCTGAGCGCGAGGCCAGCGGCGCCCACGCCTACGGGCGCTACTTCGAGGAGTTCGAGCTGGGGGCGGTCTACAAGCACTGGCCGGCCAAGACGGTCACCGAGGCCGACGACCACCTCTTCTGCCTGATCACCATGAACCACCACCCGCTGCACATCAACGATGTGTACGCGTCGAAGAGCCAGCAGGGCCGCAACGTGGTGGTGGGCCCGCTCGTCTACTCGCTCGCCCTGGGCATGAGCGTCTCGGACGTCTCCGGCAAGGCGATCGCCAACCTGGCCACCGAGGAGCTCAGCCACCCGAACCCGGTCTTCCACGGCGACACGCTGTTCGTCGAGTCCGAGGTGATCGAGAAGCGCGAGTCGCGTTCGAAGCCTGACCGCGGCACCGTCAAGGTCCACACCCGCGTCTACAACCAGGACGGCGTGCTGGTCTGCGAGTTCAAGCGGCTGGTGCTCGTCCCCAAGAAGAACCCCGGCTCCTGACGAGCCGCCGCAAGCCGCGAGAGAATCCCCGCTGGGAGGCCCCGACCGGCGGATGCGCCGATGACGCCGGTCGGGTCCCTCAGCCGCCCAACGGGTAGTGTCCGTTGCCTCAAGTCCGGGACGGACTCCTCTTCGTTCTTCGTCCGCCCCGTCTGAATTCGAACGCACCGAGGAAGTGACGTGAGCATCACGGTTCCCACGAAGCACGCGAAGCTGACGGCTTGGGTGGAGGAGATCGCCGCCCTCACCCAGCCGGACGAGATCTACTGGTGTGACGGATCGGCGGAGGAGTACGACCGTCTCTGCCAGCTCCTCGTCGACGCGGGCACGTTCAAGAAGCTCTCGGACGCCAAGCGCCCCAACAGCTACCTGGCGTGGTCCGACCCCTCCGACGTCGCGCGCGTCGAGGACCGGACCTTCATCTGCTCCGAGAAGGAGGAGGACGCCGGGCCGACCAACAACTGGCGCGACCCCGCCGAGATGCGGGAGACGCTCAACGAGCTGTTCTCCGGCTGCATGCGCGGGCGGACGATGTACGTCATCCCGTTCTCGATGGGGCCGCTGGGCTCGGACAAGTCCCATATCGGCATCGAGATCACCGACTCGCCGTACGTGGTGGTCTCGATGCGGATCATGACCCGCATGGGCGCCAAGGTGCTCGAGCAGCTCGGCGACAGCGGCGAGTTCGTGCCCTGCGTGCACTCGGTCGGCAAGCCGCTGCAGCCCGGCGAGCAGGACGACCCGTGGCCGTGCAACGAGACCAAGTACATCGTCCATTTCCCGGAGACGCGCGAGATCTGGTCGTACGGCTCCGGCTACGGCGGCAACGCCCTGCTGGGCAAGAAGTGCTTCGCGCTGCGGATCGCCTCGGTCATGGCCCGTGACGAGGGCTGGATGGCCGAGCACATGCTGATCCTCAAGCTCACCTCGCCCGAGGGGAAGGTCAAGTACGTCACCGGCGCGTTCCCGAGCGCCTGCGGCAAGACCAACCTCGCCCTCATGGTTCCGACCCTGGAGGGCTGGAAGGTCGAGACGATCGGCGACGACATCGCCTGGATGAAGTTCGGCGAGGACGGCCGCCTCTACGCGATCAACCCGGAGAACGGCCTGTTCGGCGTCGCCCCGGGCACCGGCTGGCACAACACGCCGAACGCCATGGAGGCGCTGGAGAAGGGCGCCATCTTCACCAACACCGCGCTCACCGACGACGGCGACACCTGGTGGGAGGGCATGACCAAGGAGGCGCCCGCCCACCTGACCGACTGGCGCGGCCGCGACTGGACGCCGGAGTCCGAGGAGCCGGCCGCCCACCCGAACGCCCGCTTCACGGTGCCGGCCTCGCAGGTGCCGTCGATGGCGCCCGAGTGGGAGGACCCGAAGGGCGTGCCGATCGACGCGTTCCTGTTCGGCGGCCGGCGCGCCACGGTCGTGCCGCTGGTGCGTGAGGCGTTCGACTGGGAGCACGGCGTCTTCCTCGGCGCGACGATGAGCTCCGAGCAGACCGCCGCCGCCGTCGGCACCGTCGGCCAGCTCCGGTTCGACCCGTTCGCCATGCTGCCGTTCTGCGGTTACAACATGGGCGACTACTTCCGGCACTGGCTGGAGATCGGCAAGCGCGAGGGCGCCAAGCTGCCGAAGATCTTCTACGTCAACTGGTTCCGGAAGGACGAGGACGGCAGCTTCCTGTGGCCGGGCTTCGGTGACAACTCGCGCGTGCTGAAGTGGGTCTTCGAGCGCTGCGAGGGCACCGTCGACGGCGTCGAGACCCCGATCGGCATCGTGCCCAAGCCCGAGGACATCGACGTCACGGGCCTGGACATCAGCCGCGAGGCGCTCGAGAAGGTGCTGAGCGTCAACCTCGACGAGGTCCGCGCCGAGCTCGACCAGGTGCGCGAGCACCTCGCCAAGTTCGGCGACCGCCTGCCCGCCGAGGTGCGCGCGCAGTTCGAGAAGCTCGAGCAGCGCCTGGCGCAGTAGCCGCCTCACGCAGGCATTCCGCTTTCGATGAGGGGCGCCTCCGGGCGCCCCTCGCTCGTTCTCGCGCGGGGCGCGCGGGGGAGAGGCGGGCCGCGGCTAGGCGGGCTGCTGGATCTCTGCGGAGACGACGCGGTTGCGCCCCGACTCCTTGGCTGCGTACAGCGCCTTGTCGGCGCGGGCGACCAGCGCCTCCGGATCCTCGCCCGGCGCCCACTGGGCGGTGCCGAAGCTGGCGGTGACGTTCAGCGGCGTGCCGTCCGGCAGCAGGATCGGATCGTCGGCGATCGCCTTGCGCAGCCGCTCGCAGGCGGTCACGCCGTCGTCGGTGTCGGGCATCAGCAGCAGGAACTCCTCGCCGCCCCAGCGCGCGGCGAGATCCTCCTCGCGCAGGTGGGCGGTCAGCCGCTTGGCGACCTCGCGCAGCACCGTGTCGCCGGCCGCGTGCCCGTAGCGGTCGTTGACGGACTTGAAGCGGTCGATGTCCAGCAGCGCCACCGACAGCGTGCGGTCGTGGCGACGGGCGCCCGCCACGGTGGCGCGCAGCATGTCGTCGGCGTGCCTGCGGTTCGCCAGCCCGGTGAGCGTGTCGGTGCGCGCCAGCGCCTCCAGCTCGGCGTTGCGCGCCGCCAGCTCGGCGCGCAGGGCGCTCAGGCGCAGCGCGGTGCGCACTCGGGCGACCAGCTCCACCGGGTCGACCGGCTTGCGCACGTAGTCGTGCGCGCCTCGCTCCAGCGTCTCGGCCAGGTCGGCGGCGTCCGTGTGGCCGGTGACGAAGACGACCGGGATGCCGGAGGTGGCCGGGTCGGAGCGGAGGATGTCCAGCACGGCCAGCCCGTCCAGCCCGGCGAGCTCGCGGGCGAGCAGGAGCACGCCCGGCGGCTCCTCGCGACAGGCCTGCACGGCGGTGGTGCCGTCGGCCGCCTCGCGAACCTCGTAGCCGCGCTCGCGCAGCACGTCGCC
>Ga0310831_100834_pt1 | contig 12002 bp, 9 predicted proteins | sample WT_ome_6_FD_201307 | JGI IMG/M metagenome (GOLD analysis project Ga0310831, IMG submission 201307) | Sorghum-adapted microbial communities enriched on wild type (WT) sorghum from Joint BioEnergy Institute, Emeryville, California, United... ... | reverse complement strand
CCGCGCCGAAGGCGTGGGCCAGCGAGTACCCGAGCTCGCCGCCCTCGTGGATCGAGCCGGGCGTCTCCGGGGCGACGTGGCTGGGCACCCCGCCCGGGAACGAGAACTGGCGGAACAGACGGCACATGCCCCGCTCGTCCCGGCTCACCGCCGGGTAGACCTCACTGTAGGTGCCCTCGAGCCAGACGTTGGCCACCATCGCCGGCCCGCCGTGCCCCGGCCCACAGATGTAGAGCACCGGCCGGCGGTGCGTGGCGATGAGGCGGTTCAGGTGCGCGTAGATGAGGTTGAGGCCGGGCACCGTCCCCCAGTGCCCCAGCAGCCGGGGCTTGACGTGGTCGGGCCGCAACGGCTGGCGGAGCAGGGGATTGTCCATGAGGTAGACCTGGCCCACCGACAGGTAGTTGGCCGCCCGGACGTACGCGTCCAGGCGGGACAGTTCGGCGTCGCCGAGCGGGGCCCCCGCTACCGTCCGCATCGTCGCCTCCCGTGCTCTGCTCGTCGGCTCACGCGCTGGATGCCTCGCGTCTGCATGCCCGTGTGCCTGGATGCCCTTATGTCTGGATGTCTTGTTCCTGGGTGCCTCTTGCCTGGGTGCTTCTGGACCAGATGTCTCGCGTTGGTACGTCTCGGGTTGGTGCCTCTCAGGTCGGCGTCGCGCGGTGGTCGGTGGGCTATTCGGGGACCACGGCGGCCGGGCAGGGGGCCTCGCGGACGGCCGTGTCGCCGACCGAGGAGAACAGCCGCCGGGTGAGCACGTTGACGTCGTGCCGGCTCACCACGAGCAGGCCGGCGTCGGTGCTCGCGTCGAGCAGGGCCACCGCGGGGTTCGGGGCCTTGGTGGGCCGCAGGTCCACGGTCACCTCGGGGTGCCGGGCGCGGGCCTCGGCCGTCGCCTCGGTGAGCATCCGTCGGACGTCCTGCTCCACGGTGGGGGCGTCGGTCGGCGGTTCCGGCTTGCGGGGTGGCCGGGCCCCGACCGGGCCGAGGCGCGAGACCGGCGGCATCCACCAGGCGGAGAGCGCCACCAACGGCGCGCCCCGGGCCGCCGCCTCGTCCATGGCGAAGTCGACCGCCGCCGCGCTCTGCGGGCTGCCGTCGATGCCCACGACCACCGGCCAGGGCGGCGGGGCGGCCGAGAGTTCGACCACGGTCAGATCGGCCGTGGTATACGGGTCGACGGGTCCGCCCTCCGGCCGGATCACGATCACCGGACAGGCGCTGTGGGCGGCCAGGTGGGTGCTGACCGAGCCGAGCAGCAGGCCCGCGAAACCGCCCCGGCCCCTGGCCCCGACCACCAGCAGCGCCGCGTCGGCCGACAGGGCCGTGAGCGTGGGGGCCGCCCGTCCGGCCACGGTCTGGCCGGAGACGTCCAGGTCGGGCGCGGTGACCAGCGCGCGGTCCACCATCTCGTCCACCAGCGCCTGGGCCTGCGCCTTCGCCGCCGCCCCGGGGCCGTGGCAGGCGACGATGTGCAGCGGCAGCTCCCGTCGCCGCGCCTGCCAGGCGGCGTGGGCCGCCGCCGCGACCGACGTGGATGAGCCATCGACGCCCGCCACCACCGGCCGTACCGCCATGAGTGCCCCCCGCCTGAGCTCTCGGGCCCCACGAACCCGTGAACGTCGGTCTTAAGCGATCCTGCCCTGACCGCTACCCATCCGGGGCGGGCTCGGCGATTCCGGCCGCCCCGCAGGGAGAAAAACCCGGCCCGCCCGGCGCACCAGGGTGGCCACGGTGACGGCGGGGGAAGCAGTGACGGCCCAATCACGGGAGGAGGCCTAGTCACGGGAGGAGGCCTAGTCACGGAAGGAGGGTCGTCCGGGCCGGCGCGGCGGTTCCCAGCGAACGCTCGGCAAAGTCCCAGCAGACCCACAGGTGTCTTTGGGACTTTGGTCCCGTCCTGGGGCGCGTGTGCGAGCCTAGACTGGCCGCCATGGCACAGACTGCGCGCTCGGTCGCCCGGCAGCGGGCCGAACGGGCCCGGCTGGCCCGGGAACGGGCCGCGCGGCGCGCCCGCCGCATCCGTACCGCCTGGTGGGTCGTCGCGGCCGCGCCGGCGTTCGTGGCGCTGCTGGTGCTCATCCGGGTGGCGATTCCCGACGCACCCACCGGTGGCGGCGCCGACAGCCGGCAACTCTCGTCGGCGGTCATCGCGGCCCTGCGCCCCGATCCGTCCACCTTGGACAGCGTGGGGCGGGGCCAGGGAGTGACCCCGCCGACGCCGATCGCCGACCAGCCGCCGCTCACCGCGGACGGCAAGCCGCTGGTGCTCTACGTCGGGGCCGAGTACTGCCCGTTCTGTGCCTCGCAGCGGTGGCCGCTGGCGATCGCGCTGAGCCGGTTCGGCAGCTTCACCGGGCTGACCGCCTCGCGCTCGGCCAGCGACGACGTGTACCCCAACACGGCCACCATCAGCTTCCACGGCTCGACATATGTCAGCGAGTACCTGGCCTTCCAGGGGGTCGAGCTGGCCACGAACGAGCGCCAGGGCCGCCGGTACGCGCCCTTGGACACGCTGACGCCGGAGCAGGAAGCGGTGATGAACACCTACAACGCCCCGCCGTACGCGGCGCAGGCCGGCAGCATCCCGTTCCTGGACTTCGGCAACCGGTTCCTGCAGACCGGGGCGTCGGTGAGCCCGCAGCTGCTGGTCGGGCTGTCCCACGACGAGATCGCGGCCGAGCTCGTGAGTAACCCCGACGGTCCGGTCGCGCAGGCGATCCTCGGCTCGGCCAACGCGTTCACCGCGGCGTTGTGCGTGCTCACCGACGGGCAGCCGGGCGAGGTGTGCGACAGCCCCGCGGCGGCGGCGTACCAGGCGGAGGTGGGGGGATGACTCAGGTCGCGCGGACCGGGCCGGCCGGCCGGGGGACGACGGCCACGCGCTCCGACGTTGCCCCGGCGTGGGCGGTCCCGGCGTCCCTCGCGCTCGCCCTCGTCGGGCTGGGATTGTCGATCTATCTCACGATCGAGCACTTCACCGCGCCGGGGTCGCTCGCCTGCCCGGTCGGTGGCGCGGTCGACTGCGCGCAGGTCACGACGAGCCCACAATCGGAGTTTCTCAATATCCCGGTGGCCGTGCTCGGGATCGTGTTCTTCGCCGCCATGCTGGCGCTGTGCCTGCCGATGCTGTGGCGGCGGATGGATCGACGCCTGTGGCAGGCCCGCATGGCGGTCGCCGGGATCGGCGTGCTCTTCGCGATCTACCTGATCTTCGCCGAGCTGTTCATCATCGAGGCGTTCTGCCTGTGGTGCACCGCGGTGCACCTGGTGGCGTTCGGGCTCTTCGCGGTCGTCGTGCTCGCCTCGGCCATGGCCGACCCCTCACCCTTCGACCGGCGGTAGCCCACCGACCGGCCATCGGCGGTCGCGCGCGGTCCGCGGTGCACGTTCGGTGGAGTGGCGCGCGGGCGCGGCTTGGGTATAGTGATCGACGGTGCGCCGGGAAGACTGGTCGGCACGGGACCGCCAAGCGTCACGGCTTGCTGGTTCCGCCCCCACACGTTCGCCCGACCGGTTGATCGGAGGCCACCACCATGCGCGCACGCGACCTGTCTGCGCCCTTCCCCACGGTCACACCGACGACGGCCGCCCTCGAGGCCGCCCGCCTGCTTGCCCGACGGGATCTGCCCGGGCTCATCGTCGTCAATGACGCCGGTGCCCCGGTGGGGGTCCTCGCCGGCCCCCAGGTGCTGCGCCTGGCCGTCCCGGCGTACGTCACCGAGGACCCCAACCTGGCCGGGGTGGTGGACGAGGCCGCCGCCGACGAGATCGTCCGTAATCTCGACGGCCGCACCGTGCGGGACTGCCTGCAGACCGACCATGTCCACCCGGCACCGGTCGTCGACCAGGACGCGACCGTGCTGGAGATGGCCGCGCTCATGGCCCGGACCGGGGTCCCGCTCGTCGCGGTCGTCGACGCGGAGGGTCGCCTGGTCGGGGCCGTGACGCTGGACGCGCTGCTGGAGCAGGCGGTCACCCGATGAGCATCACCGCCTGGCTGGCGGTGGCGATCTTCGTCGTCGCGTACGCGCTGATCGCCACCGAGAAGATCCACCGGGTGGCCGTCGCCCTGGGCGGGGCCGTGCTCATGCTGGTCGTGGGCGCCACCAACGCCGAGCACGCCTTCTTCAGCGAGCACACGGGCATCGACTGGAACGTCATCGTCCTGCTGCTCGGCATGATGCTCATCGTCGCGGTGCTGCAGCGGACCGGCGTATTCGAGTACGTCGCGATCTGGTCGGTCAAGCGGGCCCGCGGTCACCCGTTCCGGGTCATGGTCATCCTGGTCCTGGTGACGGCGTTCGCCTCGGCCCTGCTCGACAACGTCACCACCGTCCTGCTGATCGCGCCGGTGACGCTGCTCGTCTGCGACCGCCTGGGCGTGCCGGCCGCGCCGTACCTGATCGCGGAGGCCCTCGCCTCCAACATCGGTGGCACCGCCACCCTGGTCGGCGACCCGCCGAACATCATCATCGCCAGCCGCGCCGGGTTGTCGTACAACGACTTTTTGGTTCACCTGGCCCCGCTGGTGGTGCTGCTGCTGGTCGTCTTCGTCGGGCTGTGCCGCCTGCTGTTCCGCGACGCGTTCCGGTACGACCCGCGGCGGGCGGAGCAGGTGATGGCCCTGCGGGAGCGGGACTCGATCACGGACATGCGTCTGCTGGTGGTCAGCGGTGTGGTGCTGGTCGCCGTCACCGTGGCCTTCGTGCTCCACACCGTGCTGGACCTGGAGCCGTCGGTGGTGGCCATCATCGGGGGCTTGGTGCTGCTCGCCGCTTCGCGGCTGAACGTCGAAGAGATCGTCAAGGACGTCGAGTGGCCCACCCTGGCGTTCTTCGCCGGCCTGTTCGTCATGGTCGGCGCCCTGGTCAACACCGGCGTCATCGGCCTGATCGGCGACGCCGCGGTCGACGCGGTGGGCGACAACCGGTGGGCGGCGTCCATGATGTTGCTGTGGGCGTCCGCGGTGCTGTCGGCCGTGGTCGACAACATCCCGTACGTGGCCACGATCAGCCCGATCGTGGAGCAGCTCGTCGAGGCGGGGTCGGGGGGAGCGTCGGGCGGCCCGTGGCAGGTGCTGTGGTGGGCGCTCGCGCTGGGCGCCGACCTCGGCGGCAACGCCACCGCGGTCGGCGCCTCGGCGAATGTGGTCATCCTGGGCCTGGCCGAGCGGGCCGGCCGGAAGATCACCTTCTGGCAGTTCACCAAGTACGGGCTCGTGGTCACCGCGATCACGGTGGCGCTGTGCATGCCGTACCTGTGGCTGCGCTACTTCGTGCTGGCCTAGAGCCGGTCTCGTGCCGACCTGGCGGCGACACCTCGGCTCGGTTTGCCTTGATCTCGTGTCGGTCGGTCGATCTTGTCCTATGGGTGGATTTCGTGCCTGTTGGTTGTTCGCCTGAGACGTCTGTTGATCGCCGGCTCGCGGTGATCGACAGCGGCCTCAGCAGTTGGCGCAGACGTGGCGCTCCGGCGCCCGAGCGACCCGGACCCAGCCAGCGACGTTCGCCATGCGCCAGTAGGCCCGCCGGTTGTCGTTGGGCGTGCCGTTGAAGCGCGTGCCGCACTCGTCACACAGCAGGTCCAGGCGGGGAGTGCTGCCGGCCTCCGTAACCGTGATCCACATGCCGTTCGCCCCCCTTCCGACGTGACGTTCAGGTTTCTCGGCAGGGTGCGCCGGCAATTTCTCCGCGGCTTGGCGGCCACATGACAGTTGCATGACGGTCGGTTGATGTTGGGCCAAACGCCCCGGTGACGCGGGCCGGTGGCAACGCCTGGTGATCGTAGGGAGACCCTGTGATCGTAGGCAGGCTGGTGATCGTAGACCGGCCCGGGCGACCGCCTCGGTGCCGCGATGCGCATCACGGCCGGAGGTCGGCCGGCTCGGGAGGAGACGGCAGACCTCCGGCCGCGCTACGTGACTGGTGGTCAGCGGAGAAGGAGGGTGGCCGTACCGGAGAACGTCCTCCCGTCGGTGAAGTGGCCGGTGAGGGATAGCTCGACCGTGCCCGAGTAACCGTCGAGCCGGCTGCTGAGCTCGTCTCCCTCGAATGTCACCAGCAACCGCGTCCCGACCGCCGCGCGTACGGTCGCGACCGGAACAAGCTCACCGTTGACGAGGAGCCGGACCGTCGCGACCGACACGTCGGTGCCGGCGTAGCCCGTGGGCAGCGTGATGATCGCGAGCAGGTCACGGTTGCCTCCGGCCCACACCGGCGGCGCCAGCTGGATCGATGCCGGCAGTGCGGAACCGGTGCGAATGTGTGCCTGTTCCGGCTGGTCCATGCCGTCGCCGAGGAAGTACGACGTGTGCGGCGGTTGGTTGTACCCGACGTTCTGCCAGGCGATGCCCAGCCGGTAGATGGGGTCGTGCATGAGCGTCGGGAATCGATGCTCGGTCGGGTACGGCGTGGCGTAGAGCCGCAGCGCCGAGCTGTCCTCGGTACGCCAGAGCACCTCCTCGCGCCAGTCTCCGAGCAGGTCGGCCTGCAGGCTCGGATTGCCCTTCGTGCCGTTGTTGGACAGCGTCCCCGTGGCGGTGAGCAGCCGCTCGGTCCGCTGGTTCACCCAGTCCCACTTTCCGATGTAGCCCACGCCATCCGGCTCGGCCCAATCGTGGTCGAGGATTTCCCGGAGCAGGTCACCGTCCCACCAGATCATGTGGTTGGCCGCCGGGATGCTGGTGCTGATCAACTCACCGCTTGCCGTGTGCACTCCCCCGGTGGGGCTGTTGAACTCGCCGTCGACCGCCCAGCCCTCTGCTCCGGGATGCCGCGGGTCAATGTCACCAGCGGTTCCGCGGCCCGTGTCCCGTCCGGTGAACTGGCACCACAGAATCTCACCCGTCGCGGCGTCGTGCATCTCGTAGCCACAGGCTGCGGTACTCGACTCGTGAACGGCGAAGACCTCAAGCCCGGGACGGGCCGGATCGAGATCGGTCACGTGGAGCGCGTCGCCGTGACCCAGGTTCGTGGAGTAGAGCGGGCGGCCGTCGTCATCGATGGTGAGGGCGCCATAGATGATTTCGTCACGCCCGTCGTCGTCCACGTCGGCGACGGCGAGCTGGTGGTTGCCTTGGCCCTCGTACTGCCGGCCGGCGACGTTGCTGTCGAAGACCCATCGCTGGGACAGCTCACCGTTTCGCCAGTCGTAGGCGGCGAGGACCGTCCGGGTGTAGTAGCCACGCGCCATGACGAAGCTTGGTCGTTCGCCATCCAGGTAGGCGACGCCGGCCAGGAAGCGGTCGACGCGGTTGCCGAAACTGTCGCCCCAGTCCGAGACGTTTCCGCGGGGCGGGGTGTAGTCGATCGTGGCCAGGGCCGCACCGGTGAGCCCGTCGAAGACGGTGAGGAACTCGGGCCCGGCCAGCACCATGCCGTCGCCGTTGCGGTGATCGGCGGTGGGATCGCCGATGACGGCGCCCTGGCCGTCGATCGTGCCATCGGCCGTCTTCGCTACGACTTCGGCGCGTCCGTCGCCGTCCAGGTCATAGACCAGGAACTGGGTGTAGTGGGCTCCGGCCCGGATGTTGGGGCCCAGGTTGATCCGCCACAACACGGTGCCGTCCAGCGTCAGGCCGTCCAAAATGGCCGGTCCGGTGTAACCCGCCTGGGAATTGTCCTTGGAGTTGGACGGATCCCACTTCAGCACCAGGTCGTAGTCGCCGTCGCCGTCGAGGTCGGCGGCGCTGGCGTCGTTGGCCCGGTACTCGTACGGCTCGCCCACCGGCGTCACGCCGCCGGCTGGGCGCTGCAGGGGGATGTCGAGGTAGCCCTCGGCCCATGGCTTGACAGCACCGGACAGCTCGCCCACGCGTCCGCCGACGACGGGCGCGATCTGATAGGTGGAGCCGGGACCACCGTTCGAGTCCAGGTAGTTGGTCACCTGGAGGTTGGACGCGATCGGCGTTCCGTCCCGGTAGAGCCGGAACGTGATGTCCGACGGGTCCGTGCCGAGCATCCGCCAGCTGACCAGCACGCCATCATCGGTCGGGACGGCGACCAGCCCGCGATCGATCCGCTCCATCTGCCGCGGCGGCCGGTAGGTGACCGGGCTGGCCACCACGGCCGACGGCTCAGACAGGCCGCCGAGCCCGACCGCGAAGAGGCGGTAGAAGAAGTTGCGGTTTGGACGGAGCTCGTCGACGTACTGGGTCGAATGCACGGTCGCCACGGTCTCGAACGGCCCCTCGGGTGTCGTGGCCCGCTGCACGTAGTACGCGACAGCGCCGGTCACGGCTCGCCAGCGCAGGGTGACTGACCCGGTGGTGGCCTGATCCAGCGCGAAGCCCGCTGGCGTTGCGGGTGGCTGGCGTGACTCGTCGCGGACGGTGACGGTGGTGGGTTGCGAATGAGCCGACTCCACACCCGACTCAGTGATCGACGTGACCGCGTAGGTGTACGTGAAGCCGAGGTTGACGGTCTCGTCGACGAATCCGGGCTCGCTCGTCTCGCCGATTCGCGTCAAGGACTCGACGGACTCACCCCGGTACACGACATAACCCGTGGACCCCGGCACCGCGTCCCAGGCCAGTTCGACGTTGGGGTCGGGCACGAGCGTGGTGCCGACCACGCGCAGCCCACTCGGTGGCGTCACGGGCACGATCTCGATGGCATTGAGCCTTCCGTCTCGGCTGGCGGCGACGGTGAGCTGCCCGTCGGACACGGTGACGACCGCGGCCGCGGTGCCGAACTGGCCGGTGGCCGAGAAGATTTGGCCTAGGTTGATGCCTTCGACCACAAGATCCGTGCGGTTGGAGGCGTTCGCGTCACCTGAGTGGATGGTCACGTGGTAGTCGCCGTTCGGTACATCGACGACGAACGTGTAGGAGGCGCCGTTCGTGAAGTCTCTCAGCAGTGGGTCGGGTGTGCCGCGGTCGCGGCAACTCGTGACCCGGTCGAGGCCGTAGCCCCGAGCAGGATCGTAAATCATCGATTCGACGACTTGGCGGTAGCCGTCGGCGACCGGGCTCGCCACGCAGCCGAAGTCAAATCGCAGCCCATCGGACGGGTCGAGTGGCTCTGCTCCGGCCGGCGTGGCCACGGTGGCCACGGCGAGCACGGTGGTCGCCACCGGCACGAGCGCCAGCCGGTGGTATCGCTTGCGAACAGGATTGACCTCGCGGGTCATGACAACCTCGCAATCACGGGCGCGGCCGCACGCTCCCGGGAGCTGGTGGTTGATTCGTTTCAGTGGGGCGCCTTACGTGACGCTATTGCGGTCTGGCGCCGTTGTCTAGGCCTCAGTCACTGGCCAGCCTCGACGGCGACCGCGCCGACTCGACCGCCCAGGCCCGGCGGCAAGGCCGATGAACCGGCATGAATCGGATGAAGTATTGCAACGCCTCGAGGCGAGGTTGGCCAGCTGGGCGCCGAGGTGGGCGACCTTTGCGCAGTGACCGGCGTCGGGGCCGGCGTACGGCACCATCGCCGACATGAATGCCTCGGCGCCGCCCGGCGAGGCGCGCCACTGGAAGTTCATGATCCCCAGGGAACCCCGGGCCACGTGCGAGAGCGAGAGCCGGGTGAGCTGGCCGGGCCGCTTCGGGACCATCCACCCACCACTGTGGACGATGTCCGGGGCCTGCTCCATGAGCAGCCACGCCTGCCCAGCCGCGAGCCAGGTCGGCGACGAACGCGGGCTCCTCCTCGGCCGCCAGGCCGTCACTGGAGGACGGGTAGTGGTCGATAGCGACCAGATCGACCTCGCGGGCCCATGCCCAGGGGTCGATCGGCACCCAGGGCCCGATCGCGAAATGGCGGTGACCCGGCTACGGGCCCCTGGGTGGCCCGGAGTTCGTGCAGACGGTGGTCAAGCGCGGCTACCGCCTGCGGGTGGACTGACGCGACTTCGCGTTGATCTAGGACTGGGAGTGGTGTTTGAAGATTGACTCACCACTCCAGGGCCTAGATCAACGCGACGGGGGCTAGATCAACGCGGAGGGCAGCAGCGCCGGCGCTCAGGCGTGCTCGATGATCTGGTCGGGGTTCAGGCGGCCGGTGTGCGGCACGGGGCCGGGCTCGGGCACGCCGATCCGCAGCACCAGCATCGGTTCGCCGAGGTTCGACAGCAGCCGGCGCAGGACGGCGCGGGTCCCGTCGATCTCGACCGCCGCCGACAGCGGCAGCACCGACAGCCCGCGCTCGGTGGCGGCCAGCCAGACGGCCGACAGCGCCTCGCCGGCGCGCAGCCAGGCCTCGGGATGGTCCTCGTCGGTGTACAGGACCGCGTAGGAGGCCGCCCGGTCGTGGCCACCGCGGGCGGGCGACTCACTGATGGGCAGTGTGCCGCCGTGGCCGAAGTCGCGACCGGGCACGGTGCTCCGGGGCGGCGACGTGGGGATGACGTCGCTCGGCAGGCCGAGCGTTTCGCCGCCGCCCGCGGCGCTGGGTGACGTGACCGAGGGGGTGTTGGTTCCGCCGACCCAGTAGGCGAGCTCCTCGACGAAATCCGGGTCCAGGCTCTCCACCCGTTGGGCCTCGGCCGCGGCCGCCGCCAGCTCGATCACGCCGTCGGGGGGCAGCACGTGCAGGTGAGCACCTTCAGCCGCGGCCGCCTGGGCCAGCGCGGCCAGCGCGCTGGGATTGACCGGAGTCGACGAAACCGGGCGTCGATCGGTGTGCCGTTCCCGGATCGCCTCCAAGGCGCGGGTCGTGGCGGCCGACGCCCCACCCCGGTCGACCACGGTGATCCGCGCGAGCAGGTCGGGGTCGGCCGGGTCGGGCAGGCGCTCCACTGTGGACCGTATGCCCTGGGCGGCCAGGGCCACCCGGGCGTGGTGCAACGCCGCGCCGCAGCTGATCGTCATCAGCCGGCCGAGCGGGTCGGTGACGGGGAGCTGCCGGTCTCGGACGGCCCGAAGCTCGAGCACCGGCGGCGCCACCCGCCACCGCCACGGTTGCGTGTTGTGGATGGACGGGGCGAGCCCACCGATGCCCGCGGCCGCCTCGAGAGCATCGTCCAGAGTGGACGTCCCCATGCCACCTCCCCGGTGTCGTTCAGCCGGCGGCCGCACGGCCCCGTAGGGCCGCACGGTCGCCGGCCGCACGTCCGTCGATCAGACTGCTGTTGGCCGAGCAGAACCGGTTGTCAGCCGGATCAGTACCGCCGATCCGAACGCCGTCGGTCGATCAATTGGACTTGATCTCGATTCGGCGAGGCTCGGGCTGAGCCCGCAACGGCACCGTGATCTCGAGGATGCCCTTGCTGTAGTCCGCCCGGATGCCCTGCTCCTCCGCGTTGCTGGGCAGGCGCACCGACCGCTCGAACGAGCCGTACCGGAACTCGCTGCGGTGCCGGGCCTGCTTCTCCTCGCGGCGCTCGGCCCGAATCGTGAGGACACCGTCCGAGACGCTGACCTGGACATCCTTCTCAGGATCCACTCCCGGAAGTTCGGCCCGGATCTTGTACTCCGTGTCCGTCATGTGGTCCTCGAGGCGAATGGTGTTGGTGCCACGCAGCAGGAGGCTGTCCTGCTCGAACCACTCGCTCAGCTCACTCCACAGGCGCGGTACCAGAGAGGTCATGGCAAGCTCCCTTCCGTTGCGTGGTGCGCCGCGTCGCAGCACGGACCCGGCGCTGCCGTGACCGTCGGCGCCCAGCGGATCCAGCGGGTCCTCGTCGTGGCCCACTCGGCGCTCACCTCCATCGTCGTACGGATACCCGGGTCACGTCCGGGGAACCGATCTTTCGCGTTCCGGCCCGCACCGGGGCCCGGGACCGCCAGAATCAACCCGATGGGCGGGGGGCTGGGCCGGGTCATCATCGTGTCCGCGGGAGTAGGCGCGGGCCATGACGGCTATACCCGGGAGCTGGCGCGGCGCCTTCGGCGCCGCGATTACACCGTGGACCAGTACGACTTCATGGACCTGTTGCCGGGACCGGCGGGCAGCAACGCGGTCCAGCTGTACAACCGGACGCTCAACCACGCCCCCTGGATCTACGCCGGCCTGTTCCACCTCGGCACCTGGTCGATCACGGCCGCGGTCACCCGGGCGCTG
>Ga0310831_100830_pt1 | contig 12021 bp, 9 predicted proteins | sample WT_ome_6_FD_201307 | JGI IMG/M metagenome (GOLD analysis project Ga0310831, IMG submission 201307) | Sorghum-adapted microbial communities enriched on wild type (WT) sorghum from Joint BioEnergy Institute, Emeryville, California, United... ... | reverse complement strand
GGGTGCCGCTGGCACCCCAGTGGTCGGTGCTGCGGGGGCAGCTCGCCGTCAGCCGGGACCTGGTGGTGCGCGGAGCGGCGTTCCAGGCGTGCTTCCTCTCGGCCGCCGCCGTGGTCGCCCGGGTGTCGGCCGCCGCCCTGGGCGCCCACCAGATCGCGCTGCAGCTGTGGTTCTTCTGCGCGCTCGCCCTCGACGCGGTGGCGATCGCCGCGCAGTCGCTGGTCGGCGCCGCCCTCGGGGCCGGAGTGCCGGCCGAGGCCCGCAGCGTCGCCACCCGGGTCGGCCGGATCGGGCTGGTCTGCGGGGCGGGCCTCGCGGTGATCATCGGGGCCGGCGCGTGGGTGCTGCCGGCGGTGTTCAGCCCCGACCCCGACGTCCGCGCGCAGGCGCTGATCGTCTGGCCGTGGCTGGTGGGCATGCTGCCCGTGGGTGGGCTGGTCTTCGCGCTCGACGGTGTGCTCATCGGGGCCGGTGACGTGCGGTTCCTGCGGAACCTCACGCTGCTGGCCGCCCTCGGCTTCTTCCTGCCGCTGACCTGGCTCGCCCACTGGCTGCGCCTGGGGCTGCCCGGTGTGTGGTTCGCCCTGGCCATGTTCATGGTGGTCCGGCTCGTGGGCCTGGTGCTGCGGGCCCGGGGTACCCGCTGGGCGGTGGCCGGGGCCGAGCGGTGACGCCCGTACGCCCCGGGCGCCGCCCGCCGGCGATGGCCCGTGACGCCGGCGGTCAGGCGGGCGCCGGTTGAGGTCACGGGCTGGCGACCGCTCCGCAGGTCTCCGGGAGCCGGACCGTGCTGGTCGGGTCCAGCAGGGCGTCCGGGTCGATCTCCTCGCCCACGACACCGACCCGCGGCCGGCCCAGCGCGACCAGGCTCCGTTCGAGCAGGTCGCAGTCGATGTTGTGGGCGAAGGACGTGCTGCGGCCGTCCAGGTACATGCCCGCGTCCTCGGGCACCACGTCCTCGGCCGCCGGGAACAGCCAGTAGATGTCGTCCCGGACCGTCACCAGGCGATCGCCCGGCTGCCTCGACGTGCCCGGGAACGGATAGACCCAGACGAACACCGTGTGGACCTCGAGCCAGCGGATGTCGTCGATGACGACGCCGGTGAAGCTCATCGTGCCGCTGACCCGGATCTGGTCGGTGAGCGTGTGGCCGGGCGCGATCATCGTGGCCACGATGCCGCCGAGGTCGTCCGCGAACATCCGGTCCAGGTCCTGCGCGCCGGAGGGGGAGAAGAGGGCCCGCAGGGCCGACCGGTCGTGGTCGTAGAGCATCCGCTCGTCCAGGCGGCCCGCGATCAGCGCCTGCCGCACGGTCTCCAGCGCCGCGGCGACCTCGGCCTCGGTGAAGCCGGGAACGGCGGTCGCGGCCGGCACCACGATGCCCGCCTCGCCGACGGGAAGACTCTCCGCGGCCGTGCCCGCGAACGGGTTCGCGGAGGCCGGGGAGCCGGCGAGCACGGAGGTGAGGTAGGGGAAGCCGCCGAGCTTGAGCGCCGTTCCGAGCCCGGACGCCACCACCAGCACCGCGGTGACCGCGACGACCGTGCGGAGGGATCGCCGGCGGCGGCCGGATCTCCGGTGCCGAGCGGGCGCCGCTCCCGACGCCGGCGGCCGGGTCGGGTCGGGCCGGCCAGGCCGGTCGGGGGCCGGTCGGTTGGACGCCGGTGGGTGGGCTGCCGGCGGGTGGGCGTGGCCCGGGTACGGCTGGCCATGGGGTGGGTAGGCCTGGGCCGGCGGCCACGCGGGGGGATACGGAGGGGTCGTCATACGTCACCTTCGGGCTGGGGCGGTAACCCGACCTTCGGGTTGGGGCGGTAACCCGACGTTCGGGTTGGGGCGGTCACCCGCGGGCGCGCTGTCGGGGTGGCGCCCAGTGTCGCAGAAGTACGCACGTCGGCGCAGGGGTCGCGGGCGCGCGGTGCGGCGCGCCGGGCCGAGCACGCGGCCGGGCCGAGCGTTTGAGAGGCTGGGAAGCCCGGGCCGTCGACGCTCGAGGACGCCGACGTTGGAGGACGGTCAGGGACGCGGTCGAGGAGATGGGGTGGCCGAGGACGGGTTCGTCATAGTCGACAAGCCGGGCGGCATGACGTCGCACGACGTCGTGGCCCGGGTGCGTCGGCTCGCCCGGACGCGCCGGGTGGGCCACGCCGGAACGTTGGACCCGATGGCCACCGGGGTGCTGGTCATCGGCATCGAGCGGGCGACCCGGCTGTTGCCCTACGCGGGCGGGCACACGAAGAGCTACCGGGGCACGATCCGCCTCGGGCAGACGACCGTCACCGACGACGCCGAGGGCGAGGTCACCGCGACGACCGACGCGGCCCACCTCACGGAGGCCGAGATCGCGACGGCCCTGGCCGGGTTCCGGGGCGAGATCACCCAGGTGCCGAGCGCGGTGAGCGCGGTCAAGGTCAAGGGGGTCCGGTCGTACGTCCGCGTGCGCCGGGGCGAGGACGTGGCGCTGGAGCCGCGGCCGGTGACCATCCACCGGCTCGACCTGCTGGGGGTGCGCACGAACCGCGGGGCGGACGGTCCGGCGACCGTCGATGTCGAGATCGACCTCGAGTGCTCGCCGGGCACGTACGTGCGCGCGCTGGCCCGCGATCTCGGCGCCGCGCTCGGTGTGGGCGGACACCTCGTGGCACTGCGCCGCACGGCGGTGGGCAGCTTCACACTGGCCGAGGCGGTCACGCTGTCCGACCTCATGGCCGAGCCCGCCCTGCCCCGGCTGACGCTGCCACAGGTCGCCGAGCGCCTGTTCCCTCGGCGGGACGTGGACGCGGCGGCCGCGCGGACCCTCTCCCACGGCGGACCGATCCCGGCGTGCGGCCAGCCCGGGCCGTACGCGGTCTTCGGTCCGGACGGCCGGGTCATCGCCATCGTGGCCGAGCACGACGGACTCGCCCGGGCCGAGGTCGTCCTGGCGGCTCCGATGGGCCGGACACCAGCGCCCACGGGCCCGACACCAGCGGAGCCCACGGGCCCGACACCAACGGGGCCAACGGGCCCGACAACAGCGGAGCCCTAGGCCGAAACCACAGCGGAGGTCGAGTGACGTGCAGCGATGGCGTGGTCTGACGGCGGCGCCGGCCGGGTGGGGCCGGTCGGTGGTGACCATAGGGGTGTTCGACGGTGTCCATCGTGGACACCAGAGCATCATCGGCCACACGGTCAAGCGCGCGGCCCAGCTCGGCGTGGCCTCGGTGGTGGTGACGTTCGATCCGCACCCGGCGGAGGTGGTCCGCCCCGGGTCGCATCCGGCCATCCTGACCGAGGCCGAGCGCAAGGCGGAGCTCATCGAGGCGCTCGGCGTGGACGTGCTCTGCGTCATCCCGTTCACGCTGGAGGTTTCCCGCCTGTCGCCCGAGACGTTCGTCCACGACGTCCTGGTGTCGAACCTGCACGCCAGCGTGGTCGTGGTGGGGCAGAACTTCCGGTTCGGTCACAAGGCCGCGGGCGACGTGGCGCTGCTGGAGCGGCTGGGGCGGACCTTCGGCTTCACGGTGGAGGAGGCGCCGCTGGTCGGCGCCGACGACCACGGCGGAACGATCGTCTCTTCAACCTATATACGGGCATGTATCGATGCCGGTGACGTGGTCGCCGCCGCCCGCGCGCTCGGCCGCCCGCACCGGGTGGAGGGCGTGGTGGTCCGGGGCGACGCCCGGGGGCGGCAGCTCGGCTTCCCCACGGCCAACCTGCTCACGGCCCCACACGTGGCGATTCCGGCCGACGGCGTCTACGCCGCCTGGCTGGTGCGCCGGGATGCCCCACGGGCCCGGGCGGCCGTATCGATCGGTACGAACCCCACGTTCGCCGGCCGGCAGCGGCGGGTGGAGGCGTACGTGCTCGACTTCGACGGCGACCTCTACGGGGAGCGGCTCGCGCTGGACTTCGTGGCCCGGCTCCGGGAGCAGCGCCGCTACGACGGGGTGGCCCCGCTGGTCGCCCAGATGCACCGCGACGTGGAGCAGACCCGCGAGCTGCTGGTCGACGACGAGTAGCCGAGGCTCGCCGGGTCTGGTCGAGGACGCGGGTGGCCGGGCATGATAACCTCAGCCGATGCCGGTCCGCCGGCCGGTCTCGCCTGCCTGCTCGACGCCGTGGGCGCGAGGCCGTCACCACGAGAACCTTCGAGGTCCAAAGGGAGATTATGGCGCTCGACAAGGCCACCAAGGCCCAGATCGTCCGTGAGTTCGGCACCAAGGAGGGCGACACGGGGTCGCCCGAGGTGCAGATCGCACTGCTGACGCACCGCATCAACCAGCTCACCGAGCACCTGAAGCAGCACAAGCACGACCACCACAGCCGCCGCGGGCTGCTGATCCTGGTCGGTCAGCGGCGCCGTCTGCTGAACTACCTGGCCAAGGTGGACATCCAGCGGCGCCGGGCCATCGCCGACAAGCTCGGCCTGCGCCGGTAGAACTGTCGGGTGATGGGCAACCTTCGCGCGTGAAGGGCGCCGCCGGTCGACCGGCGGCGCCCGAACGGCACAAAATGAGTCAACGAACCCCCGAGTAGCGAACGAGCGAGTAGCCAACCACTGAGTAACCGGACAGCTGAGTAACCGAACCACTGAGCAACCGAACCACTGAGCAACTGAACACCGAGTAACGGCAACGACGAGTCAACGGAAGATCGCGAGAAGTACGCCGACACGGGAGACGTCGGCACCACGGGCCCAGACGCCATTGGCCGGCCACCAGTCGGTCCTCGGTAGTGGCCCCCGGGACGTAGCGCCCGAGGGCTTCGATCGAAGACCGACGCGGTAGCGACCTCCCCGGCGTACTTCCCCGACGCGCAGCCCGCGCCCCCCGCGCTGGCTGGCATCCTCAAGGGAGAAACGTACGCATGACACAACACAACCCGCTCGGCGAGCACCACGCGACCGCAGTCATCGACAACGGCCAATACGGTATCCGTAAGGTCACGTTCAGCACCGGGCGGCTGGCCCGGCAGGCGGCCGGGTCGGCGGTCGCCCAGCTCGGCGACACCGTGGTGCTCTCGGCCACCACCGCCAGCAAGACCCCGCGCGACCAGTTCGACTTCTTTCCGCTGACGGTCGACGTCGAGGAGCGCATGTACGCCGCCGGGCGCATCCCCGGGTCGTTCTTCCGGCGGGAGGGGCGGCCGAGCGAGGACGCGATCCTGACCTGCCGGCTGATCGACCGGCCGCTGCGCCCGTCGTTCGTCAAGGGCCTGCGCAACGAGGTGCAGATCGTGGTGACCGTGCTCGCGCTCGACCCGCTGCACCCGTACGACGTCCTGGCGATCAACGCGGCCTCTATGTCGACCAAGCTCGCCGGGCTGCCGTTCACCGGCCCGGTCGGGGCGACCCGCATGGCCCACGTCGACGGCACCTGGGTCGCCTTCCCGACGCACGAGGAGCTGGAGCGGGCCACGTTCGACATGGTCGTGGCCGGCCGGGTGCTGCCCGACGGCGATGTCGCGATCATGATGGTCGAGGCGGAGGCCACCAGCCACACGATCGCCCTGGTGGCGCAGGGCGCGCCGAAGCCGACCGAGGAGGTCGTGGCCAGCGGCCTGGAGGCGGCCAAGCCGGCGATCCGGGAGATGTGCCGGGCCCAGGAGGAGCTCGCCTCCATCGCCGCCAAGCCGGTGCAGGAGTTCCCGCTCTTCATCGACTACGAGGAGGACGTCCTGGCCGCGGTCACCGAGGGGTTCGCCGACGAGGTGGCCGAGGCGCTGAAGATCGCCGGCAAGCAGGACCGGGAGGAGGCGCTCGAGCGCGTCCGGGAGAAGGCGTACGAGACCCTCGGCCCGCAGTTCGTCGGCCGGGAGAAGGAGCTCAGCGCCGCCTTCCGCGCGGTCGTCAAGAAGCAGGTCCGGACGCGCGTGCTGCGCGACAAGGTGCGCATCGACGGCCGGGGACCACGGGACATCCGGCCGCTGACCGCCGAGGTCAACGTGCTGCCGCGGGTGCACGGGTCGGCCATCTTCGAGCGGGGCGAGACCCAGATCCTGGGCGTGACCACGCTGAACATGCTGCGCATGGAGCAGTCGCTGGACACCCTCTCGCCCGAGAAGACCAAGCGGTACATGCACAACTACAACTTCCCGCCGTACTCGACGGGTGAGACCGGCCGGGTCGGCGCGCCGAAGCGGCGCGAGATCGGCCACGGCGCGTTGGCCGAGCGGGCCCTGATCCCGGTCCTGCCCTCGCGGGAGGAGTTCCCGTACGCGATCCGCCAGGTCTCCGAGGCGATCGGCTCGAACGGGTCCACGTCGATGGGTTCGGTCTGCGCCTCGACGATGTCGCTGCTCTCGGCGGGCGTGCCCCTGAAGGCGCCGGTCGCCGGCATCGCCATGGGGCTCATCTCCGACGAGGTGGACGGCAAGATCAGCTACATCACGCTCACCGACATCCTCGGGGCCGAGGACGCGTACGGCGACATGGACTTCAAGGTCGCCGGCACCCGCGACTTCGTCACCGCGCTGCAGCTGGACACCAAGCTCGACGGCATCCCGTCGGACGTGCTCGCGGCCGCCCTCCAGCAGGCCCACGAGGCCCGGCAGACGATCCTCGACGTGATGGCCGAGGCGATCGACGCGCCGGCCGAGCTGTCGCCGTACGCGCCGCGGATCACCTCGGTGAAGATCCCGGTCGACAAGATCGGCATGGTGATCGGGCCCAAGGGCCAGACCATCAACGCGATCCAGGACGAGACCGGCGCGGAGATCTCCATCGAGGACGACGGCACCATCTACGTGGGCGCCGCCGATGGTCCGTCGGCCCAGGCGGCGATCGACCGCATCAACGCCATCGCCAACCCGACCCTGCCCAAGGTGGGCGACCGGTTCCTCGGCACGGTCGTGAAGACCGCCGCGTTCGGCGCCTTCATCTCGCTGCTGCCCGGCCGGGACGGCCTGCTGCACATCTCGAAGGTGGGCGACGGCAAGCGCGTGGAGAAGGTCGAGGACTTCCTCAACGTCGGCGACAAGCTCGAGGTGGAGATCTCCGAGATCGACAGCCGCGGCAAGATCTACCTGGACAAGGTGCGGGCGGAACCGGTCGCCGTGGTCGAGAGCGAGCGCCCGGCCGGCCGGGACAAGGGCGACCGCGGCCCCCGCGACCGGGGTGACCGTTCCGGTGGCGAGGGCGGCGGGGAGCAGCGCCGCCGGCGGGTCCGCGAGCGCTGACCCGCCCGGCCTGCCACCATGACCCGACTCTCCTCCGCGCCGGGGCCTCGCTCGGGCTCGCGCGTGCCCCGCAGCCGTACGGCCACCCTCGCCAACGACCCGTTGGGCGGCACCATCCGGCGGACGGTGCTGCCCAACGGCCTGCGGGTGATCACCGAAGCGGTGCCGGCGATGCGCAGCGTCTCGTTCGGCATCTGGGTCGCGGTCGGGTCGCGCGACGAGAGCGCGCCGCTGGCCGGCGTGTCCCACTTCCTGGAGCACCTGCTGTTCAAGGGGACGCGGCGGCGCGGCGCGCTGGAGATCTCGTCGGCCATCGAGGCGGTGGGTGGTGAGACCAACGCCTTCACCACCAAGGAGTACACCTGCTACTACGCGCGGGTGCTCGACACCGACCTGCCGCTGGCCATCGACGTCATGTGCGACCTCGTGGTCGACTCCGTGCTGGCACCGTCCGATGTGGAGACCGAGCGCGGGGTCATCCTCGAAGAGATCGCCATGCACGACGACGAGCCGGGCGAAGAGGTGCACGACCTGTTCGCGCAGACCCTCTACGGCGACCACCCGCTCGGCCGGCTCATCTCGGGCACCGTCGACACGATCTCGGCGATGACCCGCCGGCAGATCCTGTCGTTCTACCAGCGCCGGTACGTCCCCGAGGCCATGGTGGTGGCGGCGGCCGGGAACCTCGAGCACCAGGCGGTGGTGCGGCTGGTCCGGGAGGCGTTCGCCGGCCGGAACACCCCGGCCGTGCCGCTGCCGCGACGGGGCGTCGGGTCACGCTCGGTGCCCCGCCCGCGCCACGGTCGGCTGACCGTACAGGACAAGGACACCGAGCAGGCGCACCTGGTGCTCGGCGGGGCGGCCTACGCCCGCAACGACCCGCGCCGGTTCGCCCTCGGCGTGCTGAACAACGCGGTCGGCGGCGGCATGTCGTCGCGCCTGTTCCAGGAGATCCGGGAACGCCGAGGACTGGCCTACTCGGTCTACTCCTACACCAACCAGTACGCCGACACCGGCATGTACGGGGTGTACGCCGGCTGCGCCCCCGGCAAGGCCGACGAGGTGCTGGCGCTGATCCGCGAGGAGCTGGCCCGGGTGGCCGAGCACGGCATCACAGACGAGGAGATCGCGCGCGGCAAGGGCATGCTCAAGGGCTCACTCGTGCTCGGCCTGGAGGACACCGGCTCGCGGATGTCCCGGCTCGGCAAGGGCGAGCTGCTCTACGACGAGCTGCTCACCGTGGACCAGGTCCTCGCCGCCGTCGACGCGGTCACCCCCGACGAGGTGCGGGCCGTGGCCCGTGAGGTCTACGGCCAGCAACCCTCGCTCGCCGTGGTCGGCCCCTTCGCCGACCACGACTTCTCGGAGCACGTCCAGGCCTGACCTTCCCCGGGCACGTCGGCGCCGGATTTCTCCGAACGTTCGGGTTTGACGGCGGCACCCGGTGCGCGGGCGCGAACGGCGTACCGCAAGATGTTCCGACGTGACCGACATCAACGTCGAACTGGCCGTGGCCGTGGTGTCCGCCGTGTTCTCCCTGGGCGCGGGCATCTTCAGCGCTCGGGCCAACCGCAAGGCCCGCGAGTTCGAGCACGAGCTGGAGCGGCGCCGCAAGGCCGAGGACGAGGTGGCCGCCGCGCTGCGCATCCTGCGCCAGTACCGTGACCCGCTGCTCGACGCGGCCCACACGCTGCAGAGCCGCATCTACAACATCGTGCGGCAGAGCTACCTGAACATCTGGCTGCGCTGCGGGGACCCGGAGCAGGAGCGCTACGCGCGGGACTACACGGTGTACGCGCTGGCCGAGTACCTGACCTGGGTCGAGATCGTCCGCCGCGAGCTGCGCTTCCTCGACGTCGGCGACGAGTCCCACAACCGGCAGCTCATGGCCCTGCTCATGCAGGCCCAGCTCACCATCCAGGCCACCGCGGTGGCCGGCCCGTTCCGGGTCTTCCGCGGACACCAGCGGGCCATCGCCGAGGTCATGATGGTGCCGACCGGCGCGCCCGAGGGGCCGCGCAGCGAGTGCATGGGGTACGCGGCGTTCTGCGATCGGCTCGACGAGGACGAGGACTTCCGGGTCTGGTTCGATCGGCTGCGTCGGGAGGTCGACGAACTGGTCGAGCGGGGTCGCGACGACCGGCTGGTGCGCCTGCAGAACGACCTGGTGGACCTCATCGACCACCTCGATCCGAAGGCGCTGCGCATCCCCGCGCAGTTCCGCCACCGGCTGCCCCTGCCGCCGTCGGTCAGCCCCGGCGTCCCGACCCAGCCGGCCCCGCGCGCCTGAGCGTCAGGAACGTCGCGCATCCGCGCTCTACCGCAGGGCACAGATTTCGTCGACCAACTCCCCTCGGTCTTCCCGACCTGCCATGTCGCGCCGTTGAATCGATTGCCGATATTGGCAGGCAACACTCGGGGAGTACCGGTTCGCACGTTGGTCAGGCAGATCGTCCGGCAGAGCTGCGATCAGAACGTCGCCGGGCAGCCAGGAAGATCGGCAAGGAGAGTAGCTGTATGCCGGCCGCGAACGCCACGAGCGCAACACGGGACCGGTCGTAGAGCAGCCCCGCCGTAACCGAACCAGCAAGCCAGCCCACGCCGTACCCGGCGTAGTAGAGCCCGAACGCCAGGTCGCGGCGTCCCCGCGGGAGCACACCAGCCACGACAGCAGTGAGCAGGCTGTCCTGGGTGGCCTGCCCGACGCCCCAGAGTGCCATGCCGACGACCGCGAGACCAACGGGAAGAAGGAACACGAACGGCGAGAACGCGGCGGCGGCCACCACGGCCATGAGGACGACACCGAGACCGACGCGGTCATAGAGCCGGCCGAGGCCTAGACTGCCCAGCGCGCCAACGCTCGCGCCCAGTGCCAGGAAGAGCGGCACGCTGTCGCGCGGCGCCCCGCTCCGCAACAAGTGGAAAGAGATCAGCTCGAAGTTCATCACGCCCGCCGCGAAGCAGGCGCCTGCCACGAGGTAGAGCCAGTACGACCGGCAAAATCGCTCGGCGTCTCCCGTCTGCTGCTTCTGTTGCTGTTCGAAGGATTCGGGCTCGGGAAAGCGAATGCGCGCAATCGTCAATGTGATCAGCGCCAACACGGCCGGAATGACGAGCAGTGTGTACGTCGGCCGGAAGGCGTTCGTGAGCAGGAGAACCCCGGCGACGATCAGCGGACCGAGGGCGCGCCCGGTGTTGTCCAGCGCCGTGTTCACCCCATATACCCACCCCTTGCCGTACCGCCGGGTGGTGTAGGACAACATCGCCTGAACGAGGGGCTTGCGTACCCCGCGCCCGATGCCTTGGACAACGATCAGTGCGGCGGCGATCTGCCAGTGGCCGGCCAGTGCGAGCGCCGGCACGGCCAGCAGGTTGACGCAGTAGCCGACGAAGACCAGCGGCCAGCGTCGGCGTATCCGGTCGGCGAAGTAACCGGACACCCCGCGGGTGAGGTAGTTGAGGAACTCGCTGGACCCACCAACCGCGCTGATCACGGCGGCGCTGGCGCCCAGCGACGCGAGAAAGATGCCGTTCATGCCGGCACCGCCGGAGTAGGCGGTGTCGCCGAAGAGGTCGACCAGTCCCATGAGGAGGACGAACCGGAAGGCCATCGATCCTGGCGCACCAGCGGCCTTCTTCACGAGGCGCCCCTTACCTACGACAACGGCCCTGGCTGCTGTCCGGCTAGGCATCGTGTGAGCTCGGTAGCTCGGCAGGCGGGCAGAGTGGATCGCCCGGACAGCGCCCGGGGCTGGATCTCTATATCGAAAGGGTCGCCTGAGACGGACTGACTTCGGCAACCATCCGTAGTGTAGGCGGGCAGCCAGCCATGGTGAGCGAAATCGGCGAAACCCGATTCCGGTCCGCGCCGGCTGCACGATCGGCGATGGTGCGAGCGAAATCGAGTCTGGGCCTGCCAACTCCGCCACGCACGCGCCCACCCCACATGCTCCGCGGTCAAGGATCGGGCGGCATCGACCAACTTCGTCAGTGTGGGAAGGTGGCGAGCGCGGCCAGCGCGGCGAGTGCGGCGACCTGCAGGGTGACGGGAAGGGTCTGCCATCGGGTGAAGCGATCGAAGATCGCCGCGAGGGCAGTCTCGTCATAGCCGACCATCCGTTGGGCGAAGTTGATCGGCGCGGCTCGGACTGTCGCGACGGACAGGTACACCGCTCGGCGGCTGGCCAACCTGTTCCACGAACAGGGGATCTCGACGGCGCGAAGTAGAGGTAGCGAAACTAGGCGGTGTCTCTAGACGAGGCGTGTTGAGTCGGGGCTCAAGCACCGAACCGGGCCCCACTAACAGCGGCAAATGAGTGCACATGGTCTTGAACCAGGGCGGCCAACGTGCAAAAAGGGGCCGTCGCCATCTTCATGCTTCGCCTGCCGGTGTCGCGGCATGCGGCCGTCGTCGAAGCCAGCGTCGCAGGCGACCCCAGAGTGTTGAGCGGGCCGATGGCGTAGCCACGCTGCCTACTCGCCGGCCTTGCCCCGCCAGTAGGCGAGGTTGTGGCGGGTGGCCAGGGTGTCGGGGTGGTCGGGGCCGAGCACCCGCAGCCGGTCGGCGAGCAGGGCCTCGAACGCGGTGGCGGCGCCGGCCGCGTCGCCGGCCTTGCCCCGCCAGTAGGCGAGGTTGTTGCGGGTGGTCAGGGTGTGGGGGTGGTCGGGGCCGAGCACCCGCAGATAGTCGGCGAGTAGGGCCTCGAACGCGGTGGCGGCGCCGGCGGCGTCGCCGGCTCGGCCCCGCCAGTAGGCGAGGTTGTTGCGGGTGGTCAGGGTGTGGGGGTGGTCGGGGCCGAGCACCCGCAGATAGTCGGCGAGTAGGGCCTCGAACGCGGTGGCGGCGCCGGCGGCGTCGCCGGC
>Ga0310831_100829_pt1 | contig 12060 bp, 8 predicted proteins | sample WT_ome_6_FD_201307 | JGI IMG/M metagenome (GOLD analysis project Ga0310831, IMG submission 201307) | Sorghum-adapted microbial communities enriched on wild type (WT) sorghum from Joint BioEnergy Institute, Emeryville, California, United... ... | reverse complement strand
GCAGGTGAAACGCTCCGGCGGCGGCAAAATCCGAATAACCGGCGCATTCCGGCGCAAACCGCCGCAAGCCGCCGCAATCCGGAGCAACCCGCCGCGACCCGGAGCAATCCGCCGAAACCCGGAGCAAACCGCCGCAACCCAGAGCAAACCGCCGCGATCCGGTGCAAACCATCGCAACCCGGAGCAACCCGTCGCAACCCGGAGCAACCTGTCGCGAATCACCGAAAACCGCCGCGAATCGCCTGCCGAACAGCCGCATCCGAACAGCCGGTCCGCCCGGCTTTTTGTTTCTATTAGAGACAATAAATGGACCTGTCGCAATGTGACCGAAAAGGGTATCATGGTGGTGTGAAGTTTCGCTATTTCCACCGCTTTTGCTTTTTCCACGTCCCGAAAACCCTTGATGCAAGCGGGTTTTTCGGTTTTTCGTCCCTTCGCGGTTTGCGGCTTTGCCGGCTTGATGAAAACGTTTTATTTCCCGTTCCACCCCCCGTCGCTACAATGGGTGTCGACGGCAACGGCAAGCCCGCGTCAAAAAAAGTCAAGCCCTCCGGCTTGACGGAAGCGGCCAGCGGGAGCGCCGGATCATCAGGGGGGTGTGCGGGGCTACAGATCAACAGATAAGAAAGGTCGCGGTTCGACGGCAGTGAAGCCGTTCTGAAGGTCCACACGCTCATAACGGAAGCTTTGAAGATTCACACATAACAGAAGCGAGGGGAAAGCATGCACAAGCAAAAGCGTCTGCTGGTGGTACTCCTGTTGCTGTCCATGATCGCCCTGCTGGTCGCGGCATGCGGCGGCGGCAACAAAGACGGCGGAAGCGGCAATTCGTCTTCCGCAACGGGTTCTTCCAATACGGGTTCTTCCAGTTCGGGTTCGTCGAATTCGGGTTCCGGCACGTCGGACGCCGGCTCCGGTTCGGCCGGGACCGAATCCCAATACGGCGACACCGGCGGGCTCCAACTGCCGCTGGTTGACAAGCCGACGGAAATCACCTGGATGCTGGTCGGCGACGAGCCGGTCGACGGCAAGCTGATCGCGACGGAAATCGAGAAGCGCACCGGCATCAAGGTCAACTTCCAGGTCTATTCGTCCGCAACCTACGCCGAGAAGCTGCGGGTGACTGTGGCGTCGGGCAAGCTGCCGGACATCTTCCACGGCCTGACCCAGGCCGAACTGCGGAAGCTCGGCCAGCAGGGCGCGGTCGTCGCGATCAACGACTACCTCGACATGCTGCCCAACTTCAGGAAGCTGTACATCGAGGAAAATCCGTGGGTCATCGCCTCCTACGGCGACGAGCAGGGCAAGATTTACACCTGGCCGATCTACGACATGCAGCGCGCCGTGAACCACGGCTTCATGTACCGCAAGGACATCTTCGACAAGCACGGCATCCAGCCGTGGACGAACACGGAAGAGTTCTATGAAGCGCTGAAGAAGCTGAAGGAACTGTATCCGGACTCCTATCCGTACGCGTCGAAGACGAAGGAGACGATCTTCAAGGATTGGGCATACGGCTGGGGCATCGGCAGCGCAAGCTACCCGGCGTATTACGACGAGAACGACGGCACGTGGAAGTTCGCGCCGACGACGCAGCAGCACAAAGACATGCTCGACCTGATGAAGAAGATGTACAACGAAGGCCTGCTCGATCCGGAGTTCCTGACGGATACGCAGGATTCCTGGAGCGCGAAGATGACGACGGACAAGGCGTTCGTCACGTGGGACTGGATCGGCCGGATGGAACTGTTCTACAACCAGGTCAAGGACCAGAATCCGGACTACGACCTGCGCTACGCGAACCCGATCGGTCCGACGGGCAACATCCGCACGCTGCCGCGCATCGACGACTTCAGCATCGCGGTCGCCAACAACAAGAACAAGGAAGTCGCGCTGAAGCTGCTCGACTACCTGACCAGCCCGTCCGGCGGCTCGCTCGTCACGATGGGCGTCGAAGGCGAGACGTTCCACTTCGACGAGAACGGCAAGCCGGTCTATCCGGAGCTGGAAGGCCAGGCGATCGACATCAAGGTGCTCGAGCAGAAGTACGGCCTCTGGCTCGAAGGCATGTACCTGCGTCCGGACCACAGAAGCGTCTACTACAACTTCACGGAGCGCGAGCAGGAAGCCCAGGACATGATGATCTCGCAAGGCAAGTTCGAGCCGCTCGATCCGAAGTTGAACTTCACCGACGACGAGAACTCGCGGATCGCCGAGCTCCAGGTTTCGCTCGAGAAGGCGGCCGCCGAATTCAACGCCAACTACATCCTCGACAAGTCGGCCGGCGACAAGGAATGGGAAGCCTGGCTGCAGAACGCGAAGAAGCTCGGCGTTGACGAATTCATCGAAATCTTCAACACGGCGCAGCAACGCTACAACGCCATGGTTGCGCAATAACCGGTCCGAAGCGCCATCGGACTCCGGCCGCAAGTCTACGCAATCGGGGGCGCCCGGAATCCCGAGGGACCCGGGTGTCCCCCGCGTTGTGAAGGACGGGGCGCGGAGCATGGAACGCGGAGCGGTTCTCCGATACGGACCATCGATTTTTCTTTTTCCCAAGGAGGAGACAGGATGGAGTCCGCTGCCAGACAGGCCGGGAACGCCGTGAGCAAGCCCTCCAGGCTGGCCGCGGCGTGGAAGCACATCAAGCGGGATCGGCAGCTGTTGATCCTGTTCATTCCCTGCCTCGCATTCTATCTGATCTTTCGTTACGGACCGCTGTACGGACTCCTCATCGCGTTCAAGGACTACAGCGTGTTCCAGGGCATCTGGGACAGCCCGTGGGCGGGTCTGAAGCATTTCGAGAAGTTTTTCGGCGGCAACGACTTCACGCTTCTGTTCCGCAACACCCTGCTGCTCGGCTTCCTGACGCTCATCTGCAGTTTTCCGTTCCCGATCCTGCTGGCGCTCATGCTGAACGAAGTCCGGCTCAAATGGTTCAAGAAATCGGTCCAGACGTTCAGCTACCTGCCGGCGTTTCTGTCGGTCGTCATCATCTGCAGCATGATCATCGACTTCCTGTCGCCGACGCACGGCATCGTCAACCGGATCATCCAGGCGTTCGGCTTCGAGCCGATCTACTTCCTCGGCGAGAAGGCCTGGTTCCGCCCGGTCTACATCATCTCGGAGATCTGGGCGAACATGGGGTACGAGTCGATCATCTACCTGGCGGCCATCGCGAGCATCGATCCGACGCTCTACGAGGCGGCCAGGGTGGACGGCGCCAACCGCTACCACATGATGCGGCACATCACGGTTCCCGGCGTCATGGCGACGATCGTCGTCATGTTCATCCTGAAGACCGGCTCCATGATCCGGGTCGGCTACGAGAAGGTGCTGCTCCTCTACAGCCCGATGACCTACGAGGTGGCGGACGTGTTCTCGACCTTCGTCTACCGCAAGGGGCTGCTTGAGTCGAACTACAGCTACGCGGCCGCGGTCGGTCTTTTCGAAGCGCTCGTGGCGCTCGTCATGCTCCTCGCGGCGAACTTCGTCAGCAGACGGTTGGGAGGTCGGGGATTGTGGTAGGCCAACCCAGATTCTCGCTGTTCAGCCTCGTCAACGGGCTGCTGCTGATTTGCGTCGCCATTGCAACGCTCTACCCGGTGTGGTATATTCTTGTGGTTTCACTCAGCGAGACGGCGTACGTGGTGCAGGGCAAGGTGTTCCTCTGGCCGAAGGGCCTGAACCTGGACGCCTACGCGAAGGTGCTGTCCGAAGGCAAAATTCCGCGGGCGTACCTGAACTCGGTTTTCTACACCGCGCTCGGCACCTCGATCAACCTGCTGATGACGGCCGTCGCCGCCTATCCGCTCTCGCAGCGGGATTTCTTCGGACGGAAATGGTTCATGCTGCTCATCATCGTGACCATGTTCCTGAACCCGGGCATCATCCCCAACTATCTGCTCGTGCAGAAGCTGGGCATGATCGACACGTTCTGGGCGCTGGTCATTCCGAACGCGATCTGGACATTCGAGCTGATCATCCTGAAGTCGTTCTACGAGAGCATGTCGACGCAGATCCGCGAAGCCGCGCGCATCGACGGCGCGTCCGAGTTCCGGATCCTGTTCAGCATCATCATCCCGCTGGCCAAGCCGGCGCTCGCCTCGATCGGCCTGTTCTACTTCATGGGCCACTGGAACAGCTACTTCATCCCGATGATCTACCTGAACGATTCGCTCAAGTATCCGCTCCAGGTCGTGCTGCGGGACATGCTGATCTTCAACGAGGGCAACCGCTCGAACCTGGTCGACGCCGCCGCGCTGGCGCCGCAGGCGCTGAAGAACGCGACGATCGTGCTGTCGATGATTCCGGTCCTGATGATCTATCCGTTCGCCCAGAAATATTTCGCAAAAGGAGTCATGCTCGGAGCGGAGAAAGGGTAAGAGAGGCGGTACGGAGGCGGTTTGACGGTTGGACGGAAAGCGCGCGACGAGCCGGGGGGGTTTTTGGACTGACATGAAGAGATGGGTTTCCAGTCTGGGTGTGCTGCAGGTGTTCGGGGCGCTCTTGCTCGTCATCCTCGTGATGTCGGCGTCGAACTGGGTCATTCACCGCAATTCGATCTCCGACATCTACGATCAGATGGTGGACCACAACTCCCTGTCCGTCAAATACATGATCCAGACGTTCGACGACAGCTTCAGGGCGGTCAACAATCTGATCTACACGATCCACAGCCTGCCCTACGACAACCTGCTCGCGAGCGACGGCTCGATCGACATGTCCAGGGTGTACACCCTGCAGCGTCAGGTCGAGTCCCTGATGTCCTCCCACGACGTGGTGGAGGACGTCATTGTCTTCTACGACAATGTTCCCCTCGCGATCACGTCGACGGGCACGAGCAGTCTGAAGCATCTGTTCGAGCAGAAATACCGCCATCCGGTCTACGACAGCCAGTACTGGCTGAAGTTCCTGCGCAGCAAACACGACATGCAGGTGTTCCCGGCCGAGGACTACACGGTGCTCACCGGCCAGACGCAGGAATACCGGACGAAGAAGCTGATGGTCGTCACGGGCGGCAACCGCATGTCGCTGTCCAAGAAGAACATCGTCGTGCTCGTCGATGTCGACGCGCTGCTGCAGCAGGTGAACCGGGTCTCGCTCATTCCGGGCGCGTCGCTGGTCGTCATGGACCAGAATCGCCAGGTGCTGATGGGGACCGGCTCGAACCGGGATCTCGTCGAAGTGATCAACACCACCCGACCGAACGCGCAGGGCGAGACGTCGCTCACGCGGGAAAATTACGAGTACCATGTCTATCAGTCGGAATACAACGGCTTCATCTACATCGACCGGGTGCCGTACCAGTTCCAGAATCTGGATTCCGTCACGCGGGCGAACCGTTCCATCATTCTGACCTCGATCGCCAGCGCGCTCATCCTGTCCGCGCTGCTGAGCGTCTACCTGCACCGGCCGGTCCGGAACATCCTGCGCCTGCTCGGCGGAGGGAGCAGCAAGGGCAACGATTTTCGGAAAATCTACAGCGGCATCGTGAAACTGCAGGCGGAGAACCAGCAATTCCGCGGCCAGCAGCAGTTCCTCGAGAACGAGCTGCGCCGCGTCGCGTTCCTGCGCGCGCTGGAGGAGCCGCCCTGTTCGGAGGAGCAGGAGCGGGAGCTCGAGAAGTTCAAGCCCGATCTGCTGCCGCACCGGCACTTCGTCATGGGGGCGCTGCTGCTCGAGCGCACGGCGCCCGAACGGGAGATGATCCCGGCGGAGACGCTGTCGGCCATGCTGCAGAAGGAGCTGCGGAACGCGCGGCCGGACGCGATCGTCGTCCACGTGCGGGCGCTGCGCTTCCTGGCGCTCTTCCCGCTGCGCGAGACCGGCGAGCGGCCGAAGCTGCTGCGCCAGGTGCGCGAAGCCGTGAGCGGCATGGAGCAGGGCGCTCTGGAGGGCTGGCGCATCCGGGGCTGCCTGGGCAAGGCGTACGGCGCGGAGTTCGGGCATTTCCGCGAAGCGTACGAGGAAGTGCGGGAGAGCATGTACAACCGCCCGGTGAACGCGGAGGAGGCGATCCTCGACGCCGCCGAGCGGGCGGAGCAGCGGGGCATGCACCTGCCGCTCGACCAGCTCGAGAAGCTGTCGAACTGCCTGCTGGGCGGCAAAACCATGGACGCCGGCGCGATCATTCGCGACACGCTGCGCAAGAACGCCGAGCACCGCGTCGGGCTGCGCCAGATGGAGCACGTCGCGCGGACGCTGTTCTACCACATGTACCGGCTCGCGGAAGCGTCCGGGCTGGACGGAGACGAGCTGCGGAAGCTGGAACGGCGGTTCCATCGCGCGCTCGAGGAGGACGGAGACTTCGGCCTGGCGGAGCGGCTGCTGGTCGAGGCGGCGGAGCACATCGCCGTCCATGTCCGGGCCGCGAAGCCGGACAAGCTGAACCCGGCGTTCATCAGCCAGTACATCGAGCTGCACTACATGGAAGATCTGTATCTCGACCATATGGCGGAAGTGTTCAACACGACGCCCAAGTATTTTTCCAACTACTTCAAGAAAACATTCGGCGTCACGTTCGTGGATTACCTGAGCAAGGTGCGTCTGTCGCACGCGCGCGAGCTGCTGCGCAACACGACCCTGTCCGTGGCGGAAGTCGGGGAGCGGGTCGGCTACCTGAACGCTTCCACGTTCGCGACGACGTTCAAGAAATATTACGGCATTTCGCCGAGCGATTTCCGCAAGCAGATGCTCGGCGCCTAGGCGGTCAATCAACACGGGCATCGCGGGGTGCTGGACATGACGGACAAACTCTATATCGGCCTCGACATCGGCGGCACGGCGGTCAAGGCCGGACTGTGCGGCGCGGACGGGGAGCTGCTCCATCTGGTCGAAGGCCCGACGGAGACGGAATGCGGCCGCGAGCGGGTGCTGGACAACATCGCCGCTTGCGCCCGACGGTGCGTCGAGGAGTCGCCGTTTTCGTGGGAGCGGGTTGCCGGCGTCGGCGCCGGAATTCCCGGCCAGATCGACGCGGAGCGCGGCGTCGTCGAATTCATCGCGAACCTGCCGCTGACGGGCGTGCGGCTCAAGGATTACCTGGAATCGGCGCTCGGCAGGCCGGCGCGCATCAGCAACGACGCGAACGTCGCCGCGCTCGGCGAAGCGTGGTCCGGCGCGGGCCGCGGCGTGTCGAGCAGCGTGACCTACACGCTCGGCACCGGCGTGGGCGGCGGCATCGTCATCGGCGGCCGGGTGATCGACGGCTTCTCCGGGATGGGCGGCGAGCTGGGCCACTTGGCGCTGGTGGCCGATTCCGAGGCGGTACGCTGCGGCTGCGGCAAGACCGGTTGCCTGGAGACGGTGTCGTCGGCGACCGGCATCGTCCGCATGGCGCGCGAAGCGGTCGGGCGGGGCGTCCGCACGTCGCTCGCGGACGCCGGCGAGCTGACCGCGAAGGCGGTGTTCGACGCGGCGAAGGCCGGAGACGGGACGGCGCTCGGCATCGTCGACCGGGCGGCGCATTATCTCGGCAAGTCGATGGCGCTCGTCGCGCTCATCGTCAATCCGGAGCGGTTCATTGTCGGCGGCGGCGTCGCGAAGGCGGGCGAATTTCTGCTGGAGCGGGTGCGCGAGGCGTTCCATGCGCACGCGCTGGAGCGGGCGCGGCAAGGCGTGGAAATCGTCGCCGCGGAGCTCGGCAACAACGCGGGCGTGATCGGCGCGGCCGGGCTTGTGCGGGATCTGTGAGTCCGATTCCGGGGTGATGCCGGAAATGCGTGCAACTTCCTCCGGTTCTCTTCCGTCCGGAAGGTGAAGAAATCGGAGGGAGGGGTGCGAACGATGGAGAAGCATTCGCGCAACCGGATGCGTCGTCTTGCCGCGCCGCTGCTGGCGCTCGCCCTGCTCGCCGGATGCGGCGCGGGCGAACGGGACGGCGAACTGTCGACGGCTCAAGGGAATGGCGAACCGTCGGAGAACACAAGCGTTTCGGCCAGCGTCATGTCGGCTCCCGGCCATCCTGGCGACATGTTGTCCGATGAATGGCGGACCGGCGCGGGATACGGCGAACCGACCGGCAGGTGGTTCCTGCACAACGGCGGCGGCTATCTCGGGTACGGCCTGACAGGCGGCACGAAGCGGCCCGGCGATGAGTTCTCCGTATCGCTGTTCGCGCACGAGGCGGATTTCCGGCTCGACCGCGACATCCGCATCCGGCTCACGGAGTTGACGGAGGATCTGGAACCGGCCGGGGTCGTCGTGGACGAGACCGTCCATGTGGGACCGGTCGGATCGCATGAGATCGTGTACACGGGCGCGCTGCCGGACCGGGAGAATGTGCTGTACGCGCTCGGAGCCGAGATCGTGGGGCCGGACGGCGCCGTGGAGGATACCCTCGCCGATCTGATCCGCGTGCCGGCGCCCGAGATCAACGCTTCGGCACAGCTGGACCGGTCGGTATACGGCGATTCGGACGGAACCGCCGTTTTGACGCTGGCGAACGACGGCCCGACCGTGCTGGTGTTCGGGGTGGACTACCGGATCGAGAAGAAGGCGGATGGCGAATGGCGCGCCGTGCCGCTCGATCTCGCGTTCATCGACATCGCCCATATGCTGTGGCCCGGCGAGTCGCATGAGCTGCGGATCGATCTTCGCGAACTCGGACCCGGGGAATACCGGGTGGTCAAGCCGCTGTGGGCGGAAGGTCTCGACCTGACCGCGGAACTGACGGCGGAATTCACGATTGAATAAGGAAGCGTTGTGCGGCATCGGATCGCGGGACGGCCCGCTGATCCGGCGCCTTTTTTTCTACGACAGACCAATTAACATACAAAACCTCTTTTCGACCCAAGCAAGTATTTTTCGGGGTTGCTCCTAAAGCGTCTGCGTTTGGTCGCTTCATTCAATCTGACAGCCCAACGCGAACGCTCGTTTCGAAATACGTCGTACGTAACCATCTGTAGTCTGGCAATCACATTCTCTTGACGAAGAGCATCATCCACAAACACGACCATCTCACCGCTGCGGAGAATGTACTCGTTCCAACTCCGCAAGCCCGTCATCCGTCGGTGTCGGGTTTTGGTCTGCCGGAAGAAACGTTCGTGCTCGTTATTGGTCCGAGGCACATGCGGATGGTCATAACACGTAAACAGACCTTTCCAAAACCCGCGTGTGTAGGTCATGAGATTGGATACGAGAGGCTTGTCGTCTTCGTGGATATACGTTTTCTCGACCCAGTCCAGTAAATGTTTCAGGTGAAACTTAACCGTCTCACTGCGTTTATCCATATGGGGACTTAAGATCTCGGCGACATGGTAGATCGGTTGCGCCCAACGCTTGACGGTAACATAATGCTCTTCAAAACCGTCTAATTTACCGAATATTCTGATCAAACTTTTCAGCAACGAGGTCCCCTTTTTTACTCAGGCATCGTGCTAGGGAAGCCTGAATGGCTTTGGCATGTTCATACACGCGTATACCTGGCAAATCAAGCGGAGGATTACCATCCTCAAGCAGCACCGAGCGGATAGCGGCGATGTAATCTTTGGCCACTTCCGCCTCAGCCGAAGAGTCGTGCTCAATGCGCTTTTCGATTTCGCGAATGCCGCGAAGGCTTTTCTTGATTCCGGTTTTCAGTTTCCGGTCCAAATCGACAACGGGCTTGGCAATGTCTTTCAGATAGTGGTACTGGCAGTATTGGTACGGCACGTCCGGCAATAACGATTCCATCGCATTTCGAATCGATTGTTGACCGTCCGTAATGATCCCAATGATGGGATAACCCAATTCGATTACGGGAAGGATGAGCTTTTTCAGTTCTTCAGCCGAGCCGCTTTTGAGGTTTTGGGCGGCCAGTATCGTTCCACTGAACACTTCCCGGATGACGTAGAGTGTTTCATTGCCTTTCTCCGGCTGCACGCCGTCCATGGAAATCATGATGCCGCCATGTTCTTCGACCACCTGCTTCAGGGTTTGCTGGATATGTTCCGTCACACTGGCACGAAGCAAGATCAGGTAACGCTCGTACAGCCTTTGGGCATTTCGTTCAGAGGTCGTCACGCCTCTTTTGTTGAGTTCTTCCGCAATTTCAGCGACCGTCATATGGTGTTTGAAACGAAGTTGACCGACCAGCGCCAGTACGTCAAAGCCGTACGACGTATGCTTCATGCACAATTGCTCTGCTTCGGCCGATTTGTAGTATGCCTTCGGGTATGGGCAATCCGCGGCGCTGCAAACGTAAGCCGTACTCCATGCCTGGATGACGCCGCCCAGGGTAATGATGTTCTTTTTCCAGGCTGTGTGACGGCGTTTGAGTTTCGCTCCGCAATGTGGGCAGTGCCGGATTTCAGGACGGAAGTAAATTTTCTTTTCCGGTATGATTCGATTCTTGGGTAAGGGCATGGGTGGACCTCCGTCAAAGTATTGGACCTCTGTCAATAGATTGGACACATAGACCCCCATGCCGCTGACGCGGCACCATCAGATGATGAAAATGGCGGTCTCCCCACAGTATAATATTCTTGCGGCTGGTGAAGGGAGGTCGTTGTTCCTTGGTGCTGCGAGCCCGACTCTTAGACGGATCCCAACGACCAGGTGCACCACAGATTGTCGCTCCTTCGGGAAGCACGCGGGGTAGAATGATCCATGTGTGGTCGTTGCACCAGCCCTCAATCTTTCAAGCCGCAAGGAGTTTCAACGCCATGGATGTTGTCTACAGCCATGTTTGCGGACTCGATGTCCACAAAAAGACCGTTGTGGCCTGTATCCTCACGCCGAATGAGAAGGAAATCCGCACCTTCTCGACGATGACCGACGACCTGCTCATGATGGTGGACTGGATCAAGAGCAAAGGTTGTACCCACGCCGCCATGGAGAGTACCGGTTCTTACTGGAAACCGGTCTACAACCTGTTGGAGACGGAAGAAATTCAAACCTTGGTCGTTAACGCCCAACATATCAAGCATGTTCCCGGACGAAAAACCGACGTTAAAGATGCCGAGTGGATCGCTTCGTTACTACGACACGGCTTGCTCCGAGGCAGCTTCATTCCGCCTCGCGACCAGCGGGAACTTCGTGAGTTAATTCGATACCGCCGCAGTTTGATCGACGAACGGGCGCGAGAAGTCAATCGGATCCAAAAAGTGCTGGAAGGCGCCAATATCAAGCTGTCGTCCGTGGCCGGCGACATTCTCGGCAAATCCGCCCGTTCCATGCTCGAAGCTCTTATTGCAGGCAACGACGATCCGCAAGCGTTGTCGGAGCTTGCGCTTCGGCGTCTGAAGAACAAGAAGCAAGATCTTCAGCGCGCCCTCAAAGGGCTGATCGGTCCACACCAACGATTGATGCTCCAGACCCAACTGCGGCACATTGATGAACTGGATAGGCTCATTCAACAGCTGGACGAGGAGATCAAAAGGCGTATGCTCCCTTTTGAGGAAGCCCTGGAGCGGCTGGACACCATTCCCGGGGTGGCCCGGCGGACAGCGGAACAGATCGTCGCCGAAACGGGAACCGATATGAGCCGCTATCCGTCAGCCGCACATCTTTGCTCATGGGCGGGACTTGCTCCAGGGAACCACGAAAGCGCCGGGAAACGAAAGTCCGGGCGAACGACCAAAGGCAACCCGAAGTTACGCCGTGCTCTCGTTGAGGCCGCACGTGCGGCGGCCCGAACGAAAAACACGTATTTATCCAGCCTGTATCATCGCATTGCTGCAAGGCGTGGAGCCAACCGGGCGGCGGTGGCCGTGGCGCATCGGATTTTGGTCATTGTCTACCATCTCCTGAAAGATAAACAAATCTACAATGAACTCGGTCCTCAATATTACGAAGAACGCAGGCGTGAACAGATTGCGAAACAGGCCTTACGGAAGCTGCAATCGTTAGGTTATAACGTAATGCTTGAACCCGTCAATCATACCGCATAAGATTATCCACATATTTCCACACCCCCCTGGGTGGTTTACAGGGACACGCCCTTTTTGTGCTTCTAAGCTACTTCAAATTTTCGGGGTAGAATCGAGAAAATTACGCAGTCATATCGTACGTACGTTCGTATTGAATGGGTGTAAGATACCCGATCGCCGAATGGATTCGTTTGCGATTGTAGAATAC
>Ga0310831_100825_pt1 | contig 12107 bp, 9 predicted proteins | sample WT_ome_6_FD_201307 | JGI IMG/M metagenome (GOLD analysis project Ga0310831, IMG submission 201307) | Sorghum-adapted microbial communities enriched on wild type (WT) sorghum from Joint BioEnergy Institute, Emeryville, California, United... ... | reverse complement strand
CGGCGGCCAGCTTGGCGGCGCGCCGGCGTTCCCGGCGACTCATGGGCCGCTCGGGCTCGGCGTCGGGTGAGGGGCGCGACGGCTCGACCGCGACGACCTGCGCGGGACGGGCCGTGCGCGGCAGCGTCTCCTCGGGGGACGGCTCGGGCCCCAGCGGCTCGGGGCGGACCACCGTGGTGGCCTGGCTGGCCCGCTGCCGCTCGGCGCGGCCCCGGCGCTTCGACCGGCCGGCCGAGGCGGCCGCCGCGGTGCCGGTCGACGCGGCTGGGCTGGTCGCCGTGGTCGCCGGGCCTGACGTCGCGGTGGTCGAGGGCGTCGCGGTGGCCGTCTGCGCTGCGGTGGTCGCGGTCGCGGTGGGACTCGCCGCGGGCGCCGACACCGTCGCCGTGCTCGACGCCGCGGTTTCCCCCGTGGGCGACCAGCGTGGGTACTGGTTGGTCGGGTAGGGGTTCGCCGAGTACTGCGTGGCGGCGGGGTACTGCCAGGCCGGGTTCGGCGGTGGGTTGGCCGACGAAGCGGCGGACGTGGAGGCGCTGGTCGCCGGGGTTGGGCTGGTCGCTGCCTGGGCGGCCCCAGCCTGCGTGGTCGCGGTCTGGCTGGTCGCGGGCTGGCTGGTCGCGGTCTGGCTGGTCACGGTCTGGCTGGTCGTCGTCGTCGCGGTGGGGGTCGCCTCAGCGGTCGGCGCGGGGGCGGGTTTGCGGGCGGTCTCCCGGCGGCGCAGCACGTGAACGGTCGCCAGCGCGCCGCCGGTGCCGACCACGGCCGCGAGCAGCGCGGAGACGTAGGCGGACAGCAGGCCCTCGCCCGGGCCGACGGTCAGGTAGATGGCCGCGACGATCCCGGGGCCGGCCAGGCCCGACAGCGCGATCGTGAACGGTCGGGCCCCCAGGCGTCGGGCGGTGATCGCGACTGCCACCGTGACGAACGCCGCGTAGACGACCATGAGGCCCGGACCGAGCCACCACTCGCCGGAGCCGATGAGGTGGGGGGCGTCGAGTACGCCCAGCCGGGGCGTCACCGCCGGGCCGTTGGTCGCGATGGTGACGCCGGCGGAGGTGAGGCCGAAGATCCAGACAGCGCCCACCCAGGTCGCCACGGTGGTCGCGACCGGGGGAGCGGCCAGGGACAGCAGCGCGGCGACCGCCCCGATTCCCACGCCGATGCCGGCGGCCAGGGCGAGCGTGCGGACGTCGGCGGCGGGCAGCGTGGCGCGGGCCGGCAGCCAGACGAGCACGAACGATGTGAATGCGCCGAGCGACGCGAAGACGGCGGCGTGGACCCGGGTGGCGGCCATGCCGACGCGGCGGGCCACGTCGCGGGCCCGGTGCCGTCCGGTCGACTCGCTGCGACGGTTGGCGATGGCCAGCCGAACCGCCCGGATCGAGCGTCGGCCGCCGGCGATGCCGACGAGCACGGCGGTGGCGAAGATGAACAGCAGCCAGGTGAGCTGGCGACGCCACTGCTCCGGCGTCGGCACCGTGGCCCAGGTGAGGATGCTCAGCGCCCCGGCCGTGCCGAGCTGGGCGGCGCCCGCCCCCGCGGCGGCCGCATAGGACCGTAGGGCGATTTTCAGCCAACCAGCCACGACCGAAGCTTACGAGCCCTGGTCACGGTTGGCCCAGCCGCGCGACCGTGCGTGACCGTCCCATGTGAGGATACGCCCGCTATGCCCAACTATGTCAGTGCGTCGTGCTGCGACACCATCACGGATGGTGACTCCACTGTGGATGGTCAATCGGTCCGTGATGTCCGTTCGGGTCGGTGTCGGTCGCCGGCCGGCGCGGCCGTATCCTCGGTCCGTGACGGTGACGGTCGAAGTGGCGTCCCAGGCCACTCCGGAGCTGGTCGAGGCGTTCGGTCGGCTGCTGCCGCAGTTGTCCCGGTCGGCGGCCCCGCTCGATGCCGACGCCCTCGCGCGCATCCTGGGGCACGATGCGAACACCCTCTTCGTGGCCCGAGCGGCCGACGGAACCATTGTCGGCACGCTCACGCTCGTGATGGTGCCGATCCCGTCCGGGCTGCGCGCCCGAATCGAGGACGTCGTGGTCGATGAGGCGGCCCGCGGTCAGGGCGTGGGCACCGCGCTGACCCAGGCGGCGATCGATGCGGCCCGCCGGGCGGGTGCGCGCACGCTGGACCTGACCTCCCGCCCCGACCGGGACGCCGCGGGTCGGCTCTACGAGCGCCTGGGCTTCCGTCAGCGCGACAGCCGGCTGTATCGGTACGCGGAGCAGTAAGCACCGTACCGCTCGGCGGAGCGGGAGGCCGCCGCCCCGCTGTGCCGACGGTGGACCGCGGCACGCGCCGGCCCGGCGGCGCGGGACGACGCCGGGCCGGTCGTCGAGGCCGTGGTCAGCGGGCCGAGGCGGGGACCAGTGGAGCCGCCCGAGTTCAGCAGAGGTCCTCGCTGATGGCGAACGTGTTGCGCAGCCAGGGGCCGTCGGCGGCGTACATGACGTCGACCTGTTCGTTCGCGTTGAGCTGGAACAGGATGCCGCGCCCGCCGAAGGTCTGCACGTAGAACGCCTTGGTGTCCCCGCGCGTGATCTCCTCGTTGACGAGGCCGGCGTAGATGGTCTTGAGATCCTCGAGCGGGGTGCCGAGGTACGCCCCGGATGGCGTGGGCAGGGCCAGCGACCGGTTCTCGGTGAGGTAGAGCCGACCGTCGGGTCGGAAGTGGAGCACCACGTCGCGCCACGGACCGGTTCCGCGAGCCGTCATGTTCCCGGGGCAGTCGGGATCGGGCCCGACCTGCTCGAGGCCGGGGTCGGCCTGGAGCTCGGTGAGCCCCTTGCCCAGCTGGTACGGTCCCGCGCCGTCGGTGGTGAACTCGAACAGCATCGTCGGCGTCGAGGTCGGTGTCGCCGAGACGGTGGCGACGGGCTCGTCGGTATCGGTGCTCGTGGGCGCCGCGGTGCCGGAGTCCTCGGTCGGGCTGGCGGACCGGTTGCAGGCAGCGGTGGCGAAGACCGCGGCGAGGGCCAATGGAGCAATCAGCGGGAGGACGACCCGCTGGTTGAGTGGTGATCGACGTGTCATGCCGCTCAGTGCACCCGATGCGTGCAACCGGCGGCAACCAAGCGTCGCCGACACGATCGTGGCAGGCGTCAGGCGTGTCAGGCGTCAGGCGTCAAGCGGTCCCGTTCTCGCGCGCGGCGGCCTCGGCGGCCCGCTCCTGCGCGGCCGAGCCCCGCCGCAGCGGCAACTCGGGCAGGAACCAGATGACGACCAGCCCGACGAGCACGATCGCCGCGGCGACGAGGAAGGCCACGCTCATCGATTCGCTGAAGCCGACCTTGAACGGGTGGGCCAGGGGCGGCGCGAGCCGGGTCAGGAAGGAGGTGTCGTCCAGACCGGCCTCGCCGCCCGCGGCCTGCACCAGCAGCTGGGCCTGCTCGGGCTGGTCCCGGACCGCCGCCTGGAACTCCGGCGTCGCCGCCGCCTCGGTGTAGGCCGTCCGCACCCGCTCGGGCAGCAGGGCGAACAGGATGGACAGGAAAGCCGCGGCGCCGACCGTGCCGCCCATGGACCGGAAGAAGGTCACGGACGAGGTCGATACGCCGATCTCGTGGGGTGAGGCGGCGTTCTGCACGGCCAGCACCGTGGGCTGCATGGTGCACCCGAGGCCGAGCCCGAGCACCACCATGACTGCCATGGTCAGGCCCAGGGGGGTGTCCGCGCCCACGAACGAGAACAGCAGCAGCGACACGGTGAGCAGCGCCGTGCCGGTGACCGGGAGCACCCGGTACCGGCCGGTCCGGGCGACGAACTGGCCGGAGAAGATCGAGCCGGTCATGATGCCGACCACCAGCGGGATCAGCTCCAAGCCGGCCCGGGTCGGGCTGGATCCCCGCACGATCTGCAGGTACAGCGGGATGAGCAGCATCCCGCCGAGCATGCCCATGCCGATGACCGCGCTGCTGGCGGTGCCGATGGCGAAGGTGCGGCCGCGGAACAGCCGCAGCGGCAGCAGCGCCTCGTCGCCGTAGCGACGCTCGCAGGCGAGGAACGCCACGAGCCCGACCGCGCCGATCGCGTAGCACAGCAACGCCCGGCCGGACCCCCAGCCCCAGGTGCGCCCCTGCTCGGCCACGATGAGCAGCGGCACCAGGCAGACCATCAGCGACAACGCGCCGGGCCAGTCGATGCGGTGGTCCTGACGGGTGTGCGGCAGGTGCAGCACCTTCGTCACCACGACGAGCGCGGCCAGCGCGACCGGCACGTTGATCCAGAAGATCCATCGCCATCCGGCGATGCCCAGGATGCTGCTCGCACCGGCGAGGAAGCCGCCGACGACGGGACCGACGACGCTCGCGGTGCCGAAGACGGCCAGGAAGTACCCCTGGTAGCGGGCGCGCTGGCGCGGGGGTACGACGTCGCCGACGATCGCCAGCACGAGCGAGAACAGCCCGCCGGCCCCGATGCCCTGGATGGCCCGGAAGACCGCGAGCTGGTACATGCTCTGGGCCATTCCGCACAACGCGGAGCCCACGATGAAAACGGCGATCGCGAAGAGAAAGAAGGGTTTACGACCGTAGATGTCGGACAGCTTCCCGTAGAGCGGGGTCGCGATCGTCGAGGTGATGAGGAAGGCGGTCGTGGCCCAGGCCTGCAGCGAGAAGCCGCGCAGGTCGTCGGCGATGACCCGGATCGAGGTGGCGACCACCGTCTGGTCGAGCGCGGCGAGGAACATGCCGAGCATGAGCCCGACCAGGATGGTCACGATCTGGCGGTGCGCCAGCTCGTGGTCGGCGGCGTGCGCCGCGGAGGGCTCGCGGACCGGTGTGGCGGGCGGCGCCTCGGGCCGGCGGCCACGGCGCCGCCCCGCCCTGGTCACCGGCGGACCTGGCTCGCGCACGAGCCGGGTCGTCGTACCAGAGTGCTCACGATCTCCCACCGTATATCGGTCAAACACCCCATTGCCGAACGGTCGGAGATCGCGATCGCGCGTCAGTCCCGCCGGCAGGTCGGCACGATCATGGCGCGGGCCAGCGTGTGCCCGAACATGTAGAAGCCCTGCACGGCCGGGGTGTTGCCCGGCTCGACGCCCAGCGTCTCCACGTCGAGCGCGTGCACCACGATGAAGTACCGGTGCGTCCCGTGCCCCACCGGCGGCGCCGCCCCCACGTAGTGCTCGAACCCGCCGTCGGCCGGCAACATGATCGCCCCCTCGGGCAGGCCCTTGCGCTCGGGGCTACCGGCGCCGGTTGGCAGCGAGGTGACATGGGCCGGGATGTCGTGCACGGCCCAGTGCCAGAACCCGCTCGGCACCGGCGCGTCAGGGTCGAACATCGTCACCGCGAAGCTGCGCGTCTCCGGCGGGAAGCCTGACCACGACAGCTGCGGCGAGATGTCCTGGCCGCCGGCTCCGAAGACGCCGCTCATCTGGGCGAGCGGCATCGGCTGGCCGTCGGCGACGTCGGTGCTGGTCACGGTGAAGGACGGGACGGGGGGCAGGTGAGCGTACGGGTCGTGGTGCATGGGCTGGCCTCCTCGTCGTCGACGATGACTGAGTGCCTGTGACTGAGTGCCTGTGACTGAGTGCCTGTCTGGGTGCGTACGGTACCGGCCGCAAACGGGCCCCGTCACCGCGCCCAGCATGCTAGGGTCGGCGGAACAAGTAGTTGTGGGTTCCCAACACAGCCACGTGGGCCGGCATCGCTGGCCGACGGTGACAGCGCCTTGGGCCGTAGCTGCCCGGGCGCTTTTTGCGTAAGGGGGCGGGAACCCGTCGGTCCGCGCGATGCGGGCCGGAGTGTGCACGCAGGGAGTGGCACGTGGTTGTCGGCACGGTGAAGTGGTTCAACGCGGAGAAGGGGTACGGGTTCATCACCCCGGACGGGGGCGGAAACGACGTCTTCGCCCATTACTCCGCCATCCAGTCCAGCGGTTACCGCAGCCTGGAGGAGAACCAGCGGGTGGAGTTCGAGATCACCCAGGGACCCAAGGGCCCGCAGGCGGACAATATCCGCCCTGTCTGAGGATCCGGTCCCGTCTGAGATCCGGTCTCGTCTGAGGTCCGGTCTCGTCTGAGATCTGGTCCCGTCTGAGGGATCCGATCCCGGCGGGAGATCCGATCCCGTCGGAGAGCTTCGGGTCCGTCTGAGAGATCCAATCCCTTCTGCGGGGACCCGCCCCCGTGGGCGGGCCGGCCCGTCTGGGCGGTCCGTCCCGGGCTGCGGGGTGCGTCCCGTCAGGGGGCCGAGGTGAGTGAGGGTCTGCCGGTGCGCTTGTCGAGCGCGCGGCAGGCCCTCGCTGTCATTCCCATCGATACCCTCCCGCCGGGTGACCCGCGCGACCTACGGTGACCAGGAACGACGCACCTGGCATCAGCCGTGCGGGGGAGGAGCGAGTCATGACCAAGGCACGAGAGATCATGCATCCCGGCGCGACGTGTATCGGCGAGAACGGAACGCTGACCCGGGCCGCCGAGATGATGCGCGACCTGAGTGTGGGTGCTCTGCCGATCTGCGGCGAGGACGGCCGGCTGCACGGCATGCTGACCGACCGGGACATTGTCGTACGGGCGATCGCCGAGGGGTACGACCCCGACACGGTCACCGCTGGGGATCTCGCGGAGGGCACGCCCGTCTGGGTGGACGCCGACGCGGACACCGACGAGGTGATCGAGATCATGGTCGAGGCCGGCGTCCGTCGGGTGCCCGTGCTGGAGGACAAGCGCCTCGTCGGCATGATCAGTGAGAAGGATCTCGCTCAGTACCTGCCCGAGGATCAGTTCAAGCGCTTCTCGGAGGGGCTCTACAGCGCTGCACCCAACAACTGAAGGCCTTCAGCTGACGGGGCCTCGCGCCACCAGCCAGGGGCCCCGCGCCAACAGCTGACAGGGCCTCGCGCCACCAGCTGCAACAGGTGAAGGGGCTTCGCGTGAAGGGGCTTCGCGCCGAACATGCCGAAGGGCCTTCGCACCGACACTGCAGGTTCCGCGTCACCAACACAGGTCGCTGCGGTCGCCTAGTCTGGCCGGCGTGAGGATCTCCCGGATCGTCGTCGCCTGGGCAGTGGCGGCGCTGCTGCTGCTCGCCTGCGGCGTCGGGTCGACGGGAGGTGACGAACCGCGCCGCCTGCCCGGTCAGATCAATGACGAGGTAGGCGCCCTCGCCGGGCGTACCGGCGAGGTGGAGGACGCGGTACGCCGGCTCCAGGACGAGACGGGGCTGCAGCTGTTCGTGGTCTTCGTCCGCTCATTCGGGTCGTGGTCCGGCCCTGAATGGGCGGACGAGACCGCGTCATTGTCCGGGCTGGGGGATCGGGACGCGCTGCTGGCCGTCGCGACCCGGGACCGGGTTTACGCCTACGTCGTCGACGAGGCGTTCCCGCTCAGCGACGCGCAACTGGATGAGGTCGCCCGGGTGGCGATCGAGCCGGCCCTGCAGGCCAACGACTGGGCCGGCGCGGTGATCGGCGCGGCCGACGGCTACCGCGCCGCCCTGGCCGGGCAGCCGGTGCCCCGGCCCACGATCGTGCCGGGCGAGCCCGATCCCCGGCCTGAGCCGAGCGTCAGGGCCACGTTCCTCAGAACCGTCCTGGTTCTGGTGTGCCTGGCCGCGACCGTCATCGCGGCCGTCGTACTGGTCGTCTACGTCCGAAGGCGCGGCCAGCGGTCGGCCCGGTTGGCGGTCGACCCGAACGATCCGTACCCCGGGGTGAGCACCGAGCAGCTCTCCGCCCGGGCCAACAGCCTGCTGCTCGAGGTCGACGACGCGCTGCGCACCAGCGAGCGCGAGCTCGTCCTGGCGGAGGCGGACTACGGCGAGGAGGCGGTCGCGCCGTTCCGCGACGCGGTGGCCCGGGCCAAGGCCGAGCTGGCCGAGGCGTTCCGGGTGCGCCTCGAGCTCGAGGACGGCGAGCTCGGGGGTGAGCCGCCGCCCGAGCGCTCCCGCCGCGGCGGGGAGCCCCGGGACGAGGTCGCGACCCGGCACCAGCTGGCCGCGATCATCCAGCACGCCGAGGCGGCCGACCGGACGCTCGACGAGCAGGCGGCCGCGTTCCAACAGCTCCGCCAGCTGGAGTCCACCCTGGAGCAGACGATCCCGGCGTTGAGCGACCGGCGGGCCCGGTTGGCCGCCCGGCTGCCGGAGATCGAGGCGGAGCTGGACCGGCTGCGGGGACAGTTCACCGGCCCGACGCTGGCCGCGGTGCTGACCAACGGGGAGCAGGCGGCGCAGCGGCTGCGCTTCGCCACGGCGACGCTCGCCCAGGCCGGACAGGACGCCGCGGCCGGGCGACGGCCCCGGGCCGCGGTCGCGGTGCGCGCCGCCGGTCAGGCGCTGGACTCGGTGGACGAGCTGCTCACCGCGGTGGAGAAGGCCGGCAGCGACCTGCGCGCCGCGCGCGACGCGATCCCGGGTCTGCTGGCCGAGGTCACCGCCGAGCTCGAGACCGCCCGGGCCGCCCAGCCGGCCAGTCCGGAGCTGACCGCGGCGATCCGGCGCGGCGAGGAGGCGGTGCGGGCCGTCCAGGCGGCGCAGCAACAGTCCACCTTGGACCCTCTCGCCGAGCTGCGGCGGCTGCGGGAGGCCGACGCCGCGCTGGACGCGGCGCTGGAACAGCACCACACCGTCCGGCAGCGGATCGAGCACGCTCGGGCGGTGCTCGCGTCCGCGCTGACCGCGGCCCGGGCCGAGGTATCGGCGGCCGCCGACTTCATCAACACCCGCCGCGGGGCGGTCGGCGCACGGGCCCGGACGCTGCTCGCCGAGGCCCAACGACTGCTCGCCGAGGCCGAGGCGCACGCCGAGCCGGACCCGGTGCGGGCCCTCGACGCGGCCCGCCGGGCGGACTGGACGGCCGAGCAGGCCGTGCGCCAAGCACAGTCCGATGTGGACTCCTGGTACGGCGGGTACGGTGGTTACCGCGATCGGGGGTCGTCGATGGTAGACGGCATGCTCGGGGCGATCATCGGCGGGATCCTGGTCGGCGGCGCCCGGGGAGGCTGGGGCGGTTGGGGCGGCCCGGTCGGGGGAGGTCGCCGGGGCGGTCGGGCCGGCGGTGGTGGTTTCCGGGGCGGTGGCGGTGCCTTCGGCGGCGGTGGGTTCCGGATCGGCGGCGGCGGCTTCGGGGGCGGTGGCTTCCGGGGTGGCGGCGGCGCGTTCGGCGGCCGGTCCCCGGGCGGCTTCGGGGGCCGACGCGGGGGCGGCGGCCGGTTCTAGATGGCGCCCGGTTCTCGCCGGCGTCAGGTTCGTCGTGGTGTCGGGTTCGTCGTGGTGTCGGGTTCGTCGTGGTGTCGGGTTCGTCGTGGTGTCAGGTTCGTCCTGGTGCCAGGTTCGTCGTGGTGTCGGGTTCGTCGTGGTGTCAGGTTCGTCGTGCCAGGTTCGGGGTGGTGTCCGGAAGGACGCCTTCCTTGGCTGGGGCCGGCCTTTCCGGCTGGGAGGGACGCTTGTCCTGGCCGTCGGGGGTGAGGCGCGCGGCGATCGCGGCGCAGATGTCGTGCAGGGCTTGGACCTGGTCCGGGGTCAGCGCGTCAAACACCAGGCGTCGCACCTCCTCGACGTGCCCGGGCGCGGCCGCCACGACGACGTCGTAGCCGGCGTCGGTCAGCACGGCGACCTGACCCCGACCGTCGTCGTCCGCGCGTTCCCGGCGCACCCAGCCGCGCTCCTCCAGCCGGGACACCAGGTGGGACAGGCGTGACTGGGACCCGTGGGCCAGGGCGGCGAGCTCGCTCATGCGCCGGGCCCGGCCGGGCGCCTCGGAGAGCATGGCCAGCACCCAGTAGGCGAAGTGGGTGAGCCCGGAGTCGCGCTGGAGCTGGGACTCCAGCGCGGTCGGCAGCAGCATGGTCACGGCCGCCAACTGGCGCCACGCCCGCTGCTCCTCGTCGGTGAGCCACCTCGTCACACGGGCGAGGCTACCAGTTTCTTGATGATTCAACTACCGGCCGGTACGGCCCAGGTTGGTCGAACCGCACGGCCCCATCGCCGTGAGGCGGAGATGCGTCAGGGGACACGTGATCGCCTCACGGCGATCATGAACAATGATCACGGTGAGGCGATCATGGGCGAAAGACGTTCGGAGTGCCTCACGGCGATCACGGGCGCGAGGTGGGCCGGGCCTCGCGTTTGCGGCGCTTGCCGGGCAAGGACGTTTGCGGCGCTTGCCGGGCAAGGACGTTTGTGGCGCTTGCCGGCAAAGACCCGGTCAGGACCAGCGACGCCACCAGCGCCGGGACCGGGTCGGGCTGGTCACCTCGATCGTGGGCCGCGGCTCGGACCCCTCCGGGGCCGGCGCCTGCGGCTCCGCCCAGGGGATGGGTCGCTCCGCCTCGACCGGCATGGTGGGCCACCGGGCCTCGGCCAGGTTCGGCCAGGCCGACTCCGACCACGCCGGCGCCTCGGCGTCGCCGCCCGACTCCGACGGCGAGGACTCCGGCCCGACCGGCAGGTTGCTCTCCACGGCCTCGATCAGCTCGGGGGCGAGCGGGTCGGTGAGGGGCCGGAACCGGGCGGCCACCGTCCCGTCCGGACGGACCAGGAACTTCTCGAAGTTCCACCGCACGTCGCCCGCGACCCCGTCGGCATCCGGCGTCTGCGTGAGCAGCGTGAAGAGTTCGTGACGGTTGGGGCCGTTCACGTCGACCTTCTCCGTAATCGGGAAGGTGATCCCGAAGTTCACGGTGCAGAAGGTGCGGATCTCGTCCGGGCTGCCGGGCTCCTGCGCCCCGAACTGGTTGCAGGGCACGGCGAGCACGACCAGGCCGCGGTCGGCGTACCTCTCGTACAGCCGCTGCAGGCTCGCGTACTGCGGGGTGAGCCCGCACTTGGACGCGACGTTGACCACCAGCAGCGTCTTGCCGCGGTACTGCGCGAGGTTGGCCGGACCGCCCTCGAGGGCGCCGATGGCGACGTCGAAGATGGACACGCCGAACAGCGTAGCCGGCCGCATCGGGTGCGTCTGCCCGCCCAGGGGCAAATCCGTCCAATGTAGACAAAGACGGAACGAACGGATGATGTGGGCCGGGCTGTTAGCCTGCGGGGCCATGACTGAACCGACGGCCGCGGCGCCCGACGAGCCACCACCCAGCCCCGCTGACGTCTACCGGGCCGCGGTCGCGGATATCATCGCGTCCCACCCGCCGGCGACGGCGTACCCACCGGGCGCGCCCCGGCTCGCGATCGTACGCCACCATCGACCCCGCTCGCTGGCTGACCTGGCTCCCGACGAGCTCCTCCAGCTGCACGCCGCCCTCTTCGAACCGGACGGGCGCCCGTTGTCGGCCCGGCTCACGCCGGCCGACGCGCCGGGACCATCGCACCAGGCCGGGACCGTGTGGAGCCGAAACGTACGAGGGCCGAAGCGTACGGGACCGCGAAAGGTACGGGGCCGGAGCGTACGGAGCCGGAGCGTCCGGGCTGGTCATCAGCCCGGCGCCCGCACCGGTCAGGACGACGCGCCGGACCGCAGCCAGGACCGGGCGTAGGTCGGGTCCTCGACGGCCCGACCGCCCGGCCCGAGCTGCAGCGGCCGGAACGTGTCGACCATGACCGCGAGCTCGTCGAAGTACTCCACCCCGATCGACGCCTCGATCGCCCCCGGCTGCGGGCCGTGCACGTGCCCGCCCGGGTGCAGGGAGACGGAGCCGCGGCCGATGCCCGAACCCTTTCGCGCCTCGTAGTTGCCCGCGACGTAGAACATGACCTCGTCGCTGTCCACGTTGGAGTGGTAGTAGGGCACCGGGATGGCGAGCGGGTGGTAGTCCACCTTGCGTGGGACGAAGTTACATACCACGAAGTTGTGGCCCTCGAAGACCTGGTGCACCGGCGGCGGCTGGTGGACCCGACCAGTGATGGGCTCGAAGTCCTTGACGTTGAAGGCGTACGGGTACAGGCAGCCGTCCCAGCCCACCACGTCCAGCGGGTGGAACGGGATGGTGTGGACGGTGCCGACGATGCCCCCGGGACCGTTGCCGCGGTGCTTGATGTAGATCTCCGACTCCTCGCCCGGGTCGGCGCCGATGTCCTCGGCCAGCAGGGGGCCGGCCGGGCCGCGCAGGTCCCGCTCGCAGTAGGGCGCGTGCTCGAGGAACTGGCCAAAGCGGGAGAGGTAGCGCTTGGGCGGGGTGATGTGACTGTTCGCCTCGATGCAGTACG
>Ga0310831_100823_pt1 | contig 12143 bp, 10 predicted proteins | sample WT_ome_6_FD_201307 | JGI IMG/M metagenome (GOLD analysis project Ga0310831, IMG submission 201307) | Sorghum-adapted microbial communities enriched on wild type (WT) sorghum from Joint BioEnergy Institute, Emeryville, California, United... ... | reverse complement strand
CACCGCATCGTGGTCGCGGCCGTGTCGACCCACGTCCACCGGGTCCAGCAGGTGCTCAACGCGGCCCACGCCCACGGACGCAAGGTCGTCTTCGTCGGCCGCTCCATGGTCCGCAACATGGGGGTGGCGGCCGAGCTCGGTTACCTCCACGTACCCCCGGGGGTGGTCGTCGACTTCAGCGCGGCCGAGAGCCTGCGCCGGGACGAGATCGTGCTGGTGTGCACCGGCTCCCAGGGCGAGCCGCTGGCCGCCCTCTCCCGGATCGCCAACCGGGACCACCGCCAGATCACCCTCGACCCGGGCGACACCGTGGTGCTGGCGGCGTCGCTCATCCCCGGTAACGAGGCCGCGGTCCACCGGGTCATCAACGGGCTCACCCGGTTGGGGGCCCACGTCATCCACCAGGGCAACGCGCGGGTCCACGTCTCCGGTCACGCCAGCGCCGGCGAGCTCCTCTACGTCTACAACATCATCCAGCCGCGCTACGTCATGCCGGTCCACGGAGAGCCCCGGCACCTGGCCGCGAACGCGTTCCTGGCCACCCAGACCGGGATCCCGCGGGAGCGGGTCATCGTCGCCGAGGACGGCCTCGTCGTCGACCTCGCCAATGGCGAGGCGTCGATCGTCGGCGCCATCTCCTGTGGTTACGTCTATGTGGACGGTGCCTCGGTCGGTGAGCTCACCGAGGCCGAGCTCAAGAGCCGCCGCATCCTGGGTGACGAGGGATTTATCTCCATCGCCGTCGTGCTCGACTCCTCCACCGGCAAGGTGCTGACCGGCCCGGAGATCCACGCGTTTGGATTCGCCGAGGACGAGTCCATCTTCGACGAGGTACGCCCGCTCATCGTCGCCGCCATCGCCGAGGCGGCCGCCGCCGGCACGGTGGACGACTACGAGTTCCAGCAGGTCATCCGGCGCGTCGTCGGAAAGTGGGTCAACCAGTCCTACCGGCGCCGGCCGATGATCGTGCCGCTGGTGCTGCAGACCTGATTGCCGCAGCCTGGCGGACATCACGCTGCCCCGCGACCTGCGCACCAACCAGACGACGTTCGCCTGGCGGCGGGCATGGACCCACGCGATGGGCGGGCGGGGCGCATGGGCTCCGGATGAGTGAGGCAGTGTGCGAATCATCTCGGTGAATGCGTGGGGTGGGGCGATGTTCGCCGCCCTCGCCCCGTGGCTCGGCTCGACGGAGGCCGACGTGATCTGCCTCCAGGAGGTCACGCGAACGGCCGGCGCGACCGGGTGGACCCGGTTCAGCGACGGAGAGCGGTCCCTTCCCCAACGGGCGAACCTGTTCGACGACGTCCGGCAGATCCTGCCGGCGCATCAGGCCGTGTTCGTCGCGAGCGACGCGGGGCCGGTCTACGACGAATCCGGGCACCGGCGCCAGCAGGACTTCGGTGTCGCGACGTTCGTGGCCGAGCGCGTTCCCCTGATCGGGTTGCAGACGGCGTTCGTCCACGGGGCGTTCGTCGACCACGACGAGTGGACAACCAGCGATCGTCCCCGTGCCGCTCTCGCCACCCGGCTGGTCGACCGGGCCGCCGGCCGCACCGTGACCGTCGTCCAGGTCCACGGACTGCGGGACCGCGCGGGCAAGCACGACACCCCGGCCCGCCGGCGGCAGGCGGAGCGACTCGCCGACCTGGTGCGGCGCGCCCGGGAGCCCGGGGACGTCGTCGTGGTGTGCGGCGACCTGAACCTGCTGCCGGACAGCGAGACCTTCACGATCCTGGCCGACGTCGGGCTGGTCGACCTGGTGGGCCGGGCGGACACCCGCACCTCCCGTTACACCAAGCCGGTCCGGCACGCCAGCTACCTGCTCGTCTCCGACCCCGGGGCCGTGGTGCGGTTCGAGATCCTCACCGAGCCCGAGGTGTCCGACCACCGGGCCCTGCTCCTCGAGATCTGACCGCTGCCACCAACGGGCTGGCTGTACGGACTCGATCCGGCACAGCTCCGGTTTCCCACCGGAAAGCCAGGCCAGCCAGCGACGCAGCCTGTCCCGGATGCCGGGCCGGATCAGCGGCCGGCGAACGTGGGCCGTTGCTTGGCCAGGAAGGCCGTCACCGCGCCCTGGTGGTCGGCGGTCGCCCCGCACCGCGCCTGCGCCTCGGCCTCGTCGTCGAGGGTGGCGCTCAGCGAGCGGTGGGCCGTGGCGGCGATGAGGCGCTTCGACTCGGCGTAGGCGACGGTCGGGCCGGCGGCCAGCCGCTGCGCCAGCTCGAGGGCGGTCGAGGCGACGTCCTCGGGCGGCACGACCTGGCCGCCGAGGCCCCAGGCGACCGCCTCCTCGGGCGTGAACCGGGTCCCGAGCAGCACCAGCTCCTTGGCCCGCGCTTCGCCGATCGAGCGGGCGAGCGTGGCCGACAGCCCCGAGTCGCAGGTCAACCCGATGCCGGTGAACGCGGTGGCCAGCACCGCCTTGGCCGACCAGACCTTGAGGTCGCAGGCGAGGGCGAACCCGAGCCCGGCCCCGACGCAGGTGCCGTTGACCGCGGCGACGACCGGCTTCGGCATGGTCGCGATGGTGTGCACGATGGGCGCGTAGTGCTCCCGTACGGTCGCGAACGCCGCCGTCGCGCCCGCGGGCAGCGCGGCCGCGTGCTCGCCCAGGTCCTGGCCCACGCAGAAGGCCTCGCCCGCCCCGGTGAGGATCACGGCCCGGACCGCGGGGTCGGCCGCCACGTCGGCGAGCGCCGCGACCAGGGCGGACTTCATCGCCGCGTTGAGGGCGTTGCGCTCGTCGGGCCGGTTCATCACGACCCGGGCCACCGCCTCGACCCGGTCGACCAGGACCGGGGCGCTCTCAGCTGAACTCATGGCTGCCTCCTCGCGGGTCACAGGCGGGCGTCGTAGTCCACGGTCACGCGGTCGGTCGCGGCGAGCGACTGGCAGGTGAGCACGTAGCCCGCCTCGAGCTCGGCCGGTTCGAGAGCGTAGTTGCGCTTCATCGAAACCTGACCATCGATGAGTTTGGCTCGGCAGGTGCCGCAGACGCCGCCCTTACAGGCGAACGGGAGGTCGGGCCGGACCCGCTGCGCCCCGTCGAGGATCGGCACGCCCGGGGGCACGGTCACCGTACTGGTCCGGCCGTCGAGGACGATCGTCACCTCGGCGCCCACCACGGGCACCTCCCGGTGCCGGGGCGGCGGCGGTTCGTCGCCGACGTAGAACAGCTCCCGGTGCACCCGCTCGCGCGGCACGCCCAGCTCACCCAGCACGGTGGCGGCGTCGACCGTCATCGCCAGCGGCCCGCACACCCACCAGTGGTCGATCGCGGGGACGTCGACCAGGACCGGCAGCAGGCTGCGCAGCTTCGCCGCGTCGAGCCGGCCACAGAACAGCTCGACCTCGTGGTGCTCCCGGCTGAACACGTGGACCACCCGCATCCGGGTCGGATACGTGTCCTTCAGGTCGGCGATCTCCTCGGCGAACATCACCGTGTCGGCCCGGCGGTTGCCGTACAGCAGGGTGACCGACGACGTCTCGTGGGCGGCCAGCACCGAGGCGGCGATCGACAGGATCGGGGTGATGCCGCTGCCGGCGGCCAGCAGCACGTGGTCGCCCGGCTTCCGCAGGTCCGGGGTGAACGTGCCGGACGGCGGAAGGACGTCGATGACGTCACCCGGCCGCACCTGGCGGACGAGCCAGCTCGAGATGGCTCCGCCCGGCACCTCCCGGACGCCGATGCGCGGGGCGTGCCCGAGCGGGGCGCAGATCGAGTACGACCGGCGCTCGTCGCCGCGGCAGACGGTCAGCCACTGGCCGGGGGTGAACGAGAAGACGGAGGCGAGTTCGGCCGGCACGTCGAAGGTGATGGCGGCCGCGTCGGCGGTGAGGTGGTCGACCCGACCCACCCGCAGCGGGAAGGACTGGACCATCAGATGTCTTTCACGTACTCGAATGGTTCACCACAAGCCCGGCAGCGGTGCAGTGCCAGGCAGAGCGTGGCCCCGAAGGGCGCCAGCACCGTCGTGTCGGCCGACCCGCAGCGGGGGCACGCGACGGGGTCCCGGCGACCGGGCAACCCCAGCGGCACGGGGCCGCGGGCGACCGGCCGCGGGGGCGCGATGCCGGCCGCGGCCAGCTTCCGGCGGCCTTCCGCGGTGATCGCGTCGCTCGTCCAGGCCGGGGTGAGCTGGACGTGGACGGTCACCTCGGCGAACCCGGCCTCGCGTAGCTGCCGGTGCAGGTCACCGGAGATCTCGCGCAGGGCCGGGCAGCCCAGGTAGGTCGGGGTGATCGTCACGTGGACGTGTCCATCCTGGACGATGACGTCGCGGAGGATGCCGAGCTCGGCCAGGGTGACGGCCGGCAGCTCCGGGTCGGTGACCGACTCGGCCACCCGCCGGGCCCGGTCGAGCAGGGCCGACGCCGACTCGCCCTCCCCGGCCACCGCCGTCGCCGTCGGCTTCTCGGCCCCGGCGACCGCCGTCGACGTCTCGGGGCCGGCGCCAGCCGACTCGCCCGCCGGGGCCATCACCACACCCCCTCGGGATGGGCGCGGGCCACGCTCTGCATCTCGGCCAGGATGTAGCCGAGGTCCTCGGTGTGGACGCCGTCCCGCCCGGTCCTTCCACCGACGCCGGCGGCCGGCGCGGCGCTCGGCCGCTGCAGGGTGGCGGTGGCGAGGACGGAGTCGAGGACCGCGTCCACGTCGGACCGCAGCGCGGCCGGGTCGGCGAGCTCCGGGGACAGCTCGGCCAGCACCGGGTCGGGCTGGAAGAGCTCGTCGACGTACGGCCAGAACGCCTCGAGTCCGGCCTGCATCCGCTGGTGCGACAGGTCGGTGCCGTCGCCCAGCCGGACGACCCAGCCGGCCGCGTACTCGCGGTGGTAGGCGAGCTCCGTGGCGCCCCGCTCGGCGATCGCGGCCAGCCCGGGGTCGCTCGAGTTCCGCAGGCGTCGCAACAGCTCCAGGCGCCAGGTCGAGAAGACCAGCATCCGGCCCACGAGCTCGGCGAAGTCGGCGTCGGCGCGCTCGACGAGGCGGACGTTGCGGAACTCGTGCTCGGAGCGGAAGAACGCGAGCCGGTCCTCGTCGGTGCCGAGGAGGTGGCCGGCCCGGGTCAGCAGGAGGCGCGCCTGGCCGAGCAGGTCGAGGGCGATGTTCGCCACCGCCATCTCCTCCTCCAGCTCGGGCAGGCGGGTGATCCACTGCTGCAGGCGGTGCGAGTACACCAGGGCGTCGTCGCCCAGCATCAGGCACCGGGCGGCGAGCTGCTCGGGATCCGTGGTCGGCGCCGCCGAAAGGTCGATGTCCACAAAGGGATCCCGGAACCCGGTGCCGTACGCCCACCGGGCGCTGGCCGGCCCGTCGGTCGCCCAGTCGTCGCCGTCGGTCATCCACGCGTCGTCGTCAGTCATCGCGCCCGCCTACATGTGCGGAACGTGGTCGGGGATGGGATAGAAGGTGGGGTGCCGGTAGATCTTGTCTCCGCTGGGCGCGAAGAACGGATCCTTCTCGTCCGGGCTGGACGCGGTGATCGCGTCGGAGCGCACCACCCAGATGCTCACGCCCTCGTTGCGGCGCGTGTAGAGGTCACGGGCGTGGCGCAGCGCCATCTCGGCGTCGGCCGCATGCAGCGATCCCACGTGGACGTGGTTGAGCCCGCGCTTGCTCCGGATGAACACCTCGTAGAGCGGCCAGGACGACCGGACCGCGGTCGCGGCGTCGGCCGGCCCCGCGGCCCGGACGTCGGTCGCCGGGGTCGCCGGGGCGGGCGCGTCGGCCGGCGGGGCCGGCGCGGGCGAGGCGGCCGGGGCATCGGCGGATGCCTCGGGCCCGGTGGCGGGCGGCGGCAGGTCGGTCTCCGTCCTCGGCGGTGTGGACACGTCAGGCTCCGTCTCGACAGAGTCAGGGGGTCGTAAGCAGGGTCAGGGGGTCTTGAGCAGGGTCAGGGGACATCTCGGCTGGGCACCCGGCGGCGACGCGGTCAGGAACCGTGCTTGGCGGCGTAGGCCGCCGCGGCCTCGCGGACCCACGCGCCCTCCTCGTGGGCGGCCCGACGCCGGGCCATCCGCTGGGCGTTGCACGGGCCCTGCCCCCGCAGCACCCGCGTGAACTCGTCCCAGTCGATGGGGCCGAAGTCGTACGACCCGCGCTCGGGGTTCCACTTCAGGTTCGGGTCGGGCAGCGTGACGCCGAGGGCCTCCGCCTGCGGCACGGTCATGTCGACGAAGCGCTGGCGCAGCTCGTCGTTGCTGTGACGCTTGATCTTCCAGGCCATCGACTGCTTCGTGTGCGTGGAGGCCTCGTCGGGCGGGCCGAACATCATCAGCGCCGGCCACCACCACCGGTTGACGGCGTCCTGCACCATCTCCCGCTGCTCGGGGGTGCCGCGCATCATCGCCATGAGCAGGTCGTAGCCCTGCCGCTGGTGGAACGACTCCTCCTTGCAGATGCGGATCATGGCCCGGGCGTACGGGCCGTACGAGGTGCGGCACAGGGCCACCTGGTTGCAGATGGCCGCCCCGTCGACGAGCCAGCCGATCACGCCCACGTCGGCGAAGGTGAGCGCCGGATAGTTGAATATCGACGAGTATTTCTGGCGGCCGTCGAGCAGCCGCTGGGTCAGGTCGGCCCGGTCGGCGCCGAGCGTCTCCGCGGCCGCGTACAGGTACAGCCCGTGCCCCGCCTCGTCCTGGACCTTGGCCAGCAGGATCGCCTTGCGCCGCAGGGACGGGGCGCGGGTGATCCAGGCCCCCTCGGGCTGCATGCCGATGATCTCCGAGTGGGCGTGCTGGGCGATCTGCCGGATGAGCGTGGCCCGGTAGGCGTCGGGCATCCAGTCGCGGGGTTCGATCCGCTGGTCCTGACGGATGGTCTCGTCGAACTTCGCCTCGAGCACGTCGGTCGTGGTCATGGCGTCCACTCCTTGGCGACCATGGTCAGCACGTCGTAGGCGGCGACGACCGAGCCGTCCTGCTTGGTGACCTGGGCATCCCACCGCACCTCGCCGTAGTCGCCGTCACGCGGACTGATCTGCTTACAGGTCAAGGTAACGGTCAGCTCGTCGCCGGGATAGACCGGCGTCAGGAACCGCAGGTTGTCGATGCCGTAGTTGGCCAGCACCGGGCCGGGGTCGGGCTGGACGAACAGCCCGGCCGCCAGCGACAGCACGAGATAGCCGTGGGCGACCCGGCCGTCGAAGAAGGGGTTGGCCCGGGCGGCCTCCTCGTCCATGTGGGCGTAGAACGTGTCCCCGGTGAGCCGGGCGAACTCCTCGATGTCCTCCAGCGTCACCGTCCGCGGGCCGGCCACGACCGCGTCGCCGACCCGCAGCCGCGCCAGCGGCTTGCGGAACGGGTGCTCGTCGGTCCGCCGCGTGCCGCCGGTGACCCACCGGCCGGTGATGGCGCCGAGCATGTCCGGGCTCGCCTGCACCGCGGTGCGCTGCAGGTGGTGGAACACGGCCCGCATCCCGCCGAGCTCCTCGCCGCCGCCGGCCCGGCCGGGCCCGCCGTGCACCAGCGCGGGCAGCGGCGACCCGTGGCCGGTGGACTCGTTCGCGGCCGTGCGGTCCAGCACCAGGATCCGCCCGTGCCAGGGCGCGAGCCCGACGACGATCGTGCGGGCGAAGTCGGGATCGCCGGTGACGACCGAGCCGGCGAGGCTGCCCCGGCCCCGGGCCGCCAGCGCGATCGCCTCGGCCGGGTCGCGGTAGCCGATGACCGTGCTGACCGGGCCGAACGCCTCCACCGTGTGCGGCTCGGGCCGGCCGTTGTCGTCGCAGCGCAGCAGGATCGGCGACAGGAACGCGCCCCGCTCCGGGTCGGCCCCGGTGACCGTGACGTGCTCCGGGTCGCCGGAGACGATGCGGCAGCCCGCGGCGAGCTCCTTGACCGCGCGGCGGACCTCCTCGCGCTGCTCCAGGCTGGCCAGGGCCCCCATCCGGACGGACTCGTCGGCCGGGTTGCCGACGACGACCTCCTTGAGGCGCTCGTGCACCGCCTCGACGACCGCGTCCATCCAGGCGACCGGGACGAGGGCCCGACGGATGGCGGTGCACTTCTGGCCGGCCTTCGCGGTCATCTCGGTGACGAGCTGGCCGACGTAGAGGTCGAACTCCGCGGTGCCGGGGGCGGCGTCCGGGCCGAGGATCGAGCAGTTGAGCGAGTCGGCCTCGGCGTTGAACCGCACCGCCCGGCTCACGATCGCGGGGTGGGACCGCAGCCGCCGGGCCGTCTCGGCCGACCCGGTGAAGCTGAGCGAGTCCTGCTCGTCCAGCAGGTCCAGCAGGTCGGTGACGCTGCCGCAGACGAGCTGCAGGCTGCCCTCCGGCAGGATCTGCGACTCGATGATCAGCTCGACCAGGCGGGCGGTCACGTACGCGGTCTGGGAGGCGGGCTTGATGATGGTGGGCACGCCGGCCACCAGGGCCGGGGCGAGCTTCTCCAGCGGCCCCCACACCGGGAAGTTGAACGCGTTGATCTGCACGGCGACGCCGGTGCGCGGCGCGAGGATGTGCTGGCCGACGAACGTGCCGCCCCGGCTCAGCGACTCGACCGCGCCCTCCACGACCACGGTGTCGTTGGGCAGCTCCCGCCGGGCCCGGCTCGCGTAGGCGAAGAGCACCCCGATCCCACCATCGACGTCGATCATCGCGTCGCTGCGCGTGGCGCCGGTGCGGGCGGAGAGCGCGTACAGCTCGTCCCGATGCTCGCGCAGCATCAGGGCGAGCGACTTGGCCATCGCCGCCCGCTGGTGGAAGGTCAGCTCGCGCAGGGCCGGCCCGCCGACCCGACGCCCGTACTCCAGCGCGCCGGCGAGGTCGACCCCTTGCGAGGAGACCCGGGCGACCTCCTCGCCGGTGACCGCGTCGCGGACGGGCACGCCGTCCGCCGGCGCCTGCCAGGAACCGTTCACGAAGCTGCGCAGGACCGCCATTCAGGCCACCTCCACAATGGACAACCGGGGGCTAGGGGGGCTACGGGGGACATCCGGGGGGGATGCGGGGCTGGTCACGGGGTCATCGGCGGGCCAGCGCGCGGACCGGGTTCTCGATGGCGTCGGCCACCGCTCGCATGAAGCCGGCCGCGGTGCCGCCGTCGGCGACCCGGTGGTCGAAGACGAAGCACAGCTGGGTGATCTTGCGCGGCTGGATCTGGCCGTGCACCACCCACGGACGGTCCATGATGCGGCCCACGCCGAGGATCGCCACCTGCGGATAGTTGATGATGGCCGCGCTGCCGTCGACCCCGAGGTGGCCGTAGTTGTTGAGCGTGAACGTCCCGGCCGCCAGCTCCGCCGGCGAGACCCGGCCGCTGCGGGCCCGCGCGGTCACCTCGTCGATCGCCCGGTCCAGCTCGGCGACCGACATCGGCCCGGCGTCCATGATCGTGGGGACCACGAGGCCGCGCTCCCCCTGGACGGCGATGCCGAGGTTGATCTGGGTGGACGAGACGATCTCGTTGCGCTCGGCGTCGAAGCGCCCATTGAACACCGGGTACTCCCGCAGCGCCGCCACCACGAAGGCGGCGAGGTAGGCCATGAGGCCGGGCCCGGGATCGTCAGGCGTCCGGGCGCTCTCCCGCAGCTCGACCAGCGGGGTGGCGTCGACGTCGACCCAGACCGTCGCCTCGGGAATCTCGGCCCGGCTGCGCGCCAGGTTCGCCGCCGCGGCCCGGCCGGCCGCGCTCAGCGGAATCCGGCGCTCGGTCTCCCCAGTGGACGGTGGCGCCGGGGCGGCGGTCCCGGTCGATGGTGGTGGAGCCGCGGCGGCCGACGTCGGCGCGGTTTCGGCGGGGGGCGGGGACGGTTGCGCCGTGGCCGCCGCGGCCTGCTCCACATCCTCTCGGGTGATCATTCCGCCGGCGCCGGAGCCGCGCAGGCGTCGGATGTCGACCCCGTGCTCGCGGGCCAGGCGACGCACCAACGGCGAGACCACCAGTGGGGCGGCCTTGGGCGTGGCCGGCGCCGGCGCCGTGGGTGCGGGCGCGGCGGTGGCGGCCCGGCGCGGCCGACGCCGCCGGCCGACCGACGGGGTCGCCTCGGGCCCGTACCCCACGAGCACGTGGCCGGTGCCGGCGCGCTCCTCCTCGCGGTACTGGGCCATCTCCTCGGTGTCCGTCTCGACCGAGATCAGCGGCGCGCCCACGTCCACGGTCTGGCCCTGCTGCCCGTGCAGCGTCACCACCCGGCCGGCGAACGGGCTCGGGATCTCGACCACCGACTTGGCGGTCTCCACCTCCACCACGGGCTGGTCGATCTGGATCTCGTCCCCCTCGGCGACCAGCCAGCGCACGATCTCGGCCTCGGTGAGTCCCTCGCCGAGGTCGGGCAGGTTGAACGTACGGTGGCTCACCCGTCCTCCCACTGCAGGTCGTCGACCGCGTCGAGAATCCGGTCCACGGTCGGCAGGTGGAACCCTTCGTACTTCGGGGGCGGATACGGGATGTCGAGGCCGGTCACCCGCCGGACCGGGGCGGCCAGCGAGTGGAAGCAGCGCTCGGTGACCCGCGCGGCGATCTCCGCGGCGACGCTGGCGAAGCCGCTCGCCTCGGCGACGACCACGGCCCGCCCCGTGGCCCGCACGGCCTCACAGATCGTCTCGTCGTCGAACGGCACGAGGGTGCGCACGTCCACCACCGCGAGGCTGCGCCCCTCCTGCGCGGCGACCGCGGCGGCGTCGAGCGCCACGGGCACCGCCGGACCGTACGCGATCAGGGTCGCGTCGGTGCCGGCCCGCCGCACCACCGCGGTGCCGATGGGTGGCACGGCCCGGGTGGTGTCGACCTCTTCCTTGCTCCAATAGAGCTTCTTCGGCTCGAAGAAGACCACCGGGTCGGGCGAGGCGATGGCCGCCCGGAGCAGGCCGTACGCATCGGCGACCGTCGACGGGACGACCACGTGCAGCCCGGGCGTGTGGGCGAAGTACGCCTCCGACGAGTCGCTGTGGTGCTCGACGCCGCCGATCCCGCCGCCGTACGGGATCCGGATCACCATGGGCAGCCCGACCCGACCCCGCGTCCGGTTGCGCATCTTCGCCACGTGGCTGGCCACCTGCTCGAACGCCGGATAGGCGAATGCGTCGAACTGCATCTCGACCACGGGACGCATCCCGTTCATGGCCATGCCGATCGCCACGCCCACGATGGCGGACTCGGCCAGGGGGGTGTCGAAGCAGCGCTGCTCGCCGAACTCGGCGGTGAGCCCGTCGGTGACCCGGAAGACGCCGCCCAACTGGCCGACGTCCTCGCCGAAGACGACCACGCTCTCGTCCTCGGCCATCGCGTCGCGCAGCGCCCGGTTGAGCGCCTGCGCCATCGTCAGCTTTTCCCGGGTGGACATGTCAGATCTCCGCCTCGCGTTCGAGCTCGTCGGCGACCATCCGGGCCTGCTCGGCGAGCTGCGGGGTGGGGCTTGAGTACACGTGCGCGAACAGGTCGGCCGGATCGGCCGGCTCGTCGCGGGACAGGCCCTCGCGCATCGCCTCCGCGAGCCGGTCCGCCTGCTCGGTGGCGGCCCGGATCCGCTCGGGCGTGAGCACGCCGCGGTGGGTCAGGTAGGTCTCCAGCCGGCTGATCGGGTCCCGCGCGAGCCAGGCCTTCACCTCGTCCTCGGCGCGGTACCGGGCGGCGTCGTCGGCGTTGGTGTGGGCGGCGACCCGGTAGGTGTGGGCCTCCACCAGCTGCGGCCCCTCGCCCGACCGGGCCCGGTCCACGGCCGCCCCGAGCACGGCCAGCAGGGCCGCCACGTCGTTGCCGTCGACCTGCTCGCCGGGCATCCCGTAGCCGACGCCCTTGTGCGCGAGCGTGGGCGCGGCCGACTGCCGGGCCAGGGGCACCGAGATCGCGTATTGATTGTTCTGCACAAAGAAAACCACGGGCGCCTGCAGCACGGCCGCGAAGTTGAGCGCCTCGTGGAAGTCCCCTTCGCTGGTCGCGCCGTCGCCGCACATGGCGAGCACGACGGTCGACTCGCCCCGCATGCGGGCCGCGAGCGCGACGCCCACCGCGTGCGGGAGCTGGGTGGCCAGGGGGGTCGCCTGCGGCGCCACCCGGTGCGCGTACGGGTCGTAGCCGCAGTGCCAGGTGCCGCGCAGCAGCGTCAGCGCCTCGACGGGATCGACGCCGCGCGCCACGATCGCGGCGGTGTCACGGTAGGTCGGGAAGAGCCAGTCGCCGTCGGCCAG
>Ga0310831_100820_pt1 | contig 12199 bp, 9 predicted proteins | sample WT_ome_6_FD_201307 | JGI IMG/M metagenome (GOLD analysis project Ga0310831, IMG submission 201307) | Sorghum-adapted microbial communities enriched on wild type (WT) sorghum from Joint BioEnergy Institute, Emeryville, California, United... ... | reverse complement strand
TCCGGTCCCGGATCAGCGTGAGGCTGGCCCGCACCTGCAGCTGCTCGACGTTCTCGGTGAGGTCGCGGGACGTCATTCCCTTGTGGATGTGCTCGTGCCCGGCGAGCGCGGCGAACTCCTCGATGCGCGCCTTCACGTCGTGCCGGGTGACGCGCTCGCGGGCAGCGATGCTGTCGAGGTCCACGTGGTCGAGCACCCGCTCGTACGCCTCGATGACCCCGTCCGGGACGTCGACGCCGAGGTCACGCTGGGCCCGCAGCACCGCCAGCCACAGGCGACGCTCGGTGCGGATCTTCTCCTCCGGCGACCAGATGGCGGTCATCTCCGGCGACGCGTACCGGCTGGCGAGAACGTTGGCGATCACCCGCCCATCCTGCCAGCCGCGGCATCCCGGCCGCCGCCCACTCCGTGTTGATCTAGGGCATAGGGTGGTGCCTGGAGATCAACTCACCACTCCAAGCCCAAGATCGGCGAGCGCGCGCTCGTCGTCGCCCACGCTCGCCCGGGCGACCGCGCTCAGGAACAGCCCGAACCCCTGCACCAGCGGATCGTCGTGGCCGACCAGCCGCTCGGCCATCGGCCGACTCTTCTCCAGGTCCGCGATGTCCACGCTGGTCGGCAGCCAAGCCAGGGCGGCGATGCGGGGCGACAGGTCCGTGCCGCGCTCGGCGAAGAGCCGCCGCAGGGCCCGCCGGCAGACCGCGACGGTCCGCGTCATACCGATGCCGGCGACCGTCACGTTGCCCCCGATGAGGAGCAGCGTCCACGCGAGATTCTCCGCGTTGGGAAGACCGCCCGGCTCACCGGCCGCCATCCCGTTGACGATCGTGGATTCCGGTCCGGCCGGCTTCGCGGCCAGGCGCACCTCGCCGTACTCGCGTACGGTCTCCAGCATGCGGTAGCGCGGTGCGCCATCGTCGCCGCGGTCGAGCGTGAGCAGCGACTGGTCGACCAGCGTGGCCAGGCCGGCGCGCACCCGGGGCAGCGTCCCCGCGGCACCGATCGCGGTGTCCACAGTGAACGGAGCCGGGATGACCGACAGCCGCCACCACAGCCGGCGGACCTCGGGCGGCAGCAGATCGTGGCTCCAGTCCACCATGGCCCACAGGCTGGCGTGCCGCTCCGGAAGCCCACGGAGCGCCTCGTCCAGCAGGCCGAACCGGTCATCGAGCGCGGCGAGCATCTCATCAATAGACGTATGTCTGAGCCTGGCCGCGGCGAGCTCCAGCGCCAGCGGCAGGTTGTCCAGCCGATGACACAGTGACAACCCTTGCTCCCGCGACCAGGACAGGCTCGCGCCGCCCGCCCGGGCCCGGGACTCGAGCAACGCCAGCGCGTCGTCGTCGGCGAGCGCCCGCAGCCGGTACACCACTTCTCCGACGAGCCCGAGCGGAGCGCGGCTGGTGGCGAGCACGGTCGCTCGCGGGGCCACGGCAAGGATCTGGCCCACCGATTCCGCGACCGCGTCGAGCACGTGCTCGCAGTTGTCCAGCACGACCAGGCCGACCAGGTCCCGCGCCACCCGGCGGACCGGGTCCGCCCCGTCTGTCCGTTGAGGACCGTCCATCGCGGATGGTCGGGTTCGGGTCGGCTCGCCGCCGTGGAGGACCGCGGCGATGGTGCCCGGGACCGCATCCGGTGACCGTACGCCCGCCAGCTCCACCACCCGGACGGGCTCGCCCGCGGCGGCCGCACGACGGGCCACCTCGGCCGCGAGCCGGGTCTTGCCGACGCCGCCGGGGCCGACGATCGTGACCAGCGCCGCGCTGGCCAACTCGGCGGCGACCGCGGCCAGGTCCCCGTCGCGCCCGAGCAGCGGCGTGGCGGCTCGGCGCCAGCCTGCCGGCAGCGGGTTCCCCGGGGGCGCGGCGGCTCGGCCCGGGCGGGCCCGGCTGGTGCCGAGGCCGAGAGCTCGCCCCGCAGCAGGGCGACATGGGCCTGGGCCAGGACGGGGAGGGGTCGGTACCGCTGCTTGAGCTCCCGCCGCAGGGCTTCGACAATCTCCAGGGCCTCCGTCTCCCGTCCCGCCGTAGCGAGCAGCCGGACCAGGAGCGCGGCGGCCGGTTCGTCGGGCAACGGGCCGGTGACCAGCAGCCGCAGGTCGGACTCGATGTCCGCACAGGCACCCGGTTCCCCGGCCTCGCCCGCCGGCGGGCCGTCGCCGGGCGTACCCCCGCCGCGAGGAGCGCCTCGGCGCGTAGGGTCGTCACCGCACGGAACAGCGACCGCACCATCCCGTCGGTGAGGTCCGGGGCTGCGGGCAGCAGGGCCCTTGCCTCGTCGGCCGCGCGCCGCGCCTCGCTGGGCCTCCACCGTGAGCATCCCCAGCGTCGTCACCCGCACCCGACCAGCATCCCACCTGGCCCGGACCGGAGGCCGAGCCGCGGGCGGCCGGAGCGGCCGGGCCGGCCCGCGGCCCTGGCCGGGCGATCCCAGTCAGGCGATCCGCGAGGGGTACTGGTCAGGTGATGTGGCGACCGGAGATGGCGCGGGCGATGACGAGGCGCTGGATCTCGCTGGTGCCCTCGAAGATGGTGTAGATCTTGGCGTCCCGGTACCAGCGCTCCACCGGATGGTCGCGGACGTACCCGGCCCCGCCCAGGATCTGCACGGCCTTCTCGGTCACCGCGACCGCCACCTCACCCGCCTTGAGCTTGGACATCGATCCCTCGCCCGCGGTGAAGGGCTGGCCGGTGCGCCCCATCCAGGCGGCCCGCCACACCAGCAGCCGGGCCGCGTCGAGCTCCATCTTCATGTCGGCGAGCGCGAAGGCCACGGCCTGGTTGTCGATGATCGGCCGTCCAAACTGGACGCGCTCGCGGGCGTAGTCGAGGGCGTACTCGTAGGCGGCGCGGCCGATGCCCAGCGCCTGGGCGCCGACCGCCGGCCGGGTGAGCTCGAACGTCCGCATCGACGCCTGTACGCCGGTGCGCTGGCCGCGGCGGGCCCGGTCCAGTCGCTCGAGCAGCTTCTCCCGCCCGCCGAGCAGGCAGGAGCCGGGTACCCGGACGTCGTCGAGGTACACGTCGGCCGTGTGCGAGGCGCGCAGGCCGAGCTTGCGGTACTTCTTGCCGGCGACCAGACCGGGCGTGCCCGGGGGAATCACGAAGGCGGCCTGCCCGCGCGCCCCGAGCTCCGGGTCGACCGAGGCGGTGACCACGTGCACGTTGGCGATGCCGCCGTTAGTGGCGAAGGCCTTCTGTCCATTGAGGACCCACGTATCGGTCGCCTCGTCGTAGACGGCCCGGGTCCGCATGGCGGCCACGTCGGAGCCGGCCGCCGGCTCGGTCGAGCAGAACGCCGCCACCTTGGGGTTCGAGGCGTCACCGAAGCACTGCGGCACCCATTCGAGCAACTGCTCCGGCGTGCCCGAGCCGAAGATGGCGGCCACGGCGAGCGACGTGCCCATGAGCGACAGGGCGATGCCGGCGTCGCCCCAGAACAGCTCCTCGTTGATCAGGCACAGCGACAGGCCGGTCTCGTCGGCGTGCGCGTTGGCCAGGATGTCGAAGCCGTACAGGCCGATCTTCGCGGCCTCCTGGATGATCGGCCACGGCGTTTCCTCCCGCTCGTCCCACTCGGCCGCGGCCGGCCGCATCACGTCCCGCGCGAACCCGTGCACCCAGTCACGCAGTTGGATCTGCTCATCGGTGAGCTGAAGCGAGAACCCGGCCATGGTGAGCCCTTCGGTACGTCGACGGGATGGCGCGAGCCCCGGCGCTCGGCGACCATCAACCTACTGACCAGTAACGTAGCGCGCCCGGCGGCGGACCGGAACCACCGGGGCCACCTCGCGGGACGACAACCGGGCCGGGCTGGCCGAACCGCGACCGAGCCGAACCGATCGGACCGAAACCGGGACCGGGCCGAAACCCGGGATCGGCCCGCCGGAGCTAGGTCGAGCGGGCGGCCTGCACCAGTCGGACGGCGAGCGCGGCGTTGCGCTCGGCGAACGTCCGCCAGGCGGCCGGCGTGCGCGCGACCCGGGGTCGGGCCGCCGACTCGGCGCAGCGTCGCTGGGTCCACGACCGCACCCGCCCACCGCAGAGCGTGAAGCTGACCAGGATCCCGTCCGGCGCCGGGGAGTCCGTCGCGGTGGCGGTTGTCTGCGCGCCGCGCCCCGGCCCGGCCAGCGGCGCCCAGCCGTAAATGTCGCCGTCCGGCCCGGTACCGGCGACCTTCTGCTCGGCGGTCACCCAGTCCAGGGCCTCGATCTCCGCCTGGATCCGGGCGGCCAGCTCGTACGCGAGAGCGGCCGCGGCCCGGTCCCGCCGTTCGGCCAGGGCCTTGACCACCCGCTCCCGGGCCGCGGGGTCCCGGCCCAGCACCGCCGTCACCTCGGCCACCAGCTCGGCGCGTGACCCCGGTTCGACCCCCCGCACCCGGGCCATGTCGCGGTCGAAGCCGCCGAGTCGCTCGCCGGCGTACGCCAGGCCGAGCGCGCGCTCCAGGCCGGCCACGGCGAGGCGTACCTTCTCGCCGCCGAGGTACGGCCCGAAGACCGGGCCGTCGCCCGGGTCGTGGCGCACCTCCAGGCCCGGGTGTAGTCCGATGTAGACGGTGGACTCGACCCCGGTCGTCCGGTTCCACCGGGGCGGTGACTCCTCCAGCAGGAGCCGCTCCAGCCAGGCCGCCTCGTGCTCGCTGTCGCACCAGACCGCCTCGACGCGGGCGATGCGCGGCACCATCCGGCGCAGGTGGGGCCGGTCGCGCAGGTCCCCCCAGTACGAGGCGACCCGCCGGCGCAGGTCGGCCGCCCGGCCCAGGTAGAGGGCGCGACCCTGCGCGTCCCGGAACCGGTACACCCCCGGCCCGGCCGGCAACGCGCGCACCTCCGGCAGCATCGAGCCCACGCCGCCCACCCTCTCACGGCGGGTTCGCGCCGCCCAGGCCCCACGGGATCCCGCGGCTGGACCGCCCCGGCCGGCGCAGGCCACGAGGCGATCGACGGCGCCCGCGCGGACCCCACGAACGGCGAACCCCGCCGGCGGCGGGCAGGGCGCGACGGAGGGCGGGCGTACGGGCTACTCGCCCAGCAGCGGGTGCAGGATGACGTTCTCGTCGCGGCCGGGACCGACCCCCACGACGCTGACCCGGGCGCCCGAGAGCTCCTCGATGCGCTCGACGTACCGGCGGGCGTTGTCCGGCAGGTCCTCGACCGATCGGCACTTGGAGAGGTCGTCCAGCCAGCCGGGCATCTCCTCGTAGATGGGCTTGGCGTGGTGCAGGGCGGTCTGGGTCATGGGCATCTCGTCGACCCGCTCACCGTCCACTTCGTACGCGACGCAGATCTTCACCCGCTCCAGGCCGGAGAGCACATCGAGCTTGGTCAGGAAGAGATCCGTGAAGCCGTTGACCCGCACGGCGTAGCGGGCCACGACCGCGTCGAACCACCCGGTGCGGCGGGCCCGGCCGGTGGTGGTGCCGAATTCGGCGCCCACTGTGGACAGATGCGCGCCGTTCTCGTCGAAGAGCTCGGTCGGGAACGGACCGGCCCCGACCCGGGTCGTGTACGCCTTGATGACCCCGATGACGCGGGAGATCCGGGTGGGCGGAATCCCCGAGCCGACGCAGGCGCCGCCAGCGGTCGGATTGGACGAGGTGACGAAGGGGTACGAGCCGTGGTCGACGTCGAGCAGCGTGCCCTGGGCCCCCTCGAGCAGCACGGTCGCCCCGCGATCCAACGCGCGCGCCAGCTCCAGCCGGGTGTCGGCGATGTACGGGCGCAGCCGCTCGCCGTAGGTCAGGTACTCCTCGACCACCGCGCCGACGTCGATCGCCTTGCGGTTGTAGACCTTGACCAGCACCTGGTTCTTCTCGCGCAGCACGAGCTCGAGCTTCTGGCGCAGGATGCCCGGGTCGAGCAGGTCCTGCACCCGGATGCCGACCCGCGCCACCTTGTCCCCGTAGGCCGGGCCGATGCCGCGGCCGGTGGTACCGATCCGCGCCGAGCCGAGGTAGCGCTCGACCACCCGGTCCAGGGCCCGGTGGTGGGGCATGATCAGGTGCGCGTCGGCGGAGATCAGCAGGCGGTCGCAGGAGACGCCGCGGGCGGTCAGGCCGTCGATCTCGGCGAGCAGCACCTTGGGGTCGATCACCACGCCGTTGCCGATGACCGGCACGCAGCCCGGGGTGAGCACGCCGGAGGGGAGCAGGTGCAGCGCGAACTTGCGACCGTCCGGCAGAACCACCGTGTGTCCGGCGTTGTTGCCGCCCTGGTAACGGACGACGTACTGGACCCGCTCGCCAAGCAGGTCCGTCACCTTGCCTTTGCCCTCGTCGCCCCACTGGGCTCCGATGAGCACGATCGCTGGCATGACCCGCCTCCAGGGCCTCTCAATGGCCGTCGACCGACGGCTGGTAGTGGGGATGGCGTCGGTGCCCGGCTTTCGGGATGACAGGCTAACAACTGGTCACGCACACACCGACCTGACCGCCCGAACGTTCACCCATGTCGCCGGAAGGAGCCCGACCGTGTCACCGGTGGTAATCCTGACGCTACGCGACCCCGACCGACACGGCTGCGGCTCGGGCGACGGCTGCGCCTGCGGCGACGGCGGGCCCGCGCGAGTGCCGGTGCTCGCCTGCGCCGACGCGCTGCGCGCGGCCGGGGCGACGCCGGAACTGGTGACCGCGGAGAGTGACGCCGACATCGACGTTGTGGTGAAGCGGGTCGTGGCGGGTGAGGCGCGCCTGGTGGTGGCGGCGGCCACGGACGCCGAGGTACGCGCGGTCGTCCGGCGGATGGTCCGGCTGCTCGCGCCCCCGCCATCGAAACGCCCCGACGACCTGCCGGCCAACCGGACCGTGCCGGACCTGCCACCCCTGGCCGTGTTGCCGCTCGCCCCGGCGGTGCCGCCGCTGTGCACCGTGCTCGGCCTGCCCACGGCCCCGGCCGATGTCGCGATGGCGACACTGGACGGTCGGGTGCGTCGCTGGGATCTGCTGCGCACCGAGGGATCGGTCACGCTGCACTCGGTTCTGCTCGGTGGGTTCGACGCCGGTACACCGGCCCCGTTGCGGGCCCGCATCGAGGTCGACGACACCGTGCTCAGCGACGGATCGGAGACCCTGCTCGCCGCCGCGATCGTCAACGCGGGATCGTCCGACGTGGACGGTCTGCCGCTGGTTCCACTGGCGACCAGCGACGACGGCCTGGTCGAGGTGGCGGTGGCGGTGCCGCGGCTGCGCCGGCGCCTGCTGCGGACCGCCGACGTACGCGTCGAGGTGCGGCGCGCCCGGGGGCGGGCCATGAGCGTCGCCCCGATGGGCGGGGCAGTTCGGTCCGTCGATGACGGAGTAGTCGGACCGGTCACCCGGAAGCGGTCGTGGTGGACCGAGCCGGGGGCCTGGGCGACGTACGGCCCGTAGCCGGCCCCGTGCTCACCGTGATGCGTCACCTGGCCCGGATGTGCGACGCTGTCCGCGTTGGCGGCACAGCCAGCGGCGACAGCCCTGGTCGCGGGGGCCCGGGAGGAGGTGACCTGACGTGGAGCCGGAGCGGACGACCAACCCGGCGGACCCGGAGCAGGCCGCCCGTTCGGCCGAGCCGACCCAGCGCACCAGCGGGGCGGAGCCGACCCAGCGCACCACTCCAGCCGGGCCGACGCCGACCGACCGCCCCGCCGAGCCACGCCCGGCCGACGAGCCCCCGGCGCCGAGCCAGGCCGCCGCTCCGGCGGCGCCGGAGCCGACCCGGGGCCCGGAGGAACCCGAACCGCCCGACCGCCCGGCGGAACCGGAGTACCCGCCGCACTCGCCGTGGAGCACCCCGCCGGTCCGCCGATCCCGCCCCGACCCGGCGTTACCCGGCAGCCCGGGGGCCGGCCCGCGGGTGGCGGTGACCCCGGTCCCGACGCCCCGCCCGACCACACCGACCCGCCCGGCGGCCAGCCCGGCCCCGACCACCTACCCGACGCCCGCGGCCGGCCCGGCCCGGACGCCTCATCCGGCCCCGACGCCTCATCCAACCCCGACACCCCAGCCGATCCCGACACCCCGCTCGGCCCCGCGCCCGGGCTGGACCCGGTGGGAGGTCGCACCACCCGCCGCGGCGCCGGCCACCGCCGGCATCGGTCCGTTGCCGCCCCTGGCGGAGGACGAGCGGACCACCGACCGCCTGCCCCCGCCCGACGACCCCGGTCCGTACCGTCCGCCGTCGTCGCCCGCGAACGGCCACCAGCCGGCGACGCACCCGTATGTCGATATCGAAGTGCCGGTGCAGTACGCGGCGCCCACCGCCCACGACCTGGCCGCGCGCCGCGTGGTCCGGCCCCGCGACTGGGTCGCCACCACCGGGGTGCGGGGCGCCGCCCGGCGCGGCACCTTCGGGCTGGTCCGGTTGCGCCCGGGCCGGCGGGAACGGCAGACCCGGGCCGACATCAGCGCGGTCCGGCGGTCGTTCGGTGGCCTCCGTCAGGTGACGATCGTCAATCCCAAGGGTGGCGCCGGAAAGACCGTGGCCACGCTCATGCTCGGCCTGACCTTCGGCCAGACCCGGGGCGGCTTCGTGCTCGCGTGGGACAACAACGAGACCCAGGGCACGCTGGGCATGCGGGCGCAGACCGACCTGCACGGGCGGACGGTCCGGGACCTACTGCGGGACCTGCACCGCTTCACCGGCCCGGACGGGCGCATCGGGGAGCTGGCCGCCTACGTACGTCCCCAGGACGGGGCCGCCTTCGACGTGCTCGCCTCCGACGAGGCGGCCACGGCCGGCGAGATGCTGACCGGCACGGCGTTCCGGGAGATCCGGGCGGTCGTGGGCCGCTTCTACAAACTCCTGCTCGTCGATACCGGCAACAATGTGCGGGCCGACAACTGGCAGGCGGCGGTCGACGCCACCGACCAGCTCGTGGTGACGATGTCCGCCCGCAACGACTCGGCCGAGACCGCGGCCCGGCTGCTGGACCACCTGGAGCAGACCGGCCGGCGGGAACTGGTGCGTCGGGCCGTGGTCGTGGTGACCATGCCGCTGCACCGCCAGGACGCCGACCCCAAGGCGATCGAGCGCCACTTCGAGCAGCGGTGCCGGGTGGTGCTGCGCGTGCCGTACGACCGGCACCTCGACTCCGGGGGGCCGGTCGACTACTCCGCGGTGTCCCCGGAGAGCCGGCGGGCCTGGCTGCGCGTCGCCGCCGCCGTCGCCGACGGGCTGTAGGCGGGTCGGCGGGCCCCGCCCCACCGCTGGCGTCAGGAGGCGATCGCCGGCAGCGGCGGCAGGAAGACCGCGGGCTGCGGTGAGTCGAGCCAGGACCGGGTGATCCGGACGCCCGTCACCCGCTCGACCAGGCGCAGGGCCGACGCCTCGGCGGCGAACAGCCCGAACGGGAGGTCGTCCAGCAGGCCGTCCAGGCACCGCGGGTTGACCCCGCCGCGGGGCGCACGCTCCAGCAACGGATCGAACTCGGCCTGCACCTGTCCGTCGACGGCGTAGACGAAGTGCATCACCGCCTGGACGTTGCGGTAGAAGCAGGCGACCCGGGCTCCCCGCGAGAGCGGCTCCACGATCTCCTCGGCCCGCCAGCCGTTGTGCTCGGCCACGAGCACGCCACCGTCCACTGTGCCTATCTGTGCCCACTGTGGACCGTTGGCCGGCCAGAAGCACTCGTCGAAGGTGCGCGACGACGCGGGCCGGGTCGGATCACCACCGAGCCGGCGGACGACCTCGGCGACGTCCAGCCCGACGATGGCGGTCAGGCAGTACGCCTCCAGGTCGCCGACCCACTCGTACTCGCGCACGCCCCCATCATCGGCCCGGCCGGAGCCGGCCGGACCCGAATCACGCCCGGGCCGCGCTCAGGGGAAAGCGGATCACCCGCAGGAACGCCCCGGCGGCCGCCGACGGTGACCCGTCCGCGACGGCCGGTGCCGACGGCCGCTGACGGCATCCGCCGGTTGGACGACAGCGGGGGTACCGTTGCGATCATGTGCACGGTGCTCCTGCGGTGGCGGCCGGACGCGGCGTGGCCCCTGCTGATGGCGGCCGTCCGGGACGAGTTCCTCGACCGCCCCTGGGACCCTCCGGCGCCGCACTGGCCCGCCTATCCGTCCCTTGTGGGCGGACGCGACCGCCAGGCCGGCGGCACCTGGCTGGCCGTCGATACCACCCGGCCGGCCGTGGCCGCCGTCCTCAACGGGGTGCGGCTGCCAGCGGCACCGTCCCGCCCGTCCCGCGGGCGGCTGCCCCTGGCCGCGCTGACGGACTCGCTGCCGACCACCTTCGCGGACTACGACGGCTTCCACCTGGTCATCGGCACGCTCTCGTCGGTGACCGTGCTGAGCTGGGACGGGGTGAGCCTCGTCCGGCGTGAGCTGACGCCGGGCGACCACATCATCGTCAACGCCGGGGTCGACGCGACCGAGGATCCGCTGGTCCCGCACTTCGCCCCGCTGCTGGCGGCCCTGCCCGACCCGCCGCTGACCCGGGCCGACGCGCCACCGGCCGCGTCGCCGGCGTCGCCGATGGCGGCCGACGCCGGGTCCGACCCGCTGGCCGGGCCCGACGCCCGGTCCACGACGCTCGCGGCCTGGGGACCGTGGCTGGACCTGATGCGCGGCGACGGGCTGCCGCCCGACGATCCCCGGGCCCTGCTGCTGCGACGGGAGTTCGCCGGCCGCGAGCCCGGCCTGGAGCAGTTCGCCGGCCGCGTCTACGGTTCCGGGTCGGAGGCGCTCGTGGCGCTCGCCCCCGGCCGGGTGCGGTACGACTTCACGCCCACCCCGTTCACCCCCGCCTGGCGCCCCATCCTCCCGACGCCCGAACCCCCGCCCCCTTCCCGTTGATCTAGGGCCTGGAGTGGTGAGTTGATCTCCAACCACCACCCTACGCCCTAGATCAACACGAGCGGGCGGGCCGTGAGGCGGGTCGGGGGCGCACCCGCGTCCGCCCGAAACTCGGGGGTTGTCCACAGGTCCGCGACCCCGGTTATCCACAGATTGCCCGCCCGACCTGGCCGGTGGCCCCCGCGCGGCCCACGGTCGACACCGTGACCGTGTACCGGCAGCTTCAGCAGTTTCCGACCACGTTGCGCGGCGCGGCCGTTCTGGTGCCGACATCGAAGCTACCGATGTCGATGAATGCGGCCCGCTGGCGCGCCTCCCGCGCCCGGATAGCCCGCCCACACCGTGGCCTGTACCTGTTCGCCGACACGCCACCCGACCTCGAGGACCTCGCCCGGGCCGCGCTCGCGGTCGCTCCGCCGCACGCCGTGATCGGCTTCCACACGGCGGCCGCCTTGTTGGGATTCGGGGTCGTCGCCTCCGACCGCGTGCATCTCGTCGTACCGGCCGGAAAGGCGTTCCCCCAGCGCCCAGGCATCACCGCACATCAATCGGTGGTCCCCATCGCGCCGTTCGCGGTCCGCGGCCTTCCGTGCACGACGCCGGCCCGGACCGCGATCGACCTCGCCCGCGCGCTGCCCCGGCCGGACGCCCTCGCCGTGCTCGACGCGGCGCTGGCCAGCCAGACGTGCACACCCATCGAGCTGGCCGAGGAGGTCCGGCGCCACCGGCGGCTCAAGGGCTTCCGGCAGGCGTCGGCGCTCGTGCCGCTCGCCGACGGGCGTGCGGAATGCGCCCAGGAGACCCACCTGCGCCTGATCCTGCGCGACGCCCGGATCACCAGCCTGGTGCCCCAGGTCCCGGTCCTCGACCGGCGCGGACGCCCGCGCTACCGGCTCGACCTCGCCGACGAACGCCTGCGGGTGGCGGCCGAGTACGACGGCTCGTCGCATCTCGACCGGGAACGCCTGCGCGCCGACCGCGCCCGCCACAACTTCCTGGCCGCCCAGGGCTGGCGGCTGCGCTACTTCACCGACGTCGACATCTACCGACGGCCCGAGTACGTGGTCCATACGGTCCGGGCCGCCCTCGGCGACGCCCTCCGGGAGGCCGACCCGCGGTGATCCAGGCCCCCAGATACGCCCCAGATACGCGTTGATCTAGGGCGTAGAGTGGTGGTTGAAGATCAACTCACCACTCCAAGCCCTAGATCAACAGCAGGGGTCAGAAAGGTCAGGCCTCAGGACGAGGCGAGCGTGGTGCCGGCCGAGCGCAGGTCCTCGCAGGCCTGCACGACGCGCTTGGCCATGCTCTCCTCGGCGAGCTTGCCCCAGGTCCGCGGGTCGTACGCCTTCTTGTTGCCGACCTCGCCGTCGACCTTCAGCACGCCGTCGTAGTTCTTGAACATGTGCGCGGC
>Ga0310831_100812_pt1 | contig 12281 bp, 9 predicted proteins | sample WT_ome_6_FD_201307 | JGI IMG/M metagenome (GOLD analysis project Ga0310831, IMG submission 201307) | Sorghum-adapted microbial communities enriched on wild type (WT) sorghum from Joint BioEnergy Institute, Emeryville, California, United... ... | reverse complement strand
TGAAATGCGGGACGAGCCGCCGCAGGCCCGCCCGCTGTCTCGCGGAGACTGCCGGACGCATCAACTGACGTCGTCTCGATGGTCGACGTGATCCCGTTGAGAACCGCCGGCACGAAGCCGCACAACTGACCGTAGGCGCCGGTGTCGAGGCGCAGATGCCGTACGGTGGCGGCGCACACCTCGGACCGGTCGGCGAAGGCGTCGACCGTTTCGGCGTGGGTGGCGATCTCCTCGGGCGATACGGACAGGCTCTGTGGCCCGAGGTCAGTCGTCATCGCCGAAGCCCGCCTCGGCGGTCGCCTGCCGCGCCAGGTCGACGACGGCCTCCTGGGCCATGGTGACCGCGACCCGGACGGCCTCGGCGACCCGGGACATCGGCCAGTCGCGCGCCCGCTCGCTGATCGTCAGCTCCAGGAGGCGGCCACGGTGGTCGACGGTGGCCTGGGCGAGGCGATCGGGATCGGTGCCCTCGGCACGAAGCGTGCGGACATGGGCCGCGAGCTGCTCAGCTCGAGCGGCGCGGGTGAGCAGCGTCGCATGCCAATCATCGATGCGCCGATGCGCATCCTCAGGATCAAAGCCGAACATATACACCCCCGTCGTATCGGCCGCACACATGGTCGGTGAGGCCGACCCGGGGGCGCAACCCCCGTTCCGGATCACCCGATAGGCGAGGTATGCGTCATCGGCGCCAATAGTCCACCGTTGGACCGGAGGACCGCGGGTGTCGCCCGTCCACCCGGGCGCCGGACGCCGGTCCCTCGACGGCCGGGCTAGGCGGGCTTGTGGCAGACGAAGATGGCGGTTCCGGGGAAGAGTGAGCCGCGCAGGGCGCTCCACTGGCCCCAGGTGTGGTCCTCGCCCTCGGGCCACTCGGGCTCGATGAGGTCTTTCAGCACGAACCCGGCCCCGACGATCTCCCGGACCCGGTCGCCGAGGGTCCGGTGGTGCTCCACATAGGTCGGTCGGCCGTCGGCGTCCAGTTCCACGTAGGGGCGGCGGTCGAAGTACGAGTGGGTGGCGACCAGCCCCTCCGGGCCGGGGTCGTCCGGGAAGACCCACCGCATGGGGTGGGTCACGGCGAAGACCCACCGGCCGCCGGGGCGCAGCACCCGGAACACCTCGCGCATGACGCGGGCCGAGTCGTCGACGAACGGCACGGCGCCGAACGCGGTGAAGGCGATGTCGAAGGACGAGTCCCGCAGCGGCAGGTACTGAGCGTCGGCCTGCAGGAGGGCCGGTCGTACGCCCGTCGCCTCGCCTGCGGCGACCGCGTGGCGCAACATGCCCGCGGACAGGTCCAGCGCGACCACGTCCGCGCCCTGCGTGACCAGCCATCGCGCGGCCGCCGCGGCGCCGCAACCCACCTCCAGCACCCGCGCCCCCGCCACGTCGCCCAGGAGCTGGGCGTCGGCCTCGCGCAGCCCCTCCGGGCACCAGAGCAGGTCGACGTCACCGAGGAAGGCCCCGTGCTCGGCCTGGTAGTCGTCGGCCTCGGCGTCCCACCACTGCCGGGTGGCGCGCAGGTTGTCGGCTGGGGAGACGTGGAGTCGCACGACCCGCACCCCCCGGGCGTCGCCGTAGACGGTCACACCCTGCACCCTACGGATGTCAGGACGGCGTCCTTCCTGACACCGGGCGTCCGACTCCCTCGCCACGGGCCCCCTTCGTCCCCGGCCCGACCCCGGTCCCCGCCCCGGTTCCCGGCCTGACCCCGGTCTCCGGCCTGACCCGGTTCCCGGCCTGACCCCGGTCTCCGGCCCGGCTCTCGGCGACCGGACCGGCTCCCGGTTCCGCCCGACTCTTCGGCGACTGGCCCGACTCTGCAGCCGCTGGCCCGACTCTGCGCCACCGGCCCGACTCTGCGCCACCGGCCCGACTCCCCGTCCCGGCCCCGACTCGGCGGCTGCGCACGGTCTGCCCCGAAGGCCCGTCACTGGTGGGCATGGTGCATCTGCGGGCCAAATCGCCCAATCTGACGCTTCTGGGACATGATGCGAGCTTCGACGGTTTCCTGTCGGCGACCGCCGCCATCGTCCCGCTGGCCCGTCAAGCGGGCGTGGCCGGCGGCGACCCGGGAAGGGGCATCACGGGCGGCTGCGCCCCGGCGGTAGAGCGGTGGCCCGGCGGCCTGGCGGACCGTCGACCGGCCAGCGACCGGCGACCTGAGGGGCGGACAGTCGGGCAGGTCGGTCGACTGTCGCCGGATGGCGCAGGTGGCCAGCGAGGTAAGGTAACGCCTCGCGACACGATCACCCGCGACTTGCCGGGAGGATTGGACCTACGGGACGCGCGCAGAGTAATCTGTCCAATGCACTCGTGGGCTTTGCGACCTCGGCAGGGAGCAGGTTCGCGGTCGCGCGCCCGGCCTATGGCCTGGCCTCGTCACTGAATCCGTCCCAACGTCGCGGCGGTAGCAGTGTGCGCGACGGGCCTGCGGGCGCCGAAAGAAGAATAGTCACCAGTCCACCGGAGCATCTGCCCACATGACGAGCAGCATCGAGGCCACCTCGAGCGTCAACAAGGTCGCTGTCGACGACATCGGGTCGGAGGAGGCGTTCCTCGCCGCGATCGACGAGACCATCAAGTACTTCAACGACGGCGACATTGTCGAAGGCACGGTCGTCAAGGTCGATCGGGATGAGGTCCTGCTCGACATCGGATACAAGACCGAGGGCGTCATCCCCTCACGTGAGCTGTCGATCAAGCACGATGTCGACCCCGCGGAGGTTGTCTCCGTCGGCGACCGCGTCGAGGCGCTCGTCCTCCAGAAGGAGGACAAGGAAGGCCGGCTGATCCTGTCGAAGAAGCGCGCCCAGTACGAGCGCGCGTGGGGCACGATCGAAGAGATCAAGGAGAAGGACGGGGTCGTCCGCGGCCAGGTCATCGAGGTCGTCAAGGGCGGCCTCATCATCGACATCGGCCTGCGGGGCTTCCTGCCGGCCTCTCTGGTCGAGATGCGCCGGGTGCGGGACCTGCAGCCGTACGTCGGCCGCGAGCTCGAGGCGAAGATCATCGAGCTGGACAAGAACCGCAACAACGTGGTCCTGTCGCGGCGGGCGTACCTGGAGCAGACCCAGTCCGAGGTCCGCAGCGAGTTCCTCCACAAGCTCGCCAAGGGCCAGGTCCGCAAGGGCGTGGTCTCCTCGATCGTCAACTTCGGTGCGTTCGTCGACCTCGGCGGCGTCGACGGTCTGGTGCACGTCTCGGAGCTGTCCTGGAAGCACATCGACCACCCGTCCGAGGTGGTCGAGGTCGGCCAGGAGGTCGAGGTCGAGGTGCTCGACGTCGACCTGGAGCGCGAGCGGGTCTCGCTGTCGCTGAAGGCGACGCAGGAGGACCCGTGGCGCCAGTTCGCCCGCAAGCACGCGATCCAGCAGATCGTGCCGGGCAAGGTCACCAAGCTGGTGCCGTTCGGTGCGTTCGTCCGCGTCGAGGACGGCATCGAGGGCCTGGTGCACATCTCCGAGCTGGCCGAGCGCCACGTCGAGATCCCCGAGCAGGTCGTCCAGGTCGGCTCCGAGGTCATGGTGAAGGTCATCGACATCGACCTGGAGCGGCGCCGGATCTCGCTGTCCCTCAAGCAGGCCAACGAGGGCTTCGTCGAGGGCGAGGAGAACTTCGACCCGACCCTCTACGGCATGACCGCCACCTACGACGAGCACGGCAACTACGTCTACCCCGAGGGCTTCGACCCGGAGACCGGCGAGTGGCTGCCGGGCTACGAGAAGCAGCGCGAGGAGTGGGAGCGGCAGTACGCCGAGGCCCGCGCCCGGTGGGAGGCGCACACCCGGCAGGTGCAGAACGCCCGGGCCGCCGCCGCGGCCGCTTCGGCCGCCGAGGGCGGGGCCGGGGCGGGCGAGAAGGAGTCCGGCCGCGCCAAGGAGGAGCCGCAGGGCACGCTCGCGACCGACGAGGCACTCGCCGCGCTCAAGGAGAAGCTGGCCGGCGGCAAGAGCTGAGCGCCGAGCGTACGGACGGACACGAGGGCACCCTCTGCCGAGGGTGCCCTCGTTCGTTGCCGCCCTGGTCACCGGCTCCGGCGCAGCGCCGACGGCGGCAGTTTCCCGTCGTTCGGGGCGGGATCGGGTGCCCCGCGCTGAACCATGCCCGGCGACCCCTTTGGGGTGTTCCTGGCTGGTTGCCCGGCAAGGTGACTCTTTCGCAGGTTCCGGGGAGGTCGCGGGTCCGGAAGGCGCGTTCTTTCGGCCGTGCCGGGCTTGGTCGGCTTGTCCTGACCGTGACCAATGGGGAACTTTGCGCAGTGCTCTGGTTACCCTGCGCGTCGAGGTGACGATCTTGCCGATGGCATACTGAGGCGCGTGTTGATGGTCGGACTCACCGGCGGCATCGGCTCAGGCAAGAGCGAGGTGGCCCGGCGGCTGGCCGAGCTGGGCGCCGTCGTTATCGATGCGGATGAGCTGGCCCGGGAAGTGGTGGCGCCCGGCACCGACGGGTTGGCCGAGGTCGTCGCCGCCTTCGGGCCGGAGGTGTTGGACTCGTCCGGCGCCATGGACCGGGCGAAGGTGGCGCAGATCGTCTTCGGGGACGACGCCAAGCGCCGCCGTCTGGAGGCCATCATCCACCCCCGCGTGCGTGAGCGGACGATGCGGATCATCGCGGCCGCCCCGCCGGACGCGGTCGTGGTCCAGGACATCCCGCTGCTCGTCGAGTCCAAGCTGGCGAGCAAGTTCGATCTGGTCATCGTGGTGCTGGCCAGCGAGGAGATCCGGCTGGCCCGGCTCGTCAACAACCGCGGCATGACCGAGGAGGAGGTGCGGGCCCGGTTCGCGGCGCAGGCCACCGACGAGCAGCGCCGAGCGGTCGCCGACGTGGAGATCGTCAACGAGGGGACGCTCGAGGAACTGCGCTCCACAGTGGATGCCGTCTGGGAGCAGTTCATCGTCCCCCGCCTGTGACGGCCCTGCGGCCGGGCGGTGGCCGATTGGCGTGAGCGCGGGGGCCGGAGCCGACCTTCGGGGTCCGGGGGCGGAGCCCTACGCCATCGATTCGACCTGCGGTCCTCGGCGGACCCTCGGCCTGACCGACGGCGCCGGCTGGGGTCTGAGGGCTTGGCCCCCAGCAGATGTCGCCCCACGACCGGGTGCGAGTCGCCAACTGGCGCGAGCACAGGGTGGCGCAGAGTGGGGCCGTCCGCGAATGGCCGGCGAGCGGTGGCTCGTCCGCCTAGGGAGCCGTGGGCTACAACCTGGGCGCCGGCGCAGACCACCGGTGTGGGGGCGGTCGCGCATCCGGTCGGCCGTCGCGGACGGCCTACGTAAATGACGGTACCCCGACAGTGACCTGACACACAATGGAAATCTTCGGCGACCGTCGATTGTCGGGGCGTTGCGCCCGTCCGGGCGGGGGTGGCCGGACCCGTACGGCGGGGGCGGCCTCGTCTGATCGGTCACATGGCGCGGGGGTACGCGTTGTCAGGGGGCCGGCGTAGGTTCGACAGCATGGGGCTCGACATTCCGCGTCTGGACGGCACGCTGTCGGTGGTTCACGAGTACAAGCCATCGGGCGACCAGCCGGCGGCGATCGAGGAGGTGGTCCGCCGGATCAAGCGGGGCGACCGGCACGTGGTGCTGCTCGGGGCGACCGGCACCGGTAAGAGCGCCACGACCGCGTGGGTGCTGGAGAAGCTGCAGCGCCCGACCCTCGTGCTCGCGCCGAACAAGACGCTGGCCGCTCAGCTGGCCAAGGAGTTCCGCGAGCTCATGCCCAACAACGCGGTCGAGTACTTCGTGTCGTACTACGACTACTACCAGCCCGAGGCGTACATCCCGCAGACCGACACCTACATCGAGAAGGACTCCTCGATCAACGAGGAGGTCGAGCGGCTGCGGCACTCGGCCACGATGTCGCTGCTCACCCGGCGGGACGTCGTGGTCGTCGCGACCGTCTCGGCGATCTACGGCCTGGGTTCGCCGCAGGAGTACCTCGACCAGTCGATCCGGCTCACGGTGGGCGCGGAGATCGAGCGGGACAAGCTGCTGCGGCGGCTGGTCGACATGCAGTACACGCGCAACGACGTGGCGTTCAACCGGGGGACGTTCCGCGTCCGCGGCGACACGCTGGAGGTCATCCCCGCCTACGAGGAGTTGGCCGTCCGGGTGGAGATGTTCGGCGACGAGATCGAGAAGCTGTACTTCCTTCACCCGGTGACGGGCAGCGTGGTGCGCGAGGTGCGTGAGCTGCTCATCTTCCCGGCCACCCACTACGTCGCCGGGCCGGAGCGGATGGAGCGGGCCATCCGGGGCATCGAGGCCGAGCTCGAGGAGCGGCTGGCCGAGCTGGAGCGGCAGGGCAAGCTGCTGGAGGCGCAGCGGCTGCGGATGCGGACGACGTACGACATCGAGATGATGCGCCAGGTCGGGTTCTGCTCGGGCATCGAGAACTACTCGATGCACATCGACGGTCGTAAGCCGGGCGAGCCGCCGCACTGCCTGCTCGACTACTTCCCCGACGACTTCCTCACCGTCATCGACGAGTCGCACGTGACCGTGCCGCAGATCGGCGGCATGTACGAGGGCGACGCCTCCCGCAAGCGGGTGCTCATCGAGCACGGGTTCCGGCTGCCGTCGGCGGCGGACAACCGGCCGCTGCGCTTCGACGAGTTCGAGGAGCGGGTGGGCCAGGTCCTCTACCTCTCGGCCACCCCGGGCCCGTACGAGATGGAGAAGGTCAAGGGGGACGTCGTCGAGCAGGTCATCCGGCCGACCGGCCTGGTCGACCCCGAGGTCATCGTGAAGCCGACCAAGGGCCAGATCGACGACCTCATGCACGAGATCCGGGTGCGGGCCGAGCGGGACGAGCGGGTGCTGGTCACCACGCTGACCAAGAAGATGGCCGAGGACCTGACCGACTACCTGCTCGAGCACGGCATCCGGGTCCGCTACCTGCACTCCGAGGTGGACACGCTGCGCCGGGTCGAGCTGTTGCGCGAGCTGCGCCGGGGCGACTACGACGTGCTGGTCGGCATCAACCTGCTGCGGGAGGGCCTCGACCTGCCCGAGGTGTCGCTGGTCAGCATCCTGGACGCCGACAAGGAGGGCTTCCTGCGCTCGGAGACGTCGCTGATCCAGACGATCGGCCGGGCCGCCCGCAACGTCTCCGGCCAGGTCCACATGTACGCCGACAAGATCACGCCCTCGATGAAGGCGGCGATCGACGAGACCAACCGGCGGCGGGCCAAGCAGATCGCCTACAACGAGGCCCACGGCATCGACCCGAAGCCGCTGCGGAAGAAGATCGGCGACATCCTCGACGACATCTACCGCGAGGCCGACGACTCCGAGGAGGTGCTCGGCGCGTTGGGTGGGCACGGCCCCGGCGGGGCGGTTCGGCGCCCGACCACCGAGGTCGGCGGCAGCGGCCGGCAGATGTCGCGGGGCAAGGCTCCGGTGAAGGAGACCCGCAGCCGGGTGTCCAAGACCATCACCGCCCCGACGGAGGGGATGGCCCGCGCCGAGCTCGCCAAGCTCGTGGCCGAGCTGACCGAGCAGATGCTCGCCGCGGCCCGGGAGCTGCAGTTCGAGCTGGCCGCCCGCATCCGTGACGAGATCGCCGAGCTGAAGAAGGAGATCCGTCAGATGGACGCGGCCGGCGCCCGCTGAACCCAACCCACCGATGAACGGAGCACGCCGGCCATGGTCCTCCCCTTCGACGATTACCTCGCCGCGATCCGGCGCGAGGGTGAGCTGTTCGCGGCGGCCGTGGCCGCGGGCGACCTGGACGCGACCGTCCCGACGTGTCCGGAGTGGACGCTGCGGGAACTCGCCCACCACCTGGGGCGCACGCACATCTGGGCCTCGGTACACGTCGAGCAGGCCCGCGACACACCGCTCTCCAAGGACGAGGAGCAGGCGGTGTGGGGGACGATGCCCGGCGACGCCGAAGTCGTCGCGTGGTACCGGGCGACGCGCGACCGGCTGGTGGCGGCGCTCGAGGCAGCTCCAGCCGATCTGGGCTGCTGGACGTTCCTGCCGAACTCGCCGCCGCCGCGGGTGTTCTGGGCCCGGCGGCAGGCGCACGAGCTGACCATCCACCGGGTCGACGCGCAGCACGTCGCCGGTCCCGTGACGTCCGTGTCGGTCGACTTCGCCCTCGACGGGATCGACGAGCTCATCTTCGGCTTCTACGGGAGACCGCGGTCCCGGCTGCGCAGTGAGCCGCCGTGCACGCTCGCCATCCGCACCGACGAGGCGAGCTGGTTGGTCCACATCGGACTCGAAGGGGCCCGGGCCGAGCGCAGCGACGCGCCGGGCGACTGCACGGTGCAGGGCGGGGCGAGCGAGGTCTACTACGCGCTGTGGAACCGCAGCCCGCTGCACGCGCTGCGGGTCGACGGCGATCCGACCGTGCTCGACGTGTGGACCGGCAAGGCGCACGTGCGCTGGGTCTGACCACCGGGCGAGGGTCTGACCACCGGGCGACCGGACCGTACGGCCCGACCAGCCGGGCTTCGACCGGCACGGCCGCCAAAGGCTCGGCTCCGGCCGGACGACCGCCAACGGCCCGGGCACCGGCGGTACGGCCAGCGCGGGGGGTGGACGGCGGGTCAGGCGCGTGACGCGATCCAGGCCCCGATGCGGTGCAGCAGCTGCGGGGTGGCGGCGTTCTCGGCGTGGCCGAAGCCCGGCTCCACCCACAGCTCCTTGGGCTCGGCGGCCGCGGCGTAGAGCTGCTCGGCGTGCTCGACCGGGAAGTAGTGGTCGGCGTCCCCGTGCACCACGAGGAAGGGCACCGGAGCGATGCGGGCCGCCACCTCGTGCGGCGCCTCCGGCACCGGCTTCCACCCGTCGGCGGCGATGCGCGTACGGAGGGCGACCCGCCCGACGAGGCGGCCCACCGGGTGCTCGATGACCCAGTGGGCCCGGCGCATGGCCGGGGTGCCGCGGTAGTACCAGCGGGCCGGGCCGCTCACGGCGACCACCGCCGCCGGCACCGGATCGTCGGCCGCGCGCAGGGCCGCGTGCCGGACCACCACGGAGGCGCCCATGCTGAACCCGACGGTGGCGATGCGTTCGTAGCCGAGCTCGGCGGCCCACGCGACCGCCGCGGCCACGTCGAGGATCTCCCGGTCGCCGACGGTGCTGAGGCCACCCGACCGGCCGTGCCCCCGGAAGTCGAAGCTCACCACGCCGGCGTGCTCACGCAGCGCGGCGACGACACGGCGGACCGCCGGCCGCCGCCACGATCCGGTGAAGCCGTGCGCCACCACGATGGCGAGTCGGGTCGACGGCCCCGGGTCGTGGCAGGCATCGATGGGCGTACCGTCGGCGGCGTACCGGGTCGCGGTCGTGCCGCCCCGGCCCAGATCGAGGGTGGTCACGGCTACTCGGCGGCGGTCGGGCCGGTGGCGTCCACGTCGGCGAAGTGCTCGACCGTGGGCGGTGCGGCGAAGAACGGCCCGATGTGGCCCCGCCACGTGGTGAACCGGTCGGTGCCGCGGAAGTTCTGCTCGTGGGCCTCGACGGAGTCCCATTCGACGAGCAGCACGAACCGCGACGGCGACTCGATGCCGCGCGTCATCCGGACCGACCGGCAGCCGGGTGTGGTGGCGAGCACCTCGCGCGCGGTCCGGTAGGCGGCCACGAACTGGTCCTCCTGCCCGGGGTGGACGTCGAAGATTGCGACCTCAAGCACCATGCCGGCAGCGTAGTGGCCGGGCGCCTGCCCGCCCTCGGTGCATCCGGTCCGGGCCCGGCGGCGGCTGGTGCCGGAAGGGGCGCCTGGGTCGGATGAGGCCTTCACGACCCCGTACGGCGTGGCGAGGCCCCCCTCCTAGGCGGGAGCGAACCGGGTCAGGCAGAATGGCGGGGCACCCGGAGGGGAGTATTCCCTAAAGCCGCCGCGTCGTCAGCACGGCCTTCCTGCGGGGCCCACCCGCGGGCAGACCCGGCGCAGCGGGCCGTCGGGCCGGCCACCCAGGTCGGGCGGGCGGCCGGGAGAGACCTCCGCACGAACACCGGTTCGCTGACGCGCGTCGGCCGTGTTCGCCTGTCCACTGAGGACGGGCTCGGGCAGCCTGTCCTGAGCGGCGGGTTGTCTGCGGCCACACGGCGTCGGCGCGTGTCCTGCGGAGGAGTGGACGCATGGGCGTCGGAACCCAGGTCTGGGTCATCACCCTGATCGCTCTCGTCGGCATCCTGCTGGCCGACCTGCTGATCATCGGGCGGAAGCCCCATGAGCCGTCGGCCAAGGAGTCGGCGCTCTGGGTCAGCCTGTACCTGACGCTCGCCGTCATATTCGGAATCGGCATCTGGTTGTTCGAGGGAGGCGGCTTCGCCGGCCAGTTCTTCGCCGGCTGGCTGACCGAGTACAGCCTCTCCGTCGACAACCTCTTCGTCTTCGTCATCATCATGGCGCGGTTCGCCGTGCCCCGGCACCTGCAACAAAAGGTGCTGATGATCGGCATCGTCATGGCGCTGGTCATGCGGGGCATCTTCATCGCGGCCGGCGCCGCGCTGATCAGCAGATTTGACTGGATCTTCTTTATCTTCGGCGCGTTCCTCCTCTACACGGCCGTCAAGATGGTCCGCCACGGGGGCGAGGACGAGAGCGAGCTCAAGGAGAACACGTTCATCAAGGTGGCCCGGCGGTGGCTGCGGACCTCGCCCGACTACGACGAGAAGGGTCGCCTGGTCACCACGTTGCCCGATGGCCGGCGGATCCTCACGCCTCTGATCATCGTCATCATCGCCATCGGCACGACCGACCTCATCTTTGCGCTCGACTCGATTCCGGCGATTTTCGGCCTCACCCATGAGGCGTACATCGTCTTCACCGCGAACGTCTTCGCCCTCATGGGTCTGCGTCAGCTCTATTTCCTGCTGGGTAATCTGCTCAACCGGCTCAAGTACCTGTCGCACGGCCTGGCCGTCGTGCTCGGGTTCATCGGCGTGAAGCTCATCCTCGAGGCGCTCGCCGGAAACAACCTGCCGTTCATCAACAACGGCGAGCCGGTGTCCTGGGCCCCGCACGTGCCGATCTGGTTCTCGCTGGGGTTCATCGGCCTCACGCTGGGGGTGACCACGGTGCTGAGCCTGATCAGCACTCGCAACGACCGCATCCGGGCCGCCGCGGCCGCGGCGGGCCAGGGGCCGACCCGCAACAACCCGCCCCGCAAGGCCCCGTCCGGCAAGCGGCCGGCGGCCGCGAACCGGCGCCAACCGACCCGGCGGCGCTGAGCCGCCACCGCGGGGCGCAAGACGGCAACCGGGGCAGGCCCGCGCGGGCCTGCCCCGATCGATGAGCGCGTCAGATCCGGACCCGGCCGACGCCGACCAGCGTTTCGGCGCGGGCCGGCGGCATGTCCTCCAGGACGACCCGGCCGGAGACGTCGTCGGCGTGCAGCATCGGCCGCACGGACGCCTCCTCGGAGGGCGCGGCCACGAACGCCACGTGGTGGACCGCGGAGCCGTCGCCGAAGAAGTACAGGTCGCCGGGGCGCTCCTCGCCGGGCGACAGCGGCATCACGGCCTGCGCCAGATCGTGGGGGTCGCGGGGCAGGGTCACGCCGAACCGGCGCCAGACCAGGTGGACCAGCCCGCCGGCGTCGACCCCGTACGCCGATCCGCCTCCCCACAGGTGGGGCACGTCCCGCAGCCGGTCGGCCCACGGCAGCACCTCGGCGTGGTCGTTCGGCGGGGCCAGCGGAATCGCCGCCACGTCGTCCTCGATCGCCCAGGCCGGCTCGAACCGACCCGGCACGGCCACCGGCAGCCACCCGTCGAACGGCGCGCCCACCGCCAGCAGCCGCGTCCCGAACGTGACGCCCGGAACCACGAGGGCACCGTCGGGGTCGTCCCGCAACGCCGTCGCGGTCGCGGTCACCACGTGCCACACGCCCGAGCGGTCCTCCACCTCCTCGCTGCGGTCCCGGTGCCGCGCGGCGACCCGGACACCGGCGGCGTGGAAGCCCTCCACCGGCGCGAGCTGGTCCAGCGGCACCCAGCCCGGGTATCCCTGCGGGTCGAGCGAGCTCGGCTGGCCCAACGCGACGATCCGCGCCCAATCGCCACTGACTTCGCGAATCAGGACCTTCTCGCCGAGCAGCAGTTGGGTCAGTGCCCGCCCCCGCAGGTCGGCGCGGTCCTCGTCGCTCATCGCCTCGACCCAGTCGCGCGGTCGGGCCGGAACCCACACCGCCGGCTCGTCCACCGCCCGCACCCGGTCGGGAGCCGCCCAGACCGTGGCCACCCCGACACTGACCACAGCCTCCGCACCCGGCTGCAGTTGCGCATCGAGGCTGGCGAGCAGGGAACCTAGGC